>Ga0209212_1000550_pt1 | contig 71532 bp, 65 predicted proteins | sample RifGroC2_FD_183996 | JGI IMG/M metagenome (GOLD analysis project Ga0209212, IMG submission 183996) | Groundwater microbial communities from Rifle, Colorado, USA - Groundwater C2 (SPAdes) (version 2) | ecosystem: Environmental > Aquatic > Deep subsurface > Groundwater | place: Rifle, Colorado...
ACTTACCGCCCCCGAAGGTGGTGTTCTTGCGGGTATAAATGTAATCATCGAAATTGACCCGCCATCAGCAGGATGCCTCATATATGGCGAAGATGCTGACGGTAACATCACTTATGTCCAAGTTCAGGGCGCACGGTCAGAAATTGAACTTCCTTTCCGAGAGCCAAAGGTGTTTGTGAAATATCTGCTCGGGTTGGAACACATAAAAATTTACACTGCCGGCTACACGCCGAAACTGTAGTAACGCCGTTGATTGTTGTTCTGTCATCCTCTATATGAACTTCAACGATTTTTGGCTTTTAGTAATTCGGACGTCGGTGCTTATAAAGGAACGAAGATTATGTCGAAAAGTAAAGTTGAAAAAGGAACCATTGAATCATTTAACCAATCGCGTCAAAGGTGTATCTCGCATTTACGCTCACTGTCTTCTATTCAGTTTTCTCGAGATTGCATCGAAATCATTGTTCAAGGATGGAGTGAGATACCTTTTAATATAAATGCGGCTTTACACAATAGCTGTGCAGTCGCGTACGCACGACCTTTCATCAATTCAAAAACAAAAAAAGGAGAAGTCCGATATCCAATAAAATTTTTGAAGGGTGTACAAAATTTTGACAATAAATTGCATAAGCATATAATAGACTTACGAAATAGACTTATTGCTCATGCCGATCATAACGTATTCCGTTCTAAAATGTTTACACAAATGATTGGCGATGAGAAACTAATATTAGAAGTTGGAATAAACGTGAAACAAATTTTTGGTATTAGTTCATTAAAATTAGCAAAACGATATTTAGAGCATATTGAGGCAGTTAAAACTGGTATTGAAATAAATTTATCTAATGAATGTAAGGAATTGACTTCAGAAGCTAAAAGGTTTCCCTTGGAATTTGAAAAGTCCCACAATATCCCGGTGCAAGTCCAAAAAATAAATGCGACTACGGAGAATAAATTATTACCGAAACCGATTGGTCCATCTGCAGAAGTTTCAGATCCTATTCTTCCTCCTAATTTTTCGGAATATAGGTATCAAACGATGACACACAAATTTCCTTTTGTTGAAAATGGCACCTATAAATTCCACGAGAACGGTGTAGAAAAAGAAATTATCTTTGAAATTAGTTAAAAATACTGACAGCCACTATTTCTCTAATGATTATAGAAAGCAATCTTCTGATTTTTCTTCACTCTTGATTTTATCGACTACAGGAAGGGAACGATACCCTCTCCCGCCAAAAATGTCACGCCGAAAAATCAGCAACTTTCACCCCGTTATCAATGGGGCCGGCCGTGATAAAATATCAATGAAGCCGTACACCTGCCACCTACAACTGTGCAGCAGTCGTCATTCATCAAAGCTGAGGATAACGGAAAGTAATGTTCGATTTCTCATGAAATCTCGGCGAGAGCTTTTTCCGTCCTTGTCACCCAGCCGTCGGCCCCGCATTCCCGGAAGAGATCGAGGGCCTTGGTCAGTTGTTCTTTGGCCCCTTGAATGTCTCCTTTCTTCTTGAAGAAGTCGGCATAGAGTTCGTAGTCACGGGCCAGGTTCCATCTCATGCCGTTCCTTGTATCCGCATCAATGGCTTCTCTAATCCAAACCTCTGCTTCTTCCATGCCTGCCTGCCCACTTAGCATGAATGCTTGCGCCAGATAATATCTTCCCAATCCCTCAGTAGTCTTAACTTTAGTCTCACGGACATAATTCCGAAACTCATCGAGATTGATTTGGTGTCTACCATTTATCAAATCAACTCTGGCACTTGCTATCTTAAGTATGTTTCGCCACGACGGCAAAAATTCTGCCTGATCCATAATAATGATAGCCCTTTTGAAACATCCTTGAGATTCTTCATACTGCCCCTTAGTAAACAATACATCAGCTAATAGGGATAATGCAAAACTACTCAAAACATAACCTATACTTTCCCCAAGGGCGGCGCCTTTTCTTAGATGGTGCTCTGCCTCATCTATAAGTCCTTTTGTATAGCAAGAACATCCATACGCAGTATAAGTCTCTGTCTTGGAAAACACGTCCCCACTTTCCTCTGCAAGGCGGAGCCCCTCATGAGATGTTTGGCAAGCGAGTCCCACGTTTCCCTGTCTATTATATATAGTCAGGGCGAGGCAACCCTTCATTATGGCTATCCCCCAGAGGACATTAACAGATAGATTGATGTCCAAGGCACGCTTCAGGTGGGGCAGGGCCTTATCAAATTCACAATTATCGGCATAAACGTGACCGAGCCAATGGCTTGCCGTCCATATCGCCATAAAGTCGTTCACCTCTTCTGCAAGTTTAAGTGCTTTTTCCAAATAATCGGTTGCTAATGCAAAGTCTTCTATACAACAATAATAGTAAACCCCGAATATGGAATATATCTGGGCAATTCTTTTTTTATTGTCATGCTTCAATGCAATACCTAATATGGGTTCGACTGCGTTCTTTGCCTCTACAGGTAACACGGCTTGAACATAGTAGTTGCCAAGCCCGACACGTGCATCCAGGAGCATCTTTTCCATATTATCTTCTTGAGGGAGCCGCTCAATAGCTTCGACCCGCTTTTTTGTATAAATGATCGCATCTTGCAAAGAAACCCTCTTTTCCGCCCTTCTTGCCGCCAATCTGGCGTATTCAGCCCCCTTGAGGTAATTATCAGCAGCAATATAGTGTTCAGCCAAGGTGCCGTAATGTTCATCAAGATTGTTCTTTTGGATATCTTCAATGGCATCGGCAATCCGTTTGTGGAGTTGCTTCTTCGTCGTGGTCAGAATAGAATCATAGACCACCTCCCTTGTCAGCGCATGCCTGAAGATGTAAGCGGTGTCTGGGTAAATACCACGCTCATACAGGAGCTCGGCATCCTTAAGGACAGAAAGGTGAGAGAGAAGGGTCGTCTCGGCGAGATCCATGACCTTCCGAATCAGTGCATGGCTGAACTCCCGTTCGATGACGGTGCCGGTGCGCAGAAGTTCCCGAGCGCCTTCGGGCAAAGCATCCACCCGGGCCATGATGACGTCATAGATAGTTGATGGGACAGCTATGGTCTTCAAGTCCTTGGTGATCCGGAAGGAACCGTTTCGGAATTCGATGATCTTGAGGTCCTTCAGGGACTTGATGAACTCCTCGATAAAGAAGGGGATGCCTTCCGTTTTCTGCAGAACGAGGTCCTCCAGGTCCCTGTTGATATCTTCCGTCTTGAGAAGGTGGGACACCATCAACCGGCTCTCCCGGTTGGAGAGCCGGTTGAGCGTCACCTGGCTGTGATAAGAACGGCTTCCCCAAGTATGGACAAACTCGGGGCGGTAGGTGAAAATTAGAAATACCCTGAACCCTGAGATGCTGTTGAGTATATCTTTCAGAGCATCCTCGGAACTCCTGTCGATCCAGTGGAGATCCTCCACGGCCATGATCAGGGGTCTAAGTTCAGAGCCCTTCAGTGTGACCCTTTTAAGGGCCTCCAGGGTTCTGTCCTTCCTGGCCTCGGGACTCATTTGAATCTTCTCGATGCCGCTCTCCTTCACGGAGAGAAGCTCCAGCAGATAGGGTAATGTGGAGGGTTCATCCACCTGGATGATCTTCAAGAAACCGGCGACCTTCTGACGGACCGTCTGATTCGTATCGTTATCCTGGATCTCGAAATTGGCCTTCAGGATATCGACGATGGGGTGATAGGCTACGTTTCTGCTGTAGGAAAGGCACCTGCCTTCCAGGAAGGTTACATCTTCGTTGGTCACGGCTTTCCGGAACTCATAGAGGAGTCTGGACTTGCCGATGCCCGCCTCGGAGATGATGGAGATCGCCTGGCCCCGGCCTTCCCGGGAACGGTCGAAACCATCGAGGAGCAGCTCCAGCTCACGCTGTCGTCCCACGAAGGGGGATAATCCTCTCTCCGCACTCACATCGAATCGGGTTCTTCTGCTGCTGGGGGCAATGACCTGGTAGACCTTCAGGGGCTTCTCCTTACCCTTGATCTCCTTCTCCCCCAAAGCCTCAAAGCGAAAGAACCCTTCCGTAAGCCTGAAGGTGTCTTCAGTGATATAGGTGGTACCCGGCTCGGCAAGGGATTCCATGCGGGAAGCAAGGTTCACCGTATCCCCAACCGCCTTGAACTCCACCCGGAGGTCGTTTCCCAGTGTCCCCACCACGACAGGGCCGGTATGAATCCCAACCCGCATCTTCACCGGGGGAAAATCGCCCTTCTCCTGCCTCATCCGCTCATTGAACCGTGTCATCTCACGGTGGATGGCCATGGCGGATCTAATGGCTCTCTGGGGGGCATCTTCCAGGGCAATGGGGGCGCCGAACAGGGCTATGACACCGTCCCCGGTCATCTCGTTGACCGTTCCCTCGTATTCATGGACCTTGTGGATCAGGATCTCATAAATCTCGTCCATCATCGCATACATCGTCTCGGGGCCGAGTTGCTCGGACAGGGGCGTGAATCCTTTCATGTCACAGAACATCACCGTCACCTGGCGCTTCTCCCCTTCGATCTTGTCCCGCTGGGAGAGGACCTTTTCGATGATGCCGGAAGGGAGGTACTTCTGGATCTTGGCGATCTTTTCGTCGAAGGAGATCTCTTTGGGAATGGCCGGGGATGGCTGGGTCAGGTCGTGCCCGCAGTCGCCGCAGAATTTACTGCCCGGTTGGTTGTTTGCTTGGCATGATGGGCAGGCGATGGTAATCTTCTGCCCGCATTCATTGCAGAAATTCAAGCTATCGGCATTCTCAAACCCGCACTTGGAGCACTTCATGGAATAGTCTCCTCGGTCTCAAAGTCAGAGCTAAGAATCTGTCAGCTTGTGGAGATAGGGCTAAACCCCGATAAGCTTTGTTACGGGCACGGGGGGAATTTTTCATACAAGTGCGGTTCCGCATGCCCGGTGATGCGGGAGGAAGAAGGCCGTGCGGCCTTCCCCTATCCCGATTCAAAATGATGAAATACAATCAAGTTCAAAAGCCTAATTACGTAATGGAGGACTTCTCCGCCCTACGAATATAGCCGCAAAGAGCAAGCATAACCTTCCTCTGGAGACCGGGAATCGCTTCCAGCAAATGGTCGAAAGATCTCGTATCCACAACCAGTAATATCATATCGGTCTCAGCGATCACATTTGCTGTCCGTGGCTCTCGATCGATGAGAGAAATCTCCCCGAAAAAGTCACCCGAAGTCAATTTTCTAATCGCCTTTCCGTCCTTTTGGACTTGCGCTTTGCCTTCTTCGATAAAAAAGAATTCCCACCCTTTGCTCCCCTGCTTCGCCAAAACTGTCCCTGCCTTTACCGACACTGACTGTGCATGTTTTGCGATCTCGATAAGATGACGGTTGCTCAAGTTGCTGAACATGGGTACCCTCTTCAGCCGGTCAATCTTCTGGTCACGTTTGATAGATAACATTCTGCTCCCTCCTTTCAAGAGAATTTCAAAACCAAGGTCTTTAGTAAAATGAAGCCCCATTCATGAAGCTTCCCCTCATGGCAGATAAAATCAAGGTTAAACCTATGAGCTCCGCTCACGCCGGCTATGAAATGGCCGCCAGTTCCTGCTCCGTTCTTGTCACCCAACCGTCGGCGCCACACTCCCGGAAGAGGTCGATGGCTTGGGTGAGCTGTTCCTTAGCCCCTTGGATGTCACCTTTCTTTTTGAACCAGTCGGCATAACAGGCATGATCCGTCGCCAACTGCCACCTGAAACCATTTCTCGTATCTGCTTCGATGGCCTTTAGAAACCAGATCTCTGCATCCGAAAGATGATCATCGTCGATATGCAACAGGATATGTCCTATATTTCTGGCCATCCAGCCTTTACAAAACGTGAGTTTATTGGTTTGATAACCTGCAAATAATTCACTGAATTCGATATCCGGATCATGCCTTAACATTTTGGCTCTCACCAGGGATGATTGATGAAGTTTGATTGCGGAAGGTAAAAAGCTGAATTTTTCCGCAAATGCAATATATTTGTTAAAACAATTTACCGCATCACCATATTCTCCTAAATCAAGATGCATGGATCCCCATATCCCATAAGCCCACCCTATCCAAGAAACGGGAGCCGCTTTTTCATAGGAAGACGCCCATTCTGAAAAATGGGTTTTTGCCTCATTAAATAATCCTTTGAAATAGCAGGACCCAGCATAACAGGAGTAAGCATTCCCCTTAATATAGGGATCGCCTGTTTCTTTGGCCAGCGTCAATACTTCCCGAGCGATTTCATAAGCGGGATTCATCTCTCCCTCAAACAAATAGCAAAGAGAAATGCAGCCTTTTGAATATGCTATGCCCATTGGATTGTTTGCCAACAAACTGACATCGAGAGCCTTTTTAAGACTTTTATGGGCTTCCTGAAATTCCGAAATGAAAAATAGGAAAACACCTGACAGGAAGATTGCGGTCCAATATGAAAGATAGTCGGCAACCTCTTCGGCAATGGTGGTTGCCTTGTCAATAAATTCAAGCCCCCTGTGGCTGTCTTCTTTGACAAAGAGATAATAGGTCCCGATTGCCGTGTAAATTGCGGGAAGTCTCTTTCGATAATTTAACGCCACAGCCAAATCAAGGATCGGTTCAACGGCCTCTTTTGCATCACAATGGAAATTGATATCCATATAATAATGCGCAAGCGTTGTCCGGACATCGATGAGCTTTTTCTGGTTGGCCTCCGTCTGGGGGAGTTTCTCCATGCACAAGATACTTCTCTTAGAATACTCGATAGCATCCCTGAATGAGGCTGCTTTCTGATACTTCTTTGCCTCAAGTCTGGCATACTCCGCCCCCTTCTCATAATCCTCGCAGGCCATGCAGTGGTTGGCCAGAACGCCATAGCGGTCACAGATATTGTCCCCGAAAATCTCCTCGATGGTCCTGGCAATCTTGGCGTGGATCTGCTTCCGCTTCTTCGTGAGGATGGAGTCGTAGACTACCTCTCTTGTGAGGGCATGTTTGAAGATGTAGGTGCTGTTGGGATAGATGCCACGTTCATAAAGGAGCTCCGAGTCTCTGAGTGTGGATAGATGGGATAGAAGCTCTTGCTCCGGCAACCCGGTCACCTTTTGGATCAGCTCATGGCTGAACTCCCGCTCGATGACGGAGCCGGTTCTCAATACTTCTCTTGCTCCCTCGGGTAGATGATCCACACGGGCCATGATCACATCCTGGATCGTGGAGGGGGTGGAGATATCCTTGTGATCCTTGTTCAGTTTGTATGTGCCATTGCTCTTTTCAATGATCTTCAGTTCCCTGAGGGACTTGATGAACTCCTCGATGAAGAAGGGGATGCCTTCAGCCTTGCTCAGGGTGAGATCCTCGATGTCCTTGTCAATGGCGGTGGTGTTGAGCAGGTGGCTCACCATTGCGAGGGATTCCCGGTTGGATAGCCGGTTCAAGGTGACCTGGCTATGATAGGAACGGCTTCCCCAGGTATGAACGAACTCGGGCCGGTAGGTGAAGATAAGGAATACCCTCGATCCGGAGATGCTTTCCAGAAGTTGCTTGAGTGCATCCTCAGAGCTCCTATCCATCCAGTGCAGATCCTCCACGGCCATGATTAGAGGTCTGACTTCGGAACCCTTGAGGGTGATCATCTTGAGGGCCTCCAAGGTTCTGTCTTTCCTTGCTTCAGGACTCATTTGCATCTTCTCGATGCCGCTCTCCTTCACGGAGAGAAGCTCCAGCAGATAGGGCAGGGTGGAGGGTTCATTAACCTGGATCATCTTGAGGAAGCTGGTAACCTTCTGACGGACCTGCTGATTCGTGTCGTCATCCTGGATCTCGAAGTTGGCCTTCAGGATGTCCACGATGGGGTGATAGGCTGCGTTTCTGCTGTAGGAGAGGCATCTGCCTTCCAGGAAGGTCACATCCTCGTTGGTCACGGCTTTCCGGAACTCGTAGAGAAGCCTTGACTTGCCGATACCCGCCTCGGAGATGATGGAGATGGCCTGGCCTCGGCCTTCTTTGGAACGGTCGAAACCATCGAGAAGCAGTTCGAGTTCCCTCTGTCGTCCCACGAAGGGGGTTAATCCTCTCTCAGCGCTCACATCGAATCTGGTTCTCCTGCTGCTGGGAGCGATGACCTGATAGACCTTCAGGGGCTTCTCCTTACCCTTGATTTCCTTTTCCCCCAACGCCTCGACACGGAACAGGCCCTCGGTGATCTTGAAGGTGTCTCCGGAGATATAAGTCGTCCCAGGCTCGGCAAGGGATTCCATCCGGGAAGCAAGATTGACCGTATCACCCACCGCCTTGAACTCCACTCTCAGGTCGTTTCCCAGTGTCCCCACCACCACAGGCCCGGTATGAATCCCGACACGCATCTTTACCGGGGGGAACTCCCCCTTCTCCTGCCTCATCCGCTCATTGAACCTTGTCATCTCACGGTGGATGGCCATGGCGGATCTAATGGCTCTCTGGGGGGCATCCTCCAGTGCAATGGGGGCGCCGAACAGGGCCATAACCCCGTCCCCGGTCATCTCATTAACCGTGCCCTCATATTCATGGACCTTATGGATAAGGATCTCGTAGACCTCATCCATCATCGCATACATCGCCTCGGGGCCCAGACTCTCGGACAGAGGCGTGAATCCTTTCATGTCACAGAACATAACCGTAACCTGGCGCTTCTCCCCCTCGATCCTGTCCCGCTGGGAAAGGATCTTATCGGTGATGCCGGAAGGCAGGTATTTCTGAAGCTTTGCGATCTTTTCGTCGAAGGAGAGCTCTTTGGGGGGAGCGGTAAAAGGCTGGGTCAGGTCGTGCCCGCAGTCGCCACAGAACTTGTCGGAGGGGATGTTCTCGAACTGACACTTTGTGCAGGTAAGAACAAGCTTTGCCCCACATTCACGACAGAACTTTCTGTTGCCGGGATTCTCGATCTGGCACTTCGGGCAATGCATGGTTCATGTCCTTCTCGGTCGAAAAGTCGGAGCTAAGAACTGGTCAGCTTGCAGAGATCTGGTTAAACCCGGATGAGCGTTGTTACGGGCACGAGAAGAAAAGAAATGTCATACCAGTGTTGTCTCTTATGCCCGGTGGTATGGGAGGAAGAAGGCTGTAAGGCCTTCCCCTATCCCGATTCAAAATGATGGAATACTATCAAGTTCAAAAGTCTACCTATTTGATGGAGGGCTTCTCCGCCATACGAATATAGCGGCAAAGAGCAAGAATAATCTTCCCTTGGAGTCCGGTAATCGTTTCCAGCAAATGGGCGAAAGATCTCGTATCGACAACCAATAATATCATATCGGTGTCAGCGATCACAGTTGCTGTCCGGGGCTCTTGATCGATGAGGGAAATCTCCCCAAAAAAGTCACCCGAGGTCAATTTTCTAATCTCCTTTACGTCCTTTTGGACTTTCGCTTTGCCTTCTACGATAAAAAAGAATTCCCACCCTCTGCTCCCCTGCTTCGCCAATACTTCCCCTGCCTTTATCGATATTTGCTGCGTATGTTTTGCGATCTCGATAAGCTGGCGATTGCTCAAGTTGCTGAACATGGGTACCTTCTTCAATATGTCAATCTTCTGGTCACGTTTGATAAACAACATCACACCTTCTCCTTTCAATGGTTCTATTGTACAGGGATTTTCCAATAACTCCTTCCAATGTCGACCTCCCGATGGAGATTAGCTGTAATGTATATGTGGATTGCATGGGAAGATAAAAGAAAAGCCTCCAAGAGAGTTTTTAGACCCCCCTGGAGGCTTTATATGACCATTTCTTGGTAACCCCACCTTCTCATTTTACTCTCCAGAAGGCCAAAAGGTTAGTTTGATGGGTTTACAGTGATATCGGTAACTTTAATCTACTCCCAATAGGAGGAGCCGTCAAGTGAAAACTCCCGTAGTGGATTATGAAGAAAATATCAAAATGCTGACTGTAGTCAATATTGAATACGGTTTGGAACCAAGCATATCCTTCAAAATCGCCGTATTCTCTCTTTCAGGAAGGATGCTGGCCCCCGCAGAAGCAAAATCTTCGCTATCTTACGCCTGCACCTTTCTTCTCATTTAAGTCGCATCCAGGGTCCAATTTCCACTTTACAACCGGTACTTCTTACCCGAAACGGTGGAAAAATGACAGGCACTGGCCATCGAAGCCACCTTGTGCTCGACAGTCAGTTGCAATAGCTGAGCATTACGGATCGGAAGAAAGTAACATGGAGTTGAGCCAGAGGCCGCTTTATGGCCGATTGGCTCCAGCGCCTGGTTGAGCAATGTTCTATCATTCTCTTTCTCCCTTATCACTACCTGACCCTTTATTCTTATTGGCCTTCGCGTCTCGATCCTTCCAAAACCGCCACACATTTAAGCCCGAAGAGAGGACTGGAATTCTTTACGGCCGAAATGACAGCTCTCTCCATCACCCTTGCCGACAGCAGGCCGAGAACACTCAAATCCGCCTCGACATGTCCCGTCGCCATGGTAAATATGGTGTCCCCGTCAAACATGGAATGTGCAGGCCGCATGGTTCTCGCATAGCCGTTTTGTGCCATAGAGGCCAGCTTAGTGGCCTGGGATTTGGTCAGTATCGCATTCGAGGCGATAATTCCGATCGTTGTGTTACCGGCAAAGAGATTCTTCTTCTCGGCATAGGATTGAATCATGACTGCTTCAGTGTCGGCCAGTCCCGTCAGGTCTTCGTTTAAAAGGCCTGCCAGTCCCTCTCCAGTTTCGGGATCGATCACATCGCCAAGACAGTTGACCGCAACAATCGCGCCTATTTTCAATGCGCCCACCTGAATGGCATGACAGCCAAGACCACTCTTCATGGCCCGCCCCATACCCAGTATCTTGCCTACCGTCGCACCGGCGCCTGCGCCTACGCAACCCTCTGTGCAAGCCCGATTTGTGGCATTCCGACACGCCTGATATCCCATTTCCTTGTCCGGTCTTATTCTGTGATCGCCAATGGTCAGATCGAACAGAGCCGCCCCGCAAACAATCGGGATCCTGGTGACCTGGACGTCAAAACCGATGTTCCTCTCTTCCAGGTACTGCATCACGCCGGAGGCAGCGTCGAGACCGAATGCGCTGCCTCCCGCCAGCACGACCGCATGTATCTTCTCCACCAGGTTGATGGGATTGAGCAGGTCACTTTCGCGCGTTCCGGGAGCCCCGCCCCTGACATCGATTCCAGCCGTTGCGCCTTTTTCGCATATGACTACAGTGCAACCCGTCCCAGCATCCAAATTGTGCGCATGTCCTACTTTTATGTCATCTATGTTGGTGAAGGTTATTTGCTGCATGCATTCCTCCTATAATGGTTGTGGAATCGGGAAATCGCTTTGGTCATAGGCCCGCGAAAGGCCTTTTCCAGGAGATTGATCTTTGTCTTTGTTTTTCCCCTTTTCGATATTTTCCGCGTGCGACCCCGCAAGCTCCCCATAGTCGGGAATCAGTCTGAAATTGTTGTTTTTGTCGTGCGCGTACCCCGTATTTTTGACCTTTCCCATGATGTCTCGCACATTCTCGTGAAAGTAGGCGTTCATGCTGTCTCCCCCGGATGCCTTCGCCCCGGCGGGCTGCCTGTCCCGGGCCGCGTCGGCACCGCAGGTCCCGTTCAGATAATCTTCCAGCCAGCAACGACGCGTCACCCACTGCTGGCCGTCGTCAAAGGGCAGGAACGCCTGGGTCAGGTAGAACGGCGCGCTGCTTCCATCGGGGCAAGACTCCCTGATCACCCGGCCGGCAGCCGCGCGAACCCGGCGGCACGGCGATTTCAAGGTGTTTTGCTCCCTTCAGCGTGCTTGATCCGTGACCTCCACGACGATCTCCGGCGTTCCGAACATCGAAAGCCGCTTCACCGCCGCTCCCGAGAAATCGAGTTTGTTCAAATCGATTTTCCGCAGTGTCTGGTTGTCGTAGGTTTTGAAGTAAAAAAGTCGCCTTGTGAGATCCCGGAAGGTGACCCACTGTGTGCTTTCCTTGAGGACGGTCTTCTTGTCCGGCAAGGTATCGGTCACCATACCGAAGGGGATCGTGAAGGTATTGATGATATGCTGGGCCAGGTTGAGGGTTCTTTTCCCATCGGGCTGTGGGTCGGCTAACCGGGTCAGAACGGCGAGGCGGACGAACCGGCTCGGCGGGGTAAGATCGCCGGGAAGGCCAAACATCCCGGACCCGTGTCCCGTCGCCGGAAAAATCATGCCGGCCATCCGGTAGGGTTCCGGTTTTTCAGGCGACATGCCGACATACTGACGCAGGTTGGTCAACTGCCAGGGGAATCGGGGCGCGTTCGTCATGATCATCAGAGGGTTGTCATAGGTGTGAGACTGGCCTTCCTCATATTCGATCACGAGGCACCCGCCGGTGGCGTCGTAGACGATAAAATGCAGGGTGGGCGATATTTTCGTGAGGGGATCGGTGTAGCCGAAAACCTTCACCTGCCCCATGTTCCGCCTCACCTCCTCCACGCTGGCGAAGTTGCCTAGGATCCAATCGCCGACCATGACCTGGGCGAGGGCGCGCTTCTCATCGCCGGGATGGATCTCCTGCCATTTCATGTCCGATTCGAACCAGAGCAGCCCCACGGCGAGGCCCTTTTCGTTCATCCCGTCCGAGACGCCGTAATCCATGCCGAAGGATGCGATCCCGACATAGCCGTAACGCGTTTTCCAGGAGAAGCCCTCTTTTCCGCCGGGGGCGGGACTGACATAGGTCTTGTTGCGCGGCACCACGACGGCGTCGTATTTCAGATCGAGGGCGAACTCCATCGAGCGCCCGACCACGACTGATCCGTCGCCCGCTTTGAGCCCGAAAACGGTGCAGGCCTCCGCGGACGTTGCGGACGACAGACATAAAGATAAGACGGCGACAAGAAATACCATTCCTTTTTTCATCAACTTCTCCTTTTGCATCCCGGTCGATTTCACCGGCGCCAACTTAGACGACCATCTTCACGCAAAAGTTATTGATAAGAAATTGCTTTTAACGTTTGGATTATAGGATATGAGGAGCATGCATGTCAATAGTCAATTGGCGGGAACTGCAATTCAGATGATCTGATGGTTGTAGGAAAAACGTGTCAAGGCGAGCCTTGGCCCGGGAAGCTTTGATCTTCGATTATTCCGCATGGATTATAAACGAAAAATGTCCTCAATGATCGCTTTTCTCTCCTCCGGTATTGGAAAGCCAGCTGAAGATGGCCAGAGAAATGATGACGGCGGCGATGGACAGACCAATCGTCAGCAGGTTGCGATTACCGTCCCAGTCGGCTGATTCACCAAGAAAGGTCATCGCCATGGCTACTGTTATGACGCCGATCAACCGATTCTTCAATTCATTAAGGCTTTTCACCACCAGTCCCTGGGGCAGATGCGCCTTATCGATATACAGGGAGTAAAGACCCGTCCCGACAATGAACATGGAGGTGGCGATGAGATAGTCGTCGGCGTGATGGAGAACGTCACGGGCGACAGCATGAACCGCACTTACGTCCTTCAGTTTAGCCATAGCATTGATTAATGAGCAGATGTTGCTGTAAAGAGCGATAGCAAAGAGGATGAACGAGGTTATAATGCTGCCGAAGACACCCAATAGGACAATGTAACGGGAGTAAAAGAAGATTCGATTGAATATGCCCATCAAATAACCTTTGGAAAGTATTCGAAAAAATTTCCTCTTTTTGAATTAGATTTATTCAATAAGAATTTGCTTTTGACGGCTTGGAGTATAGGGAAGCTATTTTCTCGCGTCAAGGGATAATTTTCATCGTGATAATTTTCATCGAAGATCAGGTGCGGCGATGCCTATTGCTGGGGAATGCGGATCGGCGGTGGTCCTTACTTGAGTAGCCGGTTCTCTTTTTGGACGACTCGTCTGACAGGACGGCATATTGAGGCGCATTTCGGGTAAACCTGTACGGAGCACCTTTTTTCGCTGCGTCATGCATGGATGTAATCGTCCCATGCGTATTGCGGCTCTCCATAGAAGTGATTGGCAATCATTTCGGATTGAGAGGTTGGATTTCCTATAAAATTATTGGATGCAACAGTACAGGAAGGAGCGTACCACCCCCGATCATCCAAAATCTGCCCTTCTAAATTTGCACGATACAAACCGCTATCATTACCCTATATTCTTTACTTGCTTGAAATCCCCGCCGTTGCGTGATCGCCTTGGTCGACGTCTTACTTCAGATTTTTTACCGGAAAGATACGCCGGATAAGATCCAAGAACTCCTTTGTTCTCTTTTTTCCGTACGAATATTGCTTTGCAGATTGAATAAGCTCCTGCAAGGCGAAGAGGCCGCCAACTTCTTTCACCAAACTCGATGTGAGTTTCTGGCTATGGCCAGCAATAAAGTCCCCATTGTTGGCTGGCTCACCACAACCACATCTGCAGTCGCCCATTTACTGATCATACTCCTCTATGATCCTTTTTTCTACTCGCTGTCCTACCTTTTCGACGTCATATACTTCTGGTGGCGGTAATTTGCTATCCAGCAGACCTGCCTTAATCAGGCGATGTGCGTTTATCGCGTACTCGGCGGAATTATTTTTTTCTACTCTCTGGGACTGATGCTTACTTTCTCTGAGAAGAAGCCGCGTACGTAAATCATCGATAGATTCTTCCTTCTCGTACACAACTTGGGAATCAGTAATAGTGCACAGACCGGTCCGATCATAAGCTGGAAGACCATCTCGTATATATTTCAAAAGCTCGAAATCCAAGATTTCCCAATGCTTCTTTAACTCATCTGCCGAAATGTATTTCACACTGCACCTCCTGAATGCGCCCTGGTAATTATGTCGGGGAAACCGGCCAGGAAACCGGCTTGTCGGGTGGCCACCCTATCCCCGTTTCATTCTACAGAAACACCTTATAACCGATATTCAGGGCCTTCCCCAGGCGCTTCGCCATTTCCTTGCCGATGCTCCGCTTACCGTTTTCCATTTCGGAAATATGGCGCTGAGGGATGCCGGTTATGCCGGAAAGCTGCCTCTGCGTTAGTCCTTCCTTATGCCTCGATCCGCGCAGACAGACGCTCGGCAAATCCTCGTCTTTGTATTCGGGAAATGCCTCGCGCCAGGGGACAGAATCAGACGTGTCCACAAATCCCAACGGCTTCAGGCTTTCAATGGCCCGCGCTATGTTCACAATCGGCCCGATGAATCTCAGTTCAACGGTTTCAGTAGGGTGCTTTCTCGTGTGTGCCTGCATATGTCACCTCAATCAGTTTTATCCCTTTGTCCGTCACCTCCCATATTGTCACATACGTGGGTTGCCCCTTCTTTATGTGACAGTGGTGGCGGTTTTCACTCAGCCTGCTATAATTCGGCCAATTTCCCCTTACAGGCCCATGAAGCTCCATGTCTCTGATAAGGTCAGTCAGGTTTTCTCTTACGTTGACTGGCAGTCGGTCAACCTGTTTCAAGGCCCGTCTCATAATCTTCACTGTCCATATCATGGTTTATCCTATACTAAATACAAGTATCATACAAGGGTCATTTATGAGTTCACGACCTGCTCGGGCTGATCCTGTTTTGTCTCTCTGCCTTTCTTCATAACATCAGACATCTTCGTAAACGCCTCTCTTAGCCTTGTCTCTGACATTTTGGCGTAGCGGGCTGCCATCACCATTGTTCGATGGCCTAACGCTTTCTGCGTCAAATACAGATCGCCGGAGTTCGCGTAAACATGAGTCCCGAACGAATGGCGCAATGTGTGAAATGTAACCCGGAGGCGCCTATCATCAACACCCTTATTGAAAAGCTGATCCGCAATCCGCTGAAAGGTATTGCTTGCCGACCGTGGCTGCCCCGTCCCTTCGGCAGTTCGCGCTTTCGTGCCCTCTCTCTTTTTTTCGGGGAAGATTGGCCCGGTTGTCTTTTTTCCCTGCCGCTCCTTAAGCATCTCCACCACAACGTCATTCAAGAAAACCGTTCTGCTGCCTGTCTTGCCATCTCTGATCGACAAAGAGCCGGTATCGTAATTGACATCTTCCCAGCGGAGACCGGCAGCCTCAGAGAAGCGCAACCCGCAATTCACGGCAAGGACCGCCTGGTCGTGAACGATAAGACTCTTTGCCTTAACCGCAAGCAAGAGCTTGTCGATTTCTTCCGCGGTCAAATATCGAAGTTTGGCGTTGTCAATTTTCGGCATCTTCACTTTTGCACGGAGATAAATGTCCGGCCGCTTTGCGTGGTTGTATATCTGCCGGATAAGCCCAAGCGTATGATGAATCGTCTTAGGTGATTTCTTGGCGTCAACCATCGCCTGTTTGGCCCGCTGAATGTCGGTTTGTGCGACCTTGGTTAGGGGTATGGCACCGATCACCGGCTTAATCCAATGTGTGAATAACAAATCCTCAACCCGATACGTATTGGGAGCCTTGTTTAGTTTTGCATCCGGGAAATAGATATCTTTGCAATATTCGGCAACGGTGATATTTTCTTCTTCAAGGCGCTCCTGTTCTGCCGCTGTCGCCGCATCATTTGCTGCATCGATGGACCGCTTTTCCTTTGGTGACTTCGGTCCTGTACCCATTTTAATGTTGCCCTTGTATTGCCTGAGTAGCTTCAAACAATAACCCTGAAAGCCAAGTTCCGGCTCTTCTTTTCGGATCGCTTCGGGTATCCCGTCAGACATCCAACCGACGCCGTAAGTATGAAGTATCCCGCCAACCCGGAAACGGATCGCGTAATAACGATCTTTCTGTTTGCCGTGCTTTCGCTCTTCGTGTTCGTAATACCTCAACCCCGTGTGATTCGTTTTGAACCATTTTTTCGTCATGACAGGCTCCCTTTGAAGTTCTGTTTGCCACTATTTTGCCACTAATTTGACTGAAATTCGTTGCTGCTTCCTGATAGATCATGATGGTAATATAGCCATAAGTATGCTGATTGTCAAATGGTATTTGTAGTTTTCTGATGGTTCGTGTAAGCATTAATAATTAGCTGTTAACCATCGGGTCCGTGGTTCGAGTCCGCGCTGGGGAGCCAAAAAATAACGAGGGGTTACAGAGTTTATTCTGTAGCCCCTTTTTCTTTTCAGGAGATAATTTACCGCTATTCTACCGCTTCTGGATTCAGGATGACCCAGGTTAAACAAGCAGTCGCCGGTCAAATCTTTACCCCTCCTCGGCCTTTGGGAGCGGACGGGATCGAGCGGGCTATCCAGCGCGAAGCCAGTTAGTGAGCGAGCGAGCGTCCATACCCGGTGGAGGTCAATCATCGCCGTTATGCAGGGATCCCAGACATCGGGCACGTATTGTTACTTTTTTCATCCCATATCCCCCCTACACACCCAAAACTCAAATAGGCCAAGGGTATGGGTCCTATTACCAAGGTAACGTGCCTGCAATCCGCGCCCTTGGAAAAATGATGCTTCCCGGACACCCCCCCGGCCTTTCCTTGAATGAACTGCCTGTATAAAAAGTCCTTGCTCAAATATTTCAAAAAAATTACGAAAGTGGCCTCTTCATTCTGTGGTGTAATGGATAATTATTTGACAAACGAGGAAATCGGAAAGCCTAATGATCTCAAGTTCAGACAGGATCTCAAGAGTTTTATTCAAATGATTGAGGTAAAATAATTGCGCAATTCTGGTAGCTGGGGTTTTTCTTTTTCTCCTCCACGACACACACGGACAATGGAAAGGGGATAATGGTGAATACCCTATCCTCCTGGTGATCTTCCTACAAAAACACCTTGTACCCGATATTCAGTGCCTTCCCAAAACGCTTCGCCATTTCCTTGCCGATGGGACGCTTGCCGTTTTCCATCATGGAGATATGTCGCTGCGGTATTCCGATCATGTCGGCTAATCGTTGCTGGGTGATCCCCTCTTTGAAACGAGCGCCCCTCAAGCAGGAACCCGGCATTTCTTCGTCAGAATATTCGGGAAACAGCTCCCGCCAAGATACATATTCTTCGGAAGTATCGATGAACCCCAAAGGTCTTAGACATTCAACGGCCTGCTCTCTTTTTTCAGGGGGACCGATGAACCGAATTTCAATGCTTTTGGTAGGGTGACTTTTCGTGAGTCCCGGCATATAACACCTCAATCAGTCTGATTTTCTTGTCTATTACTTCCCACACCGCCACATAGGTGGGGTGGCCTTTCTTCAAGTGTCAATGGTGAATATTCTCGCCCAATCTTCCGTAATTTGGCCATTCATACCTTGCAGGCCCCTCATGCCGTATAGCAGCCAACAGGGCATTCAGCGCGTCCCTCACATTTCGAGGGAGATTTCCAACCTGCTTTTGTACCTTTCGCTTTGCTTTAACATCCCATGCCATATTTTATCCTATATCAAAAAATGATATTATGCAAGGTCATGTAACGCCTTAAAATAAAAAAGAGGAGGTAATATGAAAAAAGTTGAAAATTTCTTGTTCTGGGGGTTTTGGTCGGAATTCTGTTTGTATGCCCGGCAAATGCCGATATCCTGAACTTCGATGATCTTGTCACGGACTTGAGCTACGATCCTGGAGGCTTTACTATTAATTACGGGCAGGTACCGAACATCTATGAAGCATTCAACTGGACAGGCTGGGAAGTGATCGGGAATGGAGATATGAACAAATATCCTAGTAATTTACTCCAGTTTCCGTCTGCATCAAATGCAGTGTATCCGGGAAACGGATACAACACTGTTACGAGCAGTGGGCAGATCTTCAATTTCCAGGGCGCTTACCTTGGATCCTGGGTTGGTGGCGAGGCGCAGGAAACTCATTGTCCGTTACGGGCTATCTCGGAACTGAGAACAAAGGGACTCAAACAGTGAGTCTATCAAATCAGATGACCTGGACGGGGATAAACTTCCAAAATGTTAATAAGCTCGAGTTTGTGAGCAACGGTTATTTTCTTATCGACAATTTCACCACCACAGCAGTCCCCGAACCAGCCTCCCTGCTTCTTCTGGGTCTTGGTCTGGTCGGTTAGGCGGGAGCCCGGAGAAAGTTTAAGAAATAACGAAAGACCTAAGCATTTTATTTGCAGAAAGGCAGGGTCCAGACATGGCTCTGCCTTTTTTGTGTGAGAGCGCTGTCGGAATTCCTTACAATGCCTATCCAAAGCCGAAATCGATATTAACATATTAATATTATAGCGCATATAGTTACAGACCCCCCTTTTATATCTCACCCATTGCCCTGTTTATTGTCGGAATTATTTACAATCACGGCAATAATTAACCTACCATAGTTGCGCAAGCCGTCTGTTAGACAAATTTTCATTTTTGTAAGACATTGATATCCTTATTGCTTATCTGTCGTTTGTATTACCCGAAACTATGCACGAATACATTGGTGTTTATCTTGCATTACAAAGTATAATATTCCAATGAACTCAACAGGGAGCCGAAAAATGCAGAAGATGACACTTGTAATAAGCATGATGGCGCTTTTTTCGGTACATTGACTGGAACAGAGCGAGCAACAGTGATCCGGCATGGATCAATGCCCTTTGGGGTTTCAAGGTAATCGATAACAGGGACCATTACTATTCGCGCATTGAAGAATTTAAAGGACATCCCATGAGCAAAAGCGTCATGATCTGTTTTCGTACCAGCGAGGAGTTGCGCGATGCAATCGAAGTGATTGCAAAGGAAGAGAGACGGTCCGTTTCTGCAACGATAGAGAAAATCCTCTATAAGCACCTGCAGGAGAGAAAGGATTTTAAGCCGGTAGAGCAAGAGCACCGCCGTTACCCACGGAAAATGATTACGGCTCCTGCGCTGATAACAGAACTTGGTTCTGATAATACAACACCCCAGGTGGGAATCGTCGTGGATATCTCCCTCGACGGACTACAGATTTCCATCCCGGACAACTATCCGTATGAAATCCGGGAAGAGAAGGAGACTTCCCGGATTTCCATTGTATTTGCGCTGCCCGATTATAAAAGACCGATCACCATGCAATGCGTGCCCAAACGCATATCTCCTTCCGGTGGTGAGACCAGAATCGGGGCATCACTCATAGATACGGATTTTGCAAGTTATCAGGCCTTACAGAACTACCTGGTGCACTAAAATGTAGAGCAATATCTTTATGGTCAACAATTTAAGTAAAGGAATCATGAAAAATAAGAAAAAAATCTTTCTTAAGGGCTCTATATCGGTAAAGCAAGAAAGAAGCCGTTATCCATGGGAAATGCTCACTGCGGGTAATAGGAGAGCGTCGTACAAAAATTACGTTACCGCAAGTGGAACATATTTCCGGAATTACTATTATCTTGGGAACTTGCCTATGAGATACCTCGGGCTTGATCCATGAATATCATCAGACGCTTTACAAAAAAAATATTCACAGAACATGTAAAGCGAGTAAGGGAATCCTGGTCATAATGCCATTGAATGAAATTAAAAATTCCGAGTTGTTTCTGTCATTCATCAACACCGTTGGAATCACCGCCCGGGTTATTCCCTACCGGTATATTCGGCCATCCATGACAACCCCTGCATCTCGCTCAGTCGAGACGGAGCAGTCTTTGTCAGAACCGAGATTCATTAGAATCCGGGGAAAACAGGGTGTCCTGGCCATTAAATCCATCATGGATTATGTTTTGGCCCTTTTCTCCCTCATCATCGCCTCTCCGCTGTTTGTGATTGTCCCCTGCCTGATCAAATTATTTTCTCCAGGTACTGTTTTTTATAAACAGATTCGCAGCGGGAAGGACGACAGAAAGTTTACACTTTTGAAATTTCGCACCATGGTCATGGGCGCCGAAGAACAGCAATACACGCTTATAGAATTGAATGAGGCTGATGGCCCTGCATTCAAAATAAAAAATGATCCCCGTATTATTCCTTATCTTGGGAAATTCTTAAGAAAATTCGGTTTGGATGAGCTCCCTCAGCTAATCAATGTGGTCCGGGGCGAGATGAGCATTGTAGGGCCCAGACCGCCTACTCCCACCGAAGTGGAAAAATACGAACTATGGCAACGCCAGCGTCTCTCTATGAAACCTGGCATTACCTGTATCTGGCAGGTCCAGCCTGAAAGAAACGATATCACATTCAATCAGTGGATGAATATGGATATGGATTATATTCAACACTGGTCTTTATTGCTGGATACTGTTCTGATATTGAAAACCATTCCGGCCATCCTGCTTGGGCACGGCAGATAATCACCCATACCCTGTAAATACGTGATCCGCACTTTAATTCCCAATCCGTCGAGCAAGTGAGAATTTTTGTAGGCATCTCACCTTTCATATCGATATCAGCGTACTCCACAATCCCTGATTCTCGGTATCACACCTCCCTGTTGCCTCACATTTCGCTTTTCACATGTTACCGGCATTGATGGTATATTTTTTAATTGGGCAGATTGACGTCACCGGGTAATGAAGATTTAAAACCATCAGTGCGGTTTACGTCCTTCCTTCTTCAGTTTGCGCATCTCCGCGAGCAGCTTGTCATAATCCTCGCCCTGAGCCTGAAGAGGTTCCTCTCCAACGGTGGCATCGAATTGCTCTTCCAGCCTCTTGAGCTGCTCCAGGGCTGTCGCGTTTTGGCTGAACGCCGTGTCCATCATCTCCACCAATGCCTCGCCGGTCGCTCTGAGGTCACGCAGATCGATGCTAAAGCCCGCCGATGTGATGACGTTGTGCAACAGGTCATAACAGGCTTTTGCGTTCAGATCCTGGATATACAGTGGCGCTCTGGCGGAGATGCCTGCCATCTCTACCCCCTGCTCTCGAGCAATAGAGAGCAGCATCGTGTTGAAACTGCTGGGACCCTCATAATCAGTGAACCGTGCGTAGGTCTTGATTTCATCTTTCAGCTGTGGATGGCTGATCGTCGCAAGGATTCTGGTTTTCCTGGTATGAGGCACCTGATCGAAAATACCGCCCAGGGAATAGATCCGCGGGGCCATGAATTGCCGGGCGACATCGAGGATGGCTTGAGCGTATTCCGGCCAGTCCAGATTCGGCTCGACGCCCTGGAAGAGTATGAGGTCATGGGCGGCGCCGCTCTTCCAGTAGAAGAACTCGTTGCGCGGTAATTCGAGTTTTTTTACGAGCCCCTCCTTAATTTTTGCCACGGGCCGCATGGTTTGCTCCGCAGTGGAGCTCGGAATCTGATAGATGTAAAAACCCGCCGGCTCTATATACGCGAATGGGTGGGCGCCTAACTTGCGCCGCAAATAGTCGATGCTGCCCGTGGATATCTCGCCCGCATTGAGCCAGCCCTTAAGGCCGACCATGATGTATGGAGCGACAAGTTCAGGTTTTTCTTGGATGATGAGACGACCGGTCATGCCTTCCTCCCCTACCCGATCAGCATTCACTGACCCTATTTTTCTGAAACACCGGAGGTACGTCACCTGTGTTGGTACCGGGGAGATTCCCCATATTCTACGACGTTTTCTGTATTTTTTATTACCATATTGTCCAAAGGGATGCAAATAGGTATTTCTTTGTAAATACGAAAATATTTTCATTTAGACGGAACAAAAAAAACTAATTCCTTTACTAATAAAATAGGTTTTGATATCAAATATGCTCATACATCTATTCGGCAGGGCATGAAGGAGGCGGGATGAAAGATCTTTGCGCCGATGTATTGGCAGAATACACACAACTTGCCGCACTGGCTGGAACACTGACTCCCCGGCAGTGGGTGCAAAAAACCCCGTTCTACGATTGGACGCCCTGGGATGAAATAGCCCATCTGTGCTATTTCGATCAGACGGGAATGCTGGCGGCAACGGACCCGGAGGCTTTCGCAGCAGAAACCGCCGAACTCATGAAACAACTCGGAAACGGGCTTGACATCAATGCGATTGCACGCGCACGCTTTGGTCATCTCGGCGGCGCCCGGATCGTTCCACACTGGCAACAGCTCTTTGAGCGGCTGATCGGCGCCCTATCAGGGATGGAGCCAAAGGCGCGGCTTCCATGGTACGGCCCGACGTTGAGCGTTCGCTCCTTCGCCACGGCACGGATGATGGAAACATGGGCGCACGGGCAGGACATATGCAATTGCATAGGCGAGCGGCGGCCGGTGAGCGACCGGATAAAGAACATTGCCCACCTTGGCGTTAGCACTTTCAGCTGGACTTTTATCAACAGAAATCTGCCGGTTCCCGAGCCCGCGCCGTACATCGAACTGCAGGCGCCATCTGGTGAAAGCTGGATCTGGAATGATCCGCCTTCGGAACATCACTATCTGCGCGGCAGCGCCGAGGACTTTTGCCTCGTGGTGACCCGAAGGCGAAATGTAGCAGACACGCGGTTGCAGTACGCAGGCAGTGCAACCGAGTGGCTTCCAATCGCACAATGTTTTGCAGGGCCCCCTGAGGATGCACCCGCTCCGGGCGAACGCGCGGTGTAATAAAGGAGTGAATATGGGATGCAAGCGATTCATTGATCTGGGCATCAGCATCGAACCGGGGCTGCCGAGCGACCCTCCCATGATGATTCCCAAAGTCGATTTCGTTACCCATGAAATGGGCGCCGAACAGATGATGGAGTTTTTCCCGGGAGTCACCAAAGACCAATTGCCGGGGGGTGTGGGATGGGCGGTGGAGTTCCTCACCTTAACCTCCCACTCCGGCACGCACCTGGATGCGCCTTTCCACTATCATCCGACCATGGACAAGGGCAAGCGGGCATGGACCATTGACGAGATCCCCTTGGAATGGTGTTTTAACGACGGCGTTGTCCTCGATTTCCGGCACAAAGCAGACGGCGAAAGGATCACCGTTGCAGATGTAAGAGCAGCGCTGGAACGCATCCGCTACGAACTGAAACCGCTGGACATCGTACTGGTTCAAACCGGCGCCGACCAAGCGTGGGGGACTCTCCAGTACCTCGTCAAGGGAGCGGGTATGGACCGGGAGAGCACCCTTTATCTGCTCGAAAGAGGCGTCAGGGTGGTGGGCATCGATGCCTGGAGCTGGGATCGACCCCTACCGTTTTTGGCCAAAGAATTCCGGGAAACGGGCGATCCCAAAGTCATCTGGGAGGCCCACTTTGCGGGGATAGAAATCGGCTATTGCCATATGGAAAAAATGGCCAACCTGGCCGCCATCAACAGACCTCATGGTTTTACCGTTTGCTGTTTTCCGATCAAGATCAAAGGGGCGAGCGCGGGATGGTGCCGGCCGGTGGCCATCGTGGAAGAATAGCATGAAACGAAGCCGACATAAATTCAAAGGAGATGGAAGATGAAAAAATGGACGATGATCATTGCGGGGGTGGCGCTGGCACTGACTTTAACTGCAGGAAATGCGGCTGCCAAGAAATACAAGATAACGGTATCAGCCGGTCATCCACCGGTTTTCCTGTGGGTCACCCTGTGTCGTGATTTTTTCATCCCCGAGATTGACAAGCGGCTGGCGGCCCTCGGCAAGGGCGACACCATCGAATGGAACCAGGCGTACGGAGGAACCATTGCCAAGATCGGCGGTGAACTGGAGGCGATTGAGGCGGGCGTCTCGGATATGGGCTTTGTGGGAACCATCTTCCATGCCCCGAAAATGCCCCTCCACAATGTCACCTATATGACCCCCTTTGCTACGGGCAACCTCTATCACGTGGTCGATACGATCACCGAACTCCAGGGTCAGATCCCTGCACTGGCGCGGGAATGGACCAAGCACAACCAGATTTACCTCGGCGGCGCCGCCCTGGACAATTACGGGATTCTGACCAGTTTCCCGGTCAAAAGCGTGGATGACGTCAACGGCCAAAAGATCGCCGCGCCCGGCCCGTCGGCCAACTGGCTGAAAGGAACCGGAGGCGTGCCCGTGGCCTCCAACTTGAACGAATATTACAACGGCATTCAAACCGGCGTGTTCAAAGGCGCTCTGACTTTCATGACCGCCGCGGCCGCCATCAAACTGCACGAAGTTGCCCCATACATCGCCGTCGTGAATTTCGGCGCGCAGTTCGCCGGGGGGATCAGCGTCAACAAGGATGTCTTCGAATCATTCTCGCCCGAAATAAGGAAAATTTTCACCGAGGTCGGCAAGGAGTATACCCGGAAACTGGCCGAAGCTCAGACCGCTCGGGCGGACAATGCCCTTCTGGCGATGAAGAAAGGGGGCGCCAAAGTAGCAAACCTTTCTCCGGCTGAGCAGAAGCGATGGGCCGGGAAGCTCCCCAACATCCCGATGGAATGGGCTGCCTCCATGGAAGCAAAAGGCCAACCGGGTAAAGCCATGCTCAAGGGTTACCTGGACGGATTGCGCAATCGCAATGTCACCCTCATTCGGGATTGGGACAGGGAATAAAGGAACAAGGGATGGCGATAAGGAAAGAAACAAAGGAACCGGGCGTGGCGCTTAAACCGCCGCTCCGGTTTTCTTTCGAAGCCGTCATTTCCGTCATGAACAGCATCGGAACAGCGTGGGTGTTCGTGCTGCTGGTGATTATCAACCTGGACATCGGCGGCAGGATGTTTTTCAATTCCCCGCTGCGCGGCGTGCCCGAAATCGTGGCAATGTCCATCGTGGCCTGCGTTTTTCTTCAGATCGCGCACACCCTCAAGGTGGGCCGGCTGACCCGCTCCGAAATCCTTCTGGACCTGCTCCAAAAGCGACTCCCGAAACTTCGGCGATTCTGCGAGGGGATTTATCATCTGGTCGGCGCCTGCCTATTGGCCGTTCTGTTCAGCGCCAGCGTCCCGCTATTCACCCGGGCCTGGCAGATCAGCGAGTACGTGGGGGCCGAGGGTGATTTCATGGCGCCCACCTGGCCGGTGAAATTGATTATTCTCATCGGCTGCGTTGCCGGAAGCCTGCAATTTCTGATGATGGCCGCACGCAGTTTCGGGCAGATGTTCAAGCCCGGCAGATCCGGCGGCGGAGACCGGCCATGACGGATATCCAGATTGGGCTTTGGTCTGTTCTGGGCATTGTGCTGCTGATCTACAGCGGCATGCATGTTGCAGTCGCTCTCGCCCTTCTGTCATTCCTGGGTGTCTTGCTGATCAGAGACAACTACACCATCGCCAGTAAAATGCTGGCGCTTGCGGCATCCGACAGCATCTCCGGCTACATCTTCGGCGTGGTCCCCTTATTCGTTCTGATGGGGATGCTCATTGCGGTCTCGGGAATCGGAAAGGACACCTTCGATGTGGCCAACCGGCTTTTTCGCGGTATCCGCGGCGGCCTCGGGATCGCCACCGTGGTTGCCAATGCGGTGTTTGCCGCCGTCACCGGGATATCGATCGCATCGGCTGCGGTTTTCACCAAGGTTGCCGTGCCGGAAATGATACGGCACGGCTATACGCCCCGTTTTGCCGTCGGAGTGGTGGCCGGCTCATCCGTGCTGGGCATGTTGATTCCTCCCAGCCTGCTGTTGATACTGTTCGGGATATTGACGGAAACCTCCATCGGCGATCTCTTCAAGGCCGGCATTATGCCCGGGATCCTCCTTTCGGCCGCTTACTGCGTCGCGATCCTTGTGACGGCCTACCGGTTCCCGGATTACGTGGGTAAGGTTAACACACAAGCGGATTCGGGAAGCGGACCCGAAATGACGTTTTTTGAAGCCCTGTTGAAACTATTGCCCGTTGCTATATTGATTGCGCTGGTGCTGGGCGGAATTTACGCGGGCTGGTTCACGCCCACCGAATCGGGCGCTGTCGGAGCCCTGGGGGCTTTTATCCTGGCGCTCGGCAAACGACAGCTAGGCTGGGTGAAGCTCTGGCAGGTGCTTGTAGAAACGGGCCACGTGACGGTGTCCATCCTGTTTCTGCTGATCGCCGCCAACATGTACAGCCGCATGCTGGCCATCTCCGGAATCACCGGGTTTATCGGAAGCTGGTTCGGAGAATCCGGACTGGGTCTGTATTCCGTGCTGACCGTCTATCTGGTGATCATCCTGCTGGCGGGCATGTTTCTCGACTCTACATCAATTTTGATGATCCTTGTGCCGCTCATCTATCCGGTCATGCAGGGGTTCGGCGTCAATTTCGTCTGGTTCGGCCTTGTAACGGTCATCGCTGTCGAAGTGGGGTTGATCACCCCGCCTTTTGGCATCGCCGCCTTCGTGGTCAAGTCTACTCTGGACGATCAGCGAATCGGCTTGAACGAGGTGTTTAGTGGGGCGCTGCCTTACGTATTTATCATGGTCATCGTGCTGGCGCTGGTGGTCATATTTCCTCAAATCAGCCTCATTCTGGTTCGGTAACGGGAAAAGAGAGGAGACGATGAACAGGAAGAATCCCCTATTTGGTTTTCAGGTCGATCGGACCGAGATCCAGTATACCGGTCATGATTTGCAACGACCGGAATGTATCCTGGCGGAGCGGGACGGCACGCTCTGGTCGGCGGATGCTCGCGGAGGCGTAATCAAAATCTCACCGGACGGCAGCCAGGAGATCATTGCCCAATCCTATGAAAAGGCTTTCGAATCAGCATCCGACGACGCCAGCAGGTTCACCGAGGGCACGTTGCCCAACGGCCTGGCCTTTGCAGAAAACGGCGATATCCTCATTTCCAATTTCGGCACCGACAGCCTTGAGGTCATGACGCGCAGCGGAAGGACCCGTGTGCTCTATGAGCGCATCGACGGTGAGCCGATCGGCAAGGTGAACTTTGTGCTGCGGGATAGCCAAAACCGTGTTTGGCTGACCATTTCAACCCGAATCAAAAATTGGATGAAGGCGGTCAGCCCGAATATTGCCGACGGCTATATTGCGCTGGCTGATTCAAGGGGCTTGCACATCGTGGCCGACGGCTTCCGCTTTACCAACGAAATCCGCCTGGATGCCCGTGAGGAATACCTCTACATTGTTGAAACCTGCGGTCAGTGCATCACGCGTATGCGGGTCGGACCTGACGGCTCGCTGACAAACCGGGAAACATTCGGGCCTACCAAGCTCGGCCGATTTGGTTTTCCCGACGGCATTGCTTTTGACGCTTATGGGAACCTCTGGGGCACGCTTGTCATGGTCGATCAGGTTTTTGCGATCACCCCAGACGGAGATTTTCACATTGTCCTGGACGACGCCAACGTGCCGCCGGCTCTGGCACTGGAGCAGGCCTTTGCCGAAGACCGTGTAACGCCCGACCACATGCTTGCCGCAGGTGGAACCATCGCGCCCTGGTTCGCCAGCGTTACATTTGGAGAGTCTGACCTGAAAACCGTTTATGTAGGCAGCCTTCGTGGAACGCGTATCCCCCATTTCAAGTCGCCCGTGGCAGGGTTGCCGATGGTGCACTGGAAATAATCGGACATTATATTTTAGAGGAGTTTCAAAATGGATAAGTTTATCGTGACCGCGGCCTTGACAGGCGCCATACACACCCCCACCATGTCGCCTTACCTGCCCATCACTCCGGACCAACTTGCCGAAGAGGCCCGCCGGGCCCGTGAAGCCGGCGCCGCCATTGTGCATGTGCACGGCAGGGACCCGATATAAGGTTGTGGCACATGATGAACAAATCAAAGGCAGAACACATATCGCCATTATCGCTTCCCAGGTTGCTGCGGGAGAGCGGACGGTGGGCAGCATGGATGGTGCTGGCGATGGGTGTCATCTTGTCCGTTACCGCGTGGTTTTTCACTCGGGCCGTGGTCGAGCGCGACGCTCGCTTCAAGTTTCACTCCGCCACGGACGTCGTTGCAGCAACCGCTCAAACGCACATACACAGTTATGCTAATTTGCTATACGGCCTGCAAGGCTTGTTCCAGGCCGGGCCCGCGGTCAGTCGCACCGCGTTCAACCGTTACGTTTACGCATTAAATCTGCCCCTGCGCTATCCCGGTGTCCGCGCGGTCTCCTACGCCCATCACGTGCCGGCTTCCGCGAAAGCAACCTTTGAAAGAAAGTTGCGCCTCGATCCCGAGCTCGTCCGGCGCGGCTTCGGAAATGTCGTCATCAAGCCCGCCGGGAAACGGTCCGAATACTTCGTGCTCACGTATATCGAACCGCTGCACGCCAATAAAGCGGCGCTGGGTTATGACCTTGCTTCAGACGAGAAACGCATGCCCTTGGTCGAGCGGGCGCGCGACACGGGCATGCCGACCCTGTCGGAGCGCCTTATCCTGGCAATCGACCCGACCCACAGAGAGACCGGGGTAGCCATGCGCCTGGCGCTGTATCGCAAGAATGCATTTGTGCACGATACCGAGCAACGCCGTAAGGCTTTTATCGGCCTGGCAAACGTGACCTTTACAGTGGAAGAATTAGCGCAGCACATGCTGTCCGGAGAAGGCTACGAGAAGTTCACATTGAGCATCCACGACGCAGGCGACGTTGACAGCGACCCGAAAACAGGGCCGCAAGAGCTGTACTCGAACGCCGCTTTACGCCCGCCTCAAGCCCGCGCGGTTTTCAAGGCTTCTGTCAATATTGATGCGGGCCAGCGCCGCTGGGAGCTGAAATTCAGCGCTCCGCAGGAGCATTTTTTGGGGACTGCCGATTATGTGCTGCCTTGGGCCGCATCTGCCGCGATGCTAGTGGCAAGTTTGTTGTTGAGCAGTTTGATCCATTCATTGGCCGGGTCCGAGGAGCGGGCACAAAAGTTAGCTGTGCAAATGACGGCCGATTTGCGCGTAAGCCAGGCCAGGCTCACCGAAGAGCAGCGCAGGACACAGGAGCTGATCGAGGTGCTGCCAAACCCGGTTTATTTTAAGGCTATCGACGGCCGTTATCTCGGTGTCAACAAGGCATGGGAAACCTTCTTCGGCATACCGCGCCAGGAATTCCTGGGCAAAACAGTGCACGACCTATACCCCGCAAACCCCGAAATCGCGAAGCGGCTGCATGAGGACGATCAGACACTGTGGGACCACCCCGGGACCAAGACCTCCGAGACGACCATCACGACCGCCGACGGAGAACGACATAACACGATGTACTACAAGGCCACCTTTACCGACGCCGACGGCGGCATTGCGGGATTGATCGGCACCATCGTCGATATCACCGAGCGCAAACAGGCGGAACAGCGGCTGACGCTGGAACACTCCGTGACCCGTTTGTTGTCCGAAGCCGATCGATCGAGCGGAATCATGTCGAAAATCATCCAAATCATCGGCGAAGCCTTCGGCTGCGCCTGCGGCGCCTACTGGATTGAGGACGCGCAAGAGCAAGAGATGGCGTGTGCCGAGATATGGAGTGTGCCGTCCGCCGAAATCATGGAGTTTGCTGAGAGCAACCGCCGGTACAGGCACCCACTGCACATGTCGGGCGGACTGTTCATGCGCGCGCGGAGCAGCGGCGAGCCCGTATGGGTTAACGATGTGACTTTAGACACGAGATTCCGGCGCGCCCCACTCGCGGTAAAGGCGGGGTTGCACGGGGCTTTTGCGTTTCCGATCCGGTCCGGCAATGACACCCTCGGCATTATGGAGTTTTTCAGCCTCGCCAGCCGTCCGCCCGACGAAGCGCTGTTGCAGAGCACGCGCGCGATCGGCAGCCAGATCAGTCTGTTCATCGCGCGCAAGCAAGCCGAGGAGCACATCCGTCATCTCGCTCATTATGACGAGCTCACCGGGTTGGCCAACCGCAACATGTTCAGTCAGGGCCTCAGCCACGCGATCGCCAAGGCGCAGCGAAACAGTATGGCATTGGCGATCCTGTTCATCGACCTCGACCGCTTCAAGAATATCAATGACACGCTCGGCCACGAGGCCGGAGACAGCGTGCTCAAGGAAGTCGCAGAACGGCTGCGCGGATGCCTGCGCGAAAGCGACACCATCGGCCGTCTCAGCGGGGACGAGTTCGTTGTGCTGCTCGAGGAAACGCCGCAGTCGATGCATTGCACAGAGGTGGCGCAGAAAATCCTCGCTGCCATCGCCAGGCCGTTCGCCATCGACACACAGGAGTTTCATCTCACCGCAAGCATCGGCATCAGCACGTATCCTGCCGATAGCGAGGACCTGCAGGGCCTGCTGAAGAACGCAGACGTCGCGATGTACCGCGCCAAGGAACTGGGCAAGAACAACTTCCAGTTCTACTCGGCGCAGATGAACATCCATACTCTGGAGCGCCTGGTGCTTGAATCCAGCCTGCGCCGAGCCGTAGAGCGTAACGAGTTCGTGCTCCATTACCAGCCCAAGATCGATATCTACAGCGGATGCATCAGCGGCATGGAAGCGCTGGTGCGCTGGCAGCATCCAACCAAAGGACTAATCCCTCCCATGCAGTTCATCCCGTTGGCGGAGGAAACAGGATTGATCGTGCCGATCGGCGAATGGGTGCTGAGGACCGCCTGTGCCCGCAATAAATCCTGGCAGGAACAAGGGCTGCCGCCACTCTGCGTCTCGGTGAACCTGTCGGCACGCCAGTTCACCCATGAAAACCTGTTGCAGGACGTGGCAAGGGTGCTGAATGAAACCGGACTGGATGCGGCTTTCCTGGAAATCGAAATCACCGAGAGCATGGTGATGCACGATCCGGAGCATGCGATAGAACTGCTGAACGAGCTGAAAGCTATGGGAATAAGTATCTCGATCGATGACTTCGGCACCGGCTATTCGTCGCTGAGTTATCTCAAGCGCTTCCCGATAGACAGCTTGAAGATTGACCGTTCGTTCATCAAGGACCTGCCGCTGGACGGCGATGATGCCGCGATCACCCAAGCGATCATCGCGATGGCGCATGGCCTGAAACTCAAAGTAACCGCCGAAGGGGCCGAGACCGGGGAACAATTATGTTTCCTTAGCATCCACAAATGCGACGAGATGCAGGGTTTCCATTTCAGCAAACCGTTGCCGGAGAACGAATTCGTCCTGCTGGTGAAGAACAGCACCGCAGCCGGAGGATATCCATCCGCATAAGGGAAAAACAAAAATGATCCTTGCCGGGGAGATCGACCACTACATCCGAGAGAAGCGCTGCCTCCGGAAGGGCCTTCATTCGATAAGAAGCTCCCACAGGGGACCCGGATGACCGTGGGCATGCATGCGGGCCACTATCCTTTCACTCTTTTGGCCGCCGTCCCCGTAAACCCAATTCATCCGGCCCCCCGCCTGTTTTTGCACCCTGGAGATGATCTCCTGCGCTTCGATGCCCCTGGAACGATAGAAAATCGGCGCCAGCAGGTCCTGATCCGGCGCGATCTGCCCTTCTTTCAGGGCAAGGTCGCACAGGGGGGTATGGGGAAAGATCCGCATGCCGCAAAAGACGAAAAATACGGCCTTGCGGATATCTTCCGTCCGGTTCACGGTTTCCTCCAGGGTCCGTGCATCTTCTCCCGGCCCCCCCAGGAGGAGATAGTGGGCGATATGAACACCCGCCAGGCGGGAACTTTCGTGAGCGGCAACGACATCCTCCACGCAAAAGGGTTTGCCGTACCTTTTCAGCTGGGTGCCGCAGAGGGTTTCCGTACCGAATTCACAATGGGTCAACCCCGCCTCGGCCAGACTTTCGTAATATCCGTCGGGAGGGCGGGTGGGGGCGAAAAAAGCCCCCCAGGGCAGGGTCAGACCGTGGCGGCGAAAGGCCCCGGCGACAGCCGTGCTGTGGACATAATCGGAATTGAACACGGAATCGGTAATAAAAAGATACCGGGCGCCCTTCTCCTGCAGCGCGCGGGCCTCTTTGGCGACATCATCGGGGGGGGTCAAGCGCAGCCGGCGGCCCTCGATACGGGGATAGGTACAGTAAATACAGTGAAAGGGGCATCCCCGTTTCGTCTGCAGATTCAGTATGCCTCCCCGTTCAAGATAAAACCGGAGCTGGGCGTCCGCCGGCCGTAACCGCCGCTTGACCGGACCCAGCCAGGGGACAGGTCCCCGGTCGATCCCCCCCTTGCTGATGATCCCCGGCAGATCGGCGACTACCGCTCCGTTTTCCAGGACGTCGAGGAGCGGACCCAGGAACTCCCCTTCCCCGATGACGCCGAAATCGGCATCCAGCAGCGCCATCAATTCGCCGGGGAAAATGGAAAAACCGCTGCCCCCGATGACAACAGGCGCCTTCGTGCAGCCCCTGATGACCCGGATGATCCTCTCGTATCCCTGAACAAAGCTTTTCGTGGCCAGGGTATCCGAATTATCGATATTCCGGATGGACAGGCCGATGATACCCGGGTCAAAATCTCGGATTGCGGCATCAAGATGCCCCAGATCTCCCAGCACATTCATATCCAGGATTTCAACCTCGTGTCTGGGCGTGAGGGCCCCGGCGATATGATCGAGCCCTAAAGGATAGACCGGATAGGGATACTTGGTGGTGTTGGCCGAAAGGAGCAGCAGTTTCATTGGATCACCTCGATCGCCGTGACATATTCACCGAGACCCAGCAGCAGGATACCCTTCCCCTCCAGGGCGGCCTTCCCTTTACCGGACAGGTGCGGCGGAAAGACACCCCGGGACACGACATCGACAGCCAATACCGCGGCGATCGCAGAGGCGCCGGAGAACTCCCCGGTCACGCAACGATAATCGAAAATCACACCGGTAAATCCGGTCCGCCGCAAGAAGCTCGCAACGCACGCCTCACCGCGGGCGCGGGTGCTTGCGGGGATTCCCGCAAATACGGCGCCGAATCGTTTGCAAATCCTGCCTGAACCGCCGAGGGCTTCTATCAGCGGCGGGATGCCGTCTTCGCCTTCGGGAACGTAAGAAAGAAAAGCGGGAACCAGTCGCAGGCCCGTCGCCGACGCAAGGGGTCTAAGGAAAAAGGCGGCGCCGCCGTCGGCCGCGGAAAAGGGATCCAGCCTCGGCGACAGGCGGTCATGGTGTTCATCGGCGGCGATCACCAGTACCGGATCGTCCCCCTCCTTCGTGATCAGGGCAGCGCTCAGCAGGGCCTGCTCGAAGGAGTAGTCTCCCCCTGTTGCGGTGATGTTCGGACCCGTGGCCTTCAGCCGGATCGCCGCCTGGCTTGCCGGGGCATTGTGCACCGAACCGATGAAATCCGTCGGGCTGGTGAATTGCCCGGCCGATGCGAACAGCTGATCCAGGAAATCGCTGGTCTCCGTCAGCGGCCCCCAGCCGGTCCCGAAGTAGATCCCCCCCGGCGATCCCGCCGTCTCCGCCATTCCCGCCGCCTTTTGCGCTTCGCGGGCGAGGATCAGGGTCATCCGCGAAAGTCTCCTGAGGCGACGCAGGCTGGCCGCGGAAAGATCGGTCCGGATCGTCCCGAGGTCCGGCCTGCCCCGGAGAGCCCCCCCCCGGCGAAACGTCCCCAGGGTCTCATCCGTCGAGCCCGCCCCGGTGAGACAGGCCGTCCCCAAAACAGAGAACTGCATGATCTTCCGCTGCCCTCCATTTCCGGAGAAAGACCTTTGAATTTCCCCGCTATGGTCTAATTTGTCATTCCCGTGCAAACGGGAATCCAGTAGGTTCAAGGCTTTCTGGATTCCCGCCTTCGCGGGAATGACAGCGTGGGGGCATTTTTCAAAGGTCTCAGCGAGTCGCGACGGATCGGCAAGAACCAACGCGGCATTGTTCCCGCCGAAACCGAAGGAGTTGGACAGGACGGCGCCGATCTTCCCCGATTGCCCGTGCAGCAACGGCTGCAGGCCAAGCCCCGTATCCGGAACGCTGCACCCCACATTGGCCGGGACGAATCCCCGGGCGATGCACAGGACGGACGCCACGGCTTCGATCGCCCCCGCTGCCCCCAGGGCGTGGCCGAAGATGCCCTTGATCGACGAGAGCGGCGGCGGATCCTCGAAGAGGTCCCGGATGGCCCTGGCTTCCGCCCGATCGTTATCGACCGTCCCCGTGCCGTGGAGATTGATGTAGTCGACCTCCCCGACCGTCATTCCCGCATCGCTCAGGGCCTTCTGCATCGCCGCCCGGGCGCCGGCGCCCTCCGGATGAGGGGCGGCGGGATGATGGGCGTCGCAGGACAGCCCGGCGCCGACCAGTTCGGCCAGGGCGCCTTCCGGCGGCTCTTCCGCGCCCACAAGAAGGAGAAATGCCGCCCCCTCCGCCACGGTCAAGCCCCGTCTTTGCAAGTCGAATGGTCTCGCGCCGGCGGGATCGATCAGTTGAAGCGAATGGAATCCATAATAGGTCAGACGGCTCAGGGCATCGGCGCCCCCGGCCAAGACGATCCGTGCCTGCCCGCGCCGGATCATCTCCAGCGCAATCTTCAGGGCGGCTGTTCCCGAGGAACACGCGGTGGATACGGCGATGACCGGCCCTTGGCATTTCAGATGGCGGGCCAGGTAGGTCGCTACAGAGCCGAGAGCGTGATACCGGTATGTATCCGGTCGTGTCTCACCGCTCTCGAGGAGGGTTTCGGTGGTGGAAATCCCTCCGGTCGTTCCCCCAAGAACAATGGCATCGGGGAGCAGAGAGGCCGCCGACAGGGCTTCGCGCGCAGCCAGAAGGGCCAGGGAATGCGTGCGGGGCACAGCCCCATTCAACGGCAGCGCCTCGCCAATTTCACCCGCCGGCGGGGCGGGGACATGGGATACGGCAAAGATCGACAGCGGTTTGAGACAGGATTCTTCGTTGCGCAGGGCCTCCCATGTCTTTTCCAAACCGATCCCCGCTGCATTGACGACCCCTGCACCACAGACAAAGGCACGGATGCCTTTCACTTCCCCGCCCTCCGGCAATGCCCGTCGATATAAACGGCCAGAGACCGCACCGAGCCGAACACCCGCGCCCCCACTTCCCGGTTTTCGATCTTCACGCCGTAATCCTTTTCGATCATCATAACGAGTTCCAGCACATCGATGGAATCCAGCCCCAGTTCGCTGCCGATGAGGACTCCATCCGTGGGGATATCCTCGGGCCGGAGATCCGCCAGCTCCAATGTGTCGATAATCTTTCGTTTCAGCTCCTCGATAAAATCCTCCATACCATCCTTTCACTTTTGATTTCTTATTTCCTGCAGAAATTCTGGAACCATCTCAGTGGGAATGAATGGTTTTTTGTATATACCAAAAAATGTCTTAGGGCAACCAAATTCCACCTTCGGAAACAAGATCAACGTATGATTCTTCATCTTCATCTCTCGCTTTTCCCCTTTCAACGAGATTGATTTTATTCCGTACAATTTCCTTGACATAAAAGACGCATTTCTTTATCGTCAACGCACCTAAAGGCAAATGCTTATCAATTCAATCATCGAGCGCCGCCGGCGCGGGTCCGACGGCGCATCGGGGACAGGAGAGGTCATATGGAAAAGGAACCAGTGGGAACGGCCACGATGCCCGGTATCGGCTTCGGGACGCTGGGCAACGTCGGCGATGCAGGCTGCGCGCTCGTCGAGGCGGCGCTCGCCGAGGGCTACCGGCACATCGACACGTCCCGGTACTACGGGAACGAGGAGGCGGTCGGCAGGGCACTGGAGCGCTCTTCGGTCCCGCGCGGCGACGTCTGGGTGACGACAAAGCTCCTGCATCCCAAGACGCCGCCGATGCCGGACATCGGTCGCGAGCTGGACGAGAGCCTGCGCCGCCTGCGGACGGACTATGTCGATCTCCTCCTGATCCACTGGCCCAACCCGGACGTGTCGCTGGAGTGGGCCCTGGGTGAATATGCGGCGCTGCGCGAATGCGGCAAGGCGCGTGCGATCGGCGTGTCCAACTTCCCGACGGCCCTGTTTCGGCAGGCCCTGGACCTTGTCGGCGACCTGGCGGCCAACCAGGTCGAGTACCATCCCTACCTGGACCAGCGTTCGGTCCTGGACCTGGTGCGCAAGCGCGGGCTCGTCCTGACCGCCCATTCACCGCTCGCTCGCGGGGCAGTCCTTGGCGACCCGGTCCTGCAGGAGATCGCCAAGCGGCGGCGCTTGAGCGTCGCCCAGGTCGCGCTGCGTTGGCTCGTGCAGCAGGAACGGGTCGTCGCCATCCCCGGCGCGCAGAACGTCGAGCAGCTGCGCGAAAACCTGAAGACCCTAGATGTCACGCTCACGCACGAAGAGATGGCCGCTATCTCGGCTTTGGCCCGCGGAACAAGGATTGTCGACCCGCCGCACCGACCGGACTGGGACCCGGCGTGAGCGAACCCGGGGACGGGCCGCAGGGCAGCAGGCGGCGGCGAACGAACCTCCCCGCAGCAGGCGGCGGGAGATCTGAGACCGCAAGGAACGAATCAAGCTTCGGAGAAGTGCCCCCGAGCGATTGAATACCGAATCGAACCCGTGAAGGAGGAGACGTTATGAAGCTGAAGATCGCGGTGGTGCAACCCGAAACATTGACCGGGGCCGAAGCGCCAGAGAACACCGAGCGCGCCGTCGCATACATTCGCGAGGCCGCGCGCGAAGGCGCAAGGCTCATCGCGCTGCCCGAGACCTATCCGGGCCCATACACGGTGCCGCTCACGTATTCGCCCGAGCAGGCGCTGAGCGATGTCGCGCGCGACGAGAAGGTCTACGTCGTCGGAGGCGCGCTCGAATATGTCCGCCCGGGTGAAGGGAATCACGCCGCCTGCTACAACTGCCTCTACCTCTGGGGTCCCGACGGCGGGCGCATCGGAACGTACAGGCGGACATCGCCACCGGGACCGTGGATCTACGAGGGCGGAAGATTCTGGGATTTCAAGTACCAGGAGGCCGACGAGCTGCCGGTATTCGATACGGAGTTCGGCAAGGTCGGCATCCTGATGTGCAGCGAAGTCTACGTGCCGGAACTCTCGCGCATCATGGCGCTCAAGGGCGCGGTCATCACACTCCTGCCCGCCGGCCTTTGGAGCTGGCAGCTGCACGACACCTGGCGCACCCTGCTTTGGGCGCGCTCGATCGAAAATCTCATGATCACGGCGACGAGCCGAAACATCCTGCCCGGCGGCGCCGGTCACGCGATCATCTGCAGCCCCGAGGAGATTCTCGCCGAGAGCCGTCGCCCCGGCGTGCTCACGGCGACGGTGGATCTCGACCGCATCCAGTGGCTGCGCGACACGATGGACCATTACGAGGAGAACTGGCCGTGGCGCGCGAAGCCCGGCATATTCAAGCAGTGGCGCCGGCCGGGGTTGTATGGCGGAATCGGACGTTCCGGGGTGTAATCTGCTATCGGCTGGCGAGAGAACAAATGGCTGTTGAAGAAAGCAAAGACTACCTGGATGTTAAGGCGTTCATCCTACTCCTCGTTATCACCCTGGTCTGGGGCTTCAACCATCCCAGCATCAAATACGCCAATCAGGGGATCGCTCCCGTGTTCGCTTCAACCCTGCGCTCCCTTATCGCAGCGATGTGCGGGGTGATGTACTGCCTGTGGAAGAAGGAGAGAATATTTCACACCGACATCAATCTGCTGCACGGCGTCGTGGTAGGCCTCCTGTTTGGTTCGGATTTCGCGTGTTTATACTTCGGGCTCCTCTACACGGACGCGGCCCGCTCCATCATTTTCCTTTACACGGCTCCCTTCATCGTGGCCGCGGGGGCCCACTTTGTTCTTAAAGGGGATCGTCTGACGCTTTTGAAGACGCTGGGGCTTGTCGTGGCATTCATGGGGGTCCTGCTGGTTTTCCTAGGAAGACCCGCCGCGGCAAAACCCACCATGTTCATCGGGGACATCCTGGAAATCGCCGCCGCTTGCTTTTGGGCAGCGACCACCCTTTATATCAAGAGGTTCATGACGAGCACCGTCCAGCCGATCCATACGCTTCTTTATCAACTTGTCTTCTCGATTCCGATCCTTCTGGCCGTGAGCCTCATCCTGGAACCGCGATGGATTATCGCGCTGAACCCTTCCATCATCGTCTGCATCCTCTTTCAGTCGGTGATCGTTGCCTTCGTTACTTACCTTGTCTGGTTCAGGCTGATCCACGGCTATTCGGTGAGCAGACTCTCCGCCTTCACCTTCCTGACACCCATCTTCGGGGTCCTTGCAGGCGTTATCTTTCTTGACGAAGAATTAACCGACTCCCTGATGATGGGACTTCCCATGGTCTGCGCGGGAATTTTCCTGGTGAACTGGAAAATAAAATAAGAAACGACCGGGTCTATTCGGACGCAGCCCCCGGTCTGCCGCCCTCTTTTCGCTTGCCATCGTGGACAGGGGCATATATATATTATCCATCGGTCAGTTTTGACTCCGTGGCGGGGGGTCCGGGAAGTGGATACCATTTTCTTGACCGGGAGCGCATCCCGCAAGCCCCGCCCCGTGGGCGGGGGGCTTCACAATCAAGTCGACATCAAGGAGGGCAGCTCAATGATCAGCAAAATCAGATTACAGATCCTTTATGCACTCATCGCAGGGTTGGTTTCTCTCTGGGCTTTTCCAGCAAACGTCATAGGCGCCGCGCAGGCGCAGCCCATGGTTCTGAAGGCCAGCATACAAACCCCCGCCAACATGCCTTTTAGCATGGTGTTCTATTCGTGGCTGGACGAGGTGGAGAAGCGCAGCGGCGGCCGCATCAAGTTCGAGCGGTACCCCAGCGGATCCCTCGCCAGGGCGGCCGAGCAGGTGGACGCCCTGGAATCGGGAATGGCCGACGTCTCCCTTTTTGTCACAACCTACACCCCCGGAAAAATCCCACTGAACACGCTCACCGGCCTGCCTTTCACCTTCGGCCAGGCCTGGGTGAACGCCACGTCTTATCTCCAGTTGGTGCAATCGATCCCGGAAGTGGAGAACGAATTTACCAAACACAATATCAAGGTTGTCGCCAGTTACAGCACCGGGCCTTACTACGTCGTCAGCACCAAGCCGATCCGGAAAATGGAAGATTTCAGGGGGAAGAAGATTATTGCTACCGGGCCTGCGGCAGAGTGGATCCGGGCCGTCCGCGGAGCCCCGGTGGGCATCGTCATCACCGAATCCTACGAGTCGCTGCAACGGGGCACGGCCGACGGCGCGGTCTTCGGACCTTCGGCGGCCGGGACTTACCGCATGGAAGAGGTCTGCAAATACATCCTGAAGATGCCGGTCAGCGGGGCCTGCGGGCCGATCGGCATGAATATGGCCACCTGGAAGAAGCTCCCGCCGGATATCCAGAAGATCATCACGGACCTGGCCCCTGATCATGCCAAGGCCGGGCACAGGATTTACCAGATCGAAGGCGATGGCAAGTTCCTCGAGATTTTCAAGACGAAAGGGATAGAGATGATCGAGCCGTCCCCGGCCCTGATGGCTGAGGGCCTCAAGGTCGCCAAGGATGTGGTCTGGAACAAATGGGCCAATGACCAGGAGGCCAGAAAGTTGCCCGGGAAAAAAGTTCTCGAAACCTATATCGGTCTGTTGGAAAAGAACCAAGCGGTAAATCCCTTCAAATAGAACCGGGTCGTAAGCTCGGGCTGGAATCACTTCACTAGCGCTGGAGTATTTCTGCGTTTTGAGGTTGCACTTACGCTTCGGGAGGGCGATCGATGCAATTGGCTTCTTGCGATAAGGTCCTGCGAAGGGTCGAAAGGGGCGCCTGTTACGTGGCCGCAGGGCTGGTCTTCATCATGATCTTCCCTACGACCCTCGATATTTTTTTCCGGTACATCATGGAGGAGCCCCTTCCGGCTATCTTCCAGCTCACCGAGTTCATGATGGTGGGGGTGGTTTATCTGGGCATCGCTTACGTCCAATCCCTGAAGGAGCACATCAGGATCGAGATGGCGACCTCCTGGATGCCGCAATGGGGACAGGAGCTTCTCGACATTTTCGGCTATCTGGTCGGACTATTGCTGTTTGCGATCATCACATGGCAGAGCAGCCGGCTGGCCTGGGAGGCATGGGTCACCCAGGATTACACCATGGGGATCATCCACTTCCCCCTCTGGCCGTCCAAGAGCATCATCCCGATCGGATGCGGTCTGCTCTGCATTCGGTTGCTGTTGGACATTGTCCTGGATATTCAGAAATTACGGCGGCCTCGAATCCCGGCCGATGCCGTTCAAAGGAGCTAGACACATGGACCCGGAAACCATCGGCTGGATCGGCTTGGGAGCCATGCTTCTGCTGCTGCTGCTGCGCGTCCCCGTTGCCTTTGCCATGGCCCTGGTAGGTTTTTTCGGTTATGCCGCCGTTTCCGGGTGGAAACCGGCGTTGAAAATGATCGGCATGGTTCCCTACACATCGATCGCGACCTACGGCTTCAGCGTCATCCCCCTCTTCCTGATCATGGGGTCCTTCGCCGCCCGGGCCGGGCTGGTGAACGATCTTTTCAGGATGGCCCGTCTGTGGGTCGGGCGGATTCCCGGCGGCCTGGTCCACGCCACGATCGTGGCCGGGTCGGCCTACGGCGCGGCCTCCGGATCCGGCATAGCCGCAACCACGGTGCTGGCCACCACCTGCGTCCCGGAGATGAGGAAGGGCGGAGTGGACAAGGTGCTTGCCTGCGGAACGGTGGCCGCGGTCGGACCTATCGATCAGATGATTCCCCCCAGCATCCTGATGGTGATCTATTGCATCATCACCGGGGCCTCGCTCGGCCAATTGCTGATCGCCGGGATCCTCCCGGGGATCCTCCTGGCTGCCGGGTTCATGATCATGGTCTACGTCCGCGTGAAGAGAAACCCCGCTCTCGCCCCGCTGATGGAGGAAAAGGTAACCTGGAGGCAACGGTTCATTTCCCTGAAGAACATCTGGGGGATCCTGCTGCTCGCGGGGATCGTGTTGGGGGGCATCTACAGCGGCATATTTACCCCCACCGAGGCGGGGGCGATCGGGGCCTTTGGCGCGTTTTTGATGGCGCTTGTGACCAAGGGGCAGAACCGGCGGGAGTTGGGCCAGTCGCTGCTGGACGCGGCGCGGGTAACCGCCATGATCTTCATGATCATCGCCGGGGCCTTTATCTTCGGCTACTTCCTGACGATCACCCGCATCCCTTCCAATGTATCCGCGTTTGTGACCGGGCTCGATGTTGCGCCGATCTTCATCCTGATCGCGGTCATGCTTATGTACCTGGTCCTTGGCATGTTCGTGGACATGGTGGCGGCTCTTTTTATCACGCTGCCGATCATCTTCCCGGCCATGGTGAAGCTTGGTTTTGACCCCATCTGGTTCGGCGTTTTGATCGTCATGCAGTGCGAGATCGCGCTCATCTCGCCCCCCTTCGGTTTGAGCTTATTCATCGTCAAAGGCGTGGTCAAAGACATCACGATGAACGAAGTCATCCGGGGGATCGTGCCCTTTTTCCTGGTCGATCTGCTCGTACTGATCCTTTACATTGCTTTCCCCCAGATCGCCCTTTTTCTTCCGCAGATGATGATGGGGAAGTGATCTTGAGCCAAAGTTGTTATGAAAGGAGAAACCGATGAGAAAAATAATTGATCTCAGCGTCACCGTCAGCCTCAAGGGAAACCTGCAGGTTAAACCCCAGATCATCTACCGCCGGCACGAGGAGACACCCAAGTTCTTTTCCCCGGCGATCGGCCTCCGGCCGGAGGAGTTTCCCGAGGGGAAGTACTGCGCCGTCGAGGTCCTCACAATGGGAACGCACAACACGACCCACCTGGACGCCCCCTATCACTTCTACCCGACCTCGGAGGGGAAGCCGGCCAAAACAATCGACCAGATTCCCCTCGAGTGGTGCTATGGGGACGGAGTCGTGCTGGACTTTCACCACAAGAAAAAGGGATACGGCATCACCCCCAAGGATCTGGAGGAGTCGCTCGCCAAGATCAAATACACCCTCAAACCCTTCGATATCGTCTTGATCCGCACGGACACGGACAAGCATTACGACGAGCCGGGGTATGAATTTATGCACCCGGGGATGACCCGCGAAGCCACGATCTGGCTGCTCGACCGGGGGATCAAAGTGACGGGCATCGACGCCTGGGGCTGGGACCGCCCTTTCGACGCCATGGTCGCGGATTTCAAGGCCGGAAATAAAAAGCAGCTATGGGAATCTCACTACCTCGGCAAAGAGCGCGAGTATTGTCACATCGAAAGGCTGGCCAACCTGGATAAGATCCCCCAACCTTTCGGTTTTAAGGTATCGGCCCTGCCGATCAAGATCGAGGGCGCCAGCGCCGGGTGGATAAGGGCAGTCGCGATCCTGGATGAATAAGGCTGACTCAAGAAAATAGGCTACGCCCTTTATGCCCTTTGCTCCCTCGTAGGAAGAAGAGGAAACAGCGATAGGAATGACGGTTAAACAAGCGGAAAAAGTCTATCGAAGCAGCTGCGGGATGTGCCATGGAGGATGCGGCGTACTCGTCCACACCCAAGACGGACGGATGACGCGCGTTGAAGGGGATCCCGATTCCCCTTTGAGCAAGGGAGACTTGTGTGCCAAAGGATTGGCCAGTCTGCAGCACGTGTACAATCCCGCCCGAATCCAACATCCCCTCATCCGGACGGGAGAGCGGGGTGAGGGGAAATGGAAGAACATTTCCTGGGATGAGGCTCTCGATGCGATTGCCGCCAAGATAAATAAGATCAGAGAGGAATATGGCAACGAAGCGATTGCCATCGGACAAGGAACAGGAAGACATCATTTCGCTTTTACTATCCGGTTTGCCAATGCACTGGGAACCCCCAACTGGTGCGCACCGGGCCAAGCCCAGTGTTTCCTTCCCCGCGTAACGGCGAGCAAGCTTACCTTCGGCGACTTGATCGTATGCGATTATTACGGAAAAACCAAACCGGCCTGCATCCTTGTCTGGGGCCACAATCCGGTCCATACGAACCCGGATGGGGAAATGGGTTTCCGTTTTCTGGACGCTTTGAAATCGGGTTCGAAAGTGATCACGGTTGATCCCCGGCTGTCGGAAACGGCGGCGATATCGGACCTCTGGCTGCAGATCCGGCCGGGAACCGATGCGGCCCTTGCCTTATCGATGATCAAAGTCATTATCGATGAAAACCTTTATGATCACCGTTTTGTAAGTTCGTGGACCGTCGGTTTTGAAGAATTGCGCGAACGCGTGCGGAATTGCACCCCCCAATGGGCGGAGCCGATAACCTGGATTCCGGCGGGAAAAATCGTACAGGCCGCAAGGATGTTCGCCACCACCAAGCCCGCTTGTCTGGAATGGGGCGTGGCCCTCGAGCAGACTCCCAACTGTCTGCAGAACCTCCGAGCGCTGGCCGTGCTCACCGCTTTGACCGGAGACATCGACATCCCCGGCGGCAATATTTTTGGCATGCATGCCTTGCTGCATTTTCCCACGGGTTATGACCGGCTGGCTCCGGAAGTTCATGACAGGAGGTTGGGGGCCGACCGTTTCAAGCTGCTGTCCGGCCGGGAGGCCCTGGTTCCCTCCGCCCATGCCCCGACGGTATTTAGGGCCATGATTACGGGGGAGCCATATCCCGTCAAGGCCTTTTTGATATTCGGGAATAACGCTTTACTCACGTACGCCAACCCCCGGGAAGTCCGCCAAGCCTTGCTCGCCCTCGACCTTCTGGTTGTGACGGATCTGTATATGACCCCAACGGCCGAAATGGCGGATATCGTCCTGCCCGCCGCTAGCTGGCTGGAGGTCAACCTGGTGCGGGGGTATCCCCTGCGCGCAGAAAATGTCGTGCTGGTTCAGCAGAAAATCGCCCAGGTTGGTGAAGCAAGACAGGATCAGGAGATCATGATTGACTTGGCCAGGCGGCTCGAATTGCCCTGGGGAACCGAGTCGCTCGAAGCGATCATGAACGATCAGCTCGATCCCCTCGGGGTTGATTTTGAACAAATGAAAGAAAAGGGATTTGTTTCGGTACCCCAAAAGTACCTCAAATATCAAGACTCGGGGTTTGCAACCCCGTCCGGGAAGGTTGAACTGTATTCCTCCGTATTGGACCGGTTAGGGTACGATCCTCTTCCGGCTTATGCGGAACTTCCGGAAAGCCCGGTCAGCGAACCCGAACTCTACAAGGAGTATCCCCTTATTCTCACCACGGGAACGAAATCTCCGGTTTTCTTTCATTCCGAGGGACGGCAAATCCCCTATCTGCGGGAGATTGAAGCCGACCCGCTTGTGGATATCAACCCGGAAACGGCCGAGAAATATGGAATCGAAGAAGGGAACTGGATCTGGATCGAAACCCTTCGGGGGAAAATCAGACAAAAGGCGAGGCTTACCAATGGAATCGATCCCCGGGTGATTCATACCCCCCATGGTTGGTGGTTTCCCGAACAGTCTTCGCCCGATCATGGCCTCTGGCAATCGAACGCCAATATGCTGACCCGCAGCGGGCCGCCCTATGATCCGGCCATGGGAACCTGCCAGTTGCGTGCGCTTTTGTGCAAGATTTATGCGGAGGAATGAGGAACTTTTCTTCTTTTGGCTAAAAACAACAGAACGAGGGAGCCAGTGAACCGGTTAATTTTCCATTCCAACCTTTGTGTAGGCTGCTTTGCCTGTGAATTGGCATGCAAAGCGGAACACCATCTGCCCGTTGGAGTAAAATGGATCCGGGTGAAGCGGGATGAATCACTTTCGGGTGAATCGAAGCCGCGGCTTTCCTTTCAGGTAAGTATCTGTCAACAATGCGAGGCCCCGCCCTGCGTTCCCGCCTGCCCGGTTGGGGCAATATTCCCAAGAAAAGATGGTCTCGTCATACTCGAAAAGGAAAGATGCAACGGCTGTGGGGATTGCATCAAGGCATGCCCCTGGGGGGCCATTGCTTTCGACCCTGCCCGCCAAACGGCCTCCAAATGTCATTTATGCGCCCATTTGGCTGAACCCCGTTGCTCGACATATTGCCCCACGGCAGCCCTTGCACACTCATTGCAAAACAAATAAAGGAGATTCCATAAGATGAAGGAGGAGTATATGTCGCTTCAGAAGATCGAGAAGGTAGCGGTTATAGGAACCGGAACGCTCGGAACCCAGATTGCACTTCAGGCAGCATTTTATGGCACTCGGGTGACAGCCTACGATCCCGATCATACGCAATTCGAGCGAATGTTGAAAATGATCCGGTTCCGGATACAAAATTCGGGGAAAAAGGCCACCCCGGCATTCGAAGATATCCCCGGGACTGCAAAGAAGATCATCCTGTGCTCAAGCCTGGAGGAGGCCCTTCGGGATGTGGATTTGGTTATCGAGGCTGTTCCGGAAGATATCCCCATCAAAAGGGAGGTCTTCGGGAAGCTCGATGCCATCGCTCCAAAGAAGGCGATTTTAGCCACCAACAGCTCGTCGATTCCTATCTCGAAAATAGAAAGTGCAACCGGAAGGCCCGAGAAATGCATGAACATCCACTTCTATGCCCTGGAAATCAAGCAGGGCATGGCGGATGTCATGGGTGGAACCAGGACCAGCGACGATACCTTCGATCAAGGAAGAGAATGGGTTCGATCCATCGGCTGTATTCCGCTGGCTGTGAACAAGGAGTCTCTCGGTTTCTGCTTTAATCGGGTCTGGCGGGCGGTCAAGCGCGAAACCCTCCATATGTGGGCCGACGGCATTTCCGATTTCCAGGATATCGACCGCGGGTGGATGGTCTTTACAGGCATGGCCCAGGGCCCGTTCGGAATGATGGATAACATCGGCCTCGATGTCGTTTATGGGATTGAGATGGTCTATTATGAAGAGAGCCGGGATCTCAAGGATTACCCCCCCGAAAAGCTCAAGGCCATGATCGATCGCAAAGAGATGGGGGTCAAGACGGGGAAAGGGTTTTATACTTACCCCAATCCGGCGTACAAAGATCCCAGCTTTCTAAAAAAAGGAACATGCAGATGAAAAAATGGCCAACGGCCGCTTTATGCCCCCTATTCGTTTTTCTCCTTTCGATCCAGGCCTATGCCCAGTCTTTTGATCTGCGGATTCTCCATGTCAATGACCTGCACGGCTTCGCCGAAGCCTATAAACCGCTCGGATCCCGCGAACCCCTGGGGGGGGTGGCCTATCTCGCGGGCAGGGTGAACGCGCTGCGCCGTGGACAGCCGACCCTCGTGCTCGCCGCCGGGGACATGATCCAGGGGAACAACTGGGCCAATATGTCTCAAGGCGAGTCGGTCATCGAAGCGATGAATGCGATGCAATTCGATGTCATGGTCCTGGGAAATCATGAATTTGATTTTGGGCAGGCGGTGTTGAAGAAAAGGATTTCCGAAGCGGCTTTTCCCGTCCTCTGCGCCAACGTGGAGGGTTTGGATCGTGTCAAGCCCTTCATCATTAAGGAATGGAGCGGGGTAAGAGTAGGGATCATCGGGGTCGTGACCGAGGAGACTCCGGTCGCCACCCACCCCCGCAATGTTTCCGGTCTCACATTCCTCCCTGTCGCCGAAACCGTCGAGAAAAGCGTGCGGGACTTGAAGAATCGGGCGGACATGATCATCGTGCTTTCCCATATCGGGCATGCGGCTGACCGGGCGCTCGCCGAGACGGTGAAGGGAATCGATGTCATCGTGGGCGGCCACTCCCACACCAGGATCCCCAGGCCGGTTCGGGTCGGGGACACCCTGATCGTTCAAGCCTGGGAGCACGGCAAGGCGCTCGGGGTTTTGGACCTGACCATCCGGGACGGAAGGGTCGTCGGATACGACGGGCGCCTGGAAGCGATAAAACCCCAGCCGGGGAGCGAGGACCCGAAGATTCTGGCCATCGTCGAAAGACAGAGGCAAAGGGTGGACCGGATTTTAAACGACCGCATCGGGGAAGCAATGATCGATCTGGATGGGGAGAATGTAAGAAAAAGGGAGACCAACCTGGGGAATTTCATCGCCGACATCATGCGTCAGGTCTCGAAGGCGGACGCGGCCCTCATAAACGGGGGGACCATCCGGACAAACATAAGCCGGGGAGAGGTCCGGATCAAGGACGTCTATTCGGTCCTGCCCTTTGACAACTACATCGTTGCCATCACGCTCACGGGGAAAGCGATCGCCGAGGCCCTGGAGCACGGAGTATCGGGGATTGAGGAGGGTGAAGGGAGGTTTCCGCAAGTATCCGGTTTGACATTCGCCTATGCCCCCTCCGCACCGAAGGGCAGCCGGATCGGAGAGATTCTCATCGCCGGGAAACCTCTGGATCCGGGCAGGGAATACTCGGTGGCCACGAATGACTTTCTTGCCGTGGGGGGCGATGGATACCGGTCCTTCGCGGAGGCGGTGAAATCCTCGAAAACCTTTTCGGTCGTCGGGGGCACGCTTCAAGGAGAGAAAGTCGTCTACAGCGACAGCGGCCGGTGGCTTCGGGATGTGGTCGTGGAATACATCAGAGAGAAAGAAACCATTGCTCCCGGGAGCGAGGGAAGGATCGTGGAGAGGCCCTGACTATGGAAGTCTATGTCAATGACAAGCCGGTGCACCTTCTGCCCGGGATGACGGTGAAGCATGCACTGACCCATGCAGGGCTCATAGAGAAGCTGGGGAGCGGCAAAAAGGTTTACGACGAATGGGCGAACGAACTGGGGTTGGACGGCGCGCTGTCGGAGGGGGCGAAGATATTCGTTCGGTGATCGAGATCAGTGAGGAGAGACAGTGGACCATCTGATGCAAATCGTTCTGCTCGGTATCATCGAAGGCATTACCGAATTCCTGCCCATCTCCAGCACCGGCCATCTGCTCATTGCCGAACATTGGCTGGGACAACGGTCTGACCTTTTCAACGTCGCCATTCAAGCCGGCGCCATCCTCGCGGTGGTGTTGATATACCGGGAGCGCTTATGGGGTCTGCTGTCGGGCTTCGCCCGACCCGATAACCGCGATTACTCCATCAAGCTGTGCGTGTCGTTCCTCATTACGGCAGCCGGCGGCTTCACCGCCAAGCAACTGGGGCTGAAGCTGCCGGAAACCGTTGCCCCTGTGGCCCTGGCGTTGATCGTCGGCGGTGTCGTCATCCTGTTTATCGAGCGTTATGTCGCTCATCATCGGCCAAGCGAGCAGGTCACCTGGAAAGTCGCGGTCGTGGTCGGCCTGGGGCAGATAGTCGCCGCCATATTTCCCGGCACGTCGCGTTCTGCCGCCACCATCTTTGCGGCCATGCTGGCCGGCTTGAGCGCACGTACGGCGGCTATCGAGTTTGCGTTTCTGGTCGGCATCCCCACCATGTTTGCCGCCACGGGCTATGAACTGCTGAAAGTCATCAGGGGTGGCGCGACCGTGAACGAGGACTGGTCCGCGCTCGGCATCGGTTTCGTTGTATCCGCCGTGGTGGCTTTCGTTGCGGTGAAGTGGCTGCTGTGTTATATCCAGACCCACCGCTTCACCGTGTTTGCCTGGTATCGTATCGCGTTTGGTGTGGCGCTATTGATCCTGGTGTGATAAATAAGAGAAAAAGGCGGTGAGAAATGGGGATCAAAAGGATAGCGGTTATCGGTCTGGGAATGATGGGGACCCCTATTTCCGTCTTGCTGCTCAAGGCGGGATACTCGGTTACGGGGTATGATATCGTCAAAAAGCAGATAGCCGATCTTGTCCCGCAGGGGATGAAACCGGCCGCCTCTCCAAAGGCCGCCGTCAAAGACGCGGAGCTCATCATCCTCTCCCTGGCGAACTGGAAAATCCTACAGGAAGTCGTCGCGGGAAATGCCGGCATCATGGAGGGAGTCCGCAAGGGGCAGATCATCGCCGACATGAGCACCTCCCCACCGGAGGGAACGATAGCCATGGCCAGGACCATGGCCGCCAGGGGCGTCGACTGGATGGATATCCCCATTTCCGGCTCCTCGGCCCAGGCGCGGGTCGGCAACATGGTCTTCATGGCCGGGGGCAAAAAATCGGTGTTCAACAAGGTCAATCCGGTCCTGGAGAGGATCGGCAAAAAGAGCGTGTACGCGGGCAAGCACGGCGACGGGGCGATGCTCAAGCTGGTCGTCAATCTCATCCTCTATCTCAATGAAGCGGCGGCCGTCGAGGGGCTTGCGCTCGGCATGAAGGCCGGCCTGGACCCGGAGGTCATGCTCGATGTCATCACCACCGGGGCGGCATCGAGCGATCTGATCATGGCCAGGGGGAAGGATATGCTCGCCGGCCGGTTCACCCCCAAGGGACAGGTCAGCGTGGCCGTCAAGGATATGGGGCTCATCGTCGAGCGGGCGAAGCAGCTGGGCGTGATGCTGCCCGTGGGAGGCCTCTATCAGCAGCTTCTGCTCCAGGCCCAGTACCGGGGATGGGACCAGGAGGACGCGACGGCGGTCCTGAAAATCTACGAGCAATGGGCCGGCATTGTGCGGCCCAATCGGTAACGGATGAAACCCGGCGCAGCGCCCCCTCAAGGCTGCAGGCTGCGCTGCCGCCCGTGAACACCCCTATTTCATACCGCAAAGGAGGATATGATATGGACAAATCCGCATCGGACCGAAAAGGAAAAGTCAAGGATATCATCCTCGCCCTGCATAAGGGGCTCCCGGTACAAAAGGCGAAAGAACGCTTCGAGGCCGAGGTGGGCGACATATCCGCTACGGAGATCGCCCAGATCGAACAGGAGCTCCTGACCGAAGGGATGTCCGTCGATGAGGTCAAGAAGCTGTGCAACGTGCACGCGTTGCTGTTTGAAAAATCGCTCAAAGAGAAGATGACCAGCGAAGAGGCAACGTCCCACCCCGTCCATCTCTTCAAGCTCGAAAACAGGGAGATCGAAAAGATCACCGCCTCGCTGAAGGATGCGGCGGAAAAACAGGACAGGGCGGCAGTGGGAGCGCTTCTGGAGAAATTAAAACCCGTCGAGGTCCACTATACGAAGAAGGAACAGTTGCTGTTTCCGTTCCTCGAAAGGGAAGGGTTTATGGGGCCGTCGAAGGTCATGTGGGGAAAGCATAACGACATACGCGCGATGCTCAAGGATGCGCTGCTGGCCGTTGAAGCGGCAGGAGACTTCAAACAGTACAAAGAGAAAAAGCTCGACCTTCTGATCGAAGAGGTCGACGGGATGATCTTTAAGGAAGAGCAGATCCTCTTCCCGGCCTCTATCGAGAAACTGAAGCCCGACGACTGGCTGGAGATACTGAAGCAGGGATCGGAGATCGGCTATGCGTTCATCGAAGGTCCCAAAGAGATCGACGGGCTTTTGAAGGAGCTCAAGGCAAATCTCTGCCCTGAATCCGGTACAGAGGACGGTTACGTTGACTTCCCGACGGGAAAGGTGAGCGTCAGGGAGCTGATGGTCATCTTGAACACCCTGCCGGTGGATATCTCTTTCGTCGGCGCAGACAATCGGATGAGATACTTCTCCGAGAGCGAAGATCGCATCTTCGTCCGTACCAGGGCGGTGATAGGGAGGGAAGTGAAGAACTGCCACCCGCCCCAGAGCGTCGAGACGGTGATGAAGGTCGTTGAAGAACTCCGATCGGGCAAGTCAAAGAGCGTCGATTTCTGGCTCAATATCAGAGGCAGGACCGTCTATATCAGGTATTTCGGAATATTCGACGGGGACAAGAACTATCTGGGAACCCTCGAGGTCACACAGGACATTACCGAAATCCAAAAGCTTACCGGCGAAAAGAGGCTTCCATGACAAAAGTGATCGACCTCGACAAGACCGTCTACGAATTGGCCGAGCAGTACCCGGAATTGACTGGAATAATGAAGGAAATCGGATTTCTGGGGATCGCCAATCCCGTGATGCTCAATACGATGGGCCGGGTCATGACCATTCCGAAGGGCTGCGAAAAAATGGGGATCGACCTGGGCGAAGTAAAGAAGGCCCTGCGTGAAAAGGGATTTGAGATCAGCGAGAAAGTCGTCGATTTTCTTGAATGATACTCGGTCCGCGTTATAGGGGGAACTCTTATTAATAACTGCGCACAGAAGCGCGCTGACAACTTCCTGCTCAATGGGCAGGGCTTTCTTGCGCGGATGAGGGACCTCCGCAAAAAAGCAATTTTCAGGGGGAGATCATGCCGGACCAGTTTGATGCTCGAGATAAGCCGTTTCGTGTCGAAGAGGCGACGATCGACGCGTTGCACGAGGCGATCCGGGCGGGTCGGACGACCTGCGTCGCCGTTGTTCAGCAGTATATAGACCGTGTGCGCGCCTACAACGGGGTCGCCAGCGCGCTCGTCACCGAGGACGGCGGCGCGATTCCCGAAGCGGCGGGCGCCGTGCGCGCGATGGCCCCGCTTCGCTTCCCGACACATACCGTCAAGGCTTCCGCTTTCCTGCCCGATCTCGACAAGTACAAGGGGCCGCCGCTCGAATATGGTCGCATGGAGGCGACGGCTTCCGATCCTGACGTGAAGCAGCAGTTCGGAATGATCGTCGGCATGCCCGACGCGGGCCAGGTGAACGCGCTTGCCACCCTCAACATACGCGGCGAGCGTTCGGTCACCTGCCGGGGCGACTACGACCGGCACCCGTCTGAGGGTCCGTTACCCGAGGGCGCGCCGGCGGTGTGCGATATTTTTCGCAGGCAACCCGACGCCCTCGAACAGGCGGCCGAGCTCGACGCAGCCTACGGGCGCAACCCCGATCTCGAGAAGATGCCGATGTACGGCGTCGTCTTCTCGTTCAAGGATCCTTTCGACACGAAGGACATGCGGACCACGGGGGGCGGTGACGCCCGCTACGACATCGATTTCCCCGCCAGGGACCATGTCCTGGTGGAGCAGCTCCGCAACAAGGGCGCCATCATCTTCGCCAAGGCCGTCAACACGGAGTATAACGGCCGGGCCGGCGATCCGGGGGGCCGCAACAAGCCGGAAAAAGTGCTGCCGTCGGTCCTCGGCTATCAGCGCAGCACCTGGGGGGGAAATCCGTCAAACCCCTACGATACGACGCGGGCCGCTTCCCTCGGTTCGAGCTCGGGGTCGGGCCTGTCGGTGAGCATAAACCTCGTGATGTGCAGCCTCGGCGAGGAAACGCGGGCATCCTGCCGGGGACCCGCGAACCACAACGCCGTTGCCCTGCTCCTGCCGCACAAGGCGATGCTCGGCTTCGACGGCGGCGCCATCGGGGCGGACATCTACTGCGACCGCGCGGGGATTCTCGCCCGGACCATCGCCGACTGCGCCAAAGTCCTCGATGCCCTGAAGGATCCCGTCGAGGGCTATTACGATCCGCGCGACCCGTACACGACCGTGCCGCGCTCATCGGTATTGGGCACGCCTTACGCGGATCACGCGAAAATGACCGGCGCTCCGGGCGCGCTCAAGGGCATGCGCATCGGCATCGTCCGCGAATCCATGCTCAACCCCGGGGTGAAGGCCGCGGAGCCGATCACGACCGCAGCCGCCAGCGAGATCAAGACCATCCTCGGCGGCAGGCTCGGCGCTGCGCTTGTCGAATCTTCCGATCCGCTCTGGACGCCCGATCCCGACATCGAGCCCATGAAAACCGATTTCCGGCGCGCCCTTGCCCGGCTCGTGCCCGTCTTCATGCCGGATCTGCTGTTCAGGCTGGCCCCGGACGGACAGCCGCTCTTCAGGGAGTTCGCGGCGGCGATCGTGCCGACGGAGTTCGAGCCCGGCAGGACATTCGGCACGGGCGCCATGCAGCCGATCGACTATCTCGTCGAGATGGAGGCGGGGCGGATCGCGCCGCCTTCCAACCTCGACATCTCCACCGTCCAGCAGCAAGAGCTCGCGATGACCTTCAGATACCATATCCGCCAGTACCTGGCGCGCCGCGCCGCGGACTGGCGGGTGCGGGGCTTCACCGAAACGCTGATCGATTGGCCGACGCTCAATGCGCGTTCCAAGTTCTGGGGCGACGACCAGCGCGCCGCCTTCAAAAACTGGGAAGAGGTCACCGACCCCCGCAATCCACACGGCAAGCGGCAGGGCGTCAACGAGCGCATCATGCTGCGCGAGCTGCTGCGCCGGGTGGATATGATGGTGATCCTGGAGAACCGTCTGGACGCCCTCGTGCGCCTGCATACGACGCTTCCGCCGGCAAAGATCGGCGGCCCCGACGAACCGGGAGTCATCGGCCGTCTGCGTAATGAGTCTCAATACGGTCCGAACGCGGGGCTGACCGAGGTCCTGATCCCGGCGGGCTATGTCGGGACCGCCTACGATCCGGTTTTTGCGCTCGCTCCGGACGGCAAGCGGTATGTACCGGTGGCCTCCGATGTGCCAACGGCCGTTCCGGCGCCCGGGCTGCCATTTTCACTCGTGTTCAGGGCCGAGCCGGGCAAGGAGGACATTCTCCTGAGGATCGCTTCGGCCTATGAAGCCGCTTCGAAACGCAGGGTCCCCCCGCCGGCTTTCGGGCAGCTGACGGCGAAAGTACGTGACGGTTTGGGGGATTTGTATTGACATTTCGATTCAATAAGCATCGCGATAAAAAGGAGAATACGTGGGCGATTGCAGATGTGGCTGTGGTGAGCCGGCAGAAAATGGGGATTTTATTGCCGGCCATAGCCAGAAACTTACAGCGAGTTTAGTAAAACAGGTCGGTGGCCTATTCGCTCTTCAGGAACTTGTCCAATCGGCACAGAAATACTCATGCGAAGAAAAAAGTCAGGAGGAGTTCTTGGATCTGATCAGGCGAATCTTTCCCGTAAAGAAGCTAAGATAAGCCGTCGATCCGGATAATCCTACGGACACTCGCACCTATTCTATTCATGATGAAAGAAAAATCATGAAAAGGCAAAACGTTAGAAAACTTACAGGGTTTATTGCGCTTTTGTTGTTTCCGGCAACAATATTTTACATGTCCCCATATCTCAGTGTTATTGGGTCTGCTTCGGGGGTTATCACAGGATCGCTCATTTTTTTCTTTATATTGTTTTTATCGGCATTGTTTCTCAGGAGAGCCTATTGTGGATGGGCGTGCATTTCAACGGGAGTTCACGATGCAGGTTTGTTTTTTATCAAGAAAAAGGTTGGGATGAAATCAAGGATCATTAAATATTTTATCTGGACCCCTTGGTTCTTAGCCATAGTAATCCTATTATCAATTAATGGAATAAAAAAAATCGACCCTTTGGCTGCGACCACCTACGGGCTTTCTGTTACGGATCTCCATGGTTATGTGATTTTATATTTCATTTTAGGTTTGATCATTACCCTTGCATTAACCGTCGGAAAACGTTCTTTTTGCCATCACGTTTGTTGGATGGCGCCATTTATAATAATAGGGGATAAAGTCGGCAGGTTATTAAATGTCCCGTCCCTTCATCTTGAGACAAACAAAGAAAAGTGCAAAAGTTGCGGTCTTTGCTCGGTAAAATGTCCTATGTCGTTACCTGTTATGGAAATGGTTGCATCGGGAGAAATGAAGAACACAGACTGTATTTTATGCGGCGAATGTGCCGACAACTGCCGAAGAAAGGTAATCTGTTATAAGTTCAAATGATGCGCAACAAGCGAATAGCGAGCAGATACTAAAGAGATGCTGCTTATCCACCCATTAGTATCTTATGGAAAAGAAGATTTTAACCGCCTGGACTGTGATCCTTTTGTCCGGCCTGCTGTTCCCCGTTCCGGTTGCACGGGCCGAGTCCCCAAACGATTCCCCTTCCGAGTCCGTTAGGGAAAAAAGCGGCTACATCGATGTCCATAACCACCTTTTCGGGATGACGGGTAGGGGTGGTATGTTCGGTCGAAGTATGGACTACCCGGGGGCTGTCAGCGCTGCCCTGTCACTCATGGACAGCCTGGATGTCGGAATGGCCATTGTCATGCCTCCGCCTTTCACGGAAGGCCAGCGCGACATCTTTGAGGCCGATGAATTTCTTTCCGCCATTCGTTATTATCCGAGACGCTTCGCCTTCATGGGAGGCGGCGGCTCGCTGAACGTGATGATCCAAAAAGCGGTAAAGTCCGGCGAAACGGACCCTGATTTGAAGAAACGATTTGCACAGCAGGCGGAAAAGATCGTCGCCCTGGGGGCCGTGGGCTTCGGGGAAATGACGGCAGAGCATTTTTCCCTCCATTCCAGGCACCCTTACGAGACAGCGCCGCCCGACCACCCCCTCTTCCTGATCCTCGCCGACATTGCCGCCCGCCACGATGTCCCTATCGATCTCCACATGGAGGCCATCCCCCACGACATGCCCCTGCCCGACATCGACCGGGTCAAATCGGGCAACAATCCGTCCTCGCTCAAGGCAAATATTCCCGCCCTGGAGCGATTGTTATCCTACAACCCCAAAGTTCGGATCATCTGGGCCCATGCAGGATGGGACAATACCGGTCACCGCACGCTCAGGCTGATGGATGAGCTTCTGAGCAGGTATCCGAACCTGTACATGACGATCAAGTTTGGCGGAGACAGCGTTGAAGAAAACCGGCCCTTCGCCCCGGGAAGACGTCTTAAGCAGGGATGGCTGGAAGCGATGAAAAAGCGCCCCGATCGATTCATGATGGGAACGGACCAGTTTTTCACGCCCCCCCTTTCGGATATTCGCAGAAAGGCGGGACGCGGCGACCCGGTGAAAGCCTTCTTCTCGCAACTCCCGCCGGATCTGGCCTACAAAATCGGATTCGTAAATCCCATACGGGTCTTCGGGCTGAAGGACGTTTTGAAAAACCGCTGACGACAGTTCCATGCATTCAAATCAGGAGAAACATGTTCGAAACGATCGCTGCACTTCTGGAAAACAAGACCCGCCGCTTCACGCCTTCCGGTCCGACCATCGGTGAGATCGGAGACTCGGCAAGAGGGATCAGGGACGCCTTCATGCGACGGGGCGTCCCCGCCGATGAACCGGTCTGCCTCTGCATCGAGGACAGGCCCCTCCTTTTGGCGGCCCTGCTTGCATCGATGGCAGGGGCCCCTCCCTTCATCCTCCCCCACGCCTTTCAGCCCCGGGTCCTCGGCGCGGCGCGCGAAGCGAGGCATTTCCGTTGGATCCTCACCGATTCCACCGTCGACCCTCCCGAAGCAGCGGAGGTGATCCGGATCGAAGAATGCCCCCCGGACCCGGGCGATCGTCCCTTGAAGCCTGTCCGCACCCCGGACAGAGCCTTTGCCTTTCTTTTCACGGGAGGCTCCACGGGGAAACCCCGGATATGGTCCAAGACCCCCGCAAACCTCTTCGGCGAAGCGATGAATCTCGCCAGAACCTTCGGCATCCGGGAGACCGACCTCCTGCTGTCCACGGTCCCGCCGCAGCATATTTACGGCCTTCTCGGTTCGGTCCTCCTCCCCTTCGTCGCCTCGGCCCAGGTCCTTCGCCGCACCTGTACGTTTCCCCAGGAAATCCTGTCCGCCCTGCAAAACGAAGCGGCTACCGTTCTGGTCGGAGTGCCGATCCACTATCGGGCCCTGAGTCCGGGGACCTGCGGCGCTTTTCCCTGCGGCTGGCTCTCTCCTCCGCAGCCCCCCTCGACGGCGGGGACGCAGCCTTCTTCCTGGAAAAGACGGGTTTGGCGATTACCGAAATCTACGGATCGACGGAGACGGGGGGGATAGCGATCCGGTCCTACGGAGCCAATCACGATGCCTGGGAGCCGTTCGCCTGTCTTGACTGGAAGATCCTTTCGGACCGTCTCGCCGTTCGCTCGGATTTCGTCTCTCCCGATCTGCCCTGCGATGCGGAAGGCTTCTTCACGACCGCGGACCGCGTCGCAAGTACCGGGGAAAACCGGTTCATCTTCCTGGGGCGGGCGGATCACATCGTCAAGGTCGCCGGGAAGCGGGTGGACCTCGAGGAGATCCGCGAGAAGATTCGGCGGATTCCCGGGGTCAGGGACGCAGTCGTCACCGCCGTTCCCCTGACCGGGGCGCGGCAGGCACAGATCGCAGCGCTGGTGGCAGGCGACCTGTCCATCCGCGAACTCAGGGCGGCCCTCCGATTGATGGACGAACACTATGGTCGTCCGCGAAAGATCAGGATCGTCACGGCCATCCCCGTCCTGCCGAACGGGAAGATAGACCGGCAACAAGTCGAACGGCTTCTATCAGCCCCCCGCCTTTCCAGAACCTAGGCGGGCTTGCGGCCGCGCCCCCTGCTTCTCATCCCCCGGATCGGTAAGGAAAGTCCCGATAAACGCCTGTCCCTATTCGGCTATTCGTTGACCCTCGTCGTAAATTCGAGATGCACGCCGTCGGGTAAAACGACGAACTGAATCTTGTTGCCCTTGTTGGGTCCCTGGTCCACTTCCATCGGATACGGCGACAGAGTCGTGATGCGAGCGTCGTATTTTTTGCACGCGGCGACCACCGCATCGACGTCATCCACCACGAAGGACAGGTGAAAATGCCCCTGGTCGACCATGCGCGGCCGGAATTCCTGCCGATCCGAGGGGCCGCTGTAGTCCTGCAGCTCCAGCGAATGTCCCGCGCAGTCCATGTAGGCGATCATCACCTGGGCGCCCGGAACGCCGCTGACGAAGGACTGATTCCTGGGATCGCGCGGCGCCTTGTCGACCAGCTTGAATCCCAACACCTGCTGGAAAAAGCCGATGGTCCAGTCGAGATCGCCGACGCAGAATCCCGTGTGAAACGTTCGCTTGATGGTGTATGGCATACCTTCCTCCCCCTCCCCTTGATCCCCTCCCGCAAGGGGAGGGGAAACATGACTGATCCCCTCCCGCCGGGGGAAGGGAAGGGAAAATAGGGAGCTGTCCCTAATTTTCCCAATGACGAAGGATGAAGCGCAACGCAGCATCCGGCCTTTTTACGAAACCGTCATGATAGGTTGCCTTGCGTGATCCACACCTGGGGCAGATCCATCTTCGCCAGTTCCTCAAAATGATGCTGCACTTCGGTGTAGAGTGTCTTGTACATGGGAAACAGACGGTTGTAGGCGGCGTGCGCCTCGGGGTCCGGCTTGAATTCCTTTCCCGGAACCACAATTTTTTCCATTGCGGAAGGGAGATCCGGATAGAGGCCCTGGCTGACACCGGCCAGGATCGCCGCACCCAGGACTTCGGTGTGGCTCTGGGTCAGACTGACCACCCTTTTACCCAAAATATCGGCGATGATCTGGTTCCAGACCCCGCTTGCCGCCGCGGCGCCGCCGATCCGGAGCTCCCGGATGTCGACGCCGTCGTCGGTTTCAAGAAGTTCTACGACATGCCGGATGGCAAAAGATGCTCCTTCCAGCACCGACCGGAAAAAATCATTGCGGTTGTGGCCCAGGGTGACCCCGAAAAACACCCCGCGGGCATACGGGTTCCAGATGGGAGTCCGCTCGCCGGAGATGTAAGGCAAAAACAACAGCCCCTTGCTTCCGGGGGGCGCCTGGGCGGCCTGGGCGGTGATCAGATCATAGACATCCCCGCCGGTAAAATCCGCCACCCCTTGCTCCATCTGGCAAAATGTGTCGCGAATCCATCGAAGCGAGGAACCCACCCCATTGACGGCCCCGATATAGAGCCAAAGTTCGGGGAGGACGTGGGTGCAATTCATGAAACGGCTGTCAAACCGGGCTTTCCCCAGCGGACCCGAAACCCTGGCCGCGGTGCCCATGATGACAAAACACTCGCCCTGCCTGATGACACCGGACCCAATGGAGGCGCCGATGGTATCCATGCAGCCGGCGATCACCGGAATCCCCGGCCTCAAGCCGGTCAGTCGCGCAGCCTCCTCGGTCACCCTTCCGACCACGGCATCGGAAGGCTCCGGCCTGGGGAGCTTGTCCACAGGGATGTCGAGCGCCGCAAGGAAAGGCTGGTGCCATTCCTTTTTCCGAATGTCGAACAGCAGGGTCGTCGATGCCCGCGAATGGTCGATGGTAAACTCTCCGGTGAAGCGGGTCACCAGATACCCGCCGGGGACCATGAGCTTGTGCGCCGCTTGAAATGTCTCCGGTTCATGGTGCTTCAGCCAGAGGATAGTCGGCAACGAGTAGGCGCCCGGTGCAACGGGATTTCCTGTGATATCGAAGACCGTCTCCGGATCGAGCGCCTTCCTGATTCGGTCGACTTCGGGCAGGGCGCGCTGGTCCCAAAGCATGATCGCCGGTCTTAAGGGCTTGCCCCGGCAGTCTACCGCAACCAGTCCATTGGTGCAGCCGATGCCGATAGCCAAAATCTCGTCGGCGGGCACATCGCGGATCGCAGCTCGAACGGCTTTAATCGTTGCCTGCCACCACGCCTCGGCATCGTGTTCGGCCTGGCCCGGTACCGTGCTGATCATTTGATACTCGCCGTAGCCGGTTCCCGCCGCTTTGCCGTCCAGGGTGAAAACGCCGGCCTTGGCGCCGGTCCCCCCGATGTCGATGCCAAGCAGATATGGGCCTTGTTTCATGACACCTCGGATGTAAGCCTCGCCGCCAGGCGGCAGGCGATCATAAAAGCGTGGATGATCCCCTCGGGATTGGCGATGCCTTTGCCCGCAATATCGAACGCCGATCCGTGAGCGGGTGTGGCAATCGCCACAGGCAGGCCCCCGTGCACGGTGACCCCGCGATCAAAACCCAGCAGCTTAGTGGCGATCTGACCCTGATCGTGGTACATGGAAACGACCGCATTGAAGTTCCCCTTTTTGATGCGCAGAAAGAGTGTGTCCGCCGGGAAGGGACCTTCGGCATCGATGCCCTCTGCTTTTGCCATTTCGATAGCCGGTGCGATGGCCTCTTTTTCTTCCGAACCGAACGCTCCACCCTCGCCGGCATGGGGATTGAGCGCCGAGACCGCCAGCCGCGGGTTTTTTATGCCATACGTCCGCAAAACGCCGTCCATGAAACGGATCGTGTTGTGGACATTTTTCCTGGTGATCAAGGCGCTGACCTGGCTGATCCCGATGTGGGAGGTGACTCGGGTGGTCCAAAGGTCGTCCAGCACGCTGCATTCGCCGGGAATATTCGGCCGCTTGAATTTTTCTTTGAAAAAGTCCAGTTCGCTGTGATAGGGCAATCCTCCCAGGATCATCGCCTCTTTGTTAAAAGGCGCGAAGATAAATCCATCGATCTTCTTATCGAGCGCCAGGCCCAGCGAGAAGGACAGCGTGTCGATCACCGCCTTCCCCGATTTGGGATTGACCCTTCCCAGGGTAACCTCCTCGTCGGAAATGGTAGGATAGTCACAAAAAACAGGCCGGCCGATTTCGGGGCGGACAGAATCGATCGTGCCGGTTAACGTGACGGGATGGGACAGGCCGGCAATCTTTTGCCCCATCCGGAAAACCCGATAATCGCCGACGATCACCACAGTGGCCGATTCGTAAATCTCCGGACGGCCGACAAGTTTGGCGACGATTTCCGGGCCGATGCCGGAAGAATCTCCCAACAAGATTCCCACTGTCGGTTTTCTATGCTTCACGATTTTTTCACCTTTTCATAATCATCCAGCTGATTCATGACATGATGCTTCATCAGGGCGACGGCCGGCTCTTTATCTCCTCTTTTCATTAAGCCGATGATTTCATCATGGTGTCTGATATACAAGATAAGTTTTTCCTTGGGAAGCCTCAGAACAAGCCTCAGCAGTTGGATTTTCGCGTCCAGTTTTTCATAAATGTCATATAGATGCCGGTTGCCGGTGCGACGCGCGATTTCAAGATGGAAAAGGCTGTCCTTTTCAAAAGCGCCGGCAATGTCGCCTTCGGCAATCAAGGCATTGCATTCCTGTGCCAGAAGATCCAGCGCTCTGAAATCTTCATCGGCGCCGCAATCGCTCAACAGACCAACGGCAAGGGTTTCCAGTTGCGCCCTGATCATCGCAAGCTGGACGGCCTCCCGGGGTTCAAGTGCGACAACCACCGCATAAGAACGGGGCTTCATCTGGATGAGGCCGTATTCTTCCAGGCGGCTTAAGGCCTCCCGGATCGGCGTCCGGCTCACCCCGAAGCGCTGGGCGACCTTTTCTTCGGGGATTCTTTCACCGCCCAGGATTTCCCCGGACAGGATCAACCGCTTGATATACCGGTAGACCTGATCCGACAGGCTCTGGCGATGAATTTCGTACGTGACGTCGTCGGCCATTTCATTCATCCACAACCGGCAGTTCCAGTGCCTCTTTCCCCTTGGAGAGGCGGGAGACCAAGAGCGGCCAGACAAGCGAAAGGACGATCAGCGCGATCAGAATGAGCGTGATCGGCCGCTCGAAGAAGATGGCTATGCTCCCGTGCGACATCTTCAGCGAGAGCTTCAGGTTCTTCTCCATGATGGGTCCCAGGACAAGGGCCAACAGCAGCGGCGCCGCCGGATAGTCAAACTTGCGCATGAGGTAGCCGAAAATGCCGAAGGCGAACATGATCCAGAGGTCTACATAGCTCCCGCCCACCGTATAGGCCCCCAGAGATATGAACAACAGGATGATCGGAATGAGCACCGGATAGGGCACTTTCAGTATTTTGATCCACAGGCCGATCATAGGAAGGTTGAGGATCAGGAGCATGACATTGCCGATGTACATGCTGGTGACGACACCCCAGAAGAAATCGGGTCTCTCCGTCAAAAGGAGCGGTCCGGGCCGCAGACCGTACATCATCAGAGCGCCCATCAAAATGGCCACCGTTGCGGATGAGGGGATGCCCAGAGTCAGCAGCGGAACCAGTGCGCCGCCTGTCGCGGCGTTGTTTGCGGTCTCCGCGGCGCAGACGCCCTCGATCGCCCCCTGCCCGAATCTTTCCGGCGTTTTGGACGCCTTCTTTTCGGCGGCGTACGCCATGAAGGCCGACACCGTCGCCCCGGCGCCCGGCAGGGACCCGATGATGAAACCGATGATTGTCGCGCGGACGATCGTCCATTTGCAGGCCAGCCAGTCCGACTTGGTGGGAAGAAGCGATCCGATCTGCGTGGAAAACACCCTTTCCGCGGGCGAGCCCTCGATATTGATCAATATTTCACCGAGGGCAAAAAGACCCATGGCTACGGAGACAAACCCGATCCCGTCCAGCAGGTCCGGCCGGCCAAAGGTGAACCGCTGCACCCCGGCAACCGGATCGAGACCCACCGTTCCGATCAGTATTCCCAGAAATCCCATCCCCAATCCCTTGAAAAGGTTTTTACCGGCCAGACGGGTCAGGGTGGCCAGTCCAAGCAGCATCAGGACGAAATACTCCGGGGGGCCGAAAGAGAGGGCAAGTTTGGCCACGGGGGGGGCTATCAACATCAGCCCGATGATGGAGGCCGAGCCGCCGATGAACGAACCGATGGCCGACATGCCGAGGGCGGCGCCGGCCCGGCCCTGTCGGGCCATCTGGTAACCGTCGACTGCGGTCATGACAGAGGCGGATTCTCCCGGCACGTTGATCAGGATCGATGTCGTGGAACCGCCATACATGGCGCCGTAGTAAATGCCGGCCAGCATGATCGTGGCGGTGATGGGATCCATGCCGAAGGTAATCGGGATCAGGATCGCCACCCCGGTCACGGGTCCGATGCCCGGCAGCACGCCGATCAGTGTGCCGGCGAGGCAGCCGATAAAGCAGTAGAGCAGATTGATCGGCTGCAGCGCGACGCCGAAGCCGAGGAGAACGTTCTGGATGATTTCCATTTCGTGTGCATTTCCTCTTTAATTCATTGCAAACCCGCTTCACGATACGCCCCCGCTCCCATTATCCCTCCCCCTCGACGGGGGAGGGAGGGGTGGGGGTGGGGATCAGAAGTAGAACTCCAAAAGCCCCATCGGAAGCACAACCTTGAGCCAGATGACGAACAGCGCATAAGTTCCGACGGTTGCGATCAGGCTGATGGCGAGGTTCAAGAACCACGACACCTTCAGGTACCAGAGCAGAAAAACCAGGAACCCGGCGGTAACAATCAAATATCCCAGCGGTTCGAGCAGGAGGTTGTATGCTGCGACCGCCGAAGCCACCACGGCGATCCGGATTGCGCCCGCCCGATCGGTCTTCGACCAGCCGGGCATCCAACGCGTTTCGGGTATAGCGCGAGCCTTAAAAACGATGCCCGCACCGCAGATGCCCAAAGCCACCGAGACCAGGGTCGGCATGAAGGACGGGCCAGCGAACTCTTTCGCGATGGTGGTCGGCAACAGGTGTGCGGCTACCGCGGCAACGAGCGCAACGGCAATTAAAAAAAGGCCGCTGATGGTGTCGGCTGTTCTCTCTGTCATCTCTTCTCTCCCCGTGTTACGGGAACATGTTCCGACCCTTCCGGGCTTCCGGAACAAGTCCCCTCTCCGGTTTCTCATTTTAGCCTGCGCTGCCAAACTTGACGGCTACGCAAAAAGTCCAAAGAACCCTCCCCCTTGACGGGAAAGTCAGCCCCTAAAAGCCCTCCCCCTTGACGGGGGAGGGCTCGGGAGGGGGTGGTTGTTATTTTTTCTTCAGAAGGCCGGCCCCTTCCATGATCGTCTTGTAGACCGCGTATTCATCTTCGGCTTCCTTTTTCATGTCGGCCCCGGTCACGAACACACCCACCTGGAGAAACTTGTTGAGGTACTGATCATGCCACTCCTTGCTGTCGGTGATCTTTTTCAAGGCATCGATCAACCAATCGACGGACTCCTTGGTCATTCCCTTCGGTCCTGCAACGCCGCGCCACTGAGAGAGCGAGACGTTGACGCCGGCTTCCTTCCATGTCGGAACGTCTTTGAATACGGCGGAGTCGAAACCGAGGCGTTTTTCGGAGGAGACGCCGAGCGACCGCACCTTCCCGGCGCGTATCTGCTCGAAAGCCTCGCCGGGATTGGCGATGGCGCATTCGACGTGGCCGCCCAGGAGGTTGGTCATCACCTGACCGCCGCTGTCGAAGCCGATATAGTTGAACTTGACCCCGGCTGCCTTTTCGAACACGGCCACGTGCAGCACATCGATCTGCGAGACGCCGGTGCCGGCGATCTTGACTGCATTGGGTTTGGCCTTTGCCGCCGTTACGAGATCCTTCAGCGTCTTGAAGGGTGAGTCTACGCGGACCACGATCATCTGATAATCCCGGTTCAGCTTGGCGATGTATGTAAAGTCGTTATAGGGCCACGGTGAATTGCCGAACAGATCGACCACGGTGCTGCTGTCATCCGCGCAGGTGATCGTGTAGCCGTCGGCAGGCCTGGTCTTGGCGTACGATTTGCCCACGACGCCGCTGCCCCCGCTCTTGTTCTCGATCACCAGCGGCTGCGGAAGGACCTTGAGCTGGGTTCCGACCCTGTCGATCACGCGCACCATGATGTCCGTGCCGCCGCCCGGCGCGTAGGGCACCACAAAAAGGATCGGTTTTACAGGGAATTTTGCTCCCGCGGCATAACCCGTCAATGCCGCGGCGTGCGACAGCACACCGATGGCTCCCACGAGAAGCACCATTCGCATTACACTTCGTGCAGCTAATCTTTTCTTCATCTAATGACTCCTTTCAAGGGTAAATTGGGTGGGAAGGAATTCTTGCCATGGCCCTTAACGCCTTATTTGTATATTGTACACAAGACACAACCTGTCAAGCTTTTTTCTCAACAAGGAAAGATTCGAAGTGGTACCACTCGTAAGGATGGGCGCGCACGGTCTCGGCAAGGAGATCCGCATACGCCTGGGCCGCCGTCTCGATGGCCTTGCGCCGCTCCGGGCGCGTCGCCGCTGAGACATACAGCGGCGGTTTCGTCACGAGGTGATACCACCCCTTTCCCGTTCGATAGACGAAAAAGATCAGGAGCGGCGCACCGGACAGCAGGGCCAGGATATAGGGGATTTCCGGAATCCGGGCCTCGCCGCCGGCAAACCGGACGGTGACGGCGCGCTGCTCGCGACCCCACAGACGATCGCCCGTCATGGAAACCAGGCCGCCTTCCTTGAGGAAGTTCAAGCCCTCCAGAATGTCCAGGGGAGACCCGCCGTCCTCGGGGACGGCGACGACGCGAATGCCGCTCTGCTCGACGCTTTTCTTCTGGCGCCGCTCGATCTGTTCCTTGTGTTTCTCCCCCAGGTAAAGCAGCAGCCTCATGCGGGGAAGTTCCCGGCCATAACGGCCCAGGAGCTGTGCGGCGATTTCCCAACTCCCCACGTGGGACATCAGGATGATCCCCCCCCGACCGCTCTGGGCCGCCGCACCGATATGCTCCCATCCCTCATATGTCGTTGCGATGTCCGCGCCTTCCTTCAGGAGGAGCCGATCCAGGAACACATGGACGAAGTGGTGATACTGCCGCCAGGCGCACCATAGAGAGTGCAGGCGCCCCCGTTCCGGAAAGAGACGACGGTAAAAAGCGACGCTGACCGCGACGCGTCGGGGGAAAAACAGAAAGTACCCCGTCGCCACGTGCCAGGCGAACAGGAGAAAGATCCATGTCCCGCAGTGCTCTTTCAGAAAGGTGAGGCAACGATAGAAGAGATCCTTCATGGCGATACCCTCGCGACAAACCAGAACTCCTCGCTCCCCTCACCATCCCTCTGTATCTCCTCCATATGAAAACCTACCGCAATGATCAACGCCTCGATGTCGGCTGCCGTTCGGTAATGGGGCTTCAGACGGTGAATCTTCAGTCGGAATTCTTCCAGCCGCCCCATCCGGGAACGCGGCCCGTCCGCCGGGATCGTCGTCCGGATGACGAGTCTCCCGTCGAGAACGAGTTTTTCATACAGAACTTTAAGGGTCTTCATGAATTCTTCATCGCTGAGCATATGGATCACATCGAGGACCAGGGCCGTATCGGCCTCTCCCGGCAAGTCGTCGAGCTGCGGGGCGCGCCCCGACCGCACTTCCCCCCGCGATCCGAGGGCATGACGGGCGACGCGCACCCGCTCCTCGTCCGGATCGAGACCGCAGACCGTGGCAGAGGGGAACAGCTCTAAAAGCCAGACGGAAGGGATGCCGTAACCGCACCCGATATCGAGAATCCGTCGCGGGGCTCTCATGAACCCGCCGAGTCTGAAAAACATCGGATCCAGCCGCATCTTGAAGCGGGCAAAAACCCGGGGAAAGGCCTTGACGTGCCGATACCGCAGGCGCACCCGTTGATGATGGCGCGGCGACCCTGCCCGAAGCTCTTCCGGCAGCAGCTCGACGGGGACGAGGGCGCGTTTCACCAGGGGGGGGACGATCAGAAATGCGCCGAGGAGCGAATAGGCGATCCCCAAAAGCGACGTCAAACCGATGCTTTTGAGAACCGCATGCTGGGCGGCAGCCAGCACGCCAAACCCGATCAGGGTGGTTGCCCCCGCCAGGAATATCGCCTGACGGATCAACCCCATCGAGGGATGGCGCTCGTCGGGGTGCCGCTGATACGCGCAGACATAATAGATGCCGTAGTCGATCCCCATCCCCATGATGACGATCCAGAGCATGATGCCGGGGATATCCAGCGGCTGTCCCAGGAGTTTCAGGGACCCCAGGGTGCAGACGAGCGCAAAGGCCACCGGCGCGAGCACGATAAGCGACAACCGCCAGTCCAGGAAAAAAAGGAAGACCACGACGATGATCCCGAGGCCGGTGACGACGGCGATCTCCGTAAACATCGAAACGAGGACCTCCCCCAGGCGCTTGCCGAAGAGTCCCGCGTCGAACACGCCCGCCAGGCCGGACGCGGCGTAGCGGGCAAAAAAGGCTTCGGCATCGTAGGCCGGGCCGGGTGTCACCATCGACACCTGCACCCAGGAGGATTTACCCGAAGCGATAGCCAGTAAACCGGCGAATTGCTCGGGCATGACCGCAGCCGCCGGAGGGGGCCCGGGAAGCGCGTCCGTGAAAGCCCGGAAGGCGGCGGGCGCGAACCCCATCTCCCGACCGGCCCGACGCAATTCCCGGGTGAGGTCTGCCACCCGCGATGGCGTCCAGAAGGCGCGCCAGTCCGCGGCACGGCGCCGCGCCAGAGCCTTCCCCGGGAAAAGATCGGAAAGGGCGAAGCCCGCCCCTATTCTGCCCCGCTTCACATCCTCGCTGAGCATACCGGCGAGGCGATCGCTTTTGGCCTGCAATTCCTCGAGCGAGCGGCCCTCGGTCATCAGATAGACCCGGCTCGTCAGATCCCCCCAGACCGCCCGGAAAGTCCGGTCGGCGGCAAGGGTCGCTTCGCTCAGGGAATTCATTGCGTGGATATCGACGTGAAAAACGGGACGCGCGAAGCACAGCATGACCCCGAACAGCAGCGCCGCCGCCCAGATTCCGACCTTTCCCCCCGACAGGACGACCTTGTCCAGGGCCCGACCCAGCCAGAGATTCCGGATCTTCAGGGCCGGCGGCATGACGGGAAACAGCAGGGGAAACACCCAGTGGACGAAGAGAAAAGCGAAGGTCACCCCCAGCGCGGAGAAAAGGCCGATCTCGGCCAGTACGCGAAACCGGCTCATCAGAAGCAGCAGGAAGGCGCCGACCGTCGTCAGGGCGGCGAGGATCTCCGCCGCCTGGACTTCCCGCGCCGCCCGCTTCCCCGACGTCTCATAGGGCCGATCGAGAAACAGGAGGTAGGCGATCCCCAGATCCACCGTGAAAGCCATGATGGCCCCGCCGAAAGCGACCGCGAGGACGGAAAGCGACGGAAAGAAGAACGAAGCGACCAGAAGGGCAAGAATCGCGCCGGCCGTGGACGGGATCAGCACCAGAAGTCCGATGAGGGGCCGCGGAAACGTGATCATCAGCAGCAGGGCGATGCCCAGGGTTGTCAGTAATATCGCCATCCGCATATCGCGGCGGGCGATGTTTTCGTTGTCCAGGGCGGCGCGGTACGCCCCGACAGGGGTCAGGGTAAAACCAATCCCCCGGGAGGAATATCGGCGGTCGAGCTTTTCCGTCAGCTCCTCCAAAAGGAGAGGAACGGCCCGGACGTACGACGAATCCGTCGCGGCGCCGGCCAATTCCGCCACGATCAGCAGGTGGGCGCCGTCCCGGGACAGCAGTTGCCCCCGGTAAAGCACGGCGTCCCTGGACGGCAGGAGCTGCGCCATCCTGGCCAGGACCAGGTTCCTGATGCCGAGGGGGTCGCGGGCGATGAGATCGGCCTGGCCGATGCCTTCCAGATTCTGTGCCAGCCTGAGATCTTCGGCCAACGCATTGCGGACCCGCGCCGGCGCAAGCAGGGGGGCAATCTCCGCCTCCAACTGCTCCCTGTCGAACAGCAAAGGCAGGCGGTCGACGATATGGCTCACGAGCTCCGGCATCAGCGCCTGCATGTGCTGCATGCCGACCTGCCGGAAAAGACCGCTCTTCTTCAATCCTGCCTCGATCGACTCGGCGCCGTCTACCAGGACGTCCCGATCCCCTCCCCGGATTGCGCAATCGATGACGAGGCGTTCCTGGACGGGGAGATGGCGGATCACCCGGTAGGCGTCCGCAAGGACGGGGTCGTGGCGGGGCAGGGAGGCCAAAATGTCGGTTTCGATCCTGACATTGCGGAATTCGTAGATCAGGACGCCCCCCAGGACGACCGCCACGGCCACCATCAGCGACCAGCGGAACCGATAGCGCTCTAAAAACATCGAATGATCCTTTTAATGATCCTCAGGAAAATCAGCCGGCTGAACGTTGCGGTGTTCCGGCAAAAGTCGACAAAGGGCCGGAAATGCGAGACCCGTCCGTTTCTGGGCGCATAGGACACGCCCACCGGCGCTTCACGGACGGGGATCCCCCGCCACCGCGCCCGAACAAGGATCTCCACCTCGAACTGAAAGCGCCGGGCCCTCACATCCAGTTGGAGCGACTCCGGCAGGGGATAGACGCGCATCCCGCTCTGGGTGTCGGATAGAACGGGACCCCCGGCGGCGCGGACCCAGAAATTGGAAAATATCCGGCCGAAGCGGCTCGTCCAGGGGACATCGACCCCGGACATCCCTTCCCGTCTGCCGACGACGATGGGACGGAGCCCCTGCGGTATGGCGCGGATCAGACCGGGAACATCCTGCGGGTCGTGCTGTCCGTCGGCATCGAGCGTCACAACCCAATCGGCGGTTCCCCGAAGGGCCGAGAAGCCCGTCAGGATCGCCGCCCCCTTGCCGAGATTCTTTTCATGGCGCAGGACCGTAATCCCGGAAACTCTTTGGAGGCATTCCGCCGTCCCATCGGTCGAGCCGTCGTCGATGACCCAGATCGGCAAAGACAGGGCACGGGCGCGCTCGATGACCGAAACGATCCCTTCGGCGTGGTTGTAGACGGGGATAACGATGGCAAAACGACCGGCTGCGTTCATCTCTGCGCGTCATTCGGAAGAAAGGCCACGGCCCAGGTCCCCGGCCCCATGTGCGCCCCGGAGGTCAGGGACATCGGATGCAGGAGTATCTCCGCCGCCGGATGACGCCGGGCGATCTCCGGCTGCACCGTACCTTCCACCCATGCCGTATTGTCGGTATATTCGAGCATGATCAAGGCTTTTTTATCCTCCCCCAGAGCCGCCGCCAGTCTTTCCAGGGCGAAAGCCAACTGCCCGGCTCGATCCCGCACGACCCCCATCTTTTTGGCCCCTTCCGCCAGGGGGCTGATGATGGGCTTCATGTGGAGCATATCGCCGAAAAAGGCGCTGGTCCTGGAAAGCCGACCACCGGCGGCCAGGTACTGGAGCTTGTCGAGAAACACGTACTCCTGGCAGCGCGCGGCGTTCGCGCGGGCGAAAGCGATCACCGCTTCGGCGTTTCGGCTCTCGCGGGCGAAACGGGCCGCGGCCACAACCAGGATACCCAGACGCCCCGAGGCCGCCTGGGTGTCGATAATCGTGAAGCGGTCTTCCGGATCGTTCGCCTTTTTCCACTCCAGAGCCACCGCATGGTTTCCCGTGAACACGGAACCGACGCAGAGGTAAAGGACCCGGGGATAACGCTGGAGAAGACCCTGATAGTACTGATGGCGCTCGAAGACGGAAGCCTGGGAGGTGGAGACCTTGATGCCGCTGCGCATCGCCGCATAGAGCTCCTCCGGGGCAAAATGGGTCTCGGGCAGGCATTTGTCCCCGACGGTAATATAGCTGTCCAGGAGTGTCAGGCCCAGTTCCGCGGTATTTTCACGGTTCACCGACCCTGCAGCGTCGGTCATGATATGGATGGGAAGATCGACCCTTCGCCTGCGGAAAGCAGCGACCTGGTCGTCCAGATCATCGGCGGACCAGCGAACCACATCGCCGACGGCGGCAAGATCGCCCCGCGCTTTTTCCCCGTCGGGGGCGTGCAGATGGACTTTGAGATAGTCCCCGTCCCGAAGAACGACCACGCTTTCACCGACCGCAGAGAGCCGCTTGACGGTCTCCCCGTCATCGCCGCCGACCCGCAGGACCGTATCGACGCAGCAACCCCTCTCATCGCTTTCCTGAAACGCCGGTGAAATCTTGAGATACTTCCCGAACACCTCGGTGATCTGCCTGAAAGCGCCGCCATTTCCCGCCAGGGTGTTGAAAAAGCCTTCCAGGTAGATGAAGACGCCCAAAGCGCCGGCATCGACGACCCCGGCCGCCTTGAGTTTGGGCAGGAGATCCGGCGTGGAAAGGACAGCCTCTTCGAGCCTTCGGATCACCCTTTCCCGCCACGTCGCATCAAATGTCGCCGGCGGTTCCTCTACGGCCGCAACCAGGGCGTCGAATATTGTAAGCATGGTTCCGGGTTTGGGGTCGCTCACCGCCTGCCAGGCCCGGTCCCGGCCCTGCCGGATCGCGCCGGCGAGATTCTGGACCGCATCGGCCATGAGAAGCCCCGAGAAGAACCGGGCGGCGATGTTGCCCGAATTACCCCGCGCTGAAAGGAGAAGTTCCCGGATGATTTTTTCCCGGCCGAGGGCGGTCTGACGCAGCGGCGACAGACTGACGACGAGGTTCCGGCCCGTATCGCCGTCCGCCACGGGAAAGACATTGATGTCGTCGAGCAGGTCCGCCCAGGCGGCGACGCGCTCGACGCCCGCGACAAGGGCCTGTGTGAAAAGCGTCTCCATGTCAGAACCCCAGCGCCCGGCGGATCTCTTCCGGGATCGTGTAGACCATCTCCATTTCGGGACCCACGACCGCAACCTGTTCCGTCGACCCCCGGGCGCAAACCCTCCCGTCTTTGACGAGGCGGATCTCGAAGGCAACGACGATCTTCGACCGGGCATCCTTCACCGTCGCCCGGCAGATGAATGCATCGCCCCGGCGGAGCGGATGAATATGTTTGACGGCGCTGCGGATGATCGGGAATGCGTACCGCGTCCGATCGTAGAAGGCAAACAGATCGACGCCCAGGTGATCGAACAGCTCGGAGCGGGCGATGTCGAAATAC
>Ga0209212_1000553_pt1 | contig 71393 bp, 55 predicted proteins | sample RifGroC2_FD_183996 | JGI IMG/M metagenome (GOLD analysis project Ga0209212, IMG submission 183996) | Groundwater microbial communities from Rifle, Colorado, USA - Groundwater C2 (SPAdes) (version 2) | ecosystem: Environmental > Aquatic > Deep subsurface > Groundwater | place: Rifle, Colorado...
TTAGGCCGGAAACCATAGCTGTAATCTTCAAACACCATCTCGAATTTGATGGCCAAAACCTGACCAACGGCTTGTTGCAGTAGGCGGTCGGTTACGGTTGGTACGCCCAGCAGGCGGACTTTTCCGTTGCTCTTGGGTATTTCTACCCCCTTAATGGCTTGTGGCAAGTACTTTCCCCCACGAATATCAGATTCTATCTGCTCCCTGTTTTTGGTCAGGTGAACATACAATTCCTTCACAGACATACCATCGACGCCGGCCGAACCTTTGTTCGACACCACCTGACGGTAAGCCCGCATGATATTCCTCCGGTTCAGTACCTGTTCAATCATTCCGGTTTTCGTTTACCTTCGTTTGCCCTGTTCCGCTTATAGCAAGGCTAGCATAGCATCCTTACTTAATTTGGAACATCTTAATGTTCAGCCCTTCACTACCTCGGTGAGTCCTCCACGGTCTCTATTCGTGGCTCGTTACCGGCAGCTACTATGGCCTCTGCTGACTCCTTGACTTAACCAGACCCGTGATTGTCAAGGTATCCCCTGGTAAAAGCTTTCCCCTTCCTCCAATTCCTGCGGCATCTACTACAAAACGATGTTTTTGTTCTTCGGACGTTACAATGAAGTGCTTGCTTATCCTCGCTTCAGTAGCCTCATATGCCGTTTCTGTTCGTCAGTACCGGATTTTGCCGTTTGGCTTCCTTCAGTGCATTCCTCACGGAAAACCACCTTGCCACTTGCTAATGCTTCGGACACGACTCCGCGCATAAGGGACTTTCACCCCTTGGGAAAATTACACTTGTTGTTCTTATGCTTAGTAAAGTTTATTTGTATATTTAAACTTTTTCCAGAGCTTACAACAAGTGTGCGCTGCTGCTTATGCAGGGCACACACATGGGCTACCCGTCAAGTTTGGCAGCGGTGGTTTTCGGTGGTCATCTTTCCGCTCAGGCATCTTTTCGGCTTGACAGGAAATCGCCCGCAATCCGCCCCTGCGTGTAGCTTCCTACGTTGTAGCACAAGCTTAAAAAAGTAAGAAACAACATTTCAGGTAATTATGAAATCGTTGACAAAAGAACAAATAAAGGAAATCGCCGAGCAACTTGACTGTGGATTTAGATGCTTTTGGCACAAAAAGAATGGGGAGTTTGTGTTCGTTCCGGACACATTGAAATATCCGGACATGGACATCGACGCGTGGGCGGACGAAATGGAAAAACTGGATCATAATTATGGGGACTACAGAGAAATTGCCCAGTTAGAATCGAGCGATTCGTTTGAGATAATGGCCGACTTTGTTGAAACTTTGTCGGATTCAAATAGACTTAAAGACAAACTAATTGACGCATTAAATAAGAGGAAACCATTCCGTGAATTTAAGTTTGTAATTGACCATTCAGGTGAATTTAGACAAAAATGGTTTGACTTTAAGAACATGAGGATGCAGGAATGGGTAAAGAAAAGATTTGACGAAATTTTCAACATTGAAGAATAGAAAGCCTGTGCACAACATCAGCATCCCGAAAATTCGGCAGCAATGGTTTTTGATGTGTATCATACAGCTCAGGTAGCTTACCAGCTTGACATCCGACTCTGCTTGTAGCTTCCAATGTCCAAATAACATATTCAATTCTGCCGGTGGATAAAATATCACTGACAGGCATGTAAATTACAGAGTTTAAAAAATCCTGATTTCGCCCGATTCCTTCTGGCACAACCAATCTGAGCGCCATAAAATATTTTTTTATTTCAGGTATTTTACCGGAAGTCTTTTGTTAACTTTAGTCTTTTACTTTTTTAAGCAAAATTGTTTTATCTTTGAATGGATTGAAAAATAACTCGCAATTATGGAAAGCAAAGTACATGAAGGTCGCAATGTTAAAAGGTTTCGCGAAATGTTGGGAATCAAACAGGATGCACTTGCCTATGAACTTGGCGAAGGATGGAACCAACAGAAAATTTCTTTGCTGGAACAAAAAGAATCCATCGAACTGCCACTTCTGAAACAGATTTCCAATGCCATGAAAGTTCCGGTGGAAGCTTTTCAAAACTTTGACGACGAGCAGGCTGTAAATATTATCTCGAACACTTTTGATAACGGATCAATATTAAATGCGATAAATCACAACCCGACCTTTCACCCAATTGAGCAAATAATAAAACTTCACGAAGAAAAAATTGCCCTCTATGAGCGCATGCTGAAAGAAAAAGATGAGATGATGCTCCGGCTTGAGAAACTCATTAAGTGAAAATAGGATTTCTTTCGACTTTCGGTATTTCGACCAAAATAAAATATTTTTTGAATTTAGAACGGAGTACCGCTTTGGTTTAAAACAAAACACTTGCGATATAAACCCCTTCGTAAGGAGAGTTCAATTGCAATTCTTTCCATAAAAAAATCAATTCAATACATTTATTCGAATGACTTTTTGATATTTACAACAAATAAGTAGGTTCCATTCCCCCTCCTGTGGCCAATGGCTTCCGCTTCACGCCATTTCACTTCAGGGCTGCACTTCGTTCCGCCACCTTACGTTTCATTCTGTTCATTGTCTGCCATCAGCCTCGGTTACCCACTACAAGAGTAGCCCCTTTCCTCCATTACCCGATTTCCAACCTGATTCCATACCACCCAATCGTGCCATTCCGGTACAGGAACCACACTTGTCTTTTGCCAGCACACAGCAATAGCTTTTTATAAGTTGTCATTTGGTCAAAATCCAAAAAGCAAGGCAAATTTAGCCGGTCCGTTTCCCTGAAAATGCAAGACCATGCCAAGTGTTCCGCCAAGAACTATTTTTGGAATTTGCATCTCACATTATCCGTTTGGCGGAACAGTCTGGCATTTTCGACCGTCCCGGCTTTTTCACTTGCCTTCTTTTTATTTTTTTGACCGTTTTTTCTTTTTCTTCGGAAATATGACGTCCAATTGCCTCAAACAATTCAATTTAGTTCGGTTTGATCTATTTTTATGCTTTTGTAATTCAGAACGTTAGCCTAATTTTAAAGAGCAACTATTGAAAAGGTGGGGATAGCAAGTTTATGTTTTGGTCATACCAAAACTTCTGTTTCATCCCGCTGGTCTAATAGGAAAATGTTCAGAATAGCAGAAAATGAAAACTCAAAACAAAACAGGACGTCCGGCAAAGCCAATCGGCCAGAAAAAGATTTACAGGGTCAATGTCAAAATGGATACCCGGGAGTTTTATACCCTTAAAGCCAAATCACAGGAAGCAGGGTTATCTGTCAGCGAATGTATCCGCCAATCTGTTTTTCGCAGCGTCATCCGCCAGCGGGTTACTCCCGAATTTCAAGGTCAGGTTCGTAAACTTTGCGGAATGGCCAACAACCTGAACCAGGTTGCACGCAAAGCTAATGCCCAGGGTTACCTGGATGCGAGGAGTGAATACCTCCAACTGGCCGACCGGATCGATAACCTGATCAATCATATCCGCCATGATGGCTAAGATTGTCAAAGGGCAAGGCTTCAAAGGAGTGGTCAACTACATTCTGGACAAGGCCAAGGGAACAGAAATTCTGGACAGTAACGGAGTCCGGCTAAAAAGCGCGGATACTATAATCGATAGCTTCATTTTCCAATCAGAGCTAAACCCGAGGTTAACCAAACCTGTCGGGCATATATCTCTTGATTTTTCGGCACAGGACAAGGAAAAGCTCACCAATGAATTCATGGTACAAATAGCTAAGGATTATATGAACCGGATGGGAATCTCGGAGACCCAATACTTGGTTGCCCGTCATTGCGACAAGGAGCATCCTCATATCCACCTTGTGTTTAACCGGGTTGATAACAATGGTAAAACCATTTCTGACCGGAATGACCGTTTTAGAAGTGAAAAGATTTGTAAAAAGTTGACACGGGAATACGGACTATACTTTGCTTCCGGAAAAGAGAAGGTCAAAGAAAACCGTTTACGGGAGCCGGATAAAACGAAATACGGGATTTACAATTCGCTGAAAACAATCGTTCCCAGGAGCCAAAGTTGGGAGCAAGTTATCCGGGCATTAAAAGATCAGGATATTGGGGTGACTTTCAAATTCAAGGGGAAAACGGACGAGATTCAGGGCGTGATATTCGATAAAAACGGGTATTCCTTTACCGGGTCAAAAGTGGACCGGCAGTTCAGTTATTCCAAAATTGATTACCGGTTAAAACTGAACGGACAACAGTCTCTCCGTAGAGAACCATATAACAGGCAGGTACTAACCGAAAGTCATGCTTCAGGGAGTTTAGTCAACGATTTTTTGTATCAGTTGAGAAAATCATCCTATGAAGAAAACAAAAAGAAGAAAGAAAATACCCCTCATATCAAAAGGAGGAAGGGTCTGCGAAGGTAGTTTTTAACAATTAGCTGATAAATCAAGACAAAACAGTTAAGCTATGGGCAATAACAATTCGATGGTCAGCGTAATGTTTGAAGAGATCAAAAGCCTGCTTAGATCCATTGAGCAGAAACTGGACAAAAAGGCTGTTGTGAAAGAAATACCTCCGGCTCAGGAAACCATAACAGAGTCTAAACCTGAGCCCAAACCCGATGTGATCAAGCCGGAGCAGCTAATCCGCGTGATCGCATCTCATTTGCAGGGCATGGAACAAAAAACAGGACAGGTTTCGGAATCGGTCAGGGAATCGGAAAAGCGTGTTCTGTTCCAGATGGGAGAGCTGAAACAAGCAATTGTCAATGTGGAAAAGGACAGGCTGGTCCGCCATCACCATGTGGTTGACCTGAAATCATCAAAAGTGGTGATTACAATTGTTTCCCTTTCTGTTTTACTCCTGGCCTCCTTGTTTGGTAACATCCACCTGCTGGATGTAAATTCCCGGATATCGGACAATGACTTGAAGTACCGGTATATCCAGTCAACTAGTGGCATCAACCGGGAAGGCCTGAACAAACTTGAGGATATTTTTTATTATCACCGGGATAAGAAAAAAATCAGGGAGCTACGCGATCAAGTGGGAGCGTATGAAAGAAGGGTTAGGGAGGCTATCGAAAAGCTGGAAAGGAAAACGGGAAAATAAAAGATACTGATTATCAATAATGATCAAAAAAATACTATGTATTTGATGATATATACGTTATCACTTCAATATTTCTGCAATCTACTTGAAAGTTGGTGTTTGTACGTTGTATGTTTATGTTTTCAAAATTGTTAAGAACGAACTATCATGTTTTTAATTAATAGCTTTATATTTGCACGGTGATTATTACGCCGATTTAAAATACTGATAATTAAATATTTTAGAGATGACAAAAGCAGACATTGTTAACCAGATTAGTGAAAATACAGGTATTGAAAAAGCGACAGTACGGAAAGCTCTTGAAGCTTTTGTGGAAACAGTGAAAGAATCTTTAACGGACGGAAGGAATGTTTACCTTCGTGAATTCGGTAGTTTTATAGTTAAAAAAAGAGCAGAAAAAGTTGCACGTAATATTTCCAGAAATACAATTGTTATTATTCCTGAGCACTTTATTCCTTCTTTTAAACCATCCAAAACATTTGTTGCTCAGGTTAAAGAACGGGTAAAATAAGAAGATCAGTCAGTCAGTCAGGATATGAACTTTATCCCTTCAAAGACTACCAGACGACATTAACAACCGTTTCAACAATACTGAGATTTGAGCTTACAAAAGCCAATGACCACAATGTAACCCACTTTAATGCCAGACACGAATTTTTGTTAATAGCAAGCTTTCTAAGTTCTGTTTTCGCCGCTTTCTCGTCAAAGCAGATATTTTCGATCCATAATCGGGTTGTAAAAAGTTCCTTTAATGATCAATTTTGTACAGCTAAAAAAGCAAATTAGAGGTTAGAATAATTTAGTTCATTTTATATCGAATCCGAATATTTTGTATCTTTGAAAAATAGAAAACGTTCTTCAATTTCGATGCAGAGTATTTATCGAGGCCATAAAAAATTTAAGCTGGTAATTACTTGAATATAAGCGCGCTACAAAATATAAAATGCCCTTGTTCTGGGCACTTTTAGGAATTTTAAAACCGTTGAAGATATTGTTCTTCAACGGTTTTTATTTTAGTTCATACGACATTTTACAATAACCGGCTGTCCCCAATTAGTAATCATACTCTTATCATCTTGGGCCACATGTCAACCTTACAAAATTCGGGTTCAAACTTTCCGACTTTTCTGCGGTGATACCAGCCACGCCCGGCACCATCATCAGGAGCATCGAACCATCCCTGTTATCCTGCCATAATAAGTCCGGGCGAAGTGGTATGTTTCACAAAATTCTTTGCTGAAGCCAGAAAACCTGAAATAAGGATTCAAAGGGCGAGTACTCCGGATAATGTCCTGATTTGCTGTATAATATTTAGATTCATTGATTTAATTTTAATGTAGTGAATTCTGAAAGTCATGATATTTTTTAATCATTTTCAGCTTAATCTTCGGATATTTCCCTGATAAGTCTGTACTTTCTGTCGGATCGTTCTCCAGGTCGAATAGTAATATTTCGCCTGCTATCTTTTCAGGTTTTATACCCGGATAATCTGCTGGGGTAGCCTGAGCCATCGGAGCGATAATTGTTGTACCATCGGGTCCTCTGCTGTCTTTCCAGATTTTCAGGTCAACTTCCTTATAAAATTCCGGTGTTTTAACAAAGAGTTTCCATTTCCCATCGCGGATGGTTCGTATGGTGGTGTCTTTCATTGTAAAAATGGGTGGATGATGGTTTGATTTACCTTTTATGATCGCCGAAATATCCTGACCGTCAAGCTTGATGGCCGGATCAGTTTTGATTCCTGTTAAATTCATGATGGTTGGTAAAATATCGGGTGACCAACAGGGAGTCTGATTTGTTTTATCCTGAGGGAACATTTGCGGGTATCTGATAATAAAGGGAACACGGGTTCCACCTTCCCAGCTTGTAGCCTTCATACCCTTTAATCCTCCGGTATTGCCACCATACCAGGGCCCATTGTCAGACATAAAAATGATGATGGTATTTTCCAGAATGCCAAGTTCCTTTAATTTACTGATTACTTCACCAACCGACCAGTCTAATTCGCGAATAACGCTGTTGTACAGCTCCTGATGATCTCCCTGCGAATAGAAATCAGCCGAGGCTGCCAACGGTTTGTGAGGCATGGCATGTGCCAGGTAAAGAAAAAATGGCGAGTGCTGGTTTCGCTGCATAAAATCCAAAGCTTTGGAAGTATATTTTTGTGTCAATAGCCGTTGGTCAACCGGAAATTCAACGGTATCCATATTCTCGATGATCTGAACAGGTCGCATATCATTCGAATAAAGAATTCCGTAGTATTCGTCGAAACCGTGCTTTACAGGGAAATACTCCGGTTTATGTCCGAGATGCCATTTTCCGATGCACTTGGTATGATATCCGGCTCCCTGAAAAAGTTCACCCATGGTAACTTCCCCTGCATTCAATCCAATGTCGTTTATTCCGGCATCAGGAGCCGGATTCTGAACCATTCCATGCCGAAGGGGAAATCTTCCGGTTAGTAAACTCGCCCGGGAAGGCGCACAGTAAGGCGTTGGCACATAAAAATTAGTAAAACGAACTCCTTCGGTTGCAAGGCGGTCGATGTTTGGTGTTTTTATCTGGTTTTTATTGTAGCACGAAATATCACCATAGCCCATATCATCGGTGAGGATGATGACTACATTAGGCCTTTTATTTGCAACAGGCTTTCCTTCACTTACGAAAGGAAGGCAGAATACTGAAGAAAGTATTCCTGTTGATATCAGAATTTCAGATGTTTTCATTTTTTTTTTTTTTTTCATTTTAATGATAGACTTATTTGTCTGCAATCTCGACTTCAACCAATATGGGCTTATGATCCGATGGATAAACACCATTGACATTGAAATCTACGACTTCGTAATTAAGGACTTTCACCGATCCTTTATACAGAATCCAGTCAATTTTGGTAAGGTCTTCATACGTATTTTTAAGCAAGTCAGGATCGTTTGAGTCTTTATCACCAACCAATACCTTGTAAGGCGCAGTTCCCGGCCGACAATTAAAATCTCCCATCAGAAAAACAGGACGGTCAGCGGTCCATTCTCCAAATCGATTGAGCGCGTTGATTCTTTTCAGTATCAATTTGGAAGCATTTAGCTTTGCCAACGCTGCATCCGGGCCGTTAAAGAAATGTGTATTGAAGATATAAAACTCGCAGTTGTTTTCCCAGTGACCACGGTAATCCTGTGGATATTTACTTTTTTCACCCTCTTCTGGCATGTTCACAAACGCCAGGCGAGCCCAGCTGACCATACGCGGATTTACTTCAGGTCCACTGCCGATGATTTCAGGAGTTTCGGAAAGCTGAAAACTTTGCATCTCACGCAAACGAAATTTATCACGTTTAAAGAAGATCGCCATGTGCTCATCGTCGTCGCCCCCTTTTCGACCTTCTCCCACAACAACATATTCCGGAAGGTGATCGGCCAGGTAATCAATTTGTTCCTTAAGGCCTTCCTGTGTGCCAATGATATCGGGAGTATATTTTCGGATCATCTCGATTTGCATATCACGCCTTACTTCCCACGATGGCTCATAGGTAGGACTGGCAAACTTCAGGTTGTAGGTCATCAGTTTGAGCGTTTTCCCCGAAACATCTTTCGCCTTGCCTGTTTGACCCAAAACTAAATGGTTTAAACAAACCGAACTCAGGATAAAGAAACTGATCAGAACAAAATGTTTTTTTACTTGTGTAATTTGCACCATTTTATACTCAATTAAAGGTTTCAGTTAATTGTTTTGTTGTATAAATTTTCATCCTTGTCAAAGCAACCAGACAGGTAGATAACCGCCTGATTATTTTCAAACGAAACTGGTGAATCTGACTTATAGTTTCTCATTCGGCTTCCCCAAACAGAAACGGTTAATTTTTTGTCTCCCCTAACCAGCAAAAAATCCCACGACATGTTTTCAGGAACAGTGGTCAATGCTCCATTTCCACCTGAAAATGCTTCCACATTGCTTAGGGATGTGTGTCCTTGTCCTTCAATAATGATTGGATGAATATTTTCCACTTTTTCTCCTGTATTAGCGATAATTGAGCCTTGTGCAATTTGCCAGTTCCGGTTTTTTGTATTATTTCCACGCTTTAAAATGCCAACTGCAACACAGTCGAAATTAAAGTTGGTCAGTTGTCCGTATGACTCACTATCCAGAAGTATTCCACCATAAGTTCCAAATGTAAAGAGATCAATAATTTGCGCATTATCGGTGTGGTTGATGGTGTAAGCGAATGTTTTTTTTGCAATTACAGCATCCACAACTGCACGGCTGTATTGGCCTCCGATGTATCGCTGTCCGGCAGGGTTGACATGACAATGCAAAATGCGGGGAACATCATATACATAATCCATTCGTATAAATTCACCACTTAGCGGATAGCCATAACAATGTTCGAAAGTCATCAATTCACAGGCATTTTGGCGATTGGCATTAAAATCGAAAGCCAGATATTCGCCATAAAAAGTGAGACAAGAAAGATAAACACCCTGTGCACGGCTGATTTGTGAAACCTGGATAGTTGCCTTGTAGGGAATAATGGCTGCCGGATCCTTGATCGTTTGTTCGGGATACCAAAATTGAATTCCTTTAATTTGAGTCCCGGTTTCAACAGTAATAAATGCGTTTTCCTTATCAGTAATTGCGAACACACTGCCAACCGGTTGTTTCTTTGTTGGATGGGTCGTTCCACGGGGAGTTGGACCGTGTACCCCTATCAATGAAACATTCTTTTTCAGGATTATTCCGCCATCAATATAATAAGGTTCTTGGGTTGGTTCAACAAACAATGCCGCGCCTATGGCCGAAGCCCAGTCTATTGCTTTTTGAAGATTTATTTTATTGACAGAGGCGCTATTCTCAGGTTTTACATCAAATTTCTGAATACTGGTTAACTCTGACGCTTTGGACAGGTTTAGGCCAAGCATCAGTATCAGAGCTAAGATCAAGTTGGTTTTCATAGGTTTCATCGGTTAAGTTTTAATAATATCAGTTTTACGGCTTTAACAATTTTGTCAAATCAATACTATCGTAAGGCTTTTTTCCGAAAGCCGCGTAGTATTCCAGTTCTATGGTTCCTTTTTTACCATCGGTTTTAATAATCGCATATCCCGGCAGGTCGGTTTGCTTGAAGAAAGAAACATATTTTGCTTCTTCAGTCAGAATTGCTTTTCGGGCTTCCAGGGTTTCTGGTTGCCAGTTGGGCACGTTTTCGGCTAATGATGGGCCATATTCTGTGATCACATGCGATGGGATAAGGTAATTTCGATCTTTTATAACACTAATTACCATGACCTGAACGATTGGTCCGAAAGGTGTATTCCGGCTTACGACAGAGTAACGATGCAAATGTGCGGTTAAAACGATGGCTTTATGACGGGCAATTACTTCCAGTAATTTTTCGCGTTGTTCCGGATTCTTTCTCATTGTGTGCCAGCAGCGTTCAGTAACCGGAATTACCGGTTCGTGTATCGCGATGAACTTGAATTTTGCTTTTGATGAGGAAAGTTCATTTTCAAGGAAAGATACCATTTCGGTATTTTTATCCCACGGATCAAGACAAGTAATTTGAACATCACCAATGGTATACGAATAGCTGGCATTATTAATTTCAGGATTATTGGTCTGTTTCCTGATCAGTGGTATATAAAATTTCTGAAAAGCTTCCACAGCCCCAGGCCCGGTAACATCATGGTTACCTTTGATAATAATCCACGGAGCAGGCATATTGACATCTTCAATTGCCTTCATCGCATTTGAGGCCATTTGATCTGCTTTTTGTTCAGATCCGGCTAGTCCTTCCGAGAAATCGCCCAACTGGATTACCGCTTTCAGGGGTGGCTTAACAGTTTGAGCCTTCCGTTTCAGAATTCCCATAAAATCACTCCAATTCGTTTCCGTATAAACAGTGTATTCCTTGGTAACCTGCCTTAAATCGTCTGGTTTAGTGTTGAGCCAATCCATGTCGTGATCTTCTAATAAATCATAATGGAGATCGCCAAGCACTAAAAAACTACTTTTTTGGGCAATTGAATGAAAAGTGATGCTGAAACAGAAGATGAAAAATAGAATGGTTTTCATGGTTTTCGTATAGATTAACACTATTTAAGTTTAACTGATTCAGGAAGTTCATCCAATCCAAAATACTCATGTTCAATTCGGTCACTATATACCTTTACGATTCGCATGCCTGATGGCGCTTTTCCCAATGGTTTTCCCAAAGCGCTTGTAGTCACCAATTGCATATTTCCATAAGTTGAAAGACTGTTGTTGTGATAATGGCCTGAAAAGATTGCATTTACCTTATTGTTGTTAAATAAATTGAGGTACTTTTCGCGGGATACCGGTTCAATGTTTGAGTATGTTGGTGGTTCATCCACCGTGTTGTTGAAAAAAGGATAATGGCAAAACAATACAATGTGCTGGGTTCCCCTGCTTTTTTTTAGTTGTTTGGCAAGCCATTGATATTGATTTTGTTCTGGTTTTTCTAATTTGGCCTTGATTAAACTGGTGTTGAATCCGATAACCCTGGAGCCCTTATGCTCGAATGAGAATTTATCACTTCCATAGTTTTTCTTATATTTTTTTAAGCTTGTCTGATCTGGAGTCTGACCTAAATCATGATTCCCCGGCGTATAAAAAACCGGAATTCCTTGATTTATTTTTGCCGTAATTTGTTTGAATTCTTTGATCTGGGAATCAGAATTCGGATCGTTTACAAAATCACCCGTAATGACAACAAAATCAGGATTTAGTATATTTATTTTAGCTACAGCCAGCTCATACAAAGCAGTTTCTTTTTCAAAACCTGCATTGTTATCAAACATGCCAAACTGAGGGTCAGTAAGCTGAATAAAAAACCAGGGTGTTTTTGATACGTTCTTTTGCGCTAAGGCAGATCCTGCAACAATAAAAATCATTGCCAGGCTGATGATTGCAATTTTTCTTGGTTTATATATAAGCATATTTTCTTATTTAGTACCGTAAAGGCATCTTTAAACTCAATGGTTTTTCTTTCCGGAGCATTTTTCCCGCTTCGCCGGTAAGCCAAAGGTAGGTGTCAGATGGTTTTCCATCCATGTTGACAAACTTTGCTACATCGCTCACCGGTGGTGTGTCGCTGCATTTAAAAATAGCAGTTCCTTCGTTCACTTCGTCGAACATAGCCACATAAAGCATGCTTGCTCCAGCATTGATGGCGGTTGAAATTTGCTGCCAATAGAAATGACCACCTTGCCGGGGAATGGATCCGACTGGTTTGACGTCATCGGGAAATTCAAACCGGCTGAGGTTATGCCAACTAAAACCAGGACAAACACAAGGTACATAATCTAATCCATTCTTTTTGCACCAACTGATATCGCCAAGTATCAGGTCTCGAAATCGGTCCATGTCGTTGTGCAAAAGTGGGGAAAAACGCTGAACAGTCCATGGCAAAACCAGGTCTGCCTGTCTGATCAGTTCGTGAAGATAAGGATCAGGTGTGCAATCGGCATTCAGGTCTCGCCAGAAAGTTGGAACTCCAAGCATAACCGCACACCCGCCATATTCAGGATCGTTCTTCAGAAAATCGATAAAACGTGCCAGTCCGATGTTTCGAATGTTGTAGGAGCGATCGGGAAAACCGATTCCCCAGATGGTAACCAGAGGTTTACCGTGGTGGAAAACGTAAGTCTGTGTCCCGGTCTGATTGGTGACATGTAATGAATCGACAAGGTATTTCCAGTCCTCGATTAGAGCTGAACAATCTTCGCCTGAAGCTTTCAAACCTGAAAGATCGTACATCACCCCGATGGCCCTTTCGTATTTTGAAGCTGCTCCCATAGCATTCCGTAGCACGTTGGTTGCACCACTATGCCTTGCTCCTGGTTTGGCCGCATTGAAAAACCGCTGCATAAAAACGCCATCCACCCCATACTGTTTCATCCATTTAAAATGAAGATCGACCGTACTTTTATCGTCTGAACTAAAAAAACGAGCTGTATTTCCGTCAGCCAGCTTCAAGCCTGTCGGATAGGTTTTTTCGTATTCTGAAACATCCGGCCACATGTCGATGCGCACCTTATTTTCATCAGGATACATGACCCCATCTTTCGGAGCCCGGAACCAACCCTGGTAGCCAGCCATCACCAAACCCTTGTACGCTGGGTATTTCGTAAGATTTGAATGTTTGTTCTTCGCCAGAAGACCGCTGTTTAGGACGATTAAGATTAAAACAGAAATCATTAACTTTTTCATGGATTTTAAAAATTTGATTATTGTTGGTTCTATTTTGTTCTACTTTTTATTTTTACCAATTATCGGTTCTGAAGGGAGCCACTGGTATACCAGCCAAACCAAAAATACTTGCTTCAACAAAATTTTTATATGCATATCTTACTGCTACCGGAACAGGTACTTTTTCACTCCACACAACCAATCTGGTTGTAGCTGTTTCAATTTCGGCATTGGCAGGATAGAAAACATGATCCTCACCGGCAATTTCAAATCCTTTTAGGGCTGTCCACATCGGATAAATACCTTTCTCAGCATTTGTAAAATCGATATAAATTTTCTTGTCTTTTTTCTCCAAAGCCTTATAAACAGGCGGAGCATATCCAAATCCTTTTCTGCCATACGTTGCGCCTAATGCCCATAAAGCCAGCCTTTCACCCACAGTTTCTTTATCTACAGGATGTATAAATACCGGATGACCAATATCCATTGTTGTCACCATTCCTGAATTTGGTATTTCCTTCATATTCTGAAGTTGGACTTCGCGTAACCGTGCGGCAGATGCACTGTCGGCGCCTTCGTAATTAAATGGAGCGATTTGAACGAAATAAAACGGGAATTCCCCGATATTCCATTTTTGGCGTATATCTCCAACAAATGCTGGCATCAATTTCGCGTATAAGTCTGCATTTTTTCTGTTGCTTTCGCCCTGATACCACAAAAACCCTTTGATTGTGAAGTTCGTTAACGGCGCTATTTTAGCATTAAAGAGCACGCAAGGGGTTGCCTGTGGCTTTTTGACCTCCGAATCATTCTTTAAGATCGAAAGATCAATTTCTTTAAATGGTTCAATCGCCTCACGGCTCATCCATGCTTCCACGATCGATCCACCCCATGAAGATACAATTATACCTACCGGAACATCCAATACATCTTGCACATAACGGGCAAAATAATAAGCTGCGGCACTAATATTTGCTACGTTTTCCGGGGAGTTATCCAGCCATTGCCCCTGACAATCCAATTGCGGATTTTTATTGAATTGCCTAACCCAATTTCCATCTTTGGAATCGGTGGTAAACATTCGGATGGGCACTTTCGGATTAGCTTTGGCAATCACATTATTGCCACCTTTTACTGGTTGACGGTCAAACCCCCGCATGGGCATCTCCATATTTGATTGTCCGGAGCAAAACCAAACTTCACCAATAAAAATATTATTCAATGTTAGCGCTTCGCCATCAGATACAATTATTTGGAAAGGGCCACCTGCGTCAGGTGTATTCACTTTGAGAAGCCAGTTCCCTTTGCTGTCGGCGGTTGTAGTAAATGTTTCCTTGCTCCACGATGTCTTTATTTTAATTTTAGCGTTCTCGGCAGCCCAGCCCCAAAATTTGACAGCAGATTTTTGTTGTAACACCATATTATCGCCCAGTATAGAAGGCAACTTCACTTTTGCATAAAGGCTGGCTGCAGAAAGGAGAAAGCAAACAAGCACAAGCGATTTCCAAAGATTTAATTTCTTATTCATGATCCAATATTCATTAGTTCTATTCTTCAATTGTACTACCAAAATTTTTAGTTGGCTTATTACCCATCACTATTTTCAGGACTCCACCTATCATTATGTCCTGATGATTGATTGTACTTTTAGATTGTACTTTTCCATTCAATTCTACCTGTTGGATATAAATATTCTCTGGACTATTATTTTTGACATCAACTGTAAAGCTTTTTCCTTCAGGTAAACGAATGGTTGCCTTATCAAACAAAGGGCTTCCCAGAACGTAATTTCCGGAGGCAGGAAAAACCGGATAAAAACCAAGTGACGAGAAGATATACCAGGCCGACATCTGTCCACAATCCTCGTTCCCGATCACACCATTCGGTTCATCGTGATAAAACTCCTTCATGATGTAGCGAACCTTCTCAGCGGTTTTCCATTGCTGATCGGAATACGCATACAAATAAGCAATGTGGTGGCTGGGCTCGTTGCCGTGCGCATACTGACCAATAATTCCCGTAAGATCAACCAGGACTTCCGAATCATCTTTGGGTGCAAGTACAAAAAAGCTATCCAAACGGGCATTGAATGCATCTTTACCGCCCATCAATTTGATCAGTCCTGAAACATCTTGCGGGGCTAACCATAAATATTGCCAGGCATTACCTTCAGCATAATCTTTGGCCATTGGTTTTGTTGATTTAAACGGATCAAACATCGGATTCCAGCTTCCATCGCTCATGATACCGCGAAAAAAACCGACTGAATGATCGTAATAAAGTTGATAGTTTTTAGCTCGTTTGTTGAAATACTCAACGTCTTCGGTTTTACCAAGCGCTTTGGCCATCAACGCAATGCTACCATCAGAAATTGACAATTCCATTGCCTGAGCAACTACCCTTTGTACATTTCCATCTACTGGAATGGGTTTCATTTCGCGTAGAAAGTTGAGTCCCCGCAAGTCCGACATGGCTGTTTTTCTGATTGCCTGATATGCACGTTCGGCATCAAAGCCACGAAATCCTTTCAGGTAAGCTTCTGCAATAATTTGCAAACTGCTAATTCCGGGCATTGTTCCTGTTTCGTAACCATTCAGGTGCCAAATGGGTAAATGGCCCTGTTCGTCGTAAATAGCCAACATGCTGTTGACAAAATCGTTGATCCGATCGGGCGAAATGAGCGTAAACAACGAATGTTCGGCCCGGTAGGTATCCCATGTTGAAAATACCGAATAGTTGATGAACCCAGGCTTTGTATAGGATTTATGGTCGGCTCCCTGAAAGTCGCCGTTGTGATCGTTGAAAAGCGAAGGATGAATGACCGAATGAAACAGGGCTGTATAAAAAATCCGCTTATCGGCTTCGTTTTTTGTTTCAATTTCGATTCTGGAAAGCTCTTTGTTCCATTTGGTATCGGCTTGTTTCGCGATTTCGTTGAAGTCCCAATTCGGAATTTCTGCTTCAATATTCGCAAGCGCATTGTCCGCACTGACCGGCGAAATGCCCACTTTTAATTGCACAAAATCCCCTGAATCAAAGCCAAGCACTCCTTTAACCGAAGTACCCTTTCCTATTTTTCCTGAAAGTGGTTTATTTTCGTTGTAAATAATCAGGCTCTTAATTGGTTTGGACGAACGTACAGCGAAAAAGACTTGCTGTTCTTTGGCCCAACCCGACGAAAAACGGTAACCTTTCAGGGTAAATTCATCGGTTTGTTCCAGATAAGTGCTGGTGCTTTTGTCGTTAATCCCTTCTTTGAGGTCTATCATCACACTTGCCTCTTTCCCTTTCGGAAAGCGGTATTCATGAAAGCCAACCCGTTCTGAAGCGGTAAGTTCAACGGCCACACCATTGTCCAATTTAACTGAATAGAAACCAGCTTTGGCGACTTCATTTTTGTGGCTAAAAGTGCTAAGATATCCGTTGTGCGGAAATTCCTGACTCCCCTTGTCCAGCTTCACTTCCCCGGGAACCGGCATGATTAATACGTCGGCCAGATCACCAATTCCAGTTCCACTCAGGTGCAAATGCGAGAAGCCAATGATAAGGCTGTCGGAATAATGATAGCCCGAACACCAGTCCCAGCCTTTGTAAATGTTGTTTGGACCGACTTGTACTTCGCCAAAAGGCACACTGGCGCCCACAAATACGTGGCCATGACCTCCGGAACCAATCAATGGATCGACGAACTGAGTTAGTTTTTGAGCCCTGACATTATTCAGAGTTCCACCAACTATCAATATAAAAAAAGCAACTCTGAGCATCGGGAATCTGGGTTTTATGTTCTTCATTTTCAAAAAATTTAAATCAGCTTCCTTTTCTGAACTCCGTCAACGTGTTCCGATTTATTCTTTTTCAACCACTCAAGCAGGCATTCCCGAAGCTCTTCTGTTTTTTCAGCATACAGAAGTTTTCCCGGATTTTTGCCGATTAGGTTATTCAATTCATAAGGATCATTGTTCAGGTTATACATCGCGTTGATTACGGTGGAACTTTCAGAATACGGAATAATCAATTTCCAGCCGTCTTTTACGATCAAGTAATTGGATTCGGTATCGCCCCGGTAATCCCATTCAGTTACCACATATGTGCCATGTTCCAAATCTGTTCCTTCTACTAATCCACGCAGGCTTTTCCCATCCGATGGGTATTTCCCGATTTTTAAATAATCTAAAATGGTGGAAAATAAATCAACGGTTGAAATGTATCCGTTTACAACTTTACTTTTTTCGATTTCACCCGGGTAACGAATGATTAAAGGGATGTGGGCCGACTCTTCATAAAACACATTTTTTTCACGCAAGCCATGAGCTCCAAGCATTTCGCCGTGGTCGCTTGTAAAAATGACCAACGTATTTTCGGCCAAGCCAAGTTCATCCAGCTTATTCAGGATTTTGCCCACCCAGTCGTCAATTTCCGAAACGAGTCCATAATAACCGGAAATCATATATTTAATTTTTTCGGGGTCGGAATATTCAGTATGTTCCAATCTGCCGTTGGCTTTTTTATAGGGCGAATTCTCCATATCATCAGAAATACTAATTGGAGCCACCATTTTCTTTGCCGGATACATTTTGCTGTAAGGTTTTGTGGGCAACATTGGCGCATGCGGAAAATGAAAGGAGCAAGTAATACTGAACGTTGAATCTTTTAATCGTTCCAATGCTTCAATGGTCTGTTTGGCCTGAAATGCAGTCATGGTGTATTTCCTGTTGATCATTAATTCACCATTCAAATCAGGTTGTATTGACTTTAGATTTTGTTGCTTTACCTGAGTATAAGTCATACCATAGAATTTATCCAGAGGATTCGTTCTGTAAGGTCTATGACTGAAGGTATCATACAGTTCACCAATTTCTAATTCTCTGTTAGGTGATTTTTCGTTCAGATAATCATCATATATATACGATTGTCCTTCCGGGCCAAAAATTGATTTTCCATTTTTTGCTATTTGCTGAGAATTCTTGTAACAGGTCGCGTGCGACGATTGGCTGTGCCATTTGCCGTAATATTCGCAATGATAGCCTTGGCCTGTAAGGATTTCATCGAAAGTAGGCATCGCCATTAATCCATCCTGTTTGAAATAATAAGCAAGGTCATTGGTCTTCATTCCGGTATTTTCAACGGTATAACCGGTAAGTATTGACGAACGGGCCGGGCCACAAACTGCACATGGCGTATATGCATTTCTAAACCAGGCACCTTGTTTGGCCAAACGATCAAGGTTCGGGGTTTTGAGTACTGTATTTCCAGCAATACTCAATGCATCATACCTTTGCTGATCGGTCATGATAAACAACAAGTTTGGTCTTTTTTTTGCCTCAGTATGGAAAGATGACATCAAGCCTAAAAGTAAGCCTGAACCGGCGATTGCAGCAGCTTTTACAGATATATTCATTCGTTTTCAAATGGTTAAGTTCGTTTTTATTGGTGTCGCCTTATAAATATCGTAAAATATCAGGCATTATATTCTGGCAGTAATTGTTTTAAATTCGTTGATTTGGGCAGCTGAATTTGGCTCATTCATCAGGTCGCCTGTAATCAACACAAAAGCAGGATTCAGGTTATTAATTTTCCTTTGAGCCGCTACTGATCCGGCAAGCAGTAAAATCAGAAACAGACTGCTGATCGCTTTTCGTATCATGTTGTCCTTACTCATTCCACGATTATTTTCTGTGTCTGAAACGGATATTCACTAAGGGTTTTTATCATACAAACCCCCGATTTTAATGGTAAATCGATGGTTTTCGTGCCAGTAAACGATTCATTATCGCTATAAATATTTTGACCAAACATGTCAAATGCAAGTATTCCTTCAATTTTTACATCATTGCTATCGATGGTTACTTTTCCTGAAGTGGGATTTGGAAAAACACGAAACTGCTTCGTTTTCAAATTGATGCTACCTGTCGATAAATCTGCTTTCATCATATTACGCGATTTTACACCTTCATAATGACCCGATTTATGTTCCTTCAGCCAGTTCAGTAGCTCATCACGCAGTTCGCTGGCTTTGGCTTCGTAGTTTTTCCGTTCAGCATTATTGCCAATTAAGTTATTCATTTCGAGCGGATCGTTCTTCAAATCATAAAGTGCATTAATTACATTTGATTCGGCCGAATAGGGCACAAACAACTTCCAGTTATCCTTCAAAATCATGTAGGCTGGCTGTTTGTCTTCGTTATAGAGCCATTCGGTAACCACAGATTTGCCCATCAACTGGTCGGTGCCATCAATCAATCCCTTAAGGCTTTTGCTGTCAGAAGGATATTCAGGAATATTCAGGTAATCGAGAATGGTAGCAAACAGGTTCAGGTTCGAAACATAGCCGTTGACTGTTGTTCCCGGTTTAACTCGACCGGGAAATCTGATCATCAGCGGAACGTGAGCCGATTCTTCGTAAAATACATTTTTCTCGCGCATGCCGTGGGCACCAAGCATTTCGCCATGGTCGCTGGTGAAAATGACTAGGGTATTCTCTTCAAGTCCCAGTTCGGCGAGCTTATCCAGGATCTTTCCAACCCAGACATCGATTTCAGTAACCAGGGCATAATAATCGGAAATCATGTATTTTATTTTCTCCGGATCGGCATATTCCGGATTCGTCAGTCTTCCGTTTTGCGTGCGGTAAGGAGAATTCAGCATTGGATCGGAAATGCTTAAGGGAACAGGCATATTGTTCACCGGATATAAGTCGGCAAACGGCTTCACAGGAAGCATCGGCGCATGTGGAAAATGAAACGAACAAGTAATACTGAAGCTGTTGTTCCTGTTTCTTTCAATGGCCTCAATCACCTGTTTGGCCTGAAATGCCGTGAAGGAATGTTCAGCCGGTGTTTTAAGCACCCCATGCAAATCGGGCTGTATATAGGTTATACCGGAATTCTTTGCTTGCTCTTCAGTCATCCCGTAGCGTTTGTCGAGCGGGTACATCACATAGGGCCTTTTGGTATAGGTATCATATAGTTCTCCAGGTAGCAGCGCTGCAGCCGGGAAAACCGGATCAAGATAATCTGAATACAGCCTGTCAATTCCACCGGGAGCAAATACCGACCGGCCGCTTTTCGTCTTCAATACCGGATTCTGATAAACCTCTGCATGAAATTCGGGACTATGCCATTTACCGTGGTATTCGCAGATGTAACCGTTTTGACTTAATATTTCGTCGTAGGTTGGCATAGCCATTAATCCTGAAGATCTTGCCGAAGTGGCAAGTGCATTGGTCAGGATCCCGTGATTCTCAACTGTTTTGCCGGTTAACATCGAAGCACGTGCCGGGGCACAAACTGCGCATTGCGTGTAGGCATTCGGGAACCAGACGCCTTGTTTGGCCAGCCGATCGAGATTGGGTGTTTTAAGAACCTGGTTTCCGGCAATGCTCAATGCATCGAAACGCTGCTGATCGGTCATGATAAACAACAGGTTGGGCTTTTTTTGTGCATTGGAATTCAATGAAAAAAGCAAGCTTAAAAATAAGCCGGGGGCTGATTTCAAAACTGTATTAAAAAAAGATGTATTCATATTCAATTAGCTAATTCGTTTGTATATATTCTTGCTTTTCTCGTCTTCCGACCGGCATGAATTTCGTCCGAAGAAGGTTAATTCCTCGAAAATCATTTCTGCGCGGACGGTTTCCTATTGTTCATTCTTACCCAGGGCGACACTCCTTCGTCGTTTGCCCTAGGCTACAAATATTTCGCCCATACTAGGCTGAACCCCAAACACTTTCTCATTTTTTCAGTTAATCATTTTATGTTTGTATATTTTTTTCATATGATGGACAATTTACTTTGACTTGCTTGCCACTTCCTGTTTTCCTGTGTCCGGAATTTTGGAAGTAAAATCCTGATAGAAACCCCTCAGTTTCTTTATTTCAGCCGAATATTCAGCATTTGAAATCTGGTTTTTGATTTCAAGGGAATCAGTATTCCGGATAAAAAACTGATCACCAAACGAGCGGTAATCAAATTTCCGGGCATAGTCAGTCGGGTCAAGCATGATGCCCAGTTTGTAGTCTTTGGTAATCACCGTGGCCTGCGACCAGCTTTCGGATACGAAATACTCCCTGTCCAGAGGTTTTCCTTTGAGTAGTGTTTCTGCAAGCGATTTCCCCTGAAGCGGATATTTTAATTCAGGCAATTGAAGTCCCAGCAATTGAACAAGGGTAGGGTAGACATCGACCAAACTGACCAACTCCGCACTGCGTTTGCCTTTTTGCCTGTTTCCCGGATAACGGATGATCAGCGGAATATTTAAAATATCTTCATACACATTTTGTCCGGCGGCTGCCTTTTCAACCATTCCGTGATTTCCTACAAAATCGCCATGATCGGAAGTATAAATTACGATGGTTTCTTCCGCTATTCCAGACTCATCCAGCGCCTTGAGTATTTCGCCCAGGCAATGATCAACTTCGGTAACCAGTGCATAATAGGCGCCAACATGAGTCCGCCAGAGCTGTTCATTCTGAAATGCTTTGTCAACATTCCAGACTTTATTGCCCCCATCCCGGATGGACCGCATCATCGGAGGGATATTCTCCTTCGGCTCATAAAGACTGGCAGGTTTCCAAATTGAACTCCCATTCTTCCGACCTATACCCCATGCTGAAACATTGTACATATCCATGTACTTTTTCAAAGGTGTATAGGGTTGATGAGGCCGGTAAAAAGTGGCCCAACAAAAGAATGGCTGATTGCTTTTAGCTTGATCTTTAATCATCTGAACAGTAAGCTGGGTTGTAAAAGCTTCCATGGTCATATTTTCAGGCAAGGCAGAAATCCGTGATCCCAAATCAGCAATAGGGATTATTTCATCCGACAAAGTGGAACAGGGAGAACCTTTTCCAAATTCGGCAGCCCAGTCCCTGGCAAACTCTTTACCGTATCCATTTTTCTCGACCCATTCGGTGTAGCTGTTACCTGGCGTTTCGCTGCACAGATGGCTGCGATGCACATCCCAACCGGCATCTATAGCTCCGGTGGTGTGTCGTTTCCCAAATGCGTAGGTTTTGTAATTATTTTGTTGAAATACGGAAGCCAGCGAAACAACTTCGTTGATTACACTAGTCTTTTCTCCGTTCGAAAGCAAACCCATTGTTCTGGAATAGAGACCAGTCATAAGCGAAGACCGGGAAGGGGCACAAATTCCGGTAACACAATAGGCACGGTCGAATACAACCGATTGTTTTGCCAGCTTATCCAGATTGGGCGTCAATACATCCGGATGGCCTTCAAATCCCATCACATCCTTATTGTGCTGATCGGCAAAAAGGATGATCACATTGGGCTTTTTCTTCGGACTATTCGAATGATTATTTCCTGCAATTGTTGATCCGGCATTAATAGAAAGTATCGCCAATCCAGCTGCTAAATTTTCGATTGAATATAGTTTTTTCATCAAGAGACAGATTTTGAAATCTAAAAAACAAATATTATTGGTCTTATTTCATTGGCGGAACGGCATTCTTTCCCCATTCTTTATTCGGTTTATTAGCCATGACTAATTCAAGAGTTCCTCCTGCAATGAGTTCCTTGTGGGTAAAGAAGGGTGAATCGATCTCTTTCCCGTTGAAAAAAGCTTTTTGGATGTATTTATTCTCTTTGTTAGCGCCTTTGGCAATGACTGTAAATTTTTTCTGATCAGGCAAACTGATTGTGGCTTTTTCAAACAGAGGGCTTCCGATGGTGTAAATTGGCAGGCCAGGTGTTACCGGATAAAAACCTATGGCCGAGAAAACGACGAAAGCCGACATTCCACCACCATCTTCGTCACCCGGAACGCCCATCAGGTCATTGCGAAACCACTGGTCGAGCAGCGCGCGTATTCGTTTCTGGGTTTTCCATGGTTGTCCGGCATAGTTATATAAATACGGAATATGCAGCGATGGTTCGTTGGCCATCGAAAACTGTCCTACATTACCCGTATGATCGGGTAATTGGGCATAAAACGCATATTTTCCCTTACCCAGCGGTTGCGAAAACATGGCATCCAGGTTCGAGATAAATTTTTCACGTCCACCCATCAGGCTGATCAAATCGGCCACATTGTGCTGCACATCCCAACGGTAAATCCAGGCATTGTTTTCACCGTAGTATTCGCGGGCACCCATTCCTCCTGAAAAGACGTAATCGAAAGGCTCGATAAATTTACCTTCACTGTCTTTGGGGTGGAAAAAACCTGTTTTTTCATTGTACACATTCCGGTAATTGTAGGCACATTTTGCAAAATAGTTGTAATCATCGGTTTTCCCAAGTTCCCTGGCAATTTGCGACAAACACCACTGGTCGTATGAAGTTCCGAGTGTAACAGCAATAGGCTGACGTTTTTCGAACCCATGAACTTCCGGATAAATTTCTTTTTCGCCCTCTTTTAGTGCAGGAATATAGCCATGCTTTTTGTAAAACTGATCCAATCCTCCGGCTGGCTTGCCCGACCAGGGAGCCAGTGTTTTTTCGGTAATGGCAGCTTTACAGGCGGCATACGCCTTTTCGATGTCGAATCCTCGTAAGCCTTTGCGGTAGGCATCAATAACCGAAGCAACTCCATGATTGGAATTCATACGGCGGCTGTCGCCAGTAATCTCCGGAAAAGTTGGCCACCAGTGGTGCTCCATTTGTGCCGACATTTCGACAAATGAATGTAGAATATTATCTTCTTTTTTTGGATCAAGCAAAACACGCAAAGGGTGATGGGCACGGTACGAATCCCATATCCAGTCGTCGGTGAAGAACGGATTACCGTTGTCTGTATGCACTTTCCCGTCGAAAGCACTGTAATAGCGGCCGTCTTCCGAAATACATACCGGACGCTCGAAGGTGCGGTAAAGCGAAGTGTAGAATATTGTTTTGTTATTGTCGGTGTTTCCAATCACGGCAATTTTACCCAACGCATCGTTCCAGACCTTTCGACCTGTTTCCTGAAGGTTTTTCATGGTTATTGATGCCAGTTCGCGCTCCATATTTTTGCGGGCCTGGGCTTCGTCAATAAACGAAATTCCATAACGCAGGAGAATCGATTTGGAGTTTTTGTCGTATTTCAGCACCACGCAGGCATTGCGACCCGAAGCTTCTTTTTCGTCCGCTAATCCCGATTGTTTCAATACAGACACGTTTTCCGGAGACTGTTCGGGTTTCAGGTACAAATACACGCGGGTATTGTTCTCGATCAATTGGTACCCTGAAACCACCTGACCGTCCCATTTCAGGGCTCCGTTGCGCGAATTCAGGATCAGATAAGACGGACTGTCCTGCGTAAAATTCAGTTCGTACATGGCCGACTGATGTGATAAGCCGAAATTAACTTCAGTTTGCTGTTCGTCGAGATAGACCGAATACGAATATGGAGTCAGTTTTTCCTGATCGTAGCTGTACGAAATAACTGGTTTCAAATCTTTTTCATCCCCCTGAAAAGGGCTCAGGTTAAAAGCCGAGCTTCCGCGATGGCTGGTAACCACCAAGGGCAACCCGCGCAAAAGGTCGCCGGTGTAATCGCCCCGTTCGGGATAAACCCGCAGCAAACTGTTGGGCAAATGGATGGTCGGAAACGTTGGTACCAGTAAATGACTGATATTTCCCATGTATGGATTTATGTAGTCAACGGGTTGCCCCTGTGCGAAAATTGTTCCTGAAAATCCCTGCATTAAAAGGGCAAGTCCAAAGATTCCGATAGATCGAAAAACTTTCATGTTTATTATTTTAGTGGTTGGTTGATTTTGCGTTAGTTATTTATCCTATTTTATTGTTTTGTTTTCTGCGTTTATCTTTATCTTACAGGTTTTATTGTTCCATAATTACTCCCTCCATGGAACCAATCAGTTGCTTTTCCAGCGAGCCACAAATAATAATCTGTACCTAATTCTTGTTCAATCCCAACAAATTTGCCCGCGCCATTCAACGGAAGGTTACCTTCTTTTGCACATTTAAATATTGCCGTACCTTCATCTATTTCATCGAACATAGCGATATAGAGCGATGTTGCACCACTCATTTTGGCACCAGCCACTTGTTTCCAAAAGAAATCACCCTTATTTCGGGGAATTTGGTTGTAAATGGTCATATCGTTTTTGAGGTTTCCCCAACTAAATCCCGGAAAAACGAGTGGTGCATAAGTAATGTTATTTGTTTTGCACCAGTCAATATCGTGAACAAGGGTAACCGCATTGCTTTCATAGCTTGAAATATTGTAACGCCCAACGGCCCAGGGCATAATAATGTCGCATTGTTTGATTAAGGTTTGTAGTAACGGGTTGTTTTCGGTGTCGCGATTTAAAGTACGCCAGCCATAAGGAACGCCCAGCATGATTGATACTTTCTTTTCGGGACCTTTCAATGTCGATACTGCAGACTGAACATCGCTGATGGAGTATTTGCGGCCATCGTTAAAACCAACTCCCCAAATTACCAATAATGGTTTTTTATTGTGTCTTAAGTAGGTTGGATTTTTCACATTATCAAAAAGCGAAAAGGTATTCTGAAGTTCATTCCAATCGTTGATCAGAATTTGCATATCTGCAGGTGTACTGCCGCTCAGGTCGTACATTACGCAGATTGCTCTTTGGTATTTATTTGCAGCTTTTAGGGCATTTTCAAGAACTTTATTAAAGTGTCTTTTTCCTTTTTCACTTTTGATCTCGCTTAAAAAACGCTGCATAAAAACTCCATCCAGACCATAATCTTTCATCCATTTGAAGTGCAGGTCAACGCTTTCGGCATCATATGGGCTATATACATAAGCATCACTTCCATCGGCATATTTAAAAGCTGTTTTGTAAGTTTTTGTATATTCAGAAACATCAGGCCAGAAATCGATCGTATTCATCCCGGGTTCAAATTTTCCGCTTTTTTCGTAATGGTGCCAGCCTCTTTCAGCACCATCACCTTCGGCGGTAAACCATCCCTGATAACCTGCCATTACCAATCCTGTGTATGATTTATAAAGGCAACCTGTTTCATCGTAAACTTTTTCCGCCGGTTTTTCGACAGGCTTATCCACCGGTATTTGTTCCACATCATTTGAGCAGTTAATACTCATTAATATTGCTGAAACAATAATAAAAGTGAGGCTTGTGTATATCTTCATTACTAGTTTTTAAAATATTTAATAAATACTGACATTAAATTTGTTGAAAAAAAGTTATTTATCTGAATTGAAGTTAAATAATTGCTTATTCATCAGTTTGATCCAATCGATGGCGGTAATAAAAAAGACTGTCTGAAATAATAAAATATCCCGCTGCATAAAAGGTTCAGCGGGATATTTTTATAACCCCTTGGACAAAATTAAATACTCCAATTTTCCTCCTTTATTCTCTCTACTCTTCAGAAATTTAGACTGATACAGCATTTAGTGACGAGTTAGAGTTTCAGTTGGAATTTAAAAATATTCATTATGACCATCATGCTTGATTACGGCACAACAACCTTCACAATTGGCGAATAGTTGTATCTCCTGCTCAACGCATTTACATTGGCCCCTATACGTACATAATAGGTATAACCGGATTTCACAGGCAGAGGGCCGATGGTTATGACGGGAGTCGTGTTGCTACCGTCAGTCACATAACTTGCCCAACTTTTATTGATGGATTTCCTCGGATTGGTATACTCAGCGATGTTAATATAATTAGAGGCTCCACAAAAAGTTGTCAGACTTAAGAAAGGCTTGATCTCGTAAAGATTGGGGAGTCCGGTAACAACAGGAGCCTTTACTCTGCAAGTAAGGTTCAAATTTGTTCCAGTCAATGTTGCGGTAAAATCAAGTATCTGCAGATAAGGTTTAACCGTGAAATCCTGTTGGGTCTCACTTCCCAATACTACTCCTTTTATCGTATCAACAGGCCAGAAAGGGCCATCGTATGCTACCATGTCATAAGTTCCTGAAAACAGTTTTGAATTATTATATACGCCGTCTTTCTGAACCGCCAGGTTTTGAAATTGGGCAACAGTTCCATTCATTTTTTCCCAGGTCCTGTCAATTATTCGAATTTGCCAGTCGTTTTGATCCATTGCCAAATTATTTCCAGTATATGAATCTATTACGTTTCCATATAAACGGGAAGCCGGTTCATCCCAGTTATCGATTTTCTGGCATGAAGCCAACGACAATAGGGTTGCTCCTAAAATTAAATACAATATTTTTTTCATATTTTTCTGTATTAATAGATATAAATTAATAAAGCGGGTTCTGGGGCAGAAGATTCGTGTTCTTATTAATTTCTGCCTGAGGAATTGGTTCATACGCCGCACGCTTTTGTGCTGTAATAGCACGGTTATCCCTGTTAATCTCATCAAGGTAAATATATTTGCCTTCATCGAAGACATAATAACAGGTCAGCGCGTGTGGATAATACAGGTTTAATACCTGGTCGGTAATTCTCCATAGACGGATATCCCACCAATACTGGTTCTCAACGTAAAGTTCGCGGGCACGTTCATCGCGGATAAACTGCAAACTTTTCTCGATTGGGTAACCATAAGTCGAACTCACGGTCTGATCCAGTGCAGGGCGAGTTTCCTTACATCCGGCACGTACACGGATCTTTTCGATGTAATCCAATGCTTCGATCTTTTTACCCAATTCGTAAGCTGCTTCCGCTGTATTCAAATAGATTTCACCTAACCGGAATACAATCCAGGGCTGCCCCGATTTGTTCACTGTTGCCTGGGCTGCAGTCAAAGTTGGATCAATGTATTTTCGTATAAATGCTCCCATATAGCCATTGTTTTCGGCAGTCCTGCCACTAAACAAACCATGATCGCCGGTGATAAGAACATTATTATACTTTTCTCCCTTGTTACCTAACTTCCGGTTTGCAGCAGAATTGACCGGAGCGGCGTTACTGCCATTTTGCGCATCTGTTGCTGGTCCGGTAAACTTAACGTAAATACCTCGCTGAATACTGAATGTTTTTCCTCGAACCACATCGCCATCAAAATAGCAGGTGCCCTTCAAGCGGGGTTCCATCTCATTTTTAATGTCGCTTCGATTGTTGAAACGAACAGGTTTCCCTTGTGCATCCGTAAGAGCAGGGAAATCATACAGCTGCATCATATTCAGTGTAGGACCAGCCTCAGATCCAACGAAAGATGAGAAATCAGGGTTCGGTAACATCAGCGCATCATAACAATGGCCATAAGTCTGCCCATCATAATCTTTGAGTAAGATCGTTTCAGGAGATGAAAGGTCGAGGAACAGGTTTGCAAAATTGGTTGCTTTATCCGGATAATTCTTCGTATAAAGGGAGAAAGGTCCCTGCTCGACCACTTTGCCTGCATCGTATGAATACTGAAAGAATTCATTCGCCTTGGAAGGGTCTATGCCTGCAAAACCTCCTTGTACTGCAGCTTCTGTGCCAAAACCCAGGTACTGGGTATATTTGGCAACCCTGCCTGCATAAAGCATGGAACGCGACATTAATGCGGCCGCTACATATTTGTTGGCGCGCCCTGGTTCACTGCCTGATGCCATATTATCCATAGCAAACTTCAGGTCATCATAGATAAATTTCCAGGTTGCATACTCTGTATTACGCGGTACCTTCATCGCTTCCGAATCGCCATTCACAGGATCCTGCACTTCCGTTACAATCGGCACACCCCCGTAACGTTTGGCCATTCCTTCGTAAAAGAAAGCGCGGAGGAAACGTGCTTCGCCCATTAAAGAGTTATAGGTAGCAGCATCATATTTGTCCTTGTAATTGGGAAAATTATTAATAAATATATTCGTAAGGCGGATATATTCGTATGGCCAGTAGCCAAAACCATTGTTCATCGCTACGTTCCAGCCAAAAGTTTGACCGCACATTTGGTCCAGACCATTTTTATATGCCTGCCAGGAGTTGTTGTTAGCCGGTTGATAACCAGTATTTACGTAATAAATAAAATCTTCTATCGGAAGTTTGCTATAGATCCCGGTAAAATATTTTTTAACGCCAAATGCGGTACCGAACAGTTCAGGCTCACCTAAAATCCCTTTGGGCTCCAACTGCAAGTCCTGGCATGAAGAAATGACAAACCCAAAAATTGCTACAAATAATATTAATTTATTTTTCATAATTCTCATTTTTTTAGAATTTAACAACTGCCCCAAGAGTAAAGGTTTTATTGACCGGATAGCTATAGAAATCCACATAGGGAGTACTATTAGTCGCCGGATCAGCACCCGCACGTTCCGGATCTACATTAGGCAAGCTTGTAAACGTTAAGAGGTTATAGCCACTAAGGTAAACCCTTAAATTCTTTATTCCTGCTTTTGCCGTTAAATTCTTTGGTAAGGTGTAACCCAGTTCCAAAGTCTTCAAACGCATGTAGGAAGAATTCTGGACAAGGTTTGTTCCTGTACGGCGGCCGTCATGTCCGGTAACCGGGTAATAACCGGGGATCCATTCAGTAGCGGAGTTAAAATAGTCGGCGTTGGGGTCTGCCGGGCGCCACCGGTCCAAAAAGTATGACAAGGTATTTTGTCCGCCAAAAGACAAGGGGGAGGTAAGCAACTCACCAAATTGGGCGTAAATCCCGTATGCTCCCTGTAAATTCGCTGCCAAATCAAAGTTCTTCCAGGAGACACCCATATTAATACCATAGTTAAAAAGGGGTAGACCTGAGGTTGCAATCGGGTGGGTATCATTATCGTCAACTACGCCATCCTCGTTCCAGTCATTAAGAATCCAGTCGCCCGGTGTTGATCCCTGACCCATAGGGCGATTATAGTTCCGGATTTCCTCCATGCTTGTGAACATATGTTCTGATTCGTTGCCCCACCAGATATTATTATAACGACCGCTGGTACGATTACGCCAGTAGTGGTACTGGTTGTTGGCAATCCCTTCAAGCCAATCGGTACGCATACTTCTTGTTGAGGATATTTGACCACCTATAAAATATGAGAAATCTCTAATTTTATTGCGGTAATCAAGGGATAATTCCCAACCGAAGTTGCGATCGGCGTTCAGATTTTCCTGAGGTAGGTTAGCTCCCACAGTACCGGGAACTACAGCGTCGCCGGTTGCAAGCAAACCGGTGCGGTCGCGTTTGTAAAGTTCAAAAGTTCCACTCAGTTTATTCTCCAATACTCCAAAATCCAAAGCCAGGTTGTACATCTTGATATGGTACCAGGTCAGGTTCGGGTTGGGAATAGCCTGAGGTTGAACACCTCCGCTTAATACATTATTAAATACCCAACTGACATTATTCGTTAAGTTGTAGCCCAAAGTTGGAGGATAGTTGCTTGCAGAACCGTCGTCGCCCATTTCCCCGTATGAAGCCCTCAGTTTCAAATTACTTATCACGGGCAGGTTTTCTTTTATGAAATTTTCCTCACTGATGCGCCACCCTGCTGAAACTGACGGGAAGAACCCCCAGCGGCTGCCATCCGGGAACCGGGAAGAACCATCGTAACGGAATTTAAAATCAAACAGGTATTTTCCACTGAAATCGTAGTTCAGTGAACCAATCACAGATTTGCTTAAGCGGTCGCCGGGGAGACCACCTTGAGCTCTTTGGTTTAGATCTTCACCAGCAAACAGGTACTCGGAAGCAATCAATAACTCGCGGTAAGCGCTAAAACTGTCCCAGCTACTGTAAGCTTCTTCGAAAATAAGAAAGCTTTTTATGTCATGCTTGCCAAACCTGTTGTTATAGTACAATCCCAACTGCATATCGGTATCGAAGTTGAAGTTAGCGCTTCTCTGTATGGTTGAAGGCGAGTTTTTAGTGGTGGGCGCATAAACATCCGTACCAGAATTATATACATAAAGAGGATAAGTGCTTTTATACGTTGTATTATCAGGCAGGCTCATGGCATAGTCGTATGACGCTTTGGCCGATAAACCTTTAATTCCCGGTATGTCATAGATTAATTGCATGGTACCGTTAATCCGGCGCGTTTTGTTTATGGTATAACCAACTTTGTCGGTCAAGACTTCAGCAACCATGTTATGTCCGTCATACAATAAACTTGCATCACCGTTAAGATAAAGCGGATTGTCGTTTGCATAGATCGGGGCATCGGGGCGCATCAGCCATGCTGCCTTATAGGTTCCCCAGCCGGTTCCTGTTGGTGACGTTTGTTGGTCGAGTATGGCTCCGATTGAAACCTTAGCTTTCAAACGGTTGGTAATCTGGGCGTCAACAGTCGAACGGAAATTCCATTTGTCGTCATGGAAACCACCGCCCGTGTATGAACCTTCCTGATTAGCGTAAGCAAGGCTCATGAAATAACGTAATTTATCGGTTCCTCCATTTATGCTGACGTTATGCTGTTGCGCAGGCGAAGTTTTATTAAATATGGCGTCCATCCAGTTGTATGACGGTTTTCCGTCGATGTAGGGCTGCATTTGGGCCTGAGTGAACAAGGGGTTTTGGCGCACTAAATAGTTATTGGCAAAGTTTTGGAAGGTTGACTCGTTGCGCAAGGTCATATAGTCCTGGGCGTTCACCCCTTCCGGTACATATAGGAACTGTTGCATGGTATAGTTACCGGAATAGGTGATATCCACTTTCCCGTTTTGTGAGTTACCGCTTTTCGTTGTGATCAGCATGACCCCATTTGCTGCACGCAAACCATAGATGGCCGCTGAACCGTCTTTCAGTACGGATATGCTCTCGATTTCTTGCGGATCCATTCGGGCAAAATAACCCTGATCGCGAGTTACCCCGTCAATAACAAACAACGGCGTACCCATACCGCGGATGTCAATCACGGTATTGTAATCGCCTGGCGCGCTACTCTTTTGAACAACCCGTACTCCCGGCAATTTACCAGTCAGCATGTTTACCACGTTTTCGTTTTTGGTAACAGTAAGTTCCTCATTGCGCACTGAGGCAACAGAGCCAGTTATTGTTGCCCTTTTTTGAGTACCATAACCAACTGCTACAACTTCATCAAGTCCGATGGTTTCATCAACCAAAACCGCATCGATGTTGCTTTGGTTGTCAAACTTTACTTCCATGGTCTTCATGCCAATAAAAGAAATAACGACAACAGCATTAGGAGATACTTTTTCTAATGTATAACGACCATCAGCATCTGTACTTACACCATTAGTTGTTCCCTTAATTATAACCGATGCACCTGGAATTGGCTTGCCATTGATATCTTTTACGGTTCCAGTAATTTTTTTCTGCTGCAGGGTCTCATTTTTGGTTTGACTTTCAGTTTTCGAAAAACCAGCAGAAACTTGTAGGCTCAGCAGGATGAGCAAAATTGTACAAGCCCTTCGAAAACCAAATCTTTTTTTCATAAATTGATTTTTTTTCATAGATTTTTGATTCAATTAACATTAATAATTAACTCTATTAACGATGATAATTTCATGCAACTTTCTTTTTATGAAATGCATTCTCATTCATTTATTACATAGGCATTTTGATTTTACATGTTTGTAATCGGATTGATGAGTTTATTTTCACCCAAATGTAAATGCCTCCTATTAACAGTCCGGTTAATTTTGGATAAACGGAAACTTAATAAGCAATTAATGTTTACTTAATTTCAGTAATAGATTTATAGTAAGATTCTTACGTGAGAATAAAGATTAGATAAACGGAGAATAGCAGTATTGAATATTGAAAATTAATTCATTATTAATTGGAGCAGAAATGCATTAAGTGTGCAGATTGAGCCTGGATTTTACAGAAATGAAATTACATCGTCGAATGAAACGAGGATTCCTGATAACGTGGAAAAGCGAATAGGTAGCTTAATGCTTATTTTATGGTGTCATTGAACGAAACTGCATAATCAGTTCCCAGCAATAGTTTATATTCGTGGCAGAACGAATCGTAGAAATTCTTTGCCATGCCCTTTTTACCCAGGTGATACAATACCGAACATTTCATCGCAAAAGCTTCATCGTTTAGTGGATCATAAATAAGAATGCATTCAGCGAGATGGTAACGTAAACTGAAATTGTTTTTGACGTTATCTTCGTTGAACATCAAACTAAGTCCATCAATCGTTTCGTTGATAAATCGCGATTTGAAGCCATCCATCCATTCCGTTTGCACGGCAGGTAGAAATTCACCAAACGACAACATAGAAATTAGCACATGAATTTCGGATTCTGTTAATGTGCTTGATTTTGATTTTTTTAGCAGGTTAATAATTTCGCAATAATCGCAGAATACAGTGTTTCCCAGATTGATTGTCCATAATGAATTTTCGTATAGTACTTCCGCCCCTTCCAATTCTTCGAGAATTGAACGTAGTTTACTGATGTTGACATTCCGGTTGTTTCGCGCGCTATCTCCTGATTTGTCGAACCATAAAACTTCATCGAGTTTTACCGAGGAAATCCCCTTCCCCTTTTGAATGGTGTACAATAGAATAAACAGAAATAGTTGTTTCAGTGTTGGTGAGAAAGCGGAAGTAATGTTTTGCCCTCTGGAGTTAAAAATCTGAAATCCTCCAATCAGATAAATCGAGGAAGTAGTTTTTCTCTCTTTTGTCTCAATTGGTGTTATATTAGGATGTTCAACATGATCGTGAATTCCGTCCTTATTTGATCGCTTTTTTTTATTTCTGACAATGATAATATAGAAAAGAACCAGACCTCCTGAAAGAAGCAGTCCGATCAGCCAAAAGTACCATCGTCTTTCAACCGGGATATTCTGGTAAACATCTTCCGGCATTAATGGCGGATAAGAAATGGAATAAAGTGAAACATCTGAACTATGCGAAGTGATGGCAATCAACTGTTTTGTTTTCTGATCAAGGAAAAGCGTACTCCACGATTGGATATCCAGAAAACTATATGGAATTGAATCGTTAAAAATTTGATATTCATTACTTTCAATGCCAAATTTAGCAAGATGCAATGAACTTGCATAATTGTTTCTATTATAAATAAGTGTGTAAAAAATGCCTGCTTGTTGATCCGGGATCAGGGCTTCGCAAGGTACAAAAGGTTTTGATGGTGTATTGAGTGTCCAAAGCTTCTTATATGAATAATCGGTAAGATTGAGTGAATACAAGTCGTAATAGAATTCCGGAGATAATTCTTGTTTCCCGGTTTTGCTTCCATATCCGCCAAATACCAACATTTCTTTGCTATTCAGGAATCCACAACCACTGAGGTACCGTGGTTCAATCTGTTCACTACGATCAAAACCTTGCCACACATTTAATTTGGAATTATATTGGTGGATGATACTTTTGTATGCATAATGTCCGTAACCCGAAAGGGTTACCAAGGATGAATCTATCGGCGAAATAAATTTATTGTGATGCCAAAAGTCGGGTTCTTTCGTAGTCTTTAGATTTTCTGACCATGTTTTGGTAAAAAAGCTGAATTTGCTGATTGTATTCAGATCAAAATCATACGACCAAAGTTCGTTTGTAAACCTGTTGAAGATTATTTGTGTTCCCAAAGTAAAATACGGTAATCCCCCTGAAACCCGGATGGTATCCAGTGTTGCACTTTCAGTTGAAAGGATATAAACTGCATGCTTATCAACAAAAAAAACACGACCTCTTTCCTCATCCCTGGTTATCCCCAGAAGACTATCTATTTTTAACTCTTTAAATTTCTTCCATTTTACATGAGTGTCAATATTCCAAATCGGATTTTCTACTGTAGCCATATCATGAGTTATCTCATCATAAACCTCTTTTTGAGCATGTTTCGAAAGTTTCCATTCATGCACTAATTTACTTTTTGCATCAAAAATCCTGATATCTTTCAACGACATTGGAGAGACGTCTGTAGTGATAAATGTCCGGTTTCGGCAAGCGCCAAAAACTATTTCAAAATTCCGTAATCCTGAAATAATTGGCACAAAAGCCTCCTGTTTGTTTCCATTAAATGATATTGAAAGCTTCTTTTCCGGGATATTAAGGGCGAATTTTATTTTAATCCAACGGTCTGTTCCTCCTTCCGGAATGTCAACCCAATTAAATGTACACAGTACCTTATCTTTTAGGACCAATGAAAAATTTGATGATCGGGTCGCTATGTTTGAAACAAGATCAATATTTGTATTATCATCACCTATTATTCTGAAAATATACCCGTAATATCCATCACCTTTCCGAAAATTGGCATCCATTTCCAGCGAAAAGCCATCAGGAAACCGAAATGGGTCTGAAGGAGTTAGATTTAATGAAGTACGCTTATCCTGAATAACTTCGTGGGAAGAAAAAAACAGTCCAGAAACGAGCTTTTCCTGACAAATCGAATTAAGTCCGGTTATTAGAATTGAAAACAGAATGATCAGGAATCTCATTTCAAATTTGATTTGAATATCCAAAGCTAGAAAAAAACTTTAAATGAGCTGTAAAATTCTAATGGCGTGCTTAAAAATACAAGTGGATTCAAGAAATTACTACTTTCAGGCTTTAGACCATGGAACTTACAGAAAAATTAGATTTTAAGCAATTTAATGCCATCGCCGGAGAGTTTTTTGTTCTTGATTACCCGATTTTAGCCTTGTTGCAACCTGATTCTTTTAGTTTTTCGATCCAGTTACCTGATACTTCAGGAGGAACTGTTTTCAAATGAGTAAGTGTTTCTTCTTTGCCAATGCTGGTTCGTTTGTTGTTACCCATTGTACTAGTTTTTAAAAAATTCACGCATGTTTTGCTGTTGAATTTTTCGGTAAACAAAAGCAGCTGGAAGATTTTCATGACAGAATGGGAGAAAAATACCGGGAAATTTTGTTGTTTAGACGGTATATTCCAGAAATAAGAAAAGCTCTTAAATTATAAAATCTAAGAGCTTTCAATTAAATGTTAATTTTTTTTGTCGGGGTAGCCGGATTATATTTTTATGCCACAAATATCATTGAATCAGTAGTTTATACTTGATGTTTTTATCAAGGTCACCTAATGGTTCACAATTGGAAGAACGAGGAGTTAACACTCACAAATTGATGCAATTATAATCAAATTTTAGGATTATGGGTTCAAATTGAGAAAGTATTTTGGGTTCTCATCGTTATTTTTTTTGATGAGTCAAATTCTAAATATTTATTATTTTTTTGAGGAGATGTAGGCGATAATGTATACATACAGATTAGCCGATTAAAGGAATTATATTTTCCTCAAACCATTCAAAGGCTTTATCCTGATCGTATATTACATCAGGACTTAATAGTCCTTCCATATCTCCCAAAAATAGGGGGGATGCTTGTTTTTCTTTTAAATTGTTTACGAATTCCTTTAGCGTAGGTGGTTTGTTTACAACAAACTTCATGTATTGCCGGTAGCAGTAAATAATTCTATCCAAGTTCAGATCAGCATGTTGGCTGGCATAGAATAGGTCAAAAAGGTCTCTTCCTTTTTTTCGCTGATATAGTGCCCTTAATTTAGTTCCCAAAAGTTCATCCAAATAATAAGTTGTAACCTCGCACTTGCCTGAAAACCAATCGTTCTCAACCTGAAATGGCGTAAGATTATAGCCTAAAAGGTTAAAATGCTCCCGGCAATTAATCTCAATTTTGAGTTTTAATCGTTGGACAGGAGCAGCTTCTGAAGTAAAACGGTATAAAATGGTATTATTATTCGCTTTAGGTTTTATGACCCGGGGCTCTTCAAAAAACGCAATCTTTTCTCCAATTCGTTGAAGTATGGGTTTGATAGAGCCTTCCTTTATCTGCACCAAATCGATATCTTCAGAGTATCTTGGAGCTGGATTCATGTATAATTTGTATAAAGCGGTTCCTCCACGAAATGCCAGATTCTCGCGTAAGAACTCATCAGAGAAGATTTCAACCAATGCTCTTGAAATAATAAGGTCTTGTTCAACCTGGGCATCTGATCGCCAGGCTACCTGATCTTTCCATTTGGCTATGTATGGTCTTGGTATCATAAGTCACTTTCCATTTCAATGTTAACATCCACTTTCCATATATTTTCAGTGCTACCCGGCCTTCTGTTTTTCTCAGAGCTCAGCAAAACCGGATAATAATTTTTCCCTTTAAGATATTCACTCAAAAGTATCACAATCGCAGGATCAGCGTGTAGTTCACTCAAAAGAAATCCAAGTCGCTGAATAGAACTGGTATGAGGATACCAGCCAAGCAATTCCTGAATGTCGTTGGTTTTTATTTCTTCCATCAACTCTTCAATAATAGCAAGCATCCGGTTAATTCCTCCAAGTTTTGATTGATAATGAATTAAATCAATTGCCGTAAGGGCAGGGGAGGAAATATTAAAATAACCAGCATCTGATTTCTTTTGAAGAATATTTTTGGAAGGCCAGAAACTGCGGGCAAATAAATCAAGAAAAATTATCCCTTTTTTAATATTTCGGATATTAGGAAACTGAGTAACCAGATAATCCTTTTGTACCTGCTGATGACTGGCGCCATAAAATGCAGCAGCTGAATACAACCCAATATAATAAGGTTTATTTAAATACTTAAAAAGTTTTTCAGCATAGAGTTCTAAAGGAACTTTGCGATAACTTCTGTATCTTGGTGGTAGTATTAGGTAAAAACCCTGACGGAGATTTACAATCTCCTCCTTTTTGACAAAACGGGAAAGTTCATTTTTTAATGCCACATCAGTTTTTGAAGAATTATTTTTTAATTCTTCAAAAGTAAAGGCATATTCTTCATACTGCAAGGACTTGGCAATATATTCTGCTACTCCAAACATTCTAGTAATTTTATGCGAAAGGTATTAAAAAATGATGTTAAATGCATAAAAATACTAAAATAATTGAAAGATTTCAAAAAAGTCTTACTGACCTTTGTTGAATTTTGTTCTTTCCTGTTTCAATTCCAGTATGGTGCGATTGGTAGATGTCAGTTTTGAGCATGTATCAAAAGTTCTGAAGTTTCAATTCCAGTGTGGTGCGATTGGTAGCGATACCGAACTGTTTAGCCAATTCACCTATGGTTTCAATTCCAGTGCGGTGCGATTGGTAGGTGAACACGATTTTTAAGAAGTCCTCCCGCAACTAAGTTTCAATTCCAGTGTGGTGCGATTGGTAGTTGACTTAGCCGATGAAGTGTATGTAATTGATCCGGGGTTTCAATTCCAGTGTGGTGCGATTGGTAGCCTGCCCTGAATCATTTTACAGCTATTTGCTGTCATGTTTCAATTCCAGAGTGGTGCGATTGGTAGATGGTCCAACATTGGGGCTGATGGGTGAATACCCGTTTCAATTCCAGTGTGGTGCGATTGGTAGCAGGTTTTCTTCTCCGGAGTAAATCCTCGATGCCGAGTTTCAATTCCAGTGTGGTGCGATTGGTAGAGCAAATTTGGGTTGATCGCCCGGATCGACATCGAAGTTTCAATTCCAGTGTGGTGCGATTGGTAGTTGGAATACCTCTACCGGTAAACTGCATAATATCCTGTTTCAATTCCAGTGTGGTGCGATTGGTAGTCTCATTTCCGGGAACACTTCGTTGTTTTTGGTATGTTTCAATTCCAGTGTGGTGCGATTGGTAGGGAAGGTTCCAGTCAACTTGTTTTTTCATCTTGTTCGTTTCAATTCCAGTGTGGTGCGATTGGTAGACCGAAAGTATGATTCTTTCCTAAATTATTATCAGGTTTCAATTCCAGTGTGGTGCGATTGGTAGTCATCCAGAAAAGTTTAAGTACGCTTGATGTTCTGTTTCAATTCCAGTGTGGTGCGATTGGTAGAAGTCAGGGGCGGCAGTGTCGAATCCGGTTCCGAGTTTCAATTCCAGTGTGGTGCGATTGGTAGGTGGCACTAAATCCATTTGCCCCTCCATGCGGTGTGTTTCAATTCCAGTGTGGTGCGATTGGTAGTCAGCGCGGTTATTGCCCCGATCTTTTACAAACAGGTTTCAATTCCAGTGTGGTGCGATTGGTAGTTTTCTTCTTCGAGCATCCGGGCGGCTTCAGCTTGTTTCAATTCCAGTGTGGTGCGATTGGTAGTTAACACTAAATCGCACTACCGGATTGCTCGAAAGTTTCAATTCCAGTGTGGTGCGATTGGTAGGACATTGGACCACACAAAACGAAAGACTCGATTTTCGTTTCAATTCCAGTGTGGTGCGATTGGTAGATGCCGGAACGCTCCAAACTTCTTTGGTATAGGTGTTTCAATTCCAGTGTGGTGCGATTGGTAGATCAACTCAAGGATCATATACTGCTGACAATTATAAGTTTCAATTCCAGTGTGGTGCGATTGGTAGGAATCAATCAACCGGCTTGTTATTCGATTTATACAAGTTTCAATTCCAGTGTGGTGCGATTGGTAGACACCGCCGGAAAAGCCATTCAAAAGGTTTATTGGTTTCAATTCCAGTGTGGTGCGATTGGTAGCAAAAGGAAAGTTTGAATTACTGCATCGCTGCAATGTTTCAATTCCAGTGTGGTGCGATTGGTAGATGCCCGTCAATTGTCAATGTCTGAAACGCTTAGTTAGTTTCAATTCCAGTGTGGTGCGATTGGTAGCCGACCTTGACCAATTCGAAGCAATTAACTTCGATAGTTTCAATTCCAGTGTGGTGCGATTGGTAGTGATCAACTTCCCAAACTTTACTGACACTACTGAAGTTTCAATTCCAGTGTGGTGCGATTGGTAGATAACTTTCGACATTGAGCTAAACAGCGCCGACATCTGTTTCAATTCCAGTGTGGTGCGATTGGTAGTTTGTAGCCAGCAACTGTATGTCCGGGTGTTGGCATGTTTCAATTCCAGTGTGGTGCGATTGGTAGTTCAGGCATAATATCAGCAGCTTTTACAATATCAAGTTTCAATTCCAGTGTGGTGCGATTGGTAGTAAAAAGGTTCGAACGGATCAATCTTTCCATCGGTGTTTCAATTCCAGTGTGGTGCGATTGGTAGAGTCGCACTCAAGCTCCTCTATCAGGAATTTGCCGGTTTCAATTCCAGTGTGGTGCGATTGGTAGCCGATTGATGATTCAGATTGTATTTTACTTTATGAGTTTCAATTCCAGTGTGGTGCGATTGGTAGCCGATTGATGATTCAGATTGTATTTTACTTTATGAGTTTCAATTCCAGTGTGGTGCGATTGGTAGCAATGGCACGGGTAAAACAACGCTGGTTAAAAAGCGTTTCAATTCCAGTGTGGTGCGATTGGTAGTCGACCAGGTTCCGGGTTGTTTTTCTTTATCCGGGTTTCAATTCCAGTGTGGTGCGATTGGTAGCTGGGCAACGGATTTAATTTTATCGATAGTTGATTCGTTTCAATTCCAGTGTGGTGCGATTGGTAGTAAAACTATCTTCAACGTCTAATGTTCCTGAACCAAGTTTCAATTCCAGTGTGGTGCGATTGGTAGTCATCCCGTCAATGTCAGGGTTGCATCTGTTGAAATGTTTCAATTCCAGTGTGGTGCGATTGGTAGTATCCATCCGGTTTTCAGGCGTGTTGTTAATGACGTTTCAATTCCAGTGTGGTGCGATTGGTAGTGTTGGGATCAGGCGGAGTAGCAAATTTAACGGAGTTTCAATTCCAGTGTGGTGCGATTGGTAGTTTGCGGTATTTTCAATCAATATGCTTTGATGATGTTTCAATTCCAGTGTGGTGCGATTGGTAGCCCAAGAGTTTTACGAAGCGCATCCATTTGGCTTGTTTCAATTCCAGTGTGGTGCGATTGGTAGTAAAGAAAAAATAGGTTTGGGTATAGGTTACCGTGTTTCAATTCCAGTGTGGTGCGATTGGTAGGTAAATGATCACGTTGATTCAAAAGGTTTATTCAACGTTTCAATTCCAGTGTGGTGCGATTGGTAGTTTTGACGGCATACCCGAAAAAGAAATTCAGCTTGTTTCAATTCCAGTGTGGTGCGATTGGTAGCTGAGAGGTTGCCGTATTTGGTGGAACTCAGACGAGTTTCAATTCCAGTGTGGTGCGATTGGTAGATCTAACGACAATGATACGCTTCTATTCAACCAAGTTTCAATTCCAGTGTGGTGCGATTGGTAGTCACCGGAAACATAGTTTTTAGATGTTTTGCCATGTTTCAATTCCAGTGTGGTGCGATTGGTAGTGCCGCCGTGTCCCAACGCTGCGGCAATCGTTTCTTTGTTTCAATTCCAGTGTGGTGCGATTGGTAGTTTTTTAAGTTTTCTAAAATCATCTTTTTCCTCAGTTTCAATTCCAGTGTGGTGCGATTGGTAGCGACACGTCGGGAAGTGGTTCTATTGGTTCTCCGGTTTCAATTCCAGTGTGGTGCGATTGGTAGTAGACGGGCTTCGAGTTCGTCGTGAAGTTTTTGCAGTTTCAATTCCAGTGTGGTGCGATTGGTAGTTAAATGTGTTTACTGTTTGTAATCGGTTTACGCGTTTCAATTCCAGTGTGGTGCGATTGGTAGACCAGTCCGTTGACTTCGTAAATGATTGCGCTTACGTGTTTCAATTCCAGTGTGGTGCGATTGGTAGTGTTTAGCTGGCGTTCAATGGCTTCCTGTGTTGGGTGTTTCAATTCCAGTGTGGTGCGATTGGTAGCGGAACCGTCCGCCCATGCGAATATCAATTTTACCCGTTTCAATTCCAGTGTGGTGCGATTGGTAGCTGATACCCAGGAAATAGTAATGGCAAATTCGAGTTAGTTTCAATTCCAGTGTGGTGCGATTGGTAGATTGCAACAACCGTAATTTATAACGAAGGCATTGAAGTTTCAATTCCAGTGTGGTGCGATTGGTAGCAAGGCTGAAGATGTTGAATTCTTTTTGCAAATCAGTTTCAATTCCAGTGTGGTGCGATTGGTAGCTTATCGCAACTGGGACCGCCGCCCGCATAATCATGTTTCAATTCCAGTGTGGTGCGATTGGTAGCCTAAAGGGTTTCCGTTCGCGTCTTTTAGTAACAAGTTTCAATTCCAGTGTGGTGCGATTGGTAGGATTTGGCCGACCGCGACAATATGAATATTTCGCAAGTTTCAATTCCAGTGTGGTGCGATTGGTAGAATTCAGAAATAGACCAGGTCATATCGGTAACGGGTTTCAATTCCAGTGTGGTGCGATTGGTAGTTCAGCAAATTCAATTGTTTCGCTGCTATCATGCACGTTTCAATTCCAGTGTGGTGCGATTGGTAGTCAAAAAACCGTGATAGTTTCCAATAAGGATACTTCGTTTCAATTCCAGTGTGGTGCGATTGGTAGCCTAGCTTGAAATGTATTAACATGGTCATAAGGATGTTTCAATTCCAGTGTGGTGCGATTGGTAGTAAAGCATTCAGGAAAAAAGGTGTCAATGAAGCAAGTTTCAATTCCAGTGTGGTGCGATTGGTAGTTATCTAACAGCACAAAATAGCTATGAGTCTTGGTTGTTTCAATTCCAGTGTGGTGCGATTGGTAGTTACCAATAGCACAGGGTCCAACCTCGGATTTTAATGTTTCAATTCCAGTGTGGTGCGATTGGTAGCATAGTGCCCCTGTTGGAGCTATCTGGGAAAATACTGTTTCAATTCCAGTGTGGTGCGATTGGTAGAAATCCTGCTGTTTGCGAAGCGTTTCGGTATTATGTTTCAATTCCAGTGTGGTGCGATTGGTAGTTGCTCCTGAAGATCCTCGTTCTCGAGTTCTTTTTCTGTTTCAATTCCAGTGTGGTGCGATTGGTAGGATGTATGATCCGGGGCATTTTAGCAGTGTAATCGGTTTCAATTCCAGTGTGGTACGATTGGTAGCGTGTAATTGCCGCTCAGTTCGGGTAATTTGGTCAAGTTTCAATTCCAGTGTGGTGCGATTGGTAGTCTATTTTGATCCAAACAACGAAATAACCTAAGCAGTTTCAATTCCAGTGTGGTGCGATTGGTAGCGGTCGCCAAAGCTGGGATCTTAACCCATGGGTTGTTTCAATTCCAGTGTGGTGCGATTGGTAGGTTGACCGTATGCTACCGGATGAAGGTCCATAGATGTTTCAATTCCAGTGTGGTGCGATTGGTAGTCTGACACTGAAACTATTGTGCCGGAAAGTATTATGTTTCAATTCCAGTGTGGTGCGATTGGTAGTGGCAATAGGCAGTTTTCGATTACCAATAAGTAGGTTTCAATTCCAGTGTGGTGCGATTGGTAGTTATCTCCCAATAAGAAAAAGTCATCCGCTTGCCCTGTTTCAATTCCAGTGTGGTGCGATTGGTAGGAAACATCTAACCAAAAATAATAACCGTCACCCACGTTTCAATTCCAGTGTGGTGCGATTGGTAGTTTCATAAGCATCTGAGATGAAAAACTTTTTATACTTGTTTCAATTCCAGTGTGGTGCGATTGGTAGCTATATCCCTGTAATTCTGATCGAGTATAACCGTTGCGTTTCAATTCCAGTGTGGTGCGATTGGTAGCAGTAACATCAGTTAGACTGAAAGTGTTTGTATTGTTTCAATTCCAGTGTGGTGCGATTGGTAGCGGGATATACCCATCAGTTAAATTTGTCAGGTTAATAGTGTTTCAATTCCAGTGTGGTGCGATTGGTAGGGATGTAAACAAACAGCGCAAATCGGAATTACCAGGTTTCAATTCCAGTGTGGTGCGATTGGTAGATGCCTGTATGCTTATTCTGAATATGATGATATTCCGTTTCAATTCCAGTGTGGTGCGATTGGTAGTCCCGAACGTTAAAGATATTTCAACTATTCAATATCGTTTCAATTCCAGTGTGGTGCGATTGGTAGAAACACCGGTTTCTTTTCTGTTGATTTTTTTGCCAGTTTCAATTCCAGTGTGGTGCGATTGGTAGACAACTCCAACTACAGCACCGACGTTTGTTACTTTGTTTCAATTCCAGTGTGGTGCGATTGGTAGCTAAGTATGTTTCCTAATTTGAGCAACTTAGAAGTGGTTTCAATTCCAGTGTGGTGCGATTGGTAGTGTTTGAACGCGTAGTGGTCAGCTTCCAGCTCGTGTTTCAATTCCAGTGTGGTGCGATTGGTAGTTTTCCCGCCCGGCTTTTACTAAAACTACGCACAAGTTTCAATTCCAGTGTGGTGCGATTGGTAGTTCCCAGCGGTAAAACGCTTATTAATTCCAGAAAGTTTCAATTCCAGTGTGGTGCGATTGGTAGATAGGTGCGCCTGACTGAGCAGTAATTTGACGAGGTTTCAATTCCAGTGTGGTGCGATTGGTAGATAATTAGCAGTTTTTTCATGATCGTTAATCTATGTTTCAATTCCAGTGTGGTGCGATTGGTAGGCGACACCATCACATACGATTGAATTACCGTTTCCAGGTTTCAATTCCAGTGTGGTGCGATTGGTAGCAACTTTCGGGCATTGTTTCAATTGCAATTTAACCAAGTTTCAATTCCAGTGTGGTGCGATTGGTAGTAAATTGATATCAAATTCAGTTATATCAGTTGTATTGTTTCAATTCCAGTGTGGTGCGATTGGTAGCGTGAAACGTTAGTTCGCGCTATTGGTTCAAGTATTCGGTTTCAATTCCAGTGTGGTGCGATTGGTAGAACATGATCGCAACAATAGATAGTATGAAATTAAGTTTCAATTCCAGTGTGGTGCGATTGGTAGCAGGATTATGCCCGTTAGGTCATCCATTTGAATGTGTTTCAATTCCAGTGTGGTGCGATTGGTAGCCTCAAACACATTGACTTTCCTCATACCATCTCACCAGTTTCAATTCCAGTGTGGTGCGATTGGTAGTTACACAATGCGAAAACTTAACTGGACATAACCAGTTTCAATTCCAGTGTGGTGCGATTGGTAGAATTAAGTGGTATGACTCAGGGAGCCGATCCTGTTCGAGTTTCAATTCCAGTGTGGTGCGATTGGTAGACTTGTTCTGTTGTTTTAGCAACGGAAATATTATGTTTCAATTCCAGTGTGGTGCGATTGGTAGTCCCAACAGGCGAAGATCCGGACACGTTTGCCAAGTTTCAATTCCAGTGTGGTGCGATTGGTAGCGTTGGCGCAATTGGTTATCGGATCTCCAACTGAGTTTCAATTCCAGTGTGGTGCGATTGGTAGACGGGCGGAATTGCGCTATTCCCAGATGCTTCAAGTTCGTTTCAATTCCAGTGTGGTGCGATTGGTAGCATCAGATTGCTTTATGCCTGAAGGAGTAATATTTGTTTCAATTCCAGTGTGGTGCGATTGGTAGACCTCCAGAATATGCTGTATGATTAATTGTTATATGTTTCAATTCCAGTGTGGTGCGATTGGTAGTCATTATCCTCCTGCAACATGAACTTGACGCCAATGTTTCAATTCCAGTGTGGTGCGATTGGTAGCTAGCAACTGGGGTTTTGATTACAACAATGTAACAAGTTTCAATTCCAGTGTGGTGCGATTGGTAGCAACACCGGTGCGGGCATAGCAGACCGTATTTCCGTTTCAATTCCAGTGTGGTGCGATTGGTAGGGTAGCTATTTTATCAATATTCATATTAATTTTCTCCGTTTCAATTCCAGTGTGGTGCGATTGGTAGATGGAGGTAATTTCCTGCACCAACATTACCGATGCCGAAGTTTCAATTCCAGTGTGGTGCGATTGGTAGGTCGAAGCTGATTCATAAGTTAGAAAGGTTGAGTTGTTTCAATTCCAGTGTGGTGCGATTGGTAGCTTGCACCTGCACTTACAGTGTTTATTGTTACCCAGTTTCAATTCCAGTGTGGTGCGATTGGTAGCGATTGAAAAGGATCGTTTTGGGAAGGCGACCGGAGTTTCAATTCCAGTGTGGTGCGATTGGTAGCGGAACTGATTCGGGATAATGACGGTTTTGTTCTCGCGTTTCAATTCCAGTGTGGTGCGATTGGTAGTCAGGCTGGTTATCACATGAATCAAAGATTGGCAAGTTTCAATTCCAGTGTGGTGCGATTGGTAGTGTTTTATTTAGTTGATTCAAAATATGTATCACAAGTTTCAATTCCAGTGTGGTGCGATTGGTAGTCGAAGCTGATTCATAAGTTAGAAAGGTTGAGTTGTTTCAATTCCAGTGTGGTGCGATTGGTAGATTGAGGTTTGCACACCTTCAGAGCGGTTTAAATCTTGTTTCAATTCCAGTGTGGTGCGATTGGTAGTTAAAGGCTCCGGATCAGAACAGCACATTGATTAGTTTCAATTCCAGTGTGGTGCGATTGGTAGATAAAGCATTCAGGAAAAAAGGTGTCAATGAAGCAAGTTTCAATTCCAGTGTGGTGCGATTGGTAGCGCAAAGCCAATACGTTTTATCAGCCAGTTACTATTGTTTCAATTCCAGTGTGGTGCGATTGGTAGGTCGAAATCCATTCCAAAGAACACCGCCTTACTTGTTTCAATTCCAGTGTGGTGCGATTGGTAGCGTATTGAGGGTGGACTTGAAGTAATTGTTCGCGAGTTTCAATTCCAGTGTGGTGCGATTGGTAGTGGTCGAAACTCCATATTTATCGAGTATGGGTTGAAGTTTCAATTCCAGTGTGGTGCGATTGGTAGATAAGAAGTTATGATCCAGACAGTAATTGACAATGTTTCAATTCCAGTGTGGTGCGATTGGTAGCCGTTCGACGACTCAAAAAAATAAGTTCATCTTCAGCTGATTAACTTTTACAAACATAGTATATTTTGTGTGGAAAATTGTCGATCTCTCAAAACGCTTTTTCTTCAGGAGATCGACAATTTGGTATATATAATTCATTTTCAGTATGTCAAAGAACATTGCTTTACTTTTATCGGTGAAATTACTTGCGTTTTTCCTGTCCAACCCGGTAATCGACAACTAAATCACAAAAAAGTATCGAGGTTCTGCCGCTCGTGACCAACGATTTCCTTGTCCAACCACTTTTCCTGCCTGGTTTTAAAAATAATCAGGCTGTCAGTTTCTTCATCCATAATGAGCATGGCCTGATGCTTCAATTCAAGTAGCTTTACTTCTGTAATTTCGCCTTCAAATACCGAATTCTGAATCCAGTTCAGGTATCTCCGGCAAAGTTTCAGCATCTTCCCGACACGTTTTTGTCCAACGTCATACATTGCAATTACATACATTACCACCACATTTTAAATGGTTTGTATTCTTCAATATCCAGAAGGTGTTTTTGTAACTTATAACATTCCAGTTTAATCAGGTGTTTGTAACTCACCGAGCGGTTCAGGGTGCGGTGTGCAATAGTCTCTTCCAAACGGTCTTCGAAGGCTTGAACAAAGGTTTTCTTTCCGTTGGCTTTCAGGAAAACACGGTTAAGGTTTGCTTCAAAATGATCGGTTTGAATCATCTTTTTATTCATTACCTTAAAAATGACCCGGTCAACCAGCAATGGCTTAAATACTTCAGCCAAATCGAGCGACAATGAAAAACGCCTTTCACCCGGCTCATGCAAAAAACTGATTGTTGGATTCAGTTGTGTTTGATGAATGGCTCGCAAACATTGACTGTAACACATCATGTTCCCAAACGAAATAAGAGCATTCACTTCATTTTGCGGAGGCCTGTAACTTCGCCCGCTCATGCTGAAATCATTAATGATCAACTCAAATGCTTCGTAATAGTTTTTACGAATGTTTCCTTCAATTCCCATTAATTCGTTAATGGCTGTCGTCTCCGGAATTTTAATCCGCAGATCCTCAATTATCCCGATGATTGGATCCAGATCTTTTCCACGGCTATTGTAATATTTTAGGTTCTTAACCATATTGTAGCTGGCTCCATCCAGAATCCGTTGAGCTACATCAATCCGTTTCTTTTTATTTTGCTGAACTTTGGTTTGTGCAATAAGCATCTTTCCTGAAATCAATGCTTCGCGCGGCATAAATGAGCCGGTATAATTCTCATAATAATCGAAGAAATGAACTGGGATTTGTTCTTGCCCAAGGAAGTTGTACATGGCAGAGTTGGCATCCAGGTTGCCGAAACAATAAAGCTCACTCACATTTTCAACCGGAAGGAAACGCGGTTTTTCTTCATTCCCATCTTCGTCGTAAGGAGTAAATTTCAGCGTATTGTCCTTACGTTGCAGACATCCCGGATTGAACAAATAGTATGTTTTTTTCATGATCTTTTTACTCCTTGTTTTAAACAGCTTCCTCACCACTCCAGCAAAAATCAAAATAGCTGCAATTTTTGCATTTCGACTTTTGTATTTTCGCCGGACAATGTTCATCCTGAATGATCTTTCCGATATTGACCATCATTTCACGAATGGCTTCCCTGTCGGGAATAGTGAGCAGCACTTCGTCGGTTTTGTGCAGTTTAGGGTACTCAAGTAAGCCGGTTGCACCTTCGATACCGTTTTGCTCTAAAACATATAGGTAATATTTCACCTGCCATTCATGCGCCTCCTCGTGTTTGTCCGACTTTTTGATTTCGTGAACCAACTTATTTTTAGGATCGTAATAGTCGATTTTGATGCCATCCAATTCAATTTCCTGGTACTTTTCGCTTCTGCGAGGGTAGGAGGTTTCGTGCAGTAATTTCCCTTCGTAAACCAGCTCAGATGTCGATTCCATATTGATGCCGGTGGCAAACAGCCAGAGTTTGCGATGGCAGATCAGGTAGTAGTTGAAATGGGTTCCGGTGACGAGCATGACAGTGTTCGAAATTTAAATTATAAATTCAGCTCCAACTAAATCAATTCCATTCTCAAAAATGTATGAACTAAAATCAATTTTAAACAAATTGAAATAATGCTGATCACTTCCTTGTAGCGGTTTAATTTGATTTCTATTCAAACGAACCTGAACAATTTGACCAGACATTTTTTTTAGTTGTATTTCAATCGATTTCTTTTTTGATCGGATGATTGATCTACCTGCTTTTGTTTTAAAGAATTCAATTAGCTCATTTTGTAACTCTAAAAGTTTTTCGAATTTTTTATCTTGATGATTTCGGGGAACAAAGTATTGAATTTCTTCACCGAACAATTGCTTATCAATCAACTGAAACTTTCCAATTCTATCAAATTGGCATTCTGTTATATCTTTAATAAAATCCAAATCTGGGTTTATTCCATTTTGCGAATGTTGAGCAAAATTCAACTCTGATTGAATACGGTTAAAAAACTCTTTCTGAACAGCAAGTAACTCCTTTTCCTGATATTGTTTGTCAGTGAATGATTCTTTGGTAAATCGTAAGATTTCTTTGTCTTTGCCCCGATAAATAATGTCAGAACGAATTCTCCCTTTATTCTGCAATTTGAAGAGTTTAACTTTTCCCAAAGTGTCAAGTTTTCCATTTCGATTACACCTTCCCGCTGATTGGACAATACTCGCAACAGTTGCAAAATCGCGGTACAATACCGGAAAATCGATATCAACACCAGCTTCGATAAGTTGTGTTGAAACAACTACGATTCGTTTGTTATGACGTAACCTACGTTTGGCCAGATAAATCTTCAGCTTTCGATGTTGAGGAGTGAAATGAGTATTTAAAAGGATCAGTTCGTCTGTTTCCAATTCATCTTGAAGCTTTTTAAAAAGTTCCTTAGTGTCATCAATGGTATTAAGAATAACCAATACGGATTGATTTTCTGAAAGGATGGAATCCTTCAATGTTTCAATATCTATTGGTTCTTTTTCGAATTCAATTTGATATCGATTAAATAAGTCATTTTCGAAATAACTTAACGGTAACAAGGGGATTGGCTTTTCGTAATCGGGAAAGAAATTTTTTGCATTCAGATTGTTTAAAGGCAGTTCAAAGTTGGGCTGGGTTGCCGTTGAAATGATTGCGTAACTATCAAATTTAGTACAGAATTTTCTGAGATAGGCTACAAAGAATCCGTACAATCTTGGTGGTAAAGCCTGTATTTCGTCCAGTAAGAATATGCACTTCGAGAAATTCGGCAACTTTAGTAATTCAGCATTCCTATTGCTTAATAGTGTTTCGAAAAAGCGAACGAAAGTTGTAATTACAAAAGGATAGGCAAATGTATTCTCCTGAAACTCCAAAATATTTGCTTCTAAAATCTTTTCTTCGGTTGGGTTATAATCCAATTCTGCCTGAATCGTTTCAAATCGTTGGTTTTCCGATTTTGAATCTATTCGTTGGATAAAAGCTTCATTTCCTTCAAATATTTTCAAAACCTCAGCTTCAACCTGTTCTGTAATGGAAAGAAAAGGCAACCCATAAATAATTCGTTTAGCTCCTTTTTCTTTGATTATTTCCGAAGCCAAAGAAAGCATCATTAATGTTTTTCCTGAACCAGTTGGTGCGGTAAGTTCATAAACATGTTCATCGTTACCTAATCCTTCACGGATATTTTGAACAGCATGATTTCTGATAGTTGTCCTTAATTTGTTGAGTTCAGAATTCTGATTCAGTTTACCCAGATAAGAATCAAGCTGTGGATTAAAGCATTTTGAGAATGTTTGTATAGCTTCCTGTTGATCATCGATGATATTCCCGATTTTCCCAGCATCGGCTTTGTCGGCCTGTATAACACTTGCAAACGCAAACTGGTTATCTAAAAAGAAATCTAATGCCGACTTATTATTTTCTCCTTTAAAAACAAGTTGTTCAGAATATCCTCGTTGCACATTTTGGGCAGTAAGGTATTGTTGAAAATCATCGATACTGATAAAATGATTGACAAATTCATAAATAGGCAAGTCTTTCTCCCCATTGAGAAATTGGTACAATGCTGAATTTTCATCTTTTGACAGAATACTTGCACCTGTACCTGTATAATCGGTAGGTGAAAAATCAGGAAGGTTCCCATGATGTTTGGCAATTGATACCGTCAATGCAATTAGATCATTTTGACTGAAAGTGTCAACTTCTAGAAACTGCTTCAATGCTTCCATATTTTGTCTGGAACAACCGAAGGCACAGAAGAAAGCATATGCTGACAGATAGGAATGATTAGCATAACCATTCACTGTTTTATGCGGATTAAGCTTGTCTTGAAAATTGGGATTTATCTTTCCCAGATCATGAAAAAGAGCAACCAACTCCGCAATTTTGGAGTTGGTTAGCTTCTTCGTATTATTTCTCACACCCTGAACATGAGTTAATAATAACTTGTCGGGGTGAGATCGGAGTGTGTTTATATCAGACACCATTTTTCTAATTCTTTCGATGATTGATATTCGTAGTACTTTCCTTCAACTGTAATTGAGTGAGGAGAATCAGGATAAATGACATTCTTGTATTTATCCGGCAGATTCCAGAAATCTTCGTTCTGGAATGTGGGCATCTTGTCAAAGCCTATACGAAATCCGCCCGAAATAACCTTGGGGGTATGTTCTCCGGCAAGCACAAAACCTTTGGTTTCAAATGTTCCATTTCTGATTTCCGAAAATTCACCTTCCGATTCCCATTGAAGGTTTGCGGGACAATTATGCCAACCTAATACGGGTGGATAAACAGCCTCTTCCTGTTTAATAGCCATTTTGAAATCTTCGAAAATTGAAATTGAATGCTCGTCCTTTAATGCTATTGAAACCAAAAACCTGGGATCTTTCAAAAACTCAAAATACTTTGGTGTTCCTTCTGCAGTCGGACTTATGGCAGTTCTACTGGTAAAGCCCCATGAAATTTTTTTTACCGGATTAAGCAACTGAACTCCATAAAGTAAATCTTCCGACAATTGCGGGAATTTGCTTTTCATGTCTTCACGTTCAATTCCCAGCACTGCCCCGATTAGTCCAATCAGAGCGGTTTTAGTAATCAAATCGTGAGACAAAGGGTTATTGTTTGTTTCCGGTTTTTTGAAATGCCCCCAATTACCTTCTATGATAAGTTGGAAGCCTTTCATAATTCAATCATTTCGAATTTCGGGTTCCCTTTTAACTCTAACTTGATTGATTCAATCTCAGTGTAAAATTTAATCATTTGCACTTTGTCTGATTTTGCAGCTTCAAACAACTTTGAAAAATCAAGTTTGTAATCATCCATACTGCGAAGTTGTTCCCCCTTTTTATCGTCTTTAGGATCTAATTTGATCAAACGATCTGCACCATAGATTTTTTGGTTGTTTTGAGCGTATTCAATCTCAAGTAATAGAACTGAATTCTGACCAACTTTACTGCGAGAGTGAGAACTTCCGTCTCCGCTGGTTCCATACCAAAGTCCTTTATACATCAAATTCAAATCTTTTGGCAACATTCCAGTCTTTTCTGCCACTTTTGGATTTACCCATCCATGAATTTGCATCAAAGAATAAGGGACTAAAGTTGTTGTACCGATAGAACCTTGAGTATTTTCCGCTTTTGAAGTGAAGTGGGTTGTATTCTGGTGCATTCTTAAATTAACTTCATTCAGTGATGGGTTTAATAATGCGAATTGGACAGGGCCAGTAAATTGAGTGTGCCCATTTTTCATTTCTTTTCCATCGACTTTGATCTTTTTCGCATCATCTCCTAATGTTGAAATTCCGCCAAATAACCTTACATCAATTTGTTCTTTCAACAATTCTGCAATGTCTAATAATTTATTAGGATTACGATTTTCAGCAATCCAAGTTAGGACACCTTTTGCATCAGTTTTCCCTGCTCCAGTTTTTTCACTAACATAGATATGTTTCCCGTTTTCTTCAAAATAGGTGCGAACATATCTTTTCATGCGAACATCGCTAACCAAAATTTTCTTGGTTTCTTCATCATATCGTTGTTCACCTGTGAAAGGGTCGCCATTAGGGATGTTATACGAAGTCTCGTACAAAAACAAAATTTCTGATTTTTTTAATTCGTTTTCCATTTGATATTGAGTTAAAAGGTTTTTGATTATTGATTTTCTATATTTTCAGTTTCTTTTATTGCAGCTTTAGGAATTGGCTTAAAATAGTTTTCCATGAACCCAAATGCACATTCTTCTTTATCGTACCTGGAATTGAATTCCTTGACCTTCTGTGCCAAGTCATACGAAGTCTGAAAGGTGTACTTTGTTTTGTCGTGCATGATTAGTTTTTGCTCTATTTCATTTTTTAGTTTAATAAAATCGGCCATGTTCCCAATTCTTCGGGTAAGGTTACCCACATAGTTTTTTTCAAAAGAATTAATCTCTTGGCTTAAGTTCTTAGCCAATCCACCAAGCATGAACCCAACTTGGTAACTTTCGGATGATGTAATTTCCATAAATTTATCGGTTTTAGTGTTTTGTATTTTATAAAGGAATTTTAAATGATATTTTAAATCAGCATAATTGTACCAAATACTATTCTTATCAATGTTGCGTGCGAAATATTCAGAAACCTGGATGAAACAAGGAAGTAGTATATCATCGTTAAAAAAGTTACCTGCATAAATCTGTGGTAAAACCTTTAAAAGGTGAGATTCGTATTTTGCACTTGTTTTAAAAACAACTTTTCCATTAATATCGACGAAAGCACTTCCTAAGATATTCCTAAATGAGATTTCAATTTTTAAATTGTTGTATTCATTTTCTGAACCAAATATTTTTTTCTTCTCTTGGTTGATCTCATTTGATATAGTCTCAATGCGTTGTCTTGTAAGACGGAGTGTACTCTTTTCGATACCTGAGATTTCAATTAGATCGTTTGTTGTATTACCCCCATTATCAGCAAAAATGAAGTCAAATCTGGTAAACCTTTCAGTACCCTCATTTTGAAATATGGAAAATATGGGTTCTGCAACTAATCTTGACTCATCTTTTTTATCAAAGAAGAAAGTGTCATAATCTTTAGCACTGATTTGTTCTCCTTCAAAGGCAATTGGATAAACAAACATGTCAATATCTGTATTATATAATCGTCGGAAAGGCTTGTTGAGGATACTTCCTGTATATAGAAAGTCTTCAAATTGGTTCTGATTCTCAAATGAAAAAGATCTAAAACTTTTGTTAATATCGAAAGACGGGAATTGAATGTCATTTTTATCATTTCCTGAACAAAGAGTCCTGTAGATACTTTTACTTGGCACTAACCCTTTCTCTGTGGTATTTGTAATTTCTGAATTTAGTTTGTCTTTTATGAGTTTAAAAGTTTCATCAAATTGATGCCAACTCATACTGTTATCATCCTTAATATATTCAAAATGAACGAAAACAGTGAAGTCAGCAAATAGTAATAGTTTATTTCTTGTTTCTGCAGATAATAAGTCAAACATTTCATTTTTTTCAAGAAGTCGCTTTAAGATAGTTGGATTCTTCTTTTGAATTACATCTAAATATTTCTCTCGTAATGTCTCTGTGTTTGTTAGAGCGATTTTCAATTCTTCCTTATCATTCATAATGATATATTCGAACGCAGGAGCATAGAGCAGCAAATGATTGAATTTTTCAATTTCTTTTTCAAATGCAATGTGGAATTGTATTAGTTCACATACCTTTTCATGCTCTTTTAGACTTTGAATATATGATTCAATAACTGACGAATATTCAGTCAATTTCTTAGGTACATCAATCTGTTTTTCACTTTTAAGTCCAGATATAATGGCCGTTATAATAGCATTTTGATTTTCTTTCTCAATACCTATAAACGGAAGAATTGAACTTGAATAATAAATGTCAATGATCTCTTCGTAAGCTTTCAGACCGTTAATGAATGCATTTCCTTGTCCTTTTTCGAAGGTGAAATTTCCGAAATCCTTGACTCCTTTGATTTTTCCAGTTTTATCTACTTCACTTTTCCTTGTGTAGCAAATATCACCGAATAGATATTTTTTTGGACTTGAATCATTGTCAGATGTCGTATACTTTAAATAGTATAACCTTTCTCTCTCATTTTCTGGTGTAACTCTCATTCCTTTCCAATCAAAAGTAAAATCAGGATTAACCGGAATCGTAATACAAATTGGCCACTCTCCTGTTTTATTATCTTTTGGACAAGGCTCGACATATTTGAAATATTTCAGGCTATTCTCCGAACTGCGGAGAACTTTGCCTATTTGAAGTACTGTGTCTAAACTCATATTTCAATTGATTTGTAGGTTTGTTTCATGATTAATTTTATTCAATTGTTGATCGGTTCCACCCACCCAAACCCCATTGAGTTTTTCTCACCAACACCCGTTGCCAGTATTAATTGGTGGATTTCAGCAGGGCATGTCAGCGCAAAATCGAATACAAAACCGCGTACTTTGCTTTGTTCCGGTGTATAGGGTTTTATCGTTACCAGTTTCGATTTCGATTCGCCTTTCAGCTTAAACAGAAAGTTCAAATCTGCGGGCAGAGCGGCAACATTGGGAATGGAACTGTACTTATTCCATAGGTTCTGCCTAAGTAAATCAATGTATTCACCATCAGCAGGAGAAAGATACTGGGCATATTTATTCGTTTCATCTTTCAGGCTGATCACCACTGGCGAAACAGCACGGTAATTCATGGCGCTTTTCAATTCAGGTTCGGGTAAACGTTCAACCTGGCTTACAACCAAATCTAATCCGTTAAACTGGTCACCAACATAAACCTGTTGGTTATTGAACAACCCGATAATGAATTTTTCGGCGGCTTCGGCCAAATGAAACGAGACGGAAAGGAAAAGCTGATCGGAGTGAATTTCAAACAAAGTCTTTTCTTTCCAAAGAGTAGGCTTTCCAAAGTTTAACGGTGAGTAATTGAAGAGTTTAAACTGTCTGTAGCCATTAGTGTATCCATCGGTATGGAGAAAATTGGAAAATTCAGGATCGGCCTTTCCTATTACTTTATAAATCCAGGCACTCAAGTAATACTGGTAATCCATTGGAAGCATACGTTGTCTTCCGGTGCGATTAAGGGTAATTTTAAATCTCATAACGATACGATTTGATTTCTGTTTTCAATTTATTAAGATATTTATCCAATTATGTTTTTATCAGTCATCAGGTTTTCTTCGTAAAATACCTCAGTCTTTACCCTCCGGTATGGACTTTCTTCAGGCTTAATCTTTATTATTCTGGCTTTAACGGTCATCACCTGATCCATAATTCGTGCAATTACCTTGTTTTCTTCGCGGGGCAGGTAACTCAACTTATTACTGCCATTATAAACCTCAATGGCATAGCAGTCATGAGAGTTTTGCGGTTCCCTTTTCAGTATAAGACAATCATTTTCTTTAAGCATTGGTTCCAGTTCAAGGCCCCGATAATATTGAAATCCGGCAATATATGGTGAGCTAAGTCTTATTTCTCTCGTTGCTTTGGGTTCATTTTTAGAAGAATGTTTCGGTACAAAAAGCAATGCACCACCCAGCAGTACTTGTTTTAAAAAGTCGATCCGATTCATGGCTTTTGAGTTTATTTCGCTCAAATATCCAAACGCTCACTTCCGATTTCGCGTAGTCTCATAATAAAAGTTGGTATTTGTTGATTTTTGTTTTCAAATAATCGCGGAACCCTTCATCACCGAGGAGTTGAATATCTTCGGCAAGGCCAAGAACGAAACGTCCAGGACCTTCATATTTGGTAACGGGCGCTTTCAATACAAACTGGCTGTTGTTGATCTTTGTGAGGAAGCGCTCGGATAAAGGATATTCTTCGACGAGCAGATTTTTAGCCTTCAGGTTTAATTTGAATTCGATTTGCTTATTTAAGTCCCCAGTATTCCTGAAAATGTCGACAGGCTTGGAGCGGTGCGAGCGTTCATATTCCCACGGCAAAAGCGTTTCCTGGATATCCTCAATCCGGCAAATTTTGAATTGCCGATTTTGTTTTAGCTCAGTATCGAATGCCCATATCAGGTTAAAATCGTCTTTAAATTCAAAAGGCTCAACCATCCGGTTTTTAACGGTCTGGCTGTTTCCTGAAGCATAATTGATCAGCAGGGTTTGTTTTTTCTGCAGTTGTGCATTCCTAAGCGATTGTATAATTGCTGATTTCTCCTTCTGGATATAGGTTTCAATGGTCTTGTCCTGATTTAAGAACGAAGCCAGTTTTTGTTTCAGGCGTGTTGCACAAACTTGTTTTTCTTCGATCATATCGATGCTTCGGGAAAGTAAATATGTTTCTTCTTCGGAGAAGTGAAGGACGTTTCGCAGAACCTGAAAATCTTGGTTGGGGTAATCAATCCAGTATTTACCATCTTTTTGATGAAGATCAAACCCGGTTTCCTTCAAGACATTGCAATAACTGTAAAAAGCGGTATCACCAATTCCCAGAAAAGAAATACAATCTTCTTTCGTTTTGGAGTAGCTATTCGAAAGAAATAGAATCAGGCGAAAGAGTCGGTGAGTTTTGGTTTCTGTTAGCATTTGATTATGAAAAATATAAATTTAGGGTTTTATGCTATAAAATGCTATGCTCAAAAACATCAATTGTCAATAATTTCTTGATCTGTAAACTGAATTTTTAATCAAAATAGTAAGGTAAAAATCACTCCTTTTTTGTTCGTTCTTAGTCAGTTAACAAATTGTTTTATAAGGTTATGTGTTACACTCAAATTTCCGACAAAGTTATTGATCGCTTCCCGGAACGGTAAAGGGGAACTCGCTTTTCGTGGCTCGTTTCCTTCGGATGCGTTCAGTTTCATGGATTGCCCATTTCGGGCATGAAACTGACATGCACCCCGTTGACCTGATCCGTGACAGCTCAATGTTGGTACGCCAAAAATTTAAGTTTAACGGCGTGCCAGATATTTCCTTAGTTAAATCGAAGGGTGCCAAAATAAGCCTCCAGGGCAGGAGCAAATTCCCATGAATACTTCATTTGACATTTATGAAATGGTCACCAACCTGATTATTGAACGCCTTGAAGCAGGTGTTGTCCCTTGGCAAATGCCCTGGAAAGCAGAAACCGGGTTCCCTCAAAACATGGTTCACAAGAAAGCTTACCGTGGTTTTAATTTCTGGTTGCTGTTGACAGTGGCAGATAAGTTCGGTTCTCCTTTCTTTCTCACCTTCAACCAGATCAAAGAATTAGGCGGGCATGTTTTGAAAGGTGAAAAAGGTTTTCCTGTCTTATTCTGGAAACTGCTGGATACGGAAGAAAAAGACGGCGGCGTTGATCACATCCCTTTTCTTCGGTATTACACCGTTTTCAACCTGAAACAAACCGAAGGCATTGATGAAAGTAAGATACCTGCGAATGAAGCTCATGACCATGTATTTGATCCGATTGGAAATGCTGAACAGTTAATCGAGTTCTGGTACGATAGCCCGGAAATCAGGCTTGACCAGTCACACGCTTTCTACTCACCAACTGGTGATTATGTCGGTATGCCAAACCCACGAACATTTTTCAGGGACGAACAGTATTACTCGACACTTTACCACGAGCTGGTCCATTCGACAGGGCATATCAACCGAACTGGAAGGCATGAAAAGCTGTCCGACCATAAATTTGGTTCTCAGGATTACAGCCAGGAAGAACTGGTTGCCGAATTGGGAGCCGCCTACCTGTGTTACATGACCGGAATTCAGAATGCCACGATTGATAACAGTACTGCCTACATCAAAAGCTGGATTGGCAAATTCAAAGAAGATAAAAAGATGTTGCTGATTGCTTCTTCACAAGCACAAAAGGCTGTTGATTACATACTGGAACATCAGGTTCATCCCAACCAGGCGGCAAGTGCCGCTTTGGTTGACCATTTGGCGGAGGCAGTTTAGCCTTCGCCTTTTTTATCTCAAAATTTCACAGTTAGAAACAATTAAAGATTCAAGATATGGAACAGTTAAAAAGTTTTTCCCAGTATATACTGCAAATCGGTTACAAATACGGTTTGCATTCCGTGTTCGATGATTTTCTTGAAATGGTAGTTTGTGCTTTATCATTGGGAGCAAAGGAAGATCGCTACCATGAAATTGTCCGAAACTATGAAAAGCCGGATGCCTACCTTATGGCTGAAGCTTTTGGTTCACTGGTCATGGAAATGGACAATAATGGAGACGGGCTTAAAGATGGTTTTGGTGATTTTTACATGGAATACCTAAGCTATGGCAGGAATGGACAGTTTTTCACACCGGAGCCAATATGCGATATAATGGCCCGGATATTGAACCCGGCAGGTTTTGGAGAAAGGGTTGCTGATTGTTGTTGTGGCTCTGGCAGGATGTTGCTGGCTGCAGCAAAAACAAGCCGGAATTCGTTATTCTTCGGGGCTGATATTGACCGAACCTGTGCAATGATGTGTTTAATAAACTTATGCCTGAATGGGCTTTTGGGCGAAGTCTGCTGGATGGATACCCTGATGAACCGTTTTTATGCTGGTTGGAGGATAGAACTCCATTCGGAAAAGGCAGTCCCATACATCAGGGAAATAACCAAAGAAGAAAGTTACATGGTACTGAGGTTGCCAGAGAAAAAGGAAGAAATCGTCAAAAAACAGGCTGCATCGCAGCAGTTGTTGTTTGAATTCTAGGGGCTGAAAAGCCCCATCTTTGTTCGTTTCGATATTGAAATCCCCGTAGTTTCGATAAAAATGAAGATAGCGGTTCTTTAAAAATATCACAATATTGGTGCTTAGAGTATAAGAATCCGCTTATAAATAAAGAGATCCTGTGATAAATTTTTTATCAGTTAAAATCACTCCATTTAAAATTGCGAGCAAAGTTATTTGCGCTTCACGGAACGGTAAAGGGGAACTCGCCTTTTGAGGCTCGTTTCCTTCGGATGCGTTCAGTTTCATGGATTGCCCATTTCGGGCATGAAACTGATATGCACCCCGTTAACCTTATCCATGACAGCTCAATGTCCGGTTATACCGAAATTTTAACTGGCGTGCCAGATATACCCTGAGTTACATCGAAGGGTGCCGATACAAATCTCCAGGGCAGGAGTACTCGAATATGAATAATGCAGCTAAGAAACTCGATGCTGAGAGTTTAGAGCAACCTAAAACTTCTATAGAAGTTGTAAAGAAAGATGAAAAAGAAGTTGCTGAAGTTCCTTCATTGGAGAAACGCATCCAGAAAGTGGAAGATTTGAGCATACTCATTGAGAAGTGGCGAAAACTGACCGATACTCGCCGTAATCTTCAGACTTTTTCATTAGGTGTAGACGGAATAGGAGCAACGGTGTTTCTTAGGGATGCTTCAGGAAAAGAGTTTAAAACTTCCAATACTCCGGTAGTATCCGCTGTGATGGAAGAAATCAAGACGACTTTGGATGAACGGATCAAAGAAGTTGAAACCCAGATCAAATTTTGAAAATGGGGAGGCAAAAGCCTCCCCATTTTTTTAGTCGTTAAAAAGAAAAGCTTTATCCATTTCAATCAATTTTTTGGTTTCTTACTCTGTTTGTTTTGTCCAATTTTCTGAATAGTTTTTTCCTATTTGCAATATCAGCCATAACTATCTGCTTTTCTCATTTTTTTTAAGAAAAATAGCCTTTACTAAATCCTAACCAATTCGATCAAATGGAATTAGTTTAGCTTATCTGATTAACAATGTCAAGATTAAAGGGCATCAAAACAGATCAAATAAAATGATTAAACCATAGTCTACTTAACCATATAAAACACCCAACTTGGGTACACCTTGTGAAAAAATGATTTCTGAAATTTTGATTTTTGGATGAATTCAAATTGTATCATTCAAAACTAAAAGTTATGCCATCAGAAATTATTACAACAGACGATCTCCGGGAATTCAAGATCGAATTACTTAGCGAGTTCAGAAAGATGCTCAACGAGCAACGTGGTCAACCAGCCAAAAAATGGTTAAAGTCTTACGAAGTAAAAAAATTGCTAAGTATTTCTCCTGGGACACTCCAGAACCTTCGCGTAAACGGAACTCTTCCGTTTACTAAAATTGGAGGGCAGATGTTTTACGACTACGAGGATATCCGGAAAATGCTGGAGCCAGCCCAGAAACAAAAAAGGTTTAGCTTCGATTTGAAGCGATGAACTACATCAGGCACCTGAACGGATTTTTTGTACGGCTTGCCGAAGACAAACGAATGTCATCTTATCACATCAGCCTGTATTTTTCTCTGTTCCAGCAGTGGAATGCTGACCGGTTTGGGGACCAGTTTGTCATTAGCCGGACAGAAATAATGGAAATGTCCCGGCTGGGTTCGGTTAATACTTATGCCCGTTGTATGAAGGAACTTTCCCAGTGGGGGTATATCCAATACATCCCTTCATCCAATATACATTCAGGCAGCCGGGTCTCCTGTATCAGATTTGATACTGCAAGTGATACAACTGGCAATACAGGAGCCGATTCAGTAAGGAATACCGGTATTGAAAATGATACTGCTGGGGATACAGCAAGTGATACAAGAAGGAATACTGCTACTTCCAGCAATCTCATAAATGATACTGCAACCGATACAGCAAGGAATACCGGTATTAAAAATGATACTGCTGGTGATACAGGAACTGATACCACAAGTGATACCGGTATTTCCAGCGATCTCATAAATGATACTGCAAACGATGCAGCAAGTAATACCGGTATTAAAAATGATACCGCAGGTGATACAGGAACTGATACCGCAAGTGATGCCGGTATTTCCAGCAATCTCATAAATGATACAGCAAGGAATACTGCAACTGATACACCTTTTATAAACAGTTTAAACAAAAACAAACAAGAAGAAGAGTCAGTCAGAAGAAATCAAAAAGATGATTTTAATGAAAACGAAAAAAAACAAAAACGATTCCGAACGACCAATTCCGAAAAACTTCCGGATGAGAAATCTCCGGTTCCGGATTTATCCGAAGTCGAACAATTTTTTGAACAGAACCAGTTTCCGCGCAGCGAAGCGCAGAAGTTTTACGCCCACTACCAGTCGTCGGGCTGGAAGACCGGGGATCAGATGAAAATACTTTCCTGGCAGGCCGTTGCCCGGAAATGGATGAACAACACCCAAAGTTTTAAAACAGATGAACGAGAACCCAATCAAGTCGGGACCAGCAAACTTAGCGTCACCGTCAACAAAGATTATTCTGAACCCTTATGAGCAGATCGCCGATTACCGTGGCGGAGTGTTTAATTTCAGCTTCCCGGCTAGCCTGCAATGGATGGAGGAACGGGGCAAGATCCTATTCGGGAACCATTTTTCATTGGTCGAAACCGACTTTGAACTAATCTACAAACTGCTGGTCTATGCTATCGGCGATCAGGAAAATGCGGCAAATCATGGGATCAGCCTGAGAAAAGGAATATTGCTTACGGGTCCAATAGGCTGCGGGAAAACGAGCCTGATACAGTTGGTCGGTTACTTTTTCCCGAGAGAGACCCAATATCTGGTAAAACCGACAAGAGAGATCAGTTTTGAGTTTGAGAAAGATGGGTTTGCGGTAATCAACCATTATAGCAAGGGCTCATTTGTCAGATATGCCAATATGCCTTTCCTGCCCAAAGTATATTGTTTCGATGATTTGGGGTTGGAACAAACCCCGAAATACTTCGGTAACGAATGCAATGTGATGGCCGAAATCCTGTTAAACCGTTACGATCTGTTTGTCTCCAAACGGATGATGACTCACATCACCACCAACCTTTCAGCTTCAGAATTGGAGTCCATCTATGGCAACCGGATCCGCAGCCGTATGCGTGAAATGTTTAACCTGGTGGCTTTTGACAGGGATACCAAAGATAAAAGGGCTTAGGGTGAAACGATAAAAAAATAAGCCAAAAATCAGGTATTAGCCGATGTTTGGTTAGTTGGTTCTGCGGCCTGTTCGCGCTTTGGCTCCGCCAGGGCGCGAACAAGCCTCGATTCAGCATGGAAGACTGGCCTTGTCCGGTTCAAAGATCAATCCCTGACCCTTCCGGTTGGGATTGACTTTTCCCTTTCATGGCCATACTTCTCCGTTTTCTCAGGTTTTCGACTGTTTTAAGTTCGAAAAATTGCAAGGTGGTTATTTCTCACACCCCACTTCATCCTGCACATTCGCTTCACTCGCTTTATCGCTCCCTAAACCAGTTCGTGCCTCACCGGAACCGGTCGCTCAGTCCGCTCGCTGCACTCATAAGCCGGATTGACCCCACGGCAAGAGTGGTTCCTTACCTTCCATTTCGCGATTTCCTGCCCCAATTCCATTTCGCCTCCTCCGGCCTTTCCAAACGCACGATCCGAAGCACAAAGGCCGGAAACAAGCTTCATTTCATCCCATCCAATCGCTCCATTCCAGTGCAGTAACCACACTTGCCAATTGCCTGCACGCTTTTGTAAGGTTACTGTAATTGTCTTGTAACTTAGACTCCTCACGCCAAGCCAAAAAAGAAACTCAAATTTAGCCGGTCTCCCCGCAGTCCAGCGCACCATAAAACTGCAAGGCCACTGCGAGTGTTCCGGTTTTTTATCCGTTTGCCTTAGAGTTTCGATCGAAAACTTTAAAAAGTAACCGGAACAGCCTTGCATTTTTGCCATGACCGGCAACACAAAGGACTTTCTTTTTCTTTTTTGTCGTTTTTTCTTTCTCTTTTGAAAATAATTTGGCTTGTTCAAATTCAATCAAACAAAACCAAACTTTTCTTAATCTAAACAGTCTGTTTAACAAAGCTATTTCTAAATTCCATCAAAACAGATCAAATAGAATAATCAAAACATAATTTGGTTAACCATATAAAACACCCAACTTGGTTACACCTTGGGTGTTTTTTATTTTGAGATCCTTCAATTTTGCGGTGCCCGGTTTTGGAAAAGTGATCTGTGATCATGATTTGATTATAATCCGTTCCGGGAAGAACAACTAAGTATTCACTTTAAAAATTGAAGCCTTATGTTTGGATTAGACACCATCAGCTGGACCAAATTTATCGCCATGCTTTTTTTGCTTTGCAGTGTTTATTACGCCGCTGTTTTCATCCGGGCCTGGTTTAACCGCTCAGGCCGGACATCCGGTACCCTGTTCGAGAATGCCGATGAAACAGACATTCACCCTGAAAGAGTGCTTCCCATTTTGGTTTCAGCAACCGATTATCCCGGCGAGTTGATCCCTTTCAATCACATTGAGCCTGTTGACCTCAAAGTAGACTTTTATCGCGATAACGGTATTGATGAAGGCTACAATGTCGAACAATTCTACGAAGACCATCTTTCCCACAACCCGGAAATTCTGGAGAACATCCAGTTTAAATCATAAGTCATATTCAATTATTCATTCTTAAAAACTCAAAGTTTCATGAAAACAAAAGTTCAGTTTTTCTTTAAGCGGACAGAAGCCATTGTAGCTCTTCTTTTATTCAGTATCTGCCAAGCTATGGCCCAGTCAGCCGCTGGTATTGACCAGGCCACAGCTGAAGTCAGTTCCTATGTGGATCCGATCTCCAACCTGATCATTGCTATCGGAGCAGTAGTCGGGCTGATCGGTGGAGTGCGGGTGTATATTAAATGGCAGAGCGGTGATCAGGACACCCAGAAAGCCATTATGGGTTGGTTTGGTGCCTGTTTGTTCCTGATTTTGGTGGGAGTGGTGATCAAAGCATTCTTTGTCTGATGCAAGGCTATCCAGTCAAAAAGGTGAATACCCGGTTGTATATCAAAGGGCTTTCCGGCCCTTTGGTATTCCGGGCACTGTATGGAATCATCGCATCCTTTCTGCTATTCTCTGCCATTTACATCCTTGTCGGGGTTTTCCCTGCTTTGCTGATTGGAATACCTGTCTTTTTCGGTTACCTCTATCGGCTAAACACTATCCAAAAGAAGTACGGTCCTGAAGGATGGGGCAAGAAACAGACCGCCAGGAAACTACCTCAATTCATTAGCTGCAAACGACGAATCCATCAAATTTCTTAAAGATGAAGATCAAGAACCTTGAGAGTATACTACCCGTAATGGGATTTAACGGGGATGTTCAGGTCTCCAATAACCTCGATCTGACTATCGGTTTCCGGCTTCGTTTGCCTGAAGTCCTGTCATGCAGTACCGAACAACTTTATATGCTGCACGATACTTTTCAGCGGATGATAAATCTTTTGCCAGCCGGAAGTTTTATCCATAAACAGGACTTTTTCCTGATCAACGAATTCCATACTATGGGATCGGAATCAGAAACAACCGGAGCAAAGGAAAGCCTTAATGTTTCCTATATTCAACACTTTGAAGGACGGCATTACCTGAAACATGATTGTTTTTTTTACATCAGTCTGCTGACCAAAGGCCTTTTGAAAAACTATCTCGAATCTGCTTTAATTTTTTCCCGAAAGGAACGCAATCTGGAAAAATTGCAGTACGATAAGATTAATGAACTTAGAAGTAATGTTGTGGCCATTTTTAACCAGAACGGAATCGGGTGTGAACCTATCTCAAGGGAGGAGGCTATTGGCGATGAACACTCACTGGGACTGATCGAACGCTTTCTGAGCCTAAATTTTACAGAGAACCACCCAGCTTTGGGAGGAATCGATTTTCGGGACCGACTGAAAGTAATGGATCTGTTCGTAGAAGTATTGTCTTTAAGCGATTATTCCCATATTCCGGCGGAGCTTCGTCCGGCATCCGAGCATCCACAGACCGGCCTGCCCGTTTCTCTGGTTTATCCGGTCAGTTATCACTTGCCTTTTTCGCACATCACCAACCAGTTTATCTATATTCCCGATCAGCAGGAGATTAAAGGATTTTTGGAAGGCAGCTACAAAAAGATCTTCAGTCTTTCAAAATTCTCTTCCGAGAACAAGGTCAATGCCGGGCTAATTGAATCCTTTTTAGATCAGGTACAGACTTCAGGAGAGAAGATCGTTAAAACACACTTTAATGTGATGCTTTTCGATTCAGCACTGAAAGATTTGAAGCAACACAAAAGCGAAACCAGTTCCGCGTTTTCGATGATGAACTGTTTTCCTTACCAGCATACCCATGATCTGCCGATGCTGTTTTTTTCCTGTGTCCCATTCTCCACGCAGCTACCTGAAACGGAACTGTTCATCACCCAAGTTCCACAAGCTTGTTGCCTGACCAATTTCGAAGGGGAACTGAAAAACAGTCAATCGGATTTTACCATCCGGCTATCCGACCGGATGGAAGGCTGCCCGGTAAAGATTGATATTTCGGATGAACCGATGCACAAACACCTGATCCATAACCGCAATAAGATCATTATTGGCGGATCCGGATCCGGAAAATCTTTTTTCACTAACCACCTACTCAGACAGTATGCTGAAAGCGGCAATTGCCATATCGTTTTGCTCGATGTAGGCCGAAGCTATGAGTTGCTGACAATCTATCTGAACGAGCGGCTCAAAGACCAGGGCGGTGCCATGATGGTAGAGTTTACCACCGAAAACCCGATCTCGTTTAACCCATTTATTCTGGAAGGCGAACTGGATATTGAGCGCAAACAAACGATCCTTTCGGTAATCTTCACGATCTACAAGGAAAACCTTTCTGAGATGGAGAAGGATGTCATTGCCCATTCGTTGACTGCTTTTTTTGAATCTGAAAAAGTAACGGAACGGTCCTTTAATGGTTATTACGAATTCTGCCAAAGCTATATTCCAAATCTGGTTAAAGAGCAATCCATCCAGTTCAACAACAATGAGTTTTTCTTCATCCTGGGCAAATACTACCGGGGAGGAGAATATGACTATTTGCTGAATAAAGAGATGGATACCGATGAGTTTTTCCGTTGCCCTTTTATTGTCTTTGAATTGGACAACATAAAGGACCATGCAACGATTTTTCCGGTTGCCACCCTGATTATCATTGACATTTTCATGCAGAAGATGAGAAGGTTAAAAGGAGTAAGAAAAGTCATCTGCATTGAAGAAGCGTGGAAGGCAATCGCGACTCCACAGATGGCCAGTTACATCAAATACTTCTACAAGACCATCCGTAAATTTTTTGGAGAAGCGATGGTAGTTACCCAGGAAGTGGACGATGTGATTTCTTCACCGGTAATCCGGGATGCGATCATAAACAATGCCGACACCCGTATTTTGCTTGACATGAGCAAATTTAGGAACAAGTTCCAGAGCATCAGTGATACCCTCGGACTCTCTGAGTTCCAGAAAGACCAGATCCTTTCGATCAATAAAAATCTGCCATCCGGAAGAAAGCTCAAGGAAGTCTTTATCGGTTTGGGAAGCTACTCGCAGGTTTATGCCTTGGAAGTCAGCAAACCCGAATACTACTGCTATACCTCTGAACAAAGCGAAAAGGAAACGATCCTGAAAAAACTCGATCAGGAGCAGGACCAATCCTTTATCGAAATACTCCAATCCATGTAAAACATCAACAATTACAACCATGAGAACAAAAGCAACATTTTTAACCTTTCTGTTTATTGCATTTTTCTTCATTCTCTCAAGTAGGAACACCTTTGCCCAGACAGCCGCACCGGTATCTGATGTAGGGGCAGGAATTCAGCGTGAAGCTTTATGGGAACAGGAAAAAGGGATACTTTCTGAAATCAACTGGTACAATGTTCTGATCAAAATCCTCAATGGCGACATCAAAGGGTTAACCCAGGAACTGGTTGGTATCGATAAAAAGAAGCTGGAAAGCCTTCAGAAAGTTTCCTATCTGATCAAGGATTATAAGCGTATCAAGCAGACCAAGGAGATGCTCGACAAGATCATCTATATCTACACCACCAAACTGCCCTTGTTGGTTCAGGACGAAAACTTTACCACCCGTCAGGCTGCGGTGATTGTCGAATCTTTTGACCTGGTGCTGGACGACAGCCGCCAGCTGGTCACTTCCATATTGAACACCATTGTGGAAGACGATCTGTTTATGATGGATGACAAACAGCGATACGATGCCATCAACGGGATTTATATCGACGTGAAAAAGCATTACGGGACCATCTGTTACCTCTACAACAAGCTGGCCTGGGCTTCCTATCAGAGAAGCTTTAATACCGGGCAGATAGAACAGTTCGCCTTTTACTACACCCTCTATAATTAGACCGTAATGAAGAAACATTTTTTAATCCTGATAACTGCCTTGGTATTGCTTTTTTCCGGGGAAAATATTCAGGCACAGATTATTGACATCAAATCATGGAATGGGACTTACCCTGAAATGAACGGCAAATATCCGCTGACGTTTATTGCTTTCAAAGGCAATCTCTTTCCAGTTCCCCATGAGTTTATCCGGCTCTGGCCGACCCATTATTACTACGAAGTGGTATCAGTGCCAACCTATGACATCGGGGATTACGCCAGCGAACTGAAAGTAAGTTTCCTGAAGATAGCTGCTAAGCTGCTGGAAAAATCCCAGATGAAGAAAAGACAAGAAGAAACGGAGCAAATCAAAAACAACACTGAAATACAACGGGACATTGAAAAGAAGATCTTCGATTCCAATTCCGATGAGTTGCCCGATGTGTATAGTATTGCTTCCGGCTTTATCCGGCTATATGTTAGCATTGCTAATATGGACAAGCTGGACAACTGCAAATGGCTCCGGAAGACCTACCAAAATGAAGCCGATGAACTGCTTACCCGGTTTATTTCCGTCAACCTGTTTATAACCGATCACGGCAAAAAGCTGGAAGCCTTTGACGAGATCAAACAGGAACTGGACAAGCAAATTGGCGAAACCGACTATACCTACCGAAAGGTCTTGCACCTGCAAGCTTTCAACAACAATGTGCCCCAGTCCTATGCTTTCCTGAAAGACTAAAGTGGATTGACTTTTACTATTTATCATTTTCCCTTGGTTCCTCCCCTTCGGGGAGGTTAGGAGGGGCTATTAATCTTTAATCCTTGAATTGTATGCTTTTACAAGTAATGAGTACCCAAAGCTTTTTTCAATTTACCGATGTATTGATCCAGGGAGGCCTGGACAATGCCCAACTGCTGACCGGCATGGCCCGTGCTATTGGTGGTATTGCCGCTTTTCTGTACATCTCCAAACGCATCTATGAACAGCTGATTGCTGACAATCCCATCTCACTATTACCACTACTCCGGCCTTTTGCACTGGTGTTGGTGATTACCTTTTGGGCTCCCTTTGTTCAACTGCTGATGGTTCCCACCAAAGGGCTGACCAAACTCTCTGAAGCCGTTTATGCGGATAAAAAGCACATCGTGGCAGCTAAGTTGGAAGAAAAGCAGGATGCAATCCTGGCGGTAGATTTGCCTTCTTTTCAGGAAAACGAGGAGAAAGAAGCCTCACTTTGGGACAAAGGCGTTAACCTGCTTTTGACCACCTACAACATTGTTTCCGGCAGGGCTTTGCAGCACCAGATCAACTTCTATTTTATGGACAGTGTCCGGCAACTTCTGGAATCCTTTTTTGAGGCCTTGGTATATCTGATTGCCTTTTTACGCACGGTCTTTTGTGTGCTGCTGATCATCTTTGGGCCACTGGTATTTGCCGTCTCCATCTTTGATGGTTTTCAGGAAAATTACCTTCAATGGATTGCCCGGTTTGTCAATGTGAACCTGTATTTGCCCATTGCCCTGATTGTTCTCTCATTGGTTCAGGAAGTGTTGATTTATGTGCTCGATGCCGAGATTGCTGCCACGAAAGCTTCGCTGATCTACCAGCCTTCGCTGTACTACGTTTCCAACATGGTTGTGCCGGTTTGTGGCATTGTGGGCCTGATAATGGTACCCAAAATCGCTTCATGGATTGTCAGCGCTTCAGGAACCGGAAGCGGCGGGGGACGCATGGTGAAAACTGCTGCCATGATGATGATCACCAAAGGGGCCATGAAATAATCCGAAAGCAATATCCAATCATCAATAATAAATAATCAATCAAAAGATGAATAAAATATTTGATATCCAGCGCAAATTCCGCTTTACTGTTTATATACTCCTGACAGTTAGTCTTCTGATGACCGGATTCAGCATCTTTGTTTTCACCCGTTCAATCGGACTGGTCGAACGCTCCCGGCAAAAAATCTATGTACTGGACAACGGTAAATCCCTCTTGCTGGCCCTTCGTTCCGACATCACGGACAACCGGCCTTCAGAAGCCAAAGATCATGTGAAACGCTTCCATGAGTTGTTTTTCACGATGGAACCCGACAAGCAGTACATTGAAAACAATGCGCGGGAAGCACTGTATCTCGGCGACGGTTCAGCCATGAAACAGTACCAGTCCTATAAAGAAAACAACGTCTATAATCAGATCATTGCTTCTGACATCAGCATGACCCTGACAACCGATTCGGTACAGATCGACTTTTCGGCTTATCCCTACCAGTTCCGTTTTTTCGGACGCCAAAAGATTGTCCGCAAATCCAACATCACAATCCGTAACCTGGAAACCTCCGGAAGGCTCCGGAACATCTCGCGGACAGATAATAACCCGCATGGATTTATGATCGAGGATTGGCTGATAACCGACAACAAAGATTTGGAAACCATGAAACGCAAGTCCTTTTAATTCTCAAAACAATGATCATGAATACAAAAAGCAAAAAATCCAAAAGCTTGGTGACCCGAATCAGTGAAGCTATCCAGTTTCAGGAGTGGATCGACCGGCTGGACAAGAAAGATCAAAAACTCAACCCGGTCAAACGGAAGAAAAAGTGGACTATCATCCTGTGTGCATCGTTTCTTCTATACCTGATTTCGTTCTTTGTTTTCCCAAAACCTGCAATAACCTATGAACCTATTCAACCGGTAAGTGAAGGAAACCCGGATATAGCGAAAACACTGAAACGCAAAAAATCCCTCTCTTTTGAAATGCCAGTTGACTCGTTTGAAACCATTCTAAAACAAGAAATACATGAAAGCATACCTGAAAAGAAATAAGCCATTGCTTTTCCTTCCTTTGGTTTTGATTCCTTTTATTGTCCTGATATTCTATGTACTGGGAGGTGGCGAAAAGAAGGAAAAGGAAGAACAAAAGCAAAAACAGCAGCACGCGGTAAAGGGTGCCAATTACACCCTTCCTGATGCTGATAAAAGTGTCGCGATTTACGACAAAATGGACAACTATTCTGCGAAGAAAGAAGTTACGACCAGTCATGATTACAACATCGCAGGGGAGACCGATTCCACCAACGAGGAAAGCCTGGAAGAGGAAACTATGACCGAAGATAAGTTGCTTTCTGAAAAGAAGAATCTGTATAAGAACGATCCGGTTCCTGAATTGAATGCTGACATTTCCACCGACCTTATGGCACATATCCGCCAAAAGGAAAAGAAAGTAAGGGAAGATCTGGAAAATAGCCAAACAGAAGCGAAATCAAAAAATGAGGATACAGATTTAACACGGGGAGATAAAAATAAAAAGGATTCCAATGATCAAAAAGGATCAACCGTACTTCCTTCTACAGGTATTGAAGAACTGGACAAGGTTTTCCGTCAAAATAGCAAACTGGCCAAACAGAATGATTCCCTGAACATCCGGTTAAAAGAAACCTCCGCTAAAAATGAGAAGCTGGAAGCCGAAAAGAACAAACATTCTACCCTGGAGAAAGGCGGAAAATCCGGGTTTAAACCCAAAGAGTCAACCGTTCCGGTCATCGAAGCTGAAGTTTACGAAACCACCGCGGTGCTAACTGGTAACCGGGTGAAACTGAGACTTCTGGAAGAAGCCTGGCTGAACGGGGTTAAAATACCTGTCAATACTTTTTTGTATGGCATCTGTGAAGTTACCAATGAACGCCTTCAGATCGAAGTGC
>Ga0209212_1000556_pt1 | contig 71281 bp, 70 predicted proteins | sample RifGroC2_FD_183996 | JGI IMG/M metagenome (GOLD analysis project Ga0209212, IMG submission 183996) | Groundwater microbial communities from Rifle, Colorado, USA - Groundwater C2 (SPAdes) (version 2) | ecosystem: Environmental > Aquatic > Deep subsurface > Groundwater | place: Rifle, Colorado...
GGGACGAATGTAAAAAAGGCACCTAGGATGTTTCCTAAGTGCCTGTTTTTATGGAGCCATCTAACGGAGTCGAACCGTCGACCTATTGATTACGAATCAATTGCTCTACCAACTGAGCTAAGATGGCAAATCAGTTTAACCCTAACCCTCTGGTTTTGAAGGGGAAAGTTGCTATTTTTTGATTCAGATGGGTGCTGCGGTGGTGCATTGTGCCGCTGTACTCCCTAAGCTTTTACCTGAAAAACGGTTGAGCGTCAACTCATAATCACTGACTGAAGGTACACTTCTCACAGAGATCCGTACGTGTTTTCTGAATGACGGAGCTGCGGTCGAGCTGCAGGGCTTGGTGGATGGTCTGTGTAGTGAGGTCGGCGAACTGGTGTTCCTCAAGATAATCTTGGCAGCAGGTATATGCTTGACCAAGGCTGTTGACGTGGAGCCACTCTGTGAGACGGTCGCAGCCGGTGGTCCCCGGGCGGCTGATCTTGTTGTCGATGGCGTGCTGGCTGAGATGGCCTGCTCGGTCACAGAGTGGGCGCATGGCTTCGATGCGGGGATACTGGGGGAGCTGCGCCTGGAGTTCCTTCAGTTGGCGGTCGGTGTCTCCCACGGGAAGATCGTAAATGAGTTGGCTGCGGTTCCAGTCGGCATCATGGGCGCCGTTGATACCGATGTGCACAGCTTGGCTGTAGTGATCGGGGTCCAGGGCGTGGAGAGAGCGCAGCCCCTTCAGTATATTTTTGAAAGTGGTGGCGGTGTTCTGGGTGTGCGCGGCGTAGCTGGCGGCATTGCCGGCAGGTAGATCTACGGAGTAGCAAACCACTACGTCGCGGTATTCGTGGAGCAGCGCGTGGTGCTTCAGCAGACCGATCCCGTTGGTGAGGCAGCAGAAACGCATGCCCCGGGAGCGGAGGGCTTCGAGACGATGCGGGAGCAGAGGGTCGAGCAGGATGTCGTTGTAACTGGAAAGCCAGAGAGTATAGGTGTCGGAAATGCTGCCGAAGCGAACTCCCTCTTGTATCCCGTCCAGGAGCTGCTCGAAGAGGGGTTGGGGCATGGTCTGGCCGGCGGGGCGGTCGATGTAGCGGACCGGGCAGAACCAGCACTTGCTTCCGCAGTTGGCGTTGGGATCGATCTGAATGTTTGTTATCTGCTGGCGCGGGGGCATGATGTTGAAGTGGCGGTAGATTGGCGCTGGATCGAGCGCGAGTTCGGCAAACCCAGTGAGATAGTTCCTGACCTTGTCCTCAGTGAACGCGGTGTAGGGGGACGTCACCTTCCCGTTGCGGGTGTGGAAGTAATGCACCCAACGAAGGAAAGGGAGGCAAAGGGTCTTTCTTCCGGCCTTTCGGTACTTAGTATGGATGTACCCTTCTTCGGCGCCGAAACCTCGGTGCTCTTTATTGAAGCCGAGCCACGCATCTTTCCGACAGCCGAAGAGTCCTAATCCCATCATCTGGATCTCGTAGGGCTCTGTCTCGGTTGAAACCTGGGCGAGCCGCCAGGTACCCCACATGCTTCCTTCCCACCGGTCATCGAAAGCGTCAGCCATGCTGTGAAGGTTGTCGTAGAGCATCGGGCCCTGGAGTAGATCGGTGCAACTGGGATGGGCGGTGCACCACTCGCGGAAACGCGCAACCGTTCCAGGGGGAAGCATGACGTGTGAGTCTATGCACAGCACCCAATCCCCCTGGGCCTGGTCGAACACGTGGTCGCGCGGTGCTGCGGTGCCTTGGCGTTCCGTGTAGCGCACGTAGCGCACTTGCGGGGCCATCCAGCCTGCAATGAAGTCCTGTAGGGTGTCATCTCCGTAGTTGTCGACCACTAGGACCTCAGTATCAGAGAGATCCTGGTACATGCGAAGCGCCTGCAGAGTAAACCAGACCTCCTGGAAGTTGTTGTAAGACGCCATCCCGATTGTCAACTTAGGCATTTGATCCCCGCAGAGGTTTTGATTTTCACCGGGCCGCTGCCCATCAGGGCAACTTCGACAATACCGCCCGAGGTCTTGATCCTCAATGCACCACCGGAGGTTTTGGTGACCTGGATGGTGCTACCGCCTACTTTCAACCGGATTGGTTTCATTGGCGCAGGCGTGGTGGTCGTAGTGGTCGTGGTGGTCGTAGTGGTCGTAGTGGTCGTAGTGGTCGTAGTGGTCGGCGCAGCCGTCGTGGTTGTGGTGGTCGGCGCAGCCGTCGTGGTTGTGGTGGTCGGCGCAGCCGTCGTGGTTGTGGTGGTCGGCGCAGCCGTCGTGGTTGTGGTGGTCGGCGCAGCCGTTGTGGTTGTGGTGCCACCAATAGCCATAGAGACGGATGACCACGGAGTAACATCAAATGCACCGCCAGTAAAACTGGGGTCGAACTGCGCTATAGCGTAGTCATAAGAAAACGGCAGAACCACCCCGCTTATGCGGGTATCAGCTCTATAGTCCCCTTCATAGCTATACTGGGTTTTGTCACCCTCAAAAAAGATATATGTCTTGCCGTCGTGCTCTAAAACAAATGGATCGCCAATGTTCCCCGTCCCGCTGTAGTACCCCTCAAAATCTAGGGTCTGCTTAATAAACGGGGTATTTAAATCAGGAATCACCTTCCACGGACCCCTTAGCTTTTCTAAGGTCGTGCCGGTAGAAGCACTTTTTGCCATCCAGATTTGTGTTGGGTATTCTTTTGGTGTCGTATCCCACTTTCCGTGAAACAGAAGATAATAAGCGTCTCCGACCTTATGAACGTTAGTGCCATCTTTCAAGACGTGGGCTAATTCAGGAAATCCTGTAACGTCCACAGGATTGTTTAGATCTTGTGTCCAATTGATGCCGTCTGACGAATAAGCAAGCCCAAATGTCCAACCTTGATTTAATGCTACATCATTGATGCCTCCGCCAAACGTCATGTACCAGGTTCCATCAGCATCTAGCCAGACGTATGGATTATGAACGGTTGGATTCCAGCCGTTCGGGTTACCAACTATCACGTTATCTCTGAACAACGACCAAGAAATACCGTCCGAACTTTTATATAGCGCGATTACCGTTGTTGAACTTCCATGGATTGCATACATCCAATATGGGTTGGAGGGATCGGCATCGTTATATAAAACCGTGGCGCGGTAAACTCCAACAAGCACAACTCCGTGGCGGGTCCAGCTAAGACCATCCGTTGAAGTGTAATAGCTGGTGTTGTCCGAGCCAGAAGTTTTTGTGTGGCACCACATTTTAAAGATGCCGTCACGGAACATCATCGACGGCTCGGCGATCATGTAGAGTTCCGCCGCATTGGCGGCAATAATGCCGCCGGCCACCTTGTATGGAGAAGTGTCTAGGCTCATTCGCTAATCCTGCAGTAGCTTCGGCTTGCTGCGATGAAGAAGCACTTCCCCACGTTTCACACTTTCAATATGGGGCAAGATTTCTTCTTCCCAGCCGGGATGCATCCGCATTACGGCTAACTGGTCGGCCGGGATGCCTCCGCCACTCAGCAGAAAGTTTTCCGCACGGCTTTTCAATTCGTACAGCCACTCTTCACGTTGGGTCGCCTGGTGCGCCTCTAAAGCCGGGAGGTTTTTGTACTTGCGGTGAGGTTCAATTCGTTCAATAAGATTGTCTATGAACTCAACCTCTTTCTTCGCCGCCTCGATGCAAGCCTCAGTCTGCTCTCTGGTAGATTCAAGTTCCAAGATTCCCGCTTGGGCCTCTAAAACCTCTGCTGCGTCGTCCGAATCCAACTGCCGCTTGTGCCGCAAAAGTTTGGCCTGTTGCAACAAAGACGACGCCTCAGACTGCTTTAGTGCCACATTGCGCTCTTCACGCAATTCATACAGTTTCCTATACGCTTCATCCGCGGTGTGGCAAGCGCCAACTATAAAATGAAGAATTTGAAAATTACTGTTTCTCCAATGCATTACAGCCCTCCGTGGTTGGTAGAAGCAACTGCTGTGGATCTTCTAGTTGACAAAAGCACAGTACCTCCAGTGACAACCCCTGAGGAAAGGCTAATCCATTCTGTCGTTGATAGTGCTCCGACCCCGCTCGCATCTCCCCCAAAAATGCCGACCAGATTAGAGGTCGTATCAACCCCGCCGCCCGCGTTCTCACGGAGGCTTGCTGATAAACTCGCAGAAGTTTGGACAACATTTCCCGAGAAAGTGTACTTATCCACAACGGCTAGGAAGACGGTGTTGTACCCACCAGCTAGGATACCGGCTACTGAGTTTGACCCTCCTGCTAGCCCATACCGCGACGTGGCCAGAGACGAGCCGGTGCCTACAGTGTCGCCAGAGTAGGTATATTTATCCGAAGTAGCAATGTGGGTTATTCCGTTGTATCCACCCGCAAAAATACCTATCGTGGTGTTCCCAATGCTGCCGTGAGATTGTCTCGCTGTGCCAACAGATGTGCCAGAACTGACAGTGTCACCGGAGTAATTGTATTTTTCACAAATGGCGATGGTGCCATTGCTGCTGTTTTGGCCACCGTTAAAAATACCTACAGTGGCATTACCCGCTGCCGCTAAGGTCTGCCTAGCCGTAATCAGTGCCGTTGCCGAGGCCACGACATCCGATGAAAATGTTATTTTGTCGGACAAGGCTACGTTGACGGAAGTTCTCCCCCCTGCGATTATGCCTACTGTTGCATTAGAAGCTGCTCCAGGGGCCTGTCTTGGTGTGCCAATTGAGGTGATATTCGTAAATGTGCCTGAAGCAAATGAATATTTATCGGTAGTATTTATCACTGTGCCTGAATAACTCGCACCACCTGCAATATAGATTTTAGACAAGCTGAGAGCGTTTACCGTATCGCCCTTTGTCCAAGACCCAGATTGCGTACCACCTCCGACCATATTTTCAGTGACCCTCACGGCCGGAACATAGGCTATGCCGCTAGATAATGTCCCGACGTCAATGACAGTTCCAGCCGCAGTTTGAAAAGCGGAAATAGCGGAGTCATTAGTTCCAGTCGTGAGCGTGACCGTTCTTCCAGCGGATATTGCGGCAGCCGAAGAATTGGCCAAATTTGTTTGGTTGGTCAGGTCCTCGCGGCCAACATCGTCAGTTCCCAGCTTTATCCATACAATTTCAATCTTGTTAATGGATTCCCCTGCGCCGATCCCGGATACCGCTGCGTTTGTTGCGATATTGGTGGTAAACGTGGCGTTCATATATATCTCCTTTTTAGTTGATAATCATATCTACAGTAGTAGTTGGTGCTAAGTGCGGGACCATGACCAAGGACGCATTGGGCGGCGGCGTCGGCGCAGCCGTGGTGGTCGTGGTGGTCGGCGCAGCCGTCGTGGTTGTGGTGGTCGGCGCTGGCGTCGTGGTCGTGGTGGTCGGCGCAGCCGTGGTGGTTGTGGTGGTCGGCGCAGCTGTGGTGGTTGTGGTGGTCGGCGCTGCCGTGGTGGTCGTGGTGGTCGGTGCTGCCGTGGTGGTCGTGGTGGTCGGTGCTGCCGTGGTGGTCGTGGTGGTCGGTGCAGCTGTGGTGGTCGTGGTGGTCGGCGCAGCCGTGGTGGTCGTGGTGGTCGGTGCAGCCGTGGTGGTCGTGGTGGTCGGTGCTGCCGTGGTGGTCGTGGTGGTCGGTGCTGCCGTGGTGGTCGTGGTAGTCGGCGCGCCTAAGATGTCCATGCGAACTACCCACTTGTGCCCTTCGGCAAAAAGCGCATCCTCTTCGGCTTGACTCCACGCTTCGCCGACTTCACGCAGTGCAAGCTCTGCCAGAAAGTCGGCAAAGATCTGCTCGGGAAATCTGGTGACGTAGCCGTAACCCTTGAAGTCTGCGGCAGTGTAGGTGCGACCATTAAGGGTTATGCTTGGCATTACAGGACCTCCACTAACTTAAAGCTGGCCGTATTGGCGTTGAAGTAGGGGTTCTCGATGGGGCTCAGCTCCTCCATGGTGCAGAGGAAGGAGCGCTGCCACTCGGCCTGCGAGTCGGCGGTGGGGTCGTAGATGAACACGAGCTCTCCCTTGAGACCGAGCCGGCGCTGCATCTCCATCACGCATGCCGAGGCAATATCGGGGGTCAGGTGTTCGATCCGGCACTGCGCCACTCGCCACTTGGATTTTTCATCGACATAGCGCGTCCCTCCGAGGCTTCTGCCGATGTTGGCGTCGGTCTGCCAGCCGACGGTGTTGCCATAGGTGAGGTCGACGGGCGGCTCCCAGGCGGGGGCCAGGATGCAGCGGCTCAGTTCCACGTAACCGGCCGAGTTTGTCGTATCGGTGATCTCGACGCGCGCGTACCTGGCGATGACCGACTCGGAGAGTGCGCGGATGAAATCGAACTGGTACCCGACCCGATCCTCCTCGGCGATCTTGCCGTCCCACAGCGACGGGTGCCCCCAAGGGAGCGAGCCGGTCGGGTAGAAAGGGAGCCACGCGGGGAGCTGGCCCGTGTCGTGGATCAGGATGGTACGCCCGGCGTCTGACCAGAAGGTGAGGCGCACGGTGGCGTCCAGGGAGAGGTTGTGGCGTGCGATCTGTATCACGCGGATGTCGCGCTCCACTCCGAAATCGATGTTGATCAGGGTCGACGCGGCCAGCGCGTTGGTTGACCGCGCCAGGGAGGACATGCGTGAGTCGGAGCTGTCCTGCAGGTTGGCCAGGGGGAAGGATGCGGACCAGGCCCCTCCGGATAGCACCGGGGTGACCTGGGGAGACGGTATTATCCTGTCGGGATAGGCAAAGAGGCAGGTTTTGTTCATCCCCATATCTCCAGTGTGTAGGCGCCGAGTGCATAGTCGTAGGTCACTCCGACGACAACGAAGAGTTTCCCGGCGTCGTAGCCGTAGCGGGGTATTTGCAGTCTGATGACTTTACCGAGCAGGTCGGCGGCAACGGTCCCGGGGCGGAGCTTGACGGCGAGGTAGTCCCGGTCCGCACCGTATAGCGCGAGCAGCCGCGCGGCCTCGGTCGAGGCATCGGATGCCGAGACGATGAGGGCGTCGATGTTGAGCTCGCCGGCTGTGGGGTGTTTCGTGAGGATGGTTGCGGCGGTTGCGGACACGGTCCTGTAGGCTTTGGATACGAAAAGAGCGTGCCGCATCTCCGGGGAAATGTGGGCCACGAAAACCTGCCCCTCGACGTATGGTATGGATACGAAACTGCCGTTCCCATAGGCTACTCCGCTTGAGTTTATCGAGGCGGGCGTGGAACTCCGAACCCAGCTTATCCCGTCCCCTGACATGGCCACGAATACGTTGCTCAGCCCAATCGGCACCGCCGCGAACTGCCCGTCGCCATAGGCGATCGAACGCCACGATACGTCGGCGGGAAGCGTCCTTTGCGTCCAGGTCACGCCATCCGGTGACGATACTGCCGCAGCGGCCGCAGATATGGCGACAAACAACCCGCCGCCATAGGCTATCGACGTCCACTGCGCCGAAACCGGGAGTGTTCTTACCGTCCAGGTTATCCCGTCGGGCGACGTGGCGGCGCGGTTTGCTCCCGAATATGCTACGGTGGCGAAGAGTCCGCCGCCGTACGTCACGGAGTTCCACACTCCGGCGGCAATAGTCCTGAGCGTCCAGGTTATTCCGTCCGCGGAGGTAGCCACCGTGTCCGAGCCGACGGCCACAAACACGCCCCCCCCGTAGGCGATCGAACTCCAATCGATCTCCGCCGGCAAGGTTCTGGCGGTCCAGGTTATCCCGTCGGTCGATGTCGCGGCCACGTCGGTCGGATTAACCCCGGTGATGGCGACAAAAACCCCGCCGCCATAGACAACCGCCTTCCATGCGCCTGTCGCCGGCAACGTCCTGATGGTCCATTCGACGCCATCGGGGGAGGTGGCCACGGCGTTTGAGCCCATCCTGACCGCCACGAACAACCCGTTGCCGTAGGTTATGCCGGACCATCCGCTGCCGGAGAGCCCGGTTCCGTTTACCCACGCTGCGGATACCCTTCCCGCTAGACTCCCCGCATCCTGCACGGTGTAGTTTCTGGCGTACCCCAGGTTGACCCGGTACGGCGGCACCCCTCGTCCCGCGTCGTTGGTGGCCTTGCGCTCGACGCTCAGCACTTCCACGGGCGTGAGCGTCACCGCAGGGGTGCCCGACGGGGCTTCCAGACGCCCCATGTTCAGCACGCCGAGGGAGTCGAAACCGTACCAGGCGCCGATGCTTCCCAGGACCTCGTCGAGGGCCGCCGCGATGTTGGTCTCGTCGGTTATGTAGATGCCGATCTCGGCACTGTTTGCTGCATCGAGTGCGGTGATGTCGGCGGCATCCAGCTCGCTGCTCAATATCTTCCTCAGGGCGATCCGCTTCGCGATCTGGACTGCCGTCCTGTCTGCCGAGGTGGTACCCTCGATGCCGTCGAAGGTGATCTGACCCACCGGGGAGGACCCGAGGCGGAACATCCCTCCAGCCAGGTAGGCACGGTACTCGCCAGGAGAGGGTTGGTTGGCCTGCATCTCAGCGGCACTTGAATAGTCGGCGCCGCGGACTAGGCTGACCCCCTTGTCGTAGACCGCCGGGATATCCTGCAGCGCGGACTCGTGGCCCTGGTAGATGAGGCGCGAGGTGTTGACGCAGACGGGGGTGGCATTGGGAACCGGGCCGTACAGGAGCGGCTTCGGCTTGCCCTTGATGTCGGCGGTCCCTTCCTCTCCGTCCGGGAGGGTGTTGGTGCCGGCGTACTTGGTCGACTGGATCGGGGTGGCGAGCAGCTGCTGCTTGTCCTTGATGCGGATCGGCACGGTGTCCCAGGTCGGGACCGGTTGTTCCATGCTGCAGCTCATGAGGATGGTTGCCACGCCTGCGATGATTTTTCTGAGCACCAGGGGCCTCCCGTCGAGTCCGTAGTTGACGAAGGCGTCCAGTCCGCCTTCGGTGTTGATGAGAACAATTTCGCCGTATCCGACCTTGGAAGCGCCCCGGGTTGTGCCGGAACTGAAAAGAGACTGGGTGAAGTTGCCGGGCTGCTGCAGGCGGGGCTCGTAGTAGTGCCCGCCGTAGACGATGCCGTGGGTGGCGTAGTACAGCGTCCAGGTTCCAGGAAGATCCGGGTCGTAGACGGTGAGGTCTACGGCGTAGACGATGGTGTCGTTGTTCATGGTGCTTCCTGGATGCCTTTACGCCTAACCGGAAGATGGTAGACCTTGGCTCGTGGGGTATCGTCGTGCAGCAGCTGCTCAATGGCGTTGAGCATGGTGAGTGCCTTCTTGGCGCGGGCCACGAGTTTAGCCCTTGACGCTTCCAATATCTCGATGGCCTCCGGGTCGTCTGCGTGCTCCTCAATCTGGTCGGCCAGCATTGACATGTGTGTGTCGATAAAGGAGTACTCCCGGGAGAAACAGTCCGACACCTCTATGGCCTTCTTTGCTGTTTCAGTCTCTAGACGTATGGACTCGGTCTCAATCATGAGAGTGGCACAGGTGATGATCTCAATTTTCGGCGATGTCACTGAGCACTCCTTATTCCATGTCAGCAAGCCTGCTCTTGCTGGCTATCATTTTCAGGCTATCCGCTTGAGACTCCCCAGCTTCAGACATGCGCTTTATTCCATACTGCTGAACCCGCACCGTTGCCTCACCGTATTTCACGGTCTCTCCGCGATGTCCCGCCACTTCTTCACGAAGCGATCTCACTTCGGCCCGCAGAGCCCTTAACTCAGCCATCAGCCCGCTTTCACCATCCGCGCCGCCCGCTCCCCGCTTGACCGCGGAGAATAGCGCCAGGGTCTCGTCTGCCCGGAAGACATGACCGGGGGCGGAGTCGATCAGTTCCGGCCCGTATTCGCCCACGATGGCAGCGCCGCCGGGGTAGTTGCCGCCGGAGGCGTACTGGGGGAGCGGGAAGTTGCTGTAAGCCATTCCCGACAGCATCTTTTTGTCAGCTTCGGTGATGTACCCGTTGCCGTCCACATCGTACTGGGCGTACTCCGGGATGACGGCGCGGCCATATTCGGTGGGGGAGAGCCAGGTGACCTTTTGGCCCCAGGTGGCCATGTAGTCATCGACTGCCGACAAGCCCTCTTTCGCCCAATCCCTTGTGCGGGTATAGGTTTGGGTGCCTCCTGCTATTGGCGCCACATCGTTTGCAAGCAGCATCTGGTTGAGGGCGTCGATCATGGTCGCGGTGTTGCTGCGGATGTTGGACAGGTTCTCGGTGGCGGTTCCCGCCGTGCCGGACCCGAGGGCGCCGGAGAACGACGTCAGCGGGCTGGCCTGGTCGCCGCTCAAAAGGGCTCTCAGGTCATCCATTGTCTGCAGCGGCGCGAGGGGAACGGAGATGCCGTAGGCGAGGTTTGTCCCGGCAAGGGCCAGGCCGGCGGTGATGGACTCTCCTATCGTGGCGGCAAGCTGCATGTTGCTGTCGGTGATGGCTGTTCCCAGCTTGTCCAGGTTGTCGAGGAGCAGCTGCGCCTCGGTGACGGTCGGTGTGCCCGTGGCGCCGACAAGCTTGGACATGGTCTCCATGGCGATTCGGTAGTCGGCCTGGAAGCCCGCCCCGCTGGCGTTGTAGGATTTGGAGGCGTCCAGGAACTTCTGCACCAGGTCGGGAATGGCAGCGGCCGCTTCCTGGTCCCCGGCCAAGGCGCGGGCGGCGGAGCTGGAGAACATGTCGGAGGCGGCCTTGTACTGGTCCTCTGGAGACAGGATCGAGTCGGTGGTTTGCAGGTCGCGGATCTTGGTCAGGAGGCCGCGGGTGATGTCCATGGTGCGGGAGAGGGTGTCTCTTGCCGTATCCAGGATCTTGTCTTGCGCCTCCTTGGCGGCGTCGCCGATGGTGCCGAAACTGTCGGCCAGGCCGATCAGGCTTTGGTAGAGGGGTGAGGTCATGTCGGTGGCTTCAACCAGCGCCTTGTACTCGGCGATGGTGTGCGGGATCTGGACGGACTGGCCGGCGAGGGCGGCGGCGATCTCCCGGTGCGCGGCGGCGACCTTGAGGGCGGAGTAGGCCTCGTCGCTGTTCACGACCTTGTTGTACTTGTCGATGGCCGAGGTGAACTTGTCGAGTCCTCCGAAGGAGTCGATGACGGCGGAGGCAAGGTCGGCGTTGGCTATTGCCACGTCCTGGGCGGTGGAGATGAGCTGGTTGCCCGTGGTGGTCGCCGCTTCGTTGACTGCCTGCAGGGCGACGGTGATCCGCATCAGCGCTTCGTAGGATGTCTCGCCAAAGCGGGTGGCGCTTTCGAGTTGGGCCTGCGCCTCCGGGCCGCCGAGTTGTGCGGCCATCGCGACGGCAAGGGTACCGAACCAATCCTCGATAGCCTTGTTGGCCTGGTCCTCCGACATACCCCGGAGATCGAGGTTGGTGGCCGCCAGTGAGACGGACGAAAGGTCGGCGGTCAATCCGCCAAGCGCTGTACCGGCAACACTGACTGACTGGGCGATACTGTTCGCGATCCCATTCAGCGAGTCGTTCAGGCTGGCATCCAGTGCTTCATAGGTGACGGAGGTTTTGTCGCTATGGAACATCCCGCCGTCTCTTTTGATCTGGGTGTACTGGGTGGTGTTGACGGTTCCACCGGCATATCCCAACTGCAACCCGGCTCCGGTCACAGTCCTTTGGCCTCCAAAGACATTGCCAGCCAAGCCAAGCGTACTCCAGAGGACTACATGCTCTGTCGCTCCCTTCAGGGTGTCGATCAGGTTGGTTTTGAAGATGTTCAGGGTTCCGTTTATGGGGGCAAAAAAGCTTTTGGTGTATTTTTGTAAAAGTGTCTGTTCATCCTTGTCGACTCCGACTCCCGCAATCCTATTGGTAACCAGCCCATTATTGGTTGCCTGGAGCACCACATCCTTCATGCTCCCGGCAATCTCATGGAAGCCTTCGGAAAGCCTCGCAATCGCCTTGGTGTTCTCTCTGGTTGCCTTGAGCTGGGCCTCCCCGGCTTGCGCCAGGGCGTTGTTGGGAATCACCGTGCCTGCGGAACCCATCCGGATCAGCTCCGGCCCCTGTTCGCCCACCAGGTAGGAACCGCCGGCAACCACTGGGCCGCCCAGGGCGCGAGGCTGATACTCTGTGGCTTCTATGGCGGAAATTTGCGCGAGAGTAGCGACACCCACCCCTACCGCGGCAATAGTCCCGGCTATCGGGCCGAGCTGCGCGTACGCCTGGATTATGGCTAGGGCCGCCGCGATGACGGCCTGCCCCATCATCATAGCCTTGCCGGCCTCGAACTGTTCGCGGTTGCCCTGCATCAGCACTTCACCGATCTGCCCCATGGCATCCGAAACAACCCCAATTTGGCGCATGGTGAGGTCACGCTTCGCGTCTGCGGCTTTTTGTTCGGCTGTCAATGTCTCTTGCTGTTCTTTCGCATGGCTGAGAGTTAGCGCCGTGTTGAGCGCCGATATCATCGCCGTAGTATGCTTTGCTAGCTCAACCCTTGCTGTGGCGGCTTTTTCGTTGTAGCCTTTTTCCGCCTCCATCTGGGCGGCAGCGGCTTGCTGTAACAATGTCGGGTCGTTGAAGTACTTAGCTTTGTTTTCTGCTTCTATCGCAGCCATTCGCGCCCGGTGCACACTGTCCACTATCCCCATCTCGGAGTTTGCGGCATTGGACAACAGGTCGATTTGGTTTTGAATGGCTTGTCGTTCCATTTCGTACTTTGCTTTAATTGCTACTTTTTCGGCTTCGAGGTGTGCCTTTATTCCTTCATACCCGCCAGGGCTAACCTTGGCGGCCGCCAAGTTCGCGGCGTCAACTATGTTTTGATTTTTGAGGCGGGACAAATCCATAGCCTGTTGCCTCTGCAGTTCCGCTAAAGCTGTGGCTTCCTGCTGTGCAACGTTCGCCTGTTTAAAGGCGTCAACCTTGTCCTTCAGTTCCTTCACTTGCCCAGAATATAGTCCTTTTTCGTTCAGAGCTGAGTTCTCTAGTTTTATCTGTAAGCGTAGCGCTTCTTGCCGCAGTCCCTGTTGTTCGTTCATTTGGATTTCGAACTGGGCGGCGGTTTGGGCGCGTTCGCTCCGAAGTTTCAACTCGCCCTCCCAAGCTCCAGTCATGTTGTCCTGGACGGACATTGCATCCTTGTATGCCTTGGAAAGGTTGAGGTTCGTCTTCCATGCTTCTCCTGCAGCGTGGAGACTTTCTACATATTGGGGGGTATATTTGATTTCCTTCTCGACAGTTGCATCGATATCGAGAAGCGCTTTTTCATGCTGATCGAGGTCCGGATTGTTATCCCGGATCTGCTTGTTGAAGCCTTCCAGTGTCGAGGTGTAATGTTGGTATTGGGAGTCTGCCTCCTTGGCGGCCTTCTTGACTTGCTCCTCTGCAGCAGCGCTGGCTGCTGCGGCTTTTTCTGAAGCTGCCCGCTGACTGTTGATGCTGTTCTGCGACGATTTCCTATCCGCTTCGGCCCTTGCCGACTGCGGATCGATGTTGGGAGATGTTTGTTGCTGCCGTAGAAAGTAATTGCCCAAAAGATCTTCACGAGCACCGCGATTCAACGCTCTACCTTGTTCGGCAATGCCACGCCAGAATTCGGTATCAGCACCCCCAGACATCCCTAAGGGAGATTTTTGACCAATTTCACCCAAGATGGTTTTGTAGTCCCCGTACAACATCTTTATTCTGTTGACATCATTTTCAAAATACCTGGATATCGTAGAGAGAGGGCCATGCCCTTCCCTCTCGTTGTGCAGATACCTTGCGGTGGAATTTGCCAGCTCGGTCAGCGCCGGCAACAGCTTTGACCCAATAGCTGCTGCTGTTTCGTTAACTTCATTTTTAAAGCGGTTGATGCCAGCCTGGCCTTGGGCTGCGGACTCCGTAGCGGCGGCACCGTAGGTTTTGTGCAGCTGCTCGGCCAGCTTGGGGAGCACGTCTACCGACATGAGCTTCCCGGCTTGCATCTGTTTCAGTAGTTCCTGGGTGGTTATCCCCATTGCGTCTGCAGTCAGTTTGACCGCGCCAGGTAGGCGCTCGCCTAACTGCCCGGAAAGTTCTTCGGCGCTGATTTTGCCCTTGGACATCATCTGGGAAAGCGCGAGGAAGATCCCGTTCGATTCCTCGCCGGAAAGCTTCAATGCGGTGACAGCTTCGGCAACTCCCGAGAATATCTTTCGAGTGGCTTCACCTTCTATTGAGGTGTTTCTCGTGGAGGCGGAAAATTTGGAGTAAGCCAGTGCAGTGTCGGTATAGACCAGACCAAGACGCTGGGCTTCCTCGCGAATAAATTCCAATTCACGGGTCACTGCCCTGCCGCTTCCGTGGGTCGCCTTCATTGCAGACTCTATCCGCTCGACAGCCAGTGCGGCGTCGATACTCTCCTTGATGAGAGCGGCCATCGAAAACCCGCCCACAAATCCGGCAACCTGACTGGTAACACCGCTGACGGCGCGGCCCATGGAGTTGGCAGAGGCTTCAACTGTTTTCAAGCCCGCTGCCGTACGCTCAACTCCGGTGGCCTTGATGTTGATCGCTATGTCTTTTATTGCCATCTTGACCCTCGATCAATTGGGACAGGTAGCGCAGAGAGTCTCTAACTGCGTACCGAATTGTTTGCGGCATTCCTCGACGTCCACACCCCTGCAGTACTCGCCCAGGCCCTGGTGCTGCATCCCGGAGGAGGTTGCGGTACCGCCCTTCTTGTCGCCGTAGGCGCGCCTCCAGGAGCGGTCCATCTCTTTCAGCGCTTCGCCTTCCCAAGGGGTAAGCTCGTTACCGGTGATCTGCGACCACGCCGCCATCTCCTGGTGCGAGATGGCTTCAGGGATGCATGCTCCGCCTGACATCCCGGCGACCACGGTAAATCTCCGGCTGTCGCTTAGTTCGTTGAACCAGGATATGAGGTGGGCCGTGAGCGGGTTGACGTCTATGTCGTCGCAGTCCCGCCCACGGGCCAACAGCTCGGCCTGGTCTTTCAGCTCGTCGATCAGCTCTGCAAAAAATTGCTCCGATCACCGATCTCGCCGTCGATCTGTTCTTTTACCCAGGGGATCTCCTGGTAAAGCTTGCGCACGTTCTCCGGCGTGCAGTCGAGCCACTCGCCTTCGGCCATTTCGATCTGCGGCCGGGAGCCGGTTTCCTTGCCCTCTTCGTCATAGATGAGGGTCCGCCAGCTTTTGGTGCAGCCGACCAGGAGGTCGAGTCCTTCGGCTTCGAGCTGCTCGGCGGTGGTGACGGGCTTTTTCTTGAACTGCTGCTTTTGTTTTGCCTGCATTTCAAGCCGGTGGTTGGTCTGGCGGCGCTGGATCTGCCTGCAGGTTTTGGAGTCCGCGCCATAGACCGTGATCATTACGCCCAAGGGTTCGTCGGTGACGGGGTGAAGGATGGAGATTTCTACTCCGGCTTCGGCAGCCTTGGCGGTGGACAAGCTCACTAAATTCGACATGTGTTTACTCCTCTATGGTTGGATTGAATAAGGAGGTGCAGGCGCACCCCGAAAGGTTAAAAAAGGCGGTAAGGAGGCCGGAGCCTCCAGCCTCCTAAGAGGAGGGAGGAGGCTCCGCCAAGGTAAAGGTGGAGGCCTGCCCTACACCACGAATTCCAGCTTGAACTCGTCGTCGCCGGTGTTCATCGCCAGCTGGATGTCGAGGTCGGCCGTGGAGAGCCCGTTGCGATCTCCGCTGCCGATTTTGGTGTAGACGCACTTGGGAGCCGTGATGTTGAACTTGTTGTAGGCGACCGCGCCGATGGGGCCGAGCGACAGGGCGCCGGCGGCGCCGGATACCCACTTGACCATGAAGTCGTAGGTGGCGGGGAGGACCATCTCCGGATCGATCTTGCCGGTCGGTTTCCGGTCGGTGAGCAGCGCCGACAGGTAGCCGGTCATGGCGCTCGCGGAGGACCTCATCTGGATCTCGTTCCCTATGTCGACGCTGAAGGTCTCGAAGATGGCGGAGTAGCCGTCGATGGTGAGGGCTGCGTTCAGCATGACCGGGGGCACGGACATCTCGAGGGTGGGGGTGACCATGGCCAGAGCGGGAGCGCCGTCGTAGACGCCGGTGAATTTGAAATCGGCGATGATGGGCTCGCCGGCCTTGCCGCTGAAAGAGACCGTACCGCGGCACCCCTTGAGCTTGCAGGCCCGGCCGTCGTCGTAGAGCCACATGGTGAGGCTCGGGACTCCGGTCGAGGCGGGAAGGTAGGTGACTTTTTCCGCGCCGGGTGTGACGTCGACGGTCTCGGCAAAGCCACAGGCGCGCAGATACTTGCCCAACGCGGGCTTGACCGTCGCGCTGTAGGTTGAACCGGGGCCTTTCAGTTCGGCCTTGAAGCTGATGGTCCCCATCTGCTGCCCCGGGATCTGCTGCAGTTTGGACAGCGTGTTGGTTTTCACGTTGTCGCGGGAGTACATTTTTACATCGGGGTCGTACTGGGGATCGATGGCGAGGATGCCTGCGTCGGCGACGGTGATCGCCTCGGCGGTACCCTCGACGGACTCGATCGCGGCGGCTATGATTCTGCGGCGTGTCAGCATGGTTTAACTCCCTCCTTCGGCTGTTAGGCCGGGGTTTCAGAAATGGCCGCCGATTCGGCAGCGGCGGGTTTGGTTTTTTTCGGCGACGGATCGGCAGCCTCGGTGGCGCCGACGATGACGGTTTCGGATGCATCGTTCGTGGTGATCTGCAGGCCAACAGCTGTTTCTTTGCCCATGGTTGAAACTCCTCCCCCGCCGGTTTAGCGGGTACCTTTGATTTTTTCGACGCTGCGCATGGTACCCAGCCCCAGGAGGCCGGAAAGTAGCACTATCAGGTCCGACATGGGGATGTCGGGGATCGGTGGCACGATGCTTTGCTTGCCTACCATGAGCGCACCCACCTGGCAGACCCAGGGAAGGAGCGGGCGAGCCAGGAAGGTGAGGGCGAGGCCTGCGACGCAGATCCAGCCGACCGCGGGACGCCAGCCGCTTTTAAAGAGGCTGTCGCTGGCTGCCTCGATCTTGTTGAGCTCGACCTGCCCCTGCATCTGAGCGATGTCGAAGTCCGCAGCCGCCTTGTTGGCGGCAGCCTCCATGGCGAGCAGCTGCTGCTCTATCTCCGCTTTTTTCTCCGGCGACAGCTCGGGGCCCACTATGGCCGCCCTGATGTTCACCGCCAAAGAGCCGACACCCTCGGCCAGGCCCTTAACCCCGCCCGCAAGAAGGCTTTCCCAAATTGCCATTGTCTCCGTCCTTTTTGTCCGACTCGTACTTGTCGCGCAGATTTCGGCACTTGATCACCGACTGCCGAGCACACGAGGGCTTGTTGTTGTGTTCGCACTTACCGCCCACCCAGGTACAGTAGGTGCCGTCCATCACGCCACTTCCGACTCGTAGACCCGGGAAAGCCAGGAGCGCATGAACTTCTCCTGCTCGGGGCGGGCCTTGACGATATCCCGGTAGCGAGCGAACTGCAGGCCGTTCAGCGCCTTGTAGAGCGTGCGCGGGGACTTGTGCCCGTTGATGGCTGCGATGGTGGCCGGGCCTATCTGACCGTCCACGGCGATGTCCGGGGCGGGGTAGTTGGTCAGGTTGATGGCTTCCTGGATGATGCGGGCCTCGGTCCCCGTGCCGCAGTTGACGGCCGTGTCGAAGATCTCCTCGGCTATCACCTGGTTCTGCACCTCGGAGAGGCGCAGCGGGTTCCAGAAGTCGCGCTCGTAGATCTGTGCCGCACGCTCCAGAGTGAGGTGTTTGATGTCCTCGTTGGGATAGGATCTCTTGCTGATTCCGTACTTCGTTTCGCCGCCGGCGTCGTCGGGATCGTTGACGTAGCCGCCTTCGACTCCGAAGAGCTTTATGAGGGCAGGTTTTATCTGGGCCATGGTTTACTCCTCTACTGCTGTGTTTTTTTCAGCTGAGACTCGAGTGCCTGGAGCCTTTGTTCCAGCGAGACAATCATGGCGCGAATGGACTTGTCTTCGGCCGCGCCAAGCGCGAACTGCGTGGAACCGTCGGCTAGTCGATCCTTGACTTGGCCCAGTGCAACAAACTGCCATCCCGCGCTAGCCAGGTTGATGGTGATCAGGATGCCGAGTAGCCAGAGAATCGAGGATGAGCGCGACTCGACTCCGCTATGCGCCGTGCATTGCTTGTGGATGGGCAGTTCCTGCTCTTGCATGAGGGGCTCCATTACATTGCCCAGCGGGCGGTTCGGTAGGTGATGTTAAGGGCGATCTGGGCCGAGCCAATGAAATCGCCTTGCTGGATGCATTTGACTGCCTTGCTCGGGTCGTTGATGCTGATCACCTGGGGGAGTCCCAGGGGGCCTGCGGAGTCTCTTTCCGCCTGGCCGATTGCGGCGTAGACCTTGGAGACCAGGGAGCGGATTACCTTCTGCGCCGTGCGCTCGGCCACGTACAGGACGATGCTGACGGCAAGGTCGTGGTCTATCTGCAGGGTGCCCGCTTCGTTGGCGTCGACCTTCGGTGTGAAGACGTTGGCCGCGGGCAGTTCCTGCTCGCTGAACGGCGTCACCCGGCCGTCGCAGGCGGTGACGATCTCGGGGAGATCCTGCAGCAGGTCGACCAGCGCATCGACTATGGCCTGTTCTACGGTCGGCGTGAGTTCCATGCTAGAAGTCCTTGGTCAGGGTGAAGCGGGTAAGGCCGAGGCCGTCGGGTTCGACCCCGATCACCTCGAAATTTCCCACCAGGGTTGTCTCGTTCTTGTACACCGAGAGCCGGGTCGCATGCTGGACCCCGAGTCGCGTAGCATCGGAGTCCAGCATGGAGCAGCCCGGGGCGCTGGTCTCGACCTGCCCCTCGTAAATCTCTTCCCGGCGGAAGGGTGCGTCGTAGATGACCGGCGCGGTTTCGCCGCCGACAGCGACACTGTGGGGGGAATCGTCGAGGAAGATGCTGTTGTCGGCGGCGAAGTCGATCATGGGGTTACTTCACCAGTGCGCTGACGAAAGCGTCGGGCTGGTTGAGAGCCGGCAGCGAGGCCGACTGCAACATGAGCCACTGGACGGACGGGTCGTCGGTGATCCAGGTCTTGGGGTAGAAGGGTGCGGCGATCAGCGTGCCGCCGAGCTCCTGCAGGGCTTTCATGTCCTGGATGGCGCCGTAGAGCTTGCTGTTCTGGGCGCGCGGGTTGCCGCAGATGACGGTGCCGGAGGGGAGAATCGGCTTTTCGGTATCGTTGTCCTGATCGTCGATGTACCACTCGGCGTAGACGTAGATGTCCGCGAAGACGATGCCGTCGTTGATGGTGCCGCAGAAGGCAATGCCTTCATCCATCTGCTGCGGATCGATCTGGCCTGTCTGGATCTTGAAGCGGCTCAGGAGCTCGGTGTTCCCCTTGACCTTCGGATGGTTGATGAAAAGCTTCCAGGCGTCGGGGTCCATGACGATGGTGTTGCAGGAGAAGCCGGCGTCTTTGAGGGTGAGCAGGCACCAGGCCTGCAGGTTGGCGACGGGATCCGAGTTCACCGTGTCGCTCCACAAGTCGTTGCCGTTCAGGTCGACCAGGTGGGTTGCCGCCATCTGGAAATCGATGAGGTCGTTGACGCCGTCCCCGACCACGTTGATCTTCCCGGTGGTGAGGGCACTGGCCGCCATCCATTCTTCGCGCCGGGTGATGCCGTCCATGAGCTCCATCAGGTCTCTCGTGAGGAGGGCCGCGGCGCGATCACCGGCGGTCTGGGTACCGGGGTAGACGACGGTGCCGGCCGGGCGGTTCAGCAGGTCCCCGGCGACGGTCGGGCGTTTGGGCTTGATGTACGGCGGCGCGTAGCTGTTGGTGGAGTAACCGAGGCGCTCCATGACCTTGCCCTCCAGGACCGGAGAAACGAAGGGGGCCATGCGGCGCTTTCCTTTGTAGATGTCGATGTCTACGGTTTTGGTGTCGAACTGACGAAAGCCGCGGAAAAACATGTCCAGCAGGAAGCGCTTGGGGCGCTTGAACTGGTTGACCGTATCGAGGAGGAACCTGGTGCCGAAAAGGTCGATGGTGCCGAAGGCAAGAAGGCCAAGAGAGCCGGAATGTCCGGCATCGGCGGGGGCTGCAAAGGCGGCAGCCGGTACAAGCCACATAGCTGCCAGAAGGGAAATGCTCAACAGGGTGAGCCAGAAGGTTACGGTTTTTCTCATCGGTTTATTCTCCTTTCGCTGCCACATGTGGCAGTGCTGTTTCTGGTGGGTGGACTATGCCTTGATGGGGTCCCTGAGCAGAATGCCGAGGTCGCGCAGCACTTCTTTATGGGTTGCCGCGGTATCGCCGGCCCCGAAGGTGAGGGCGTTGGAGTTGAAGGTGCCGCACTTGTAAAGCGGGCAGACCTTGTCGGCGGCACTGGCGTCGGTATCCGCAGCCAGAATGGCATAGGGGACGTTGGAGCCGTCAACGTTGTCGCTGTCGACGATCTTCAGCTTTCCGGAGCCTGCGGCAACCGCGACGGTGAAGGTATCGCCAACAACGAAATCGGCGGCGCCGTCGGTGATGGTGAAGCCGAGGTGGTCATTGGAGTAGGCTACGCCGACCTTGGCGTCAGCAAGAGCGGGGCCGTCGGGAGCAACAACCGAGAAGGTCCCGCCGTTGGCGGCGGCGACGATGCAGGTGAGCAGGTAGTTGCCGACCAGGGTGGACTTCTTCAGGACCTCGAGGGTGACGTCGCCGTTCCCGGTGTTGCCTCCGCCGGGGGTGGTAGCGCCGAGCGCCCTGGTGATCTTGCCCAGGACGGCGCCGCGCTTGCGGTTTTCGCCGGAGAGCAGGGTGCCGGTATCGGAACCGCAGGGCCCGCAGCCGGCAAAGAGGTTGTCGTACGCGAATGTTTCCATGGTGTCCTCCTTATGGACTTGAAATTGCTGCGGGGTTTATCTCCCCTCGTTTGCCATCGTGATCATTTTCTCCGAGACCGACTTGGTTTCGGCTGAGGCCTGTACCTCCCCTTCGCCGGCCCCTTCGGCGGCTGCGACCGGGGCAGGATCTGCTGCGCCCTCGGCGATATCCCGCGCGGCCTGCTGACGCAACTGGTCCTCGGTCAGAAGAACCTGGTGAGCCGCTTCGGCGGCGGTACTCTGGCCGTCGAAAGCGAGTCGGTTGATGAGGTCCTTGTGCGCCGTGGCCGCAGCGCCCGGCAGCGAAAGGACCCCCTGGATTCTTGCCCGCTCGACGGTGGCGCCGGCCTCGAACACTTCCGAGTAAAGGGCGGGATATTGTTCTCTGAGTTCTTCCTTGGTCATCTTGTTCTCCCCCTTTGGTATTTCCGCTGAGGCTTTCCCGCCCGTTACGGATCTGCTGTTGCCCCCCATGGGCATATTCGTCATGTGTCTGGTTTTCATCGCCTTGGCTACCGGCATGATCTCGTCGGCCAGGCCCATTTTTACGGCCTTCTGTGCCTGGAAAATCCCCGCATCGGTGCCGCGGACATCCGCTTCGCTCATGTTGCGGTTACGGGCCACGGTGGCGACGAAAAGTTCATAGGTACCGGTAACCATCGCCACGGCATCGGCATGGGCCTCCTCGGCCAGCGGCTGGTGCGGCGAAAAATGAGCTTTTTTCGACCCTGCAAAAATGTGCGTGACCGTGATGCCCGCCTCATCTTCTGCGCGGGAGAAATCGGCGTGGGTCATGATCACGCCGATGCTTCCCACGTTGGCGGTGCGGGGCAGAACGATCTTCCCCGCCGCGCTTGCCAGCAGATATCCGGCGCTGAAAGCGGACTCATTGACCACGGCGGTGATCGGCTTTTGCCCGCGCGACTCGTAGATGTGATCGGCCAGGTCGAAAGCGCCGGAAACGTCGCCACCGCAGGAGTCGATTTCCATCTTGATCTCCCTCACGCCGTCGTCGGCCAGGGCGGTATCGAAGGAGTTGCGAATGTCGGCGTAGGTTGTGGGGCCGCCGCTGGGAAACTCGGACCGGAGCACGCGGTTCAGGAGCGGACCGTAGATGCCGATGGTGGCAATGCCATCGTTGACGCGGTACCCCGCCATACGCCTGTCGTCGTCGGAAAGGACAGCCGCTTCCTGCTGGGGCATGCCGGAAAGGTCAAGGTTCATCCTCGGGCCGAGCACGTGCAGTATGACGTTGAGTTTCGCCTCCGAAATCATCAGCGGGCGGTTGAAAAGAAGTTCGGCAATCAGCATATTTCTCATGCAGCCTCCGGCTTGTCGGGAGCGTCGGCGGCGTCCGAGGTTTCGTCTACCGACTGGGTGATGGTCTTTTGAACCTTGGTGGGGACATCCGTGAGACCTCCTTCCTTGCGCATCTGCTCTTCCTTGACACGCTGGCGGTGCTTGGTCTCCCAGTCGCCGCCGTTCATCTGGGCGGTTTCCTCGGCCCGAGTGGTGAAGCCTTGTTCCACCCGGATCCTGGCGGCTTCGACCTCATCTTTCGGGTTGATCTGCTTCATGGACGGGCCGTTCCACTGGCCGCCGAGCCAAGCCGCACGGACCATGGGGGAGGCGAAAAAGCCGGGGGCCGCAATGGTTCCCTGAGCTACTTCCTGCGCCATCCAGACGGAGTAGACGATGGAGCAGACGTTGTCGACCAGGTCGGCGCGCATGGTCTGAAAAAAAGCCCAGGCGTCCAGAAGGGCCGCTCGCGCGGCGGAATAGGAGGCTGTGTAGTGCTTGATCAGCACCTCGTAAGGGATGCCGATCGCTATGCCGATCTGCCGGACCATGGCCAGGAAAAAGGGGTCGAAGCCGCTGTTGGGACGATTGGGGTCGGCAAAGGTGACATCTTCTCCGGGCAGCAGGTCGAGAATAAGCCCGTTGCCGAGCTGGAGATCGGGCTTGCCGGCCGAGGCGTCCTGCGCCTGCGTGACCACGGGGCGCGCGCCGGGAGCGGGCATAAGGTTGCCGGCGCCCTGGCCTGTAGGGGTTTTCACAAAAACCGTGAACATGGCCGAGACCACTGCAGCCATAAGCTCCGCCTGGGTGTAGCGGGTCAGCATGCGCAGCGGTTCCAGTACCGGGGCCAGCATGGGGACGCCGCGGGTTTCACCCCGGCGGGAACGATAGTAGTGAATGACGTTGCGCAGGCCGGTGCGCGGGTTGAAGGCGGTGTAGCGGTCCCATTGGTAGCGCGTCTGGTCCAGATATCGGATGTTGCCTGGGTGTCCGCGCAGGATGTGGTAGGCGACCGGGGCGCCGTGCTGGTCTTTTTCCACACCGGCAACCAGGGTGGATCGGTCAACCTGTAGGTCGGGGTTGCCCACCCGGTCCGCCTCGACAAGTTGCAGGCGCAGCGGGTTGGAGAGTCCCTTGAGCGGCACGATGGGGAGCAGCACAAAAGATTCGCCATTGACCAGGCGCTGGAAGAGGATGGCGTCGAGACTCGCGGCAAAACTGCGGGTGCGCTCCAGGTCGCTGTCCTTGGAGTCGGCCCACAACGACCAGCGCCTTTCGGTGTTGCGCTGCCAGGCGGCGGCCTGCTGGTCGGTGAGGCCGAGGAACTCGGCGTCGATCATGGACTGGAGCTTCAGGCCGTTCCCCACCACGTTCATGCAGGTGGTGCCGATGGCGCCGGTGGCTATCGGCTGGTTCCTCTCCGCGTCCCGGGAGCGAGAGCGGAGCGCGGAGAGGTCGTAGAGGGAGGCGCTGTCAGCGTCGGAGGGTAAGGGTGTCCAGGTGTTGGTTTCGCGGCGGGTGGAAGAGCCCCCCTCGTAGCCGCCGCCGGAAAAGAAACTGGCGGCGAGCTCCATGCGCATGCGGGTTTCCATGCGGCGGGCGCCGGCGCTGGGGGCTATGGCCGCGATGAACCTGTCCAGCATGTTGCCGCGGGGGTCTAAGTTGGCGTGCTTTTTCACGACTTGGCTCATGGCGCGAAGGTGACCCCCCGCACCACAATGCCGCCGGAGCGGCCAAGCTGCCTGCACTTTTGGTCCCAGAAGTCAATGTTGCGCTGGATCTGCGCGGCATCGGCCCTGGTGACCTGGCGGGAGGTGCCGGGGGCGGTCTCGATCCGGTAAGACTGGGCACCGCCAGCAAGGGCGGAATCGGCCGCCAGCCAGAGGGCTAGTTGTGCTTCGGCATGTTCAAGGGTGAGACCGGCCATACACTCTCCGCGTTCGATTCACTGAATGGGGCGAGTGTACGGCCTTTTATGGGGGGGACGTAAGTGACCTTTTGTAAGCTTTTGTCAGCTTTTTCCAAAAATCTGCAAAGTCAATTACGATTCTGACAAATTTTCGTAATCAACGATGATCGATTTTCGGTATGCTTCGAGAGACTCTGCCGTGACCCGGTAGCCGCAGGAAATTTTTCCTCTAGACATTGAATCATCGGCAGCAATCAACTTTCCATCCTTCACTAGGTCTTTGATGGTACGCGGCGACTTGCCCAGGACCTGCCCGGCTTCCTCCGGAGAGTAGAGCAGATTTTTCAGGATATGGTCCCGCTTCACCTCCGCGATCTCGGCGGCGGTGATCTTCTGCTTCGGCATTTTCGGTGCCCCTGTCTGTACTACTTCATTCACTTTCACGTTCCACCCTCCATTTAATGGCATTCCTACGCTTGTATGGCCTGACCTCTGATCCTGCGGCCCTGCTGGCCTTGGTGCACTTCTTCCGGCTGTTGCCAGATCTTGACTTGCGCTATCTCCACCAGGGCGAGCTCCATCTGGCTGCAGTCCCAGTAGTGGTTATCTTTACCTTTGGGGCATTCGTAGTAGCCCTGGTTGTTCTTGAACTCGACGCACATCTGCTTCGCGAAATCTTCATCTATGTCCTTGTGCAGGTGCCACGCGCCGGGGTCGGAGGGGCTTACTTGCAGCTTGCCGGCCAGCTTGTCTTTGAAGAACGTAGTGTGGATGGTATAGAGCTTGGCCGACCCGGGGAGCGGCTTATTGGTGCCGGGGATCCTGTCCAGATCGGTCACGTTGTACTGCCGGGCCATGCGCTGGCGACCTTTGAAAAGGACCACGCCGGGATTGGCGGCGGCAAATAGGTACGCTTCGGCGGTGCGGGAGAGGTCCTGGTGATCCTCTCCTTCCCCGCCGCCGGAATCCATTCCCCTGAGGGTGACGATGTACTGGTTGCCGTGCACGTCCTGGAACTGGGACTCAAACATGATGAGCCGCAGGGACTCCCATGAGTCGACAAACCCCGCCTTGAGGGTCCAACTCTCCTGCTCCAGTCCGTACCCCCAGGCGGTAATCTTGTACCAGAAGCCGCGCTTTTGCATGTCGGCCACACAAGTGATGGCGGAGATCGGCACGGACGGTACCAGGCCCTCGGGGCGGTCGTCGCGCAGGGCCAGGATCTGATGGTAGGGGCGCTCCTTTTTATGGTAGGTGTAGGTGGCTCCGGCGATCAGGTTGTACCACTTCTGCAGCTTCTCATCGTCATCCTGGGCCTCGAGCCAGCGGGCAGCCACCTCAGAGAGGGACATGTACGGGCTGAGCCAGCTGGGGTAATGGACGTAGATGCTCTGGGGGAACTCAACCTGCTTGTTCGGCTGCCACCCGGTCTCCATGTTGGCGAGCACGGCCTTGTCCCGCTTGTAGTCGTTCCAGCGGCCTTTGCAGAGGGGGCACTCATACCAGGCGGACTTCAGGCGCCGGATCGCGGCGGGGTCGGCGACGCTGGTACCGGGGAGGAGGCCGCGCTGCTCGGGCCATTTAAAGTTTTCGAAGGTCATCACCTGCTCGACTCCGCAGTCGGGGCAGGCGACGTGGTACTGGTACGCGACGTCACAGCTCTCGATTTCGGCGAGCAGCGGGTCGCACTTGGCGGGGTCGTCGGAGTAGACCGCCGGGGAGGAGAAGATAAAGAGCTTCTTGGTGTCAGGGTAGACGGTGGTACGCCCCTTGGCGTCCTGGATGTTGCCGCGCTTCTTGTACTTGCTGATCTCGTCCAGGAGAACGACCCGGTAGCTCTCGGAGGAGACGGACATTTCGGAGCTGGCCCAGCCGATGTCGATGACGAAGCCGTCGGCAAGCGTGATGGACTTGATGGCGGTGTCATCGGGGTTCGGGCTCTTGATCGCGGAGAGCGAGGGGCTCTTGTTGATCATGAGCTGCAGGCGCCCTTTGCTCAGCTTCTTGACGGCCCCCTCGTCGGCCATGACGATAAGGGCGTTGTCGCCCCCCTGGCTGTAGTCGGCTTCGCGCAACAGGAGAATGTAGAAGCCGAGGGTGCCGCCGGTCTGGATCCCCTTGCCCATCACCATCACGCGGACGTGGGGGCGGCTGGCCAGTTCGAGAATGCCGTAGAGCGGCGGGTTGTTCTTGTGCTGATAGACGCCCTGGCGCGAGCCGATGGGAACCACGATGTTCTTCACCGCCCAGTCGGGGCCGGAGAGCTTCCGGCGCCGGCGGAACGCCTTGAGCTCGGCGGGGCGCAGCGGGATGAACTGACGCGGCGACTGGTTTTCCGGCTGGGCACTGAAGGAGGCAGCGGAAGTCATAGGGCGGGCCGACGCTTCTCAAAAGCTTTATCGCAGATCCTTACTACGTCCGCAGGCATCAGCGCCATCTGCTGGCCCTTTTCGACGTCGAAGCTCGCCCACGTGTGGATGACTCTCAGCTTCCCCCGTAATCGCTTCACCTCCGCGATGAGCCATTTCGCGTGGTCTCGCCGCGCGATTCCTCCCTTGCCTTCGGTCATTGCAATCCATTCCTCAATCTCTGTAAGGTCCACCTTCCCCTCCCTCGGGTTTAAGCAGTAGTTAAACCGGCAGACACCGGCATCTTCTCCCCGTGGCCGCACAAATAAGCTCATCGCGGCAGTCGAAGCAGATAACCTGTCCGGCCACAGCTTGAAACCTCCACGGGGCATGATTGATTGTGTGCCAGCACTCTGTATCGGTGCCATCGATAGCACATTGCTCTGCGTGCTCGCAGACCACCTCCACCCTCTCACTCATGGCCGCACCATCGCTTGCAGATAGTAGTAACCGGACAGGTTGTAGAGCCCAGAAATCCCGCCTTGCGGCCTCCATCCATCCCGGAGCATCCTGTTTACGTTTTCGACCAATCTTCCCATGTTGCCGCTTTCTACCACGGTGTATTCCGGCTCTTTCGAATTCATGGTCACGCCTCTGCCACCGGCATCATGCCGTAGTCAATGTGCTCGTAGCCGTCATCGTCCTTTTCCCTCTTGATGACTTGCGCGGTATGACAGAGCCTGTAGACCTGGACGAATTCGACATCCTCGTCCCACTCGCCTTCGTCGCGAGCCTCTTCACGGAAGAGATCTAGCACCTTTTCAGCATCTGCCAGCGACTCTGCCTCAGTCGCGAAATCTTCCTCGTAGTTATCGGCAGGGCTGGAAACCCTCCACGGTTTTTTCTCGCTCATATCCCCTCCCAGGGTTTAACCAGCGGTTCCACCCGCCAAGTTGTAAGAGTTGCTTACAGGTTGATAAAAGTCAGCAGCGGGTGACCCGCCATCCGTTATGCGGCAAATGCGACGATACGCGCCCCGAGAATCTCGGAGTACTGCCACATCACGTCGTTCTGCTCTTTCATTCGTTCTTGCTCTGCTGCGTCGAGCGTGTCAAATATCGGGCTGTTCCCGATGAAATTGCTGAGCGCGATGGCTTTCTTGTCAAGCTCTGTCTTCTCATCGACAACGCGCTGCTGATGCGGCGGAAACCCGCTGGTATTTTTGTCGGCGGTGACGTGCTCGAACATTTGCTTCGCCTGGGCGGCAGTCAGCAGGTTCGTGCCAACCGGCCATGTCTTGTTCTTGTTCAGCTCGTCATCCTGCCTACCATCGAAACTGATCCCGCAGTCAGGAGCGAAATCGTTTGGCAACTTCCAGCAGAGAAAACGGTCTACCATTTTGTCGATCAATCTCTTTTCCATGTCTTTCTCCTTTGCCCACCAGGGCATAACCCGCAGGTCGAGGCGACCAGCTGGTGATAGTGAGCAGGAGTTGGCGCCAGTTAGTGCGCCTCACCTGCATTGCGTTAGGCGGCGAGGTCAGCGTGACCCCACCGCCCTTCTACTACTCGGCCAGAGTGAAATCCACGTAGAACTTCTGGCCCGCCTGGATCTTGCCTGCCAAAGCGGGGTTGTTGATCTGCAGCTCGATAGACCCACTCGGGGTGTAGCGAGCATAGGTGTTGTCATCGCTGTTTCCTTCGGAGTCAAACTGACCGCAGACCGGATACATCTTGACGATCTCCGTCTCTCCGTGCGCCGGGTAAACTGCCTGCACCTGCATCTTTGCCCTCATTACCTTTTCCATTCGAATGCTCCTTTTGCTGGTTTGCCCTTTTCAGGGGTTAAGGGCTACTACTGCGCCGCCAGGGCGCTTTCGGTCCACCACGACTCGATAGCTCTGCCGTCTGCGGTCTTGTACCGCAGGTAGTAGCTGTTCGCGGACTCCTGGTATTCAGCGCGACCGATAACGACTCCCTGCTCCCCGCTGACCGTGATCTCTACATGCGCACCCAGTTCAAACTTGAATCGCCCCATCAGTGTCTCCTTTTCATGCGCCTAACCAGCGGGTCGACCCGCCGAGGTTCCGCCAGTTGGCGCTGGGTTGTGAAAGTGGGTGGCGGGTCACCCGCAAAACCTTCCAAAAAAGAGCGGTGGTTGGAGTCACTGCCGCCGTAAAGGTCGGGTGCGCATCTAACCAGGTTTTCATCCGCCATAGCCCCCCATGGCCCGCCAAAACTTTCATGCCGTTACGCTGCCACCGCCCGCAACTGCCGATGGTTCGCCGCAACCAGCGCGTAAGCGTTGCAGGGGCTGACAGAGTTCCCGCAAAACTTAACCTGGTCGGTGATCGTGAGCTGCAACCGCTTCTGAATCCAGCGGCCGCCCACCTCAACCATCTCGATCACGTGGTCGATGATGTAGTTGTCGGGGAAACCCTGAGCGCGGTAGAGCTCCCGGGGTGTGAGCATCCTCATGCCGATGTCGATGATCTGGTGAAGCACTCCGTTGACGGTGACCAGGCCGAAGCGGTGCTTTGTTGTGATAGTGTGGAGCGGCTCCCCCATGCGCGGGTCCTGGTCGGCTCCGTAATACTTCAGCAGGAAGGCGCGGACCTCGGCAACGTAGTGCAATCGGGAGACATCCAGAGATAACCGACCGCGCGACCGCCACAAACCTCCTGCGGCACCACGTCAAAAACCGATGCACAAAAATGCTTCGTGTGCGGATGATTGATTTGGTGCATCAGTACCGCTTTCTTGTTGTGATTCACGGCGATGTCAGGAGACCGGCCTAGCGCCCACTCGATGCCGGTAGAGGCACCGCCGCCACCTGCGAACAAGTCCACGATCAGCTCGCCAACAAAATCCAGCGAGGGCTGAGGATCAACCCGGTAAGAACCCATGTAATTTTTAGCTGTCACTTCCCCTCCAGATCAGAAAGCAGTTCATCTCGGCACATACACGATGTTGCTCGGGGCCGATTCTCCCGACGAATTCTTCGCGGTCACGTATAAAAACCAGTTCCGGCGGCCGTCGACAGTGATCTTAACCTCCAGCTGCCGGTGCATTGTCGAGATGCAGTGAAAGGCACTCTCCGTGCTGGCCCGGGCGTAGAGCTTATAGCTGGTGACGTCCGGAGTGGGACTAGCCTCCCAGGCGAGGGTGATCACGATCGGGATCAGCAACAGGTTGGCATAAGGTTTCATCATGTCGGGCAACTCCTTCCAGCTAGCGCCACTTTGCTGCAGACTGCTCCTGCCGTGCGGGCCCCGCTGCAGTGCTTCATGTATCCGGCAAAGCTGGCAACGCTGGCGCTTACCCTGGAGAGGGCCAGCTTGCCTTCGGCATAAAGGACTGACAGCTTTTTGAAGCGCTTTCTGGCGCGCTTGACAGTGCTCTTTCTGGGTTTGGTGTAACCGGGCCAGATCCGGTAGCCGCAGAAGTCGATAGCGTGGCAGACGCCGGCACCGGATTTGTAGATGGTGGTTTTTGGGTTCAGGGTCAGCCAGAGGCGGTTCGTAATAAAGGCGTCTATTTCCGCCAGCAGCTGCTTCAGATACTCCTTGTCGTTGTGAATCACCACGAAATCGTCCATGTAGCGGACGTACATCTTGACGCCCAAGTCATCCTTAAGGAAGTGGTCCAGGGCGCCGAGGTACACGTTGGCGAACAACTGGCTGGTGAGCGCGCCAATCGGGATACCCTGTGCATCCCCGTCGCTCTCGACGATTCCCCGTATCAGCCACAGCACATCCTTGTCCGATACGGTCCGCTCGATCAGCTCCAGGAGCACGCCGCGGTTGATGCTGTGGAAGTACGCCTTGATGTCACCCTTGAGAACGTAGTATTCGCCCCACTTCTTGTGCGCGGCTGCCGTGAAGAACTCGGTCCGCTCCTTCGCGGCGTGAGTGCCCTTCCCCGTCCTGCAGGCAAAGGAGTCGTTGATGAACTTCTTTTCGAATAGCGGAGCAATGACCTGTACCAGCGCGTGGTGAACAACGCGGTCTTTAAAAGGCGGCGCGCTGATCAGACGTTGCTTCGGGTCGAACACGTAAAACTCTTTAAACCTGGAAGGCACCCACTGCTTCCAGGTCAGCAGGTTCAGAGTGTTCACGAGATGCTCCTCGAGGTGCTGGCGGTAGCGCAACACGGAGGGCTTGAATCTTCTGCCGCGCGCGGCGGCGCCGTACGCGTTGAACAGATTTTCAAAGTTCACTACCTGGTGCCACAGATTGTTGTGGGTGACTGGCATAACTGTCCTTTCTGAATGAACCGACCATTTTCTCTCGCGTTCGGAGATACTCACCGCCGGTGCTGGTGCTGCCTATTCGTGTCCTATCGACACAGGAGAAAAGCTCCTTTTGTCTGTGCGCTGAAAGCATCCCGTAGGATTGCTTTATCTGGCTGCAGACGAGAGCGGGCCGGAAACCGAGATTCGAGTTCGCATTCGAGCGCTCGTAGTTCAGGTTCAGGGCGGCGAGACCCGCGTTCGAGTCGTTGTTCCAGTTGCCGCCACGGATCGGCAGGAGACAGCCTTACCCCTTGTTCAACGACTTCATCCAGCCGCCCAGCATCCTGCCGATCTCGGCAAGGTGTTTGCTCCAGGTTTCGTATTTTCCTAGGGGGAGAAACTCAAGCTCCATTGCTAGGCGCATCTGGGTGCGAAGTATTTCAAGCTCCGTATCTATGTCGTAAAGTGCTGCCCGCTTATCCCGGCTGCGGTTGGTCCTGATGATCTTCTCAAGGAGCAAAAACATGGTGCGCTTTATGTCTTGCGTCAAAGAGAACTTCTCGCTCTTCGGAAACTGCCGCAAGGCAACGTAGCCGTACTGGATCATGTCTTCGGTCTTTTGCTTGATTTTCAGATTTTCCACCGCAACACCTCAAAACCTTTCAGATAAACAGGGAGACAGGGTTTCAGATTACTCGATAAAAGCGGGCCGGAAACCGAGATCCGAGCTCGCACCCGAGCGCTCGCAGCCCAGGTGCAGGGCGGCGAGACCCGCGACCGAGCCGCCGTACCAGGCGCCGCCACGGAACGGCAGGGCTTCGTAGTCCTCGCTGCTGTCGACCCAGACATGGCCGGAAACGTCCTGACCCGCCACCGGGCAGAGAAGCGCCTGCTTCATGAGTGTCGGCGACTCGTAACCGGCCTTTACGTCTATCTCCGAAAACTCGGCAGAGTCGTAGTCGCCTTCGTCGTCGCTATCGGATACTTCGATGCCATCGCCTGCGTTCAACCTCACAGAGGTATCGGGCCAGTCGGATTCCGGCAGCGCGAAGTTGTTGTCGGCGGGCATGAGCACGCGGCCGCCCACCAGCTTGAGACCGTCGACCCATTCCCAGACGTTGCCCACCAGGTCGGCAATGCCGAAGGGGGTGCCGTCGTGGCGCCAGATATCCGGGCCGGAACCGGTGAGGGTCTTGCCGTGCTTGGAGATGACCCCGGCCTCTTCGGGAGCGAGATGCGACTTCCCGTAATTCGTATTGCCGTGCAGCTGGCCGTAGCCGTTTTTGATACACCACAGCGCGATCGCGGCCCACTCCCAGTTGGTCATGAGGTGGAAGCCCGGGCCGGCGGCCGTGCATGCTGCGCGGGCCGTGTCCAGGTTGATGCCGGTGGCCGGGTCTTCGCCGGGGAGGGAAAGGGCTTCGCCGTCCCTGATGATTGCCTCGTAGCTGGCGATGTAGATCTCGCGCTTGGCGACGCCGTCGACCATGAATGCCGGGTGCAGGCCGGTGCCAAACTCCGGGCCGAGGTCTTCGCAGTTGAATGCCGGGATGACGGTCATGTAGGTCGGCTGACCTTTGGCGGAGCACAACACCACTTGTTTTCCGCCCGATGCGGCCTCCACTGCTGTACTGAGCTCATGTTTCCGTAAAGTTGCTGATTGCATTTAATCCTCCCCTTGTGATTAAAAAAGCGGAGGAGTAAGCGGTTCACGCCGTCAAGGTCCGTTACCGCTGTCCTCTTGGTTACATCCACCAGCCCCCCGGCTGGCCCGCTAAAAAAAGCTACTGGTCTTCGCCGGTGAGATACATGATGCGGCGTGCCATGACGTTCATGACTTGGATGGCTTCAGCCACCTCTCCGTGCTCGCCATATATGTCGTGACGCTTGGCGGCGGATTTCCATTCCCCAATTTCTTCATCTATCGCTTCAAATTGCTCATTCTTGGGCTTATCTATCCACTTTCCATGTTTCCGTAGACTGTGGTTGTGCTCGGCTTCTACGCTTTTGAAAATGTCCTGCAGATCCATCCCTCTCTCCTTAATCCACGAAGACGCCGCCCTCGCGGGCGTAGCGGTCGAACATCTCGGCTATGTAGCCTTCATACACTTCGCGCAGCTCGGGGATCAGGGAGCTGATCCTCTGACGCATTTCCTCGGGCGGGTCAAAGGCGAAGATCCGTTCGACCAGTTCATTGATGACGCCGGGAGCGTACTGCTCGAAGTCGGCTTTTACCGCTTTCCAGAGCTTTGCGTCTCGCGCCTCTTCTTCGGCTGCATCGATCAGCTTCCCCTTGAGCTGCGCGGTGCGGAACTCACGCTCCTCCGCCTGGGCGGCGAGCAGGCGCGAGCGGTGTGTTTCTTCAGCGGAGGCGGCACCCTGGTACCCGGGCCGGTCCAAGTTGTTCTTGGCGTAGTTGTCTATATCCTGCTGGCGGAATTCGCCCCCAGGGTGCACCGGGAAGAGCCCGCCCTTGTGATGGTTGCGAACGGTGCGCTCCTGGACTTTGTACCCTTCCCTGATGAGGTACCGGGACACTTCGGACAGGTTCTTGAAACGCAAGCCTGCAGCGGACTCTTCCCGAACCTGCTGGAACTTCTCCAGGGAGGTCTTGGCGGCGTTCCAGGCGCGCATGTTGACGACGGTCGGCGCTTCCTGGTAAGCCGCGGCGGTTTTCCTGACCGCCTCGCGGAGGATCTCTTCTTCGCTGAGGGTGGTTTCGCTCATTGCTGGCTTCTCCTACAGGCGCATCGGCATGATGACGGCGTAGGGTTCCTGCATCCCGAGGGGGGTGATGAGGACCGGCGCGAGCTCGTCGCCGAGCTTTATCTCCACGAAGTTGCTGTCCCACACGGAAAGGGCCTGATCGAGGTAGCCGCTGCTGAACCTGCGCGTGCACGGCGCACACTCGACGCCGGCGGCCAGCCTGTCTGTGGCATCGCCGTATTCGGCGTGCTGGGCGCTGAAGGAGATTTCCCCTTCGCTGAAGTAAAGCGACACGCCGCGCTGTTTATCGGGCGAAAAGAGGGAAACCCTCTCCAGCGAATCCCGCAAGGGAGTCCGTTTGACTTCGACGCTGCCGGTGGTCGTCGGGTAGATTTTCTGATAGTCGGGGAAATCCCCGTCGACCAGCCGCATGGTGAGCTTGTCGGTTTCGGTTGCCACGGTAAGGTGGTTACCGGAGATGTCGAGGCAGAGAATCCCCTTGCGGCTGAGCTTCTTCAGTTCGGCTATGCCTTTGCGGGAAACGATGAGCCCCTTGGCGAGGGAGGCGGGGATGCTGCGCACGTCTCCGGAGAGAGGGATGCTGTCGGCTGCCAGCCGGTGCCCGTCGGTCGCCACGGCGTACAGCCTCCAGTCGTCGTCGCACGACTGCACCTTGAAGAAGGTGCCGCAGAGGTTGTACTTCTGCTCATCGGTGGACTGGGCATAGTCGACGTGGCCTATCAGTTGGAGCAATGCCGCGGCGTCGAGCTGCAGACCCTCCCCGGGTTCGACGGGCACCTGGGGAAAGTCGGAGGCGTCAAGACCCTGTAGCGCGACGATGTAGGTGCCGGCGCTGATGGTGACCCGGCTGTTCTTCAGGTCCAGCTCGACCAGGACGCTGGAAGAGGGGGAGGCCTTGACTACCTCGTAGAGCTTCTTGGCAGGCACGGTGATGCTTCCCGGATCGTCGACGTCGCAGTCTATGGCAGTTTCGTAGCCGACCTCGAGGTCGGTGGCGGAGATGTGCAGCACCGGGCGAAGCGATGAGGCGCAGAGCAGCACGTTTGCCAGTATGGGCATGCTGCTGCGCTGCCCGGTGATCGTTTGCACCCTGGAGAGTGCGGAACTGAAGGTCTTGGCATCGATGGTGAATTTCATTGGTCGCTCCTGTAGGTCTTTTCCGGTTCAGCTGCGAAGAGGCCACCCTGCACTTCCACGATGGGAGGGCGGCTTTCGAATGCCTCCCAGGCCTCGAGGTGTACCGCTTGCCACTCCTGAACCGCATCCTTGAATTTACCGGGGTCTTCGGATTGCATGGCGCAGTCGGTGACGGCTTCGGCAGCCTGTATGCGGGCCCAGAGGTCTGGACGGGATGCCTTTACCCACTCCAGCGCGCCTTCCTGGTACTTCCCGGCTATAAGACTGTAGGCGTCCCGGATCATCTGCCCGGCCTTGCCACTGTCGAAGACGGGCACTCGGGAGACAGGAGCGGCTGGAGCTGTCTCGCGGGGGCACGGCGCGGGCGCAGCGGGGATCTGCGACAGGCTGAAGATCGGGGGGAGATTCAGCAGCACCCACTCCCGAATGCTGTATCCGGCCTTGAAGGCGTCGCCGGGGTCCTTCCCGGCGGGGACCGGCCAGCGCTCGGCATGGCTGAAATGCTCGGACCACCAGGTGCTGCTCTTGCCGCCAGGGTTTTCGGTGCTGCCGGGCTCCAGATCGTAGTCGAGAGCCACGGAGATGTGCAGAGCCGACTGGAGCAAAGCGTAGGCGCCATCGGTTGGCTTGGCTGAGTTGTTTCCCAGGGCCATGGCTCCGACGTTAAGCTCTGCCACTTCCTGGCCGACAAGGATGCCGTCGAGCTCGGCCTCGACTATCACAAAGGCCTTGGCACCCGGGTTGACCACGTAGGTGTCCATGCTGGAACCGGGGACGACGTAGTAGGGGGTGCTGAATTCAGGGGTGCGGCGCTCGCTGGGTATCCTGATCCGAATGCGGCGCAAGCGGCCGCCGGCATAGAAGGGAATAACCAGTCCGATGGGGAGCCAGAGTTTCTTTTCCTTGCCGTCCCTGATGATGGCCTCCAACCCCCAAGCCTTGCGTGTCCGGTAAAGGTCTTTTCCTTTCTCGCCGGGGTTCCACCCCAGCCGGTGGGCAATGGCGGACTCCTTGCGGATGCCGCGGGCGGCGAGGTAGTGCAACGGGGTACCGGGACCTTCACCTAGGGCGAGAAGCTGCTGGTGAGCCCACTCAACCAGCTTTCCCGCGTGTTCCTGCCAAAGTTCGGCGGGAGCCGCCGGGGTGTTCGGCTGCCAGTTGTCGCCGGCAGGCCTCTTCGTCTGGGGTGTTTGACCCTCGCGCAGCTCGGGGAGTTCGCGGCCAACGGCCTTACAGGCCTCGGGAAAGGTCATACCCTCGACATCGATGAACCACTGGATCAAATCCCCTCCGCGATCGCAACCGCGGCACCACCAGTCACCGGTCACTTTCTGAGCCGGCCAGATGTGGAAGCGGTCATTCCCGCCGCAAATAGGGCAGGGACCGTGATACTCGCCGCCTTTATTGGAGGAGACCTTTTTGTAGTGGCCCTTTGTTTGGGCTAGATCTAGGACATTCACGGTGAAACCCCTTCCAGATAGAGAGCAGGACCTTCTCAGGACCATTCGAACTAACAACAGGACCGAGTTTTTTAAATAGTCCTGCTATATAAGTCTTTTAATTCTTTACTTTTTTTATGACTGTTAGGACCTTTAGGACGATATAGTAAGGAATTATCCTCCTGATTCTAAGGTTGCAAGGTCCCTATAAAGTTCTTTACAACTTGGTCCCAATCGTCCTGCGCCTTGAAAAAGCCGTTTGGGTTCGGTGACTTGATACCAGGACCATCTATTTATATAGGTCCTGGTATCATCCTATCGTCCTGCTTCCCCCGCCCCCCCTGCCTACAGCAGCCGGCCATGATCCTCCAGGGCAATCAGAGCTCCTGCTGGTACTCCCCCTTGAGCTCAAGACCGAAGTACTTCACGGTGCCGCCGACCTTGTCGCTCTTGAACTGCTTCTTGAGCATGGCGCCGAACTTCTTCTGCTTCGGCACCCGGTCGCCGATCTGCCCCTCGTACCAGGTGGAGAAGGCGCGGTAGATGTCGGCGGCCCGGACCTCAGAGAAACCCGAGCAGATGCAGCACTCCTCGACGAACTGGGTGATGGTATCCTCGTTGGCGCGGTAGTCCTCGGTGGCGACGGTGACGCACTTCGGCGGCTTCATGCCTTGCTGCTGCCATTCGAGGCACCCTCTGACCAGCCACGCCAGGATGCCGGAAGCCTCCCCTTTGAGCCGCTCGCGGAGACCTTCGTCGCGCAGCTTCTGCTCCGGCTTGCTCGGGTCGGGATCCGCGACGAAGGAGTAGTGGAACGGGATCAGGTTCAGCCGGTTCCAGAAGGCGAAGTCGTCACCAGGGGCGTGCGGCAGGTTGTTGGTGAGCAGAATCAGGAGGTGTGTCGGCTCAAACTCGGTGCCGCGCTTGTCGTGGGGATATCTCCCCTTAAGGGTGTCCCCGCCGGAGTACCACTTCACCTGCCCGGGAGCGAAGCGCCGCCCCTCGTCGGTCTCGGAGGCAAAGGCGATGCGCATCCCCTTCAGCTCCAGGATGTCGGGTGTGGGGCCGGAGCTGGACCGCGCGCGCCCTTGGTCGAGGAGCATCTCGGCAGCGATCGGGCCGGCGAGGGAACCCAGCACGTAGCGGATGGTCTCCACGAGAATCCCCTTGCCGTTGCGGCCGAGACCGTTGAAGACCAGGAAGAGGTGCTCAACGTTGAGGCCGGTGATGCCATAGCCGAGGACCCTCCTAACGAAGGCGATGATGGATTCCCGGTACTCGCGGCGCTCCTCCTCGGACAGATCTGGCGGACCGTCCAGGGCGCTCTGCAGGAACGCCTCATAATCTGGAGATGGGCAGTCGATCCCTTTCCAGTCGTGGGGGACGGCCTTCATGAGGTAGTCGCCAGGGCTTCCGGGGCGGAACTTGCCGGTGCGAAGGTCAACGACTCCGTTGGCACAGGCAAGCAGCCAGGGGTTCCTGTCTATCTGGGTTTCAGTCACGGCGAGAGGCTCCTTGATTTTGTGAGAGTAGGTGAGACAGCTGTTGACCCCGGAGACAGAGCGGAGCTTTTTCACGCGCTTGAAGTAGTTTTCCTGCTGAGCCTTGAGCCGGTTGGCCTTGTCCTTATTCTCGTCGGCCACAGCCTTGTCGATCTGCTCCTTGAGTTCGTAACCTGCCTCAAGGTAGAGCAGGGCAATGTCTTCGACTGCTGCGAAGCTGGTGTCCAACTCGTCCATCTGCCAGTGGTGGCCAGCCCACTGAAGCCACTGCTGGGAGGTTTTGTTGAACGCGAACTTGCCGCGGTGCACCTCGGCGAAGAGCTTCCCGTCGCCCATCTCGTTGGCCATCAGGCAATCCTTGACGAACTTCGAGGTTATGGGAGACTCCACGGTCTTGGCCGTCGACTCCAGGGCGGCCGCCTCGTCGCGCTTTCTCGCCTCGACGGCGGCGCGGATGTTTATGATGTTGTCGGAGGGAGTCTTCGAATCAGGCACCAGCGAGCTCCTGGTGTGCCTTGAAGTGAGCCTGCCAGTTGGTGACCGTGTCGACGTGGCAGCGAAGCACGGCGGCGATCCGCGCGGGAGCGACGCCCAGGTGCGACAGGACGGAGAGGAGGTAAATCTCCCTTGGCTCCAGCTTGGCGCCGGAAAGGAGGGTACCGGTGGCGGCGGTGAACTTCTTGCCGCACTTGGGGCAGCGGATCTGCTCGAAGCGGAAGAACTTCTTCTGGCGGTCGTCGATGATCATCTCGGAGCACTCGGGGCAGAATGCCCCGGCGGGGTGCAGTTCGGACGCGAGCCAGAGGCAGCATTCCTCGTACTTGATCAGATCCATCCCGAAGAACCTTGCGGCGGCTTCAGGAGTAAACAATTTTTTGCCAGGATTTTCTCCCATCACAGACACCCTCCGAAAACTCCAACATATTCAGCCGTTTGCATTTTGGAAAACGAAAAAAATTTCATTCGTAGCCAGACCATGAGGGTCGAACTACCCGCATAGCCACGACCCTCCGGGAGGACCCGCGGTTTTAATGAGGGCTTGACTGCCGCGGTGCCATGACCATAACCAATTCTGGCGAGCATCCCTGCGCGGGGGGAGGGGGGGCTCATCTGATCCCCTTGCGCGAGCGGTAGGCCATCTCGTTGGCTATCTCAGCTTCGATGGCCTCCGACATGTCCTGTCTAAAGTTCGCGTCCACCACCCGCTCGGCTATGCCGTAGAAATCAAGGCGTTTGGTGTAGCGGGGTGCTTTGACCACTCCCGTGAAGATGACAACAGGCTTCAGCCCCCGTGGATACAAGTCCGTTGTGCGGGCCTTCAGGTCCTTCATGCCTCCCTTAACCTTGCCTTGCTTGATGATGGCGCGGGCGAGCAAGAAGCGCCCCATACGGCCGCCCACCTCGTCGCCCATGACCCTTTCGTATATGCCGGGTAGCAACTTCCCTTTCTGCTTCAGCAGCCTGATATATTGTTTTTTCTTGGCCCTGGACCGGACGTTCATGTCAAAGCCAACCTCGTGGAACCCCCCGGATATAGAGAGCAGCTTGGTGATTTGTCCTCGCCCGAGATTGCCGTACTGATCGAGCTTGGCGTACTTGCTCGGCTGTACGAAGCGGCCACCCATCCCCATCTCGAAGGGCTTCATAGGGCGCGCTCCGCCTTTCACTTGCGGCAGCAAGAAGTGGTTCTTGGTTCCGAGGTTCGGCGGATCTTTGAACCACACTTCGGCCTCTATGGTCTTCGGCGCACGAGCTGGCGTCATTTGCAAGCTATTCATCACGAACGGAGTCGGCCGATCAAACACCAAGCCCATAGAGACGTAGATGGCGCCTTTAACCTTTCTGCCAGTGGCGTTGACCCCGTTGGCGGCGGCATAGGGTATCTGCCGCTGCATGCCGCTCAGCCCCTGCAGCAGATCCTCGACGCCTTCCGTGGTGATCGTTATCATGCTGCAGCCCCATCAGGACCATTGGATGGCTCCCTTCCTTGGGGGGGGGCGGGGGCGCGGGAAGCGGCGGGCCCCGAAACGATGAGTGCCGCACGGTCGTCCCGCCCGCGCGGATTGCGGGTGCCGCGCCGATGCGGCGCGGCCAGGCCCGACCAGGGTCTAAAAGGGGGCATCGAAGCGGTTAGGCGGTGAGCTGCAGCCTTCTCTTTGGCATAGATGGCCTCGATCCTCTGGTACATCTGCGTGCAATGCTGCACAGCGTCGACGAAGGCCGCACCTTCGCCAACGGACACAATGGCGTCCAGCTCGTCGAAGGAGTTGGCAAACAGTCGTGCAGCATCCGGCCTATATTCTGCAGCCCATTCGAGGCATCCCTCGGTGAGGTAGCCCATCAGGGCCTGCTTAAGACCGTCAGCGGCACGCTTCATCCTGGCTCTCTCTAGCAGGAGAGGCTTTGCGGCGTTCCGGTGTGACCCTAAAATCAGATTCGAGCAGCTCATCGCATCCCTCCATTAGTGAATAAGCGCAGCACGTCCCGACGATCCCGCCGGCGAAGCCCACAACAACTCCCCATGTGAAGCCAACCCAGTCCCCCAGCATCACATCCCCCCTGGGCCCGGCTACCGTCTGCCGAGCCGCCACCGGTCGTTGGTGTCTTCGCGTTTGCAGGTTCGACTTCTGATCAGGTGGATAGGGGTGACCGTCTTGGCCACCTTCACCTTTTCATCGGGGAGCAAGAGGCGCCCCGGGTCGAACACGTACGGTTCGGGTTTACAGGGCTGCATCGGGCAGCCTCGCCAGCTTTCCTTCCAGCCCGAGGATGACGAACTCGCGGATGATTTCCGGTGTCACCTCCGACTCGACCAGTAGTGCAAGCTCGGCCATCTGAAACGGAACGAACATGCCCACAGGTTCGGGCTCAGCGGGAATCGTGCGCAGAAGGGCGGAGATACCTGTACTTCCTTTCGCCTGTGAAAAAGAAACAAGACTGACCTCGCCTTCCTCCAACGCAGACCACTCGATGGATGACATTGACAACTCCGGAGGGGCCTCGTCCGCTACAGTGATATTTCCGTCGACGGCAACATGATCACTGCCGACCATTTCGAGGGAGCCCTCGGAATGGTTCTCTGCATTCTCGTTCAGTGAAGCAGATTTGCCGGCGGCATCTTCGACGGTCCCAGCGGCCACCTGATCCTCAAGGCCCTTATGCTGCCAGCACATGTCATCCTTGTTCTTAACGGCACGGGTACAGTTCGTCTTTGCGCAACGATATTTCGCCACTTCCGCCTCCTTTTGCGGGCGCTCCACCCGCTTCACTGGTAATGGTGCACCTGACACAAGCGCGTCGATCTCCACCTGGTGCCGCCGGCAGTAGTCCGCTTCATCTATGACGATGATCCTGCACGGCCGACCGTCATCCAGCTTCCCCTTGCAGAACCGCATAGGCTCCTTCGTTTCCTCGGCGGGGCCTCGAAGCGCTCCCCTCATATTTCGCTCCTTCAGAACTTCTTCCACGTTCACGCCCTGACTCCCTCGAGGCCCCGCCACCACCTCTGCGCCCTGTCGGCGCAGTCGACGAGGCCTCCGCGCGCCCAGGCAAACAAGGCAAGGCGGCTTTTCTCCGCCTGTAGCTCGCACTTCCCTTCAAATTGGCATTCGCGGCATGGCACCAGCATCACACCACCTCGCGGGCCGTTCCTTTGCCGCCCGCGGCGCAGAACTCAATCTCGTTAAAGCGCCGGCCAAAGGGGGAAGTGTCCACAATGGCCTTCGGCAGGTTGCCGGTGCACAGCACCAAGCGGTGCGTCGGATTGACCTCGGTTGCATGATCTTCCGCTTTGCACCTGTCGTAGAAAGCCTTCAACTCAGACTTGCTCAGCACCTTGATACCGTCTCTGGACATCTGCGCCTCCCGGTTAAACCTTGGCGATCTCGCCCGCTGCACGGAGCAGCTCGTTGGTGTTGGAAACCTTCTCGGACAATCTCTCCACCAGGTCGTGCTGGAGCAGCGCGGCGTGCTCCAACCGATCCTTCATGCGCCGCGACATCTGCAGCAGCTCATCGATAGTCGAACCCATAGAAGACTCCGGACAAAAAACAGGGGCAACGGCCATCGAATCGTTCACGATCCGTTACCGTTGCCCCTGTGGGGTGAAGTTGGACGGCTGCTCCGTCCAGCTCGCGACAATGCTGCTTCGCCTGTCGCTATTAAAATCTGCGGACAAAACCTGTTGTTCCCGCTCTTCTTCCTTGCACGCAAGACCGCAGGATGCGATCACGCCGAGCAGAAGCAGAGTAGCGACAACCATTTCCTTCCGCGAACGCTTCTGTACATAAGCCCGCCTGAAGCGGCTGGTGAAAACCATCGAATTCATGTTGCCCCCCGGTCCTACCATAGAAAGAAAGTCAGTTTCTGCCGTTGTATTCCTGTGTCACCGTTCTTTGTTTGAATCCCTTCCCCGCTCTGATATATTCGCCGCCACCACAACAAGCCAGCAACCAAAGGAGGAAGGGAAGATGAATTCCAACAACGAAAACACGACTGAGAAGGAAGTGCCGCCCGAGGACGTTAACGTTGCTCAGTTCAGAGCAGCCCAGTCTATTGTCACCGCCCTGATTCGGGCTCTCCATGAAAGCGATGTGCTCCCGCAGGAGAAGGTGTTCACTTCAATCTTGAAGGCTGCCACGTCAGCCGAATCAGACGGAAAACCCATCCAGGCGGCCTTGATGAAGAAATACGTCGCCCGTATTCGCGCGGCGCACTCTGATTCTTGAGCCCTACGACGGGCATGTTGCGCAAACCTTCCCGAGCTGTGTGCCGAATTGTTTGCGGCATTCCTCGACGTTTGCGGCCTTGCAGTACCTTCCTACCTTTTCCGCCTTTTCGGAATTGAGGCGGGCTCTCTCGATACACATGCTGCAAGGCGATTCCGGTGTGCAGACAGCGGCCTGCGCTCTGTCGAAAAACGGCGTCAACAATGCGGCTGCCTCTTCACCAGACACTGAAGCGGGCTTCAAGGCCAACATCATCACCTGTGCACCCAGCAAGTAAGTTGCAGGGCGGTCGAATCGGGCACAAGAGAATCTCTCCTCTATTTCTTCAAACGCCTCTCTAGCCTCTTTGAGCCACTGCTTTTTTGTCATGCTGCCCTCCTCTGTCGGCCTTTCTCTGGCACACGCCCTGTCCTCCCTGGACGGGGCTTTTTTACTTCTCCGTCAACTTCTTCAGCCAGGCCCTGCGCTTCACGTTGTAGATGAACTGGCACATCTTGCTGAAGGCGGCCCACTGCTCGTCGTTTAAATCCTCACGACTGAGGGGCCTTTTCGATTTGCCTCTTGCCATGGGTTAGCCCTCCGGAATGTGGTGGCCCTTCTCGATGCACTTCGCCTGCTGGCGGGCGAGGATCTCTTTGTGCTCGTCCGGGGTCATGGCCCCCAGGCGGAGCAGCTCGAACTTGAGGATCTCCATCGCGCGCTCCGCGTCCACGATCTGCTCGTGGAGGGCCTTGTGCCGGGCCTGGAACTCGGGGAGGTTCTGGAAGTCTTTGTGGGCGTAGAGTTGGGACAGCTCGTCGGCGGCGGCCGCGCCCTCGATCATCTCCTGGCGGAGACGGTTGGCGATTATGGAGGGCTCCGTCCTGATGTTGTTCAGGTCCGGGAACTGTTTCATCATGATGTGCTGGCGGATCGGGCAGGCTTCGCAGTGGTGCATCAGAATAGAAGGTGCGTCCAGAGTATCTGCAATTTTTATCAGCAATTGCGGGTCGGGGCCGTACTTAAGCTCGTCGTTCTCAAGCTTGGACACCGCGCTTTTAGAAAGACCGAGATGCTCCCCTAAGACTTCTTGAGTCATCCCTTTTTGTTTGCGTGCCTCGGAGATGTCGTCTCCTAACGTCTTTTTCATATAAAGCCCTCTGCCGGATAGCGGCGGTTTAAGTTTCCTTTTGGTAGACTTATACTCTCATAAAAGTGGACTGTCAACGATATAAATCTACAAAAAGTAAATCTACAAGTGTGCCAATCTCATAAATTTCACATTTAAGATACTGAAAATATTAATGTATCCAATTTGGAAACTGATTTGCTTTTAGTGGAAAAATCATTTAAATTCCCTGGCATGAATGAAATCAAACGTGACATAGGGGCTCGCCTCCAGGAAATAAGGAGGGAGCTTGGTCTCACTCAGGAAGAAATGGGCGCCCGAATTGACAAAGGGAAGGGCTCAATATCGAAGTATGAGAATGGAGATGCTGAACCGCCCTACTCGGTTCTAGAAAAATACGCAGAGATTTCTGACAAGAACTTTAATTGGATCTTTACCGGAAAATCGGACTGGAAGATCCCATGCGCGGCGGATAAAGAGGCGGTAGCCATAACAACCAGCCCAAGAGAGGATCATAAGGAAGATTTGTCCGAAGTGCTGGCCGAGTATGTAAAGGTGCCACGCTATGAAGTCGCAGCTAGCGCCGGAGGTGGGGCTGTAGTTGAAAGCGAACAGATCGTGGACTATCTATTGTTTGGAATGGAATGGGTAAAAAATACACTTGGCGTTAACCCTAAACGGCTAGCACTAATCAGCGTTGTGGGAGATTCGATGAGCCCCAGCTATAATGATGGCGACCTGATCCTAGTGGACACATCTACCGGCCGCCCAAAAAGCGATGCGGTCTATGTTCTACAGCACGATTCATGTCTGTGGGTAAAGCGACTGCATTTCCACTTTGATGGTTCAGTTGCCGTGATCAGTGATAACCCTCGCTATCCAGAGCAGACAATATCTGGAGAAGCGCTGCAGCGGTTGCAGATAATTGGAAGGGTTATGTGGCGAGGCGGGAAATAAGGATACGTCGTTCTAGGTAGGGCTAAGTGGGGTTTGCAGAAATACTAACAATTATCGGACTCAACAGGGGGATGCGATGCAAGAATTCAAGCAAAGGGTGATGGCCCATGTAGAGCACATCAAGACTGTGGGGTCTCACTGTTCAACTGAAGAAACTACAAAACAAGCACTCATCCTCCCTTTTCTGAACATTCTCGAATTTAACCCGTTTGACCCTCAGAAGGTCAAGGCAGAGTATGGCGCCAACCTCCCCGGTGTTAAGGCAACGGAACGAGTCGACTATGCCTTGTTTTCTGCCGGCAACCCTGCAATGTTCATTGAGGCCAAGGCCTATTCGGAAAAGCTGACAAACCACGCCGGACAGCTCGCCCGATATTTCAACTCCACACCTGGAGTAGCCGTCGCAGCCATCACCAACGGGCGGGAGTGGCGCTTCTTCACAGACCTCAAATTGCCGAACGTCATGGACGAACAGCCTTTCCTGACAGTAAGCTTTGACAGCATCTCCGAGGCTGAAATTGAGCAATTGGCACAGTTCCGATACGAGAATCTACACCCTGACCGCCTCAGATCGTTTGCGGAAGAACGGGTGTACCAGGAACTTTTCCAAGGAGCAATTGAAAGCTGTTTACGCGACGTTGACCAAGACTTTGTGCGCTTCGTGGTGAACCGGGCCAACCCATCGGCCAAGTTGACAAACCGGTTTGTCGAGACTGTTACCCCAATGGTGAAGCGTGCAGTTGCAGACGCTATCAGTAGGATGGTAGTGACAGGGCTTTCCGCAGCCCCTATAGTCTCCGATCTCCCTGCAGCCACTCCCGCCCGAGCCGCAGAGCCCACATGTGACTTCGAAATAGATCCTAACAATCCTAAAATCATCACCACTCCTGACGAGAGAAAGCTTCTTGCCATTCTCAGAGAGATGCTTAGCGGAGTAGTGAGCACGGAAGAAGTTATCGGCAAGGACACGGAATCTTACTACACGGTGCTCTACCAAGGGAAAAACAACAGATGGATTGTCAGGTACCTCGGCGACCGGGCCAAGCCGCTGGCCTACTTCCCCATTGAACTCACCGAGCAACAGAGAGAAGGGATCGTTAAGAGAGGGCTAGAGATGGGTCCGTCAGGAAGTGTTGTTCTAGATAAGCCGGAAAGCATAATGAGATTGTCAGGCATCGTCTTCGATATGTTGAGCTTCTGCCAGGATGACACCAATTTCAAAAAGGAAAGGAAGAAGGCCTGCCAGGTCGAAGAAGACCTAGGGTAAGAGGGTGACAGTATTGATATTGTTGTGATTGCAAAAGGAGGGATTAGTGAGAGTAATTATAGCGGTGCTTGTTACAATAGTTTTTTCTTTCACCTTAAATGCTGCAGCGCAATCTTATGGATTTCAAAACATCCCTTTTGGTACTTCTTTTGAGGAGGTTAAGTCAACTTTGGTTAAAACCTACGGGGAGGGTTCTCTTTACCCTCCACCTGAAGATGATGGCGATTATATTTGGTTAAACGGGTTCCATTTAGGTGAAAACATTGTGCAGGTCACTTTTCACTTTGATCATAACTCACAGCTTTATGCCTTCCAATTTGCCTCCCCAAAATATACTGCCGACCGTTTAAACAGTGATGTGTACGAAGACGGAAAAACCTTAACCGATATATTTTCAAAAAAATATGGCAAATCGGCCAGCCGTTACAAGCCCAGCATCTTTGAAATTAACAGCGGTTATGTCTCCTATTTATCAAAATGGAAGCATAAAGACTTACAAATATATACAGGGGTAACTACATATGAAGCCCAATACAGGGCAATCGCCTATGTTGGCTCTAAAAAGATGATAAAGGCACACGAAAAGTTTCTTGCTGATGAAGAGAGGAAGTCAACCCAAAACGCGATCAACCAATTTTAAACGACAGATGCGGAGAAGGGTAAGAACTGAAATGAGTTGCGCCATTTACATCCGCAAGTCCCGCGAAGAGAAAGGCAAGCCATCCCATCGCCTCACCGTCCAGCGCGAGCAACTACCCGCCTACGCCGCCGCCCAGGGGTGGACCTTCACGATCTATGACGACGGCCACGCCTCGGCCGCCCGCGGCAAGACGGCGGACCTGAAGGAGCGTGGCCGCCTCGAGGCGGACATCCGCGCCGGCAAGATCAACATCATCCTCACCATCGAGCTTTCCCGGCTCTCCCGCGACGACTCCCTGCAGGACTACGTCGGCTGGCTCCACCTTTGCAGCCAGCACCGGGTGAAGCTGGCCACCATGTCGAGGATCCTCGACCCGGCCCAGCACTCGGACTGGATGCTGCTCATCATGGAGGGCGGTTTCAGCTCCGTCGAGATGCGCGTGCTGCAGTCCCGTATGGCCGAGGGCAGAGCGCAGGCCGTCCAGGAGGGAAAGTTTCTCGGCGGCCAGCTGCCGCCTCCGTACGTGCACGGCAAGGCCAAAGCCGCACCGGTCATTGATCCGGCCGCCCTGGAGCGAATGCGGCGGCTGTGGGCCCTAACCGAGACCATGAGCACCCGCCTCGTCGCCGACGAACTCGGCATGCCGCTCATTGCCGTCCGCAGGGCCATCTCCGCCGACCGCCTGCTCTTCTACCAGGCCAAGCGGCTGGACTCCCATGGCGAGCTGATCGACTGCGAGTGGGAACCCTGCATGACCGCGGAGCAAGCCGAGCGGATTCGAGCAAACCGCCGACAACGCTTCAGCGGCGGTGCGCGGCGTGACCACGGCGGGCTCCTCACTAACCTCGGCATATTCACCTGTGGCTATTGCGGCCGGAGCGTCCGAAGCTGGAACGGCCGGCCACAGAAGGACGGCACAAGGACGGCGTACTATGGCTGCAAGGCCAACGAACTGAAACGCCTGTGCCCTCCCTCCCGGATGATCCTGCAGCAGCTCCTGGACGAAAGGGTGCTCATCAACGTCTTCGGCCTGCTCTCCGACACGGCCAAGCTCCAGTACTACTGGCAGGACGCCCAGCAAAACGAAGACAGCGGCCCAAAGTTGGCAGCACTCGCCAAAGAAGAAAAGGCCCTGCTCGGGAAAAAACAGCGCCTGGTAGCCGCGATCGTGGAAGGGGTGCTGAGCTTTGCCGACGGCAAGCCACAGAGAGAGAGCCTCGATACGCAGCTCTCTAAGATCAGAGAACAGAGGATGACCATAATTGCAGCGCGACAAGCCGAGCCCGACTGGGAAGGACTCAACTTCACCAGGGAGGAATTCGACCAGCTCTCCGACGAAGAACAGCGCGAGCTGCTCACCCTGGTGATCAAGGAGATCCGCTTCTACAGCAGCTACCTGCTCATCGAGTACCGGTTCCCGCGAGGACTGGGCGGCGAGAGCGTTTCGCGCACCAACCTGCCCAGTCCGGTCAGGTTAAGCAAGAAGCCTTCAGCTAAAACCAACGGATAATCAGACACTTGCGCTCCACAATCGCGGCTAGATTTAGGCGTGTATTGATAAAACGGAAAAAGCCGCACAAGTTTAAGTACTTGTGCGGCTTTTGATTTCTTTCGGTGTCAGTTGCTCTACCAACTGAGCTAAGATGGCGCTAATGGGTTTACGTGTATTGATTGTAGCTAGAAATTGTGTCTGCAAATGAAGTCGAAAGCAGGCGTTTCTTTTACCGTAAAATGCCAGTTCCGTCAATGACATTCTACCAGGATCGTCATCCCACCCGGAATGATGGTAAGGAAAAATTCTTGGCGCCTGACATCGCGGCTGAACATCTTCACTAACGCCGCCGGCACCTTAGTCCCGCCTGGGCAGCCAACAAGCAGGCGGACACAGCGGCGGCCAGTCGGTAAGTCCCCTCGACCGTTTGCTTTATAACTCGAATTGTGTTACATAATGTCGGCATATATAATTATCTGCCGACGTGGAAGGGCTCAGCTTTGAAAATAACACCGATAGATAAAATCATCAGCCTGGCAAGAGCGTGTGGCATTATCCGCCCCCGGGATCTTGATGCGTACGGCGTTCCCAGGGAATATCTGCGCCGCCTTTGCGCCAAGGGAATCCTGGAGCGCGAGTCCCGCGGCATCTATACGCTTAGAGATGTCGAACTGACTCAGCACCACAGCTTGATGCAGGCATGCAAGCGACTGCCGAAAGGGGTGGCCTGTCTACTCTCCGCCCTCCGCTTCCATGGTCTCACCACCCAGGCCCCCTTTGAGATCTGGATGGCCATTGACCGCAAGGCACGCCTACCTAAGGTGGAAGGGGTTCCGCTACGGATCGTTCGTTTTTCCGGGGAGGCCCTCACGGAGGGAGTTGAGCGCCATATGATCGAAGGAATAGAGGTGAGCGTATATTGTCCTGCCAAGACTATCGCAGACTGCTTTAAATACCGCAACAAGATCGGGCTGGATGTGGCCCTCGAAGCTCTGCGCGAATGTCGGCGCGAGCGTCGCTGCACCATGGACGATCTTTGGCGGTATGCCAAGATCTGCCGGGTGGCAAACGTCATACGCCCTTACCTGGAGGCTCTTTCGTGACCAGAAAGGATCTATCTGACATTTCCGCTTCCGTGCGGCAGCGTCTTCTGAATAGATCTAAGGAGCAAGGCGAGGATTTTCAGCTTGCCCTCACCCGGTTCATCTTGGAGAGACTCCTTTATCGTCTGGGCCGTTCCGAGTTCCGAGAACAGTTCATTCTCAAGGGCGCCATGCTCTTTTCCCTGTGGGGCAACACGCCTCACAGGGCCACACGCGACATTGACTTTCTTGGCTTTGGGGAGAGTGCAGTCAACAGGCTTGTACAGATTTTTCAGACCGTGTGTCTGACGCGGGTTGAAAATGACGGAGTCACTTTTCTTCAGCAAAGCGCCAGGGGGATGGAAATACGTGAAGACCAGGAATATGACGGAGTGCGAATAACCTTGGAGGCGCGTCTGGGAGGGGCACGGATACCGGTGCAAGTTGATATCGGGTTCGGTGATACTGTTATCCCTGAGGCGGGCTATGCGGAATATCCGACTTCGCTCGACTTCCCTGCACCATATATCCGCGTCTACCCCCGGGAAACAGTTGTCGCAGAGAAATTCCAGGCAATGGTATATCTCGGCATGGCTAACAGCCGAATGAAAGACTACTATGACCTCTGGATCATAGGAAAGACGTTCCCCTTTGAGGGAAGAATCCTGGCACAGGCGATCATGGCCACGTTTTCACGACGCAGAACCGCTTTAGCCGAAGTCCTCCCCTTGGCACTGACGGTGGAATTTTCCGGAAACCTCGGCAAGCAGACTCAATGGCGAGCGTTTGTCAAAAGGAACCAACTGGCACCAGCCGATTTATTCCTGCCCATAGTTATTGCCGAAATTCGAGAGTTTCTTCAACCGCCTTTGATTGCCGCTGCGCGGGGAGAAACTTTTGATTTTTCCTGGCCGCCAGGAGGGCCGTGGCGGCAGGTAGCAGGCGGAGTGTGAAATATTTCAGATTTTATTTCTTTCCTGCTAGAGCTGTTTGAGAAGTATCAGGTGATACTGTCCGAGAACAGTAATCTGAAAGAAGAAATTAGAGCTTTGAAGGCACAGTTGGGCATTGCGGAAGCGCGGATTCCTGCTGATGAAATTTCAGTGCGTGAATCCGAATCCGAAATGACCGACCAACAATCTGTGGGCAAAGTATTGCCTCCAGGCATAAACAGTAACTCTGTCCCAAGTGAAAAAATCAGGCTGTATATGTCGCTCTTCAAGGGACGGGACGATGTTTATGCCAAGAGATGGGAAAGCAAACAGAAGGAAAAGTCCGGATATTCGCCTTCGTGTCTGAATGAATGGGGGAACATGTAGTCGCACTCCGGTGAAAATAGCTTTATAGGCGCTAATTAATGTGATATGGAGTTGACGTTTGGCGGCGTTAACTTCTTTCGAGCATGCGAGTGCGAATATGGAATCTGCACAACTTTCACTATTGATAGTTGAAGATGACGATGCCGCCCGTGCCAGTCTGCGCAATCTCATAGCCATGGAGTTCCCCTCCGTGACCATCCGAACCGCCGATAACGGTCAGGCCGGTCTGGAGTGCTACGTACGCCATCCGGCAGAGATGGTTTTGACCGATATCCATATGCCGCTCATGGACGGCATCGGCATGGCAACCGAAATAAAGTCCAGGAATCCGGACGTTGCCATCATCGCCCTGACCTCCTATTCGGATACAAAATACCTGTTGCAGGCGATAGAGATAGGAATCGACCACTACCTGTTGAAGCCGCTGGATTTCGAAAAGCTTTACATATTGATTCACAAAAAAATTGCGTCGATAAAGGACAGCTATAAGCAAAAGACGATGGCTGCGGCCCTGCTGAAGTATCAAGATGAGCTGAAGGCCGCCAATGAGCTACTCGAACAGCGCGTCAGTGAACGGACTGCGGCCCTGGAGGCATCGATCAAAGACCAGGAGGCTTTCAGCTACTCGGTCTCGCACGACCTGCGCGCCCCTTTGCGCCACATCAACAGTTTCAGCTCGATTCTGCTTGAGGAGTATGCCCGGCACCTTCCCGGTGATGCCAAGGATTACCTGGGCAGGATCATCGACGCCTCGAAAAGGATGGGGGCTTTCATCGATCACCTGCTGGAGTCGTCCCGGGTCGGGCGGTCGGAGATCAGGCAGGAGCGGGTGGACCTGAGCGAACTGGCGCAAACGATGCTCGGCATGTTGCAGGAGCTCGATCCGGGTCGGGAGATCGAATGCAGCATCGAGAGAGAATTGGTAGTCATGGGCGATCACACCCTGCTCAAGCAGCTGCTGCAGAATCTCCTCAGCAACGCCTGGAAATATAGCGCCCTCAAACCGATGTCGCATATCGAGTTCGGCTTCGCCCGGGAGCAGTCGGCATTCTTCATCAAGGACAACGGCGCCGGCTTCGACATGGCCTATAAGGACGATCTTTTCAAGGCCTTCCAGCGGCTTCACGGGGCTGAATTCGAAGGCGACGGCATAGGCCTCAGCACGGCGCAACGCATCGTCGAGCTGCATGGAGGCCGGATCTGGGCCGAAGGGAGCGTGGGGCGGGGGGCGGCCTTTTATTTCACCCTGCCGCAAAATCATGAGGAGGCAGCTTGTCACCCCGATGGTTTGGACAGATAATAGCCTCTGTCCCGGTTCCGCCCCTCCTCCCCTCCTTTCACCCATCCCCGACCCTCCCCTTGAAGGGGAGGGGGAGATTGCCGCAGGGGGGCTTGAAGCTGGTGCGAGCCAGGAGAAATCCCCCCCGCCCCCCCTTTCCCAAAGGGGGGAAAGTCGATGAACAGTTGGCGCAAGTTTGGCGCGAATCAGGTAGTTAAATGGTGTGACCCGGAAGTTTGCGGGCTGGAGGCCGGATTGGCAAACGCGGCACAAGAGGACAAGCCTCTCTACGTGGTGGGAATCGGCGCGTCTGCCGGCGGCCTGCTTGCGCTGCAACAATTTTTCGACAGCATGCCGGGCGACAGCGGCATCTGCTTCGTGATAATTCAGCACCTCTCTCCCGATTTCGAGAGCCAGATGGATCGGCTTTTGAGTCGCCACACCTCGATGCCGGTACAAAAGGTTACCGAAGGCATCATCCTGAAGTCAAATCACGTCTACCTGAACACTTCCATGACCCAACTGGAGATAAGGGAGAGGCACCTGTTCCTGACCCCGGTTTCCTCGGATCAGCATGTGGATCTGCCGATCGACGTTTTTTTCAGGTCCCTGGCCGGGTCACTGGGGGCGCGAGCGATCGGAGTGGTCCTCTCCGGTACCGGCACGGACGGCTCGGACGGCATCAGGTTCATCGAGAGATCCGGCGGGCTGGTCCTGGTGCAGAGCCCGGAATCCGCCCAGTTCGATGCCATGCCGAAAAGCGCGATGGACACAGGCGTTTCCCATTTCGTGGTGAGCCCGTCGGAGATGCCCGGCATCATCGTGAACCATGCCGCCAGCCCGCAGACGCACCCGACCCAAGGTCCGCCCGTGGTGGAACTGAGCGAAGGGGACGCCGATTACCAGGAGGTATTCAGCCTGTTGCAGCGCGAGTACAGCCTGGACTTCGGCCGGTACAAAATCGGGACTGTCGGTCGCCGGATCGGCCGGCGCATGGGATACCGGCGCATCGGGGAGATTTCCGCCTACCTGGAAATCCTGAGATCGGACAAGCAGGAACTCGACGACCTTTACCACGACCTGCTGATCGGGGTGACGGAGTTTTTCCGGGACGACCGGTCGTTTGACTACCTCGAGACGAGCATCATACCGGAGCTTTTCGACCGCCTCTCCCCGGGGGAGGACATGCGCGCCTGGTCGGCCGGTTGCGCCACCGGAGAGGAGGCGTACTCCCTGGCTATCCTCCTGGCGGAGAAGGCGTCCGACCTCGGCTTCCCCGGCAAGATCAGCGTGTTTGCGACAGACGTCCACAAGCGTTCCCTCGAATCGGCAGCCAAGGGGCTCTTTACGCGGGACGCCCTGGCGAAAGTAAGCGGCGAGCGCCTGGAGCGGTTTTTCATAAAGGTGGACGACAACCAGTTCAAGGTGAAGGCAGAGCTGAGAAAGATGCTCACCTTCTCCCATCACGACCTGACCCGGGACATGCCGTTTTGCAAGCTGGACCTGATCTGCTGCCGGAACCTGCTGATATACCTGCAGCCGGAGACGCAGAAAAAGGTGCTGTCGCTGTTTCATTTCGCCCTGAAAATGAACGGAATACTGTTCCTGGGCAAGAGTGAAGGGATAGGAGCGCTGGCGACGGAGTTCGATGTGATCTCCACGCAGCACAAGATATTTCGCAAGGTTCGAGAACAAAAGCTGGCGCTCGATGTCGACTCCAGCCGCAAAGGAACAAACTTGGTCATACCCCGCAAAGATACCCAACCCGCCCAGCTGCGACCCGCCACTTTGGATCGCAGGATCCTCAACGACTACGACACCCTGCTGGACCGGCACATGCCCCCGGGGATCCTCGTGGACGAGAAATTCCAGGTGCTTCACTGCTTCGGCAACGTCGCTCCCTTCATGAAGCCGCTGAAAGGGCGAATAGACACCAGCGTACTCAGCATGGTGGAGGGAAATCTCCACATCGCCGTCAGCACCTTGCTGCAGAAAGTGAAAAAGACCGCCCAGACGATGGTGGCGCGCGACGTACGGGTCAAAAGCGGGGAAGAAGAGTGTGTGGTCGACGTGACGGTCGATCCGGTCCCCTATGACAACGCCGATACCCTTCATTACCATATCTATCTGCAGAAGGAGCCGGATCCTGTCGAGGTGCGGCAAACCGTCGAGGAATCCACCCCTTTCGAGCCGAGTCTCTACTACCGCCAGCATCTCTCCGACCTGGAACTCGAGCTGCAGAGCACCAGGACGGAACTCCTCGACACCCAGGATAACCTGCAGGCAACCAGCGAGGCGCTGAATGCGACCAACGAGGAACTCCAGGCTGCCAACGAAGAGCTGCAGTCGGCGAACGAGGAGCTGAACAGTGCCAACGAGGAATTGCACAGCACCAACGAGGAACTCTACTCCGTCAACATGGAGTACGAGCGGAGCAACATAGAGCTGAAGCAGCTCAATGTCGATCTCGTGAACCTGCTGACCAGCATCGACAGCGGCATCATCTTCCTCGACAAGGAGATGCGCATCCGCAAGTTCAATCCGGCAATCTCCGCATACTTCAAGCTGCTCCCCCAGGACGTCGGTCGCCCCATCGACCACATCGCCTACCAGCTTGAGGATCAGAGCGAGTTTTACCAGGACATACGGAGCGTACTTGCCGACGGGACGGTCATCGAAAAAGGGGTCGAGACCAAAGAGGGAGAGTGGCTGCTCAGCCGGATCATGCCTTTCAAGTCGGAGGAAGGGCGCAGGGAAGGGGTGGTGATCACCTTCACCGACATATCGCAGGTAAAGGAAGCGGAGCTGAAGGTCGGCAAGCTCAACGAAGAACTGGCGATGCGCGTGAAGGAACTGGAAGAGACCTATCGCAAGCTGGAGGCGGAAACTGCAGAACGCCTGCGGGCCATGGAGGAACTCCGGCAAAAAGACCGGTTGATGCTCCAGCAAAGCCGCATGGCTGCCATGGGCGAGATGCTTGGGAACATAGCTCATCAGTGGCGCCAGCCGCTGAACGTCCTGGGGCTCAAGATCCAGGAATTGCGCATTTCCCAGAAGCACGGCAGGCTCACCGAGGATTTTCTGAATCTCACCGTCGACAAGGTGATGGAACTCATCCAGCACATGTCGCAGACCATCGACGATTTTCGCGAGTTCCTGGTGCTCGACAAGGAAAAGCAACTGTTCCGGGTCGACGAGGTGGTCAGGAAATCCGTCTCGCTGATGGAGGGGAGCCTCAAGGATCGCAGCATCGCCATCGAGGTAGAGTCCACTGGCGACCCCGGCATAAACGGCCGTTCCAACGAGTTCGGGCAGGTGATCCTCAACATCCTGGTGAATGCCAAGGATGCCTTTGGAGAACAGGAGCGGACCGACGCGAAGATAGCGGTGCGGTCATGGGAGGAGAACGGCAAGGCCGTGGTGACCATAGCCGACAACGCGGGCGGCATCCCGGAGGAGATCATCGGCAAGATATTCGACGCCTACTTCACCACCAAGCCGTTGGGGAAGGGGACCGGAGTCGGGCTCTTCATGTCCAACACCATAGTCGATCGCATGGGGGGCGCCTTTCGGTCCGCAATGTAGCGGGCGGTGCAGAGTTCCGGATCGAGGTGTGACGTGGATGAGGCACGGGAAGGAAAAACCCGGACAAGCATCCTCATCGTCGAAGACGACGCCGCGGCTCTGGAGATCGCCACCCGGCTCGTCGCACTGGAATTTCCCCATGCCGCAATATACTCGGCGGTGGACGGCGTCATGGGGCTGGAGCAGTTCAACGATCATCATCCGGACATCGTCATCACCGACATCGGCCTCCCCTTGAAGAACGGTATCGAGATGGCGCGGGAGATGAAGCTGGTCCGGCCGGAGACGAAGTTCATCGTGCTGAGCGCGTACAACGAGAAGGACCTTCTTGAGCAGTTCAAGCAAATCGGTATCAACAGCTACCTCTTGAAGCCGCTTAACTTCGGTCATTTGACTGCAGCCATTGCAAGATGCATAGCTGAAATCGCCTCCGACAGAACACGGTAAGTCCTCACGTCACTAGCCCCAGCCTTTCCCAAGCATGTCTCCTCCGGTCGGTCACCGCGCCCCTCCCGATTTCCGTCCTTATGTAATCCTTAATAAGTGAATGTAGTTGACAAAATTAATCTTATTCGCTGCGCCGCCCCGTGCTCTCCGAAACGGCCGCTCGCAGATGCGCCTGCCAGGCGGTTCCTTGCGATTTCGCGGCAAAGGGAGGAGCGTCGAACGGCATTTGGCGGGGGTTCAGCCGTGTCAGGGTGAAAAGCTAGCGTATTCATTAAAGCCGTTCAAGCCCCTCTCTTAATTAGAAATAAATAACCGCTTACGCGCAGATTCCCGACGGCCGCAGCTCCCCGGGCCGCATTGCCGACAAAAATAGTTGTGATAAAAAGATGATGCCTTTTTGAAAATATATGGATCAAGTCCGCCGCCGCGGTACCTGCCTGCGTCACTTCACCCGCCTCCCCCAGCCATATTTTCTAATCTAGTCAAAAGACCGAATCCAAGGCGTACGTCTTGCTTAATGAGGAACGGGGCAGTCTCCCTTTTATGCGCAAAAAATTCCGACCGAAGGGTTGAGGGGTGCACGATGCTGAAGAAATTGTTCATAGCGATCATGCTGTTAGGTGTTGTTCCGGGCCTCGCCAACGCATGGACGATAGCGGCAAAAATAGGGAGCGCGGCAGGGTCGGTGACCTGTGAAGGGGTGACCGTCAGCAGCGGAACCAGCTATATCACGGTCCCCGATACCAGCGCCTCCACCACCGCCACGGTCACACCCGCCGCCGGTTACAAGATCTCCCAGGTGGTTCTGGACAGCGTGAACATCGCCCAGGCGGGGGTCAGCGTCTACACCATCAACTGGGGCGCGAAGAACCACACCCTCACCGTCTACTTCACCCCGGTCACCTACTCGGTGACGCTGAATCCGAATCCCAGCGGCATCATGACCGCGCAGCGCGTCCTCCCCACCGTAGGCACCATCACCCAGACGGGTCTCACCGGGCTTTCCTACGGGAGCACCGTCGAGATAAGCGCCACGCCGAACACGGGCAACATGCTCACCAGCATCACCTCGACCAGCAGCCTCGGGACCCTCACCCACTTCTCCGGCCAGAGCACCACGACGGTGAAATACCGCTACGTGGTCGACAGGGACTACTCCTTCTTCTCGTCCTTCTCCGTCGTCCCGCAGGTGACGGCACGCGTCACCACCGGCTCGGTCCATGTGTCGACCGGCACTCCCGTGGTCCTCGACGCGTCGGGAAGCACTACCAACGACCCTCCGCTTAGCTACAGCTGGAGCGTCGTCGCGGGGGACGCGTCCAAGGTGACGCTGACGCCGGTCTCGCCCGGGAACACGGTGGCGATGACCTTCCAGGCCTCGGCCGCCGGCGATTACCAGCTTCAGGTAACCGCCACGAGCCCCAGGGGGGGGATCAGCTCAGCCCTCACCTCCTCCATCAACGTGACCACCCCCGGCGCCTACGACTCCGAGGCGTGCACCTCCTGCCACCTGGGGCGCGACCCGCAGCTCGCCAACGCGTACCTCTCCTCGCACCACGCCACGGGGAGCACGTCGGTCAGCTGCGCCTCCTGCCACAACCCGGGCGCCACGCTGCAGCACCCCTACGACAACAACCCGGTAAATGTCTGCGCCGGTTGCCACACCTCGTTCAGCGCCGCCATCCCGGGGCACGACTCGCTGGACAGCACGAGCAGCTGCGCCACCTGCCACGACCCGCACTCCGGCCTCCCCACGAGATTCACCGGGGTCCAGGCGCCGCACTACAACAACGTCACCTCCGGGGCGTACCCGGCCTCCTACGTCTCCTCCGGGAGCGCCTGCAGCGACTGCCACCGCGGTGTCGCCGGGCCGTCCCTCGACGCCGTGAGGAAGAGCTGGGCCGGCTCCGGTCACGGCGACGTCCAGGGGGCGGGGTGGAAGGCGCAGGATTTCAAGACCCAGAACGACTGCGTCCGATGCCACACCAGGACCGGCTTCGTCGCCTACTCCAGCTTCAAGGCGACCTCCGCCTGGGGCGTCGCCTCGGACAAGACCAAGGAAGTGCTCAACTGCAACGGCTGCCACAAGCAGGACTTCTCCCTGCGCGTGATGGTCCCCTACAGCTCCGCCACCGCCTTCAGCTTCAAGGTCGACGCGACCAACACGGTGAGCGTCCCTTACAAGAACCTCGACTACGGCACCTCGAACCTCTGCATCACCTGCCACGGCGGGACCACGAACGGCGAGATCATCAAGCTCGCCTTCGGCTTCGCCAACTTCACCGCGGCGGGGAGGCTCACCAACCACTTCATGGTGGGCGGCGGCGTCATGGACAACAGCATCGGTTACGAGTTCGACGGGACCCCGGCGGGGAAAACGATCGACTTCAACAAGCAGAACACCTGGCACTCGGGGATCGGGCTGCCGAGCGCCCAGTACAACACCGGGACCTCCGGCCCCTGCGCCACCTGCCACATGAGCACCCCCGGCGACCAGCACAGCTACCGGGCCGTGTTCAAGAACCTCACCGGCTCCATCGTGCAGGTGACCGCGAGCGAGGTCTGCGCCAAGTGCCACCCCTCCTCGATGGGCGGGGGCGAGGTGATGACGCCGGACGCCGTGAACAAGCACCGGGCGGAGTTCCTGGCGGCGCTCGTAGCGCTCAAGGGGGAGCTGAAGGCGCGCGGCTTCGACCCGGACGCACCCGCCGGCATCACCTCCTGGGGGGGGAGCCCGCTCACCCGCTCCAACAACATGGGGGCCTTCTACAACTACCTCCTTTTGAGCAGAAACGACGTGGCCGCCTACGTCCACAACCCGGTCTACGCCAGGAGGCTGATCCAGTACTCCATCGACTGGCTGGACAACCAGCTCTTCGACGACTCCTGCTACACCTCGATCAACATGCTGAGCATCCCGCAGCAGACCAAGGATGCGGCGGTTTCCTACCTCGGGGTCAGTTTCTCCGGGATAGTGCCCAACTGCTTCAGCTGCCATCAGACCTACTACAACTGAGGCAGGGTAGATGGCTCCCCCTTCCTTGACCGGAGGGGGGAGCTTCAAGGCAACTCCACAACGAATCGGCAAGGCTGGAAACGAGGGAAACATGAAGCGATCGCAATCGATATTTTGGGGAGCAGCTCTTGGACTGGCGCTTTTGTCGGGGCTGCCGGCCGCGGCGGGCGCCGCGGATCTGCCGGTGGTCACCGTCCTTGGGAGCGTCTCCGCGGGGCTCAGGGCTCCGGGGCAGATGGCGCTCGACTCGGGAAGGGTGCTCTACGTGGCCGATACCCAGAAGCGCGGCATCGTGAAGTTCGACACGAGCGGCTCCGCCATCGGCCTGATCCCGGTCTCCGGCGTGGTCCGCTCCCTCGCGTGCACGGCCGCGGACCTGCTCCTGGTGAGCCACGACGCCTCGGTCGACTTCTTCACGACCTCCGGGACCCGGCTTTCGCCCCTTTCCGGCTACGGCTTCGTCTCGCCCAACGGCATCGCGGTCGACCCCGACGGGAACATCTTTGTGGCGGACAGCAAGAGAAACCAGGTGGCGATCTTCAACTCGGCCGGGGCCTTCGTCTCCGCCTTCGGCACGAAGGGGAGCGGGGCGGGAGAGTTCAACTTCCCGACCGACCTCGCCTGGGAGAAGGCCTCCGGGCAGCTCGCCGTCGCCGACACGCTGAACAACCGGGTGCAGTTCTTCGACGCCGCCGGGGCGTTCAAGAGGGTGATCGGGGCGCCGTCCAACCTCTCCGGCCCGCTCAAGTTCACCTACCCGCAGGGGGTATCGTTCGACTACGTCAGCGGGGTGCGGATGTACGTGGCCGACGCCTTCCAGAGTTCGGTGCAGGTGATCGAGCTGGGGGCGCTGCCGCGGTTTCTGGGCTACATCGGGAGCTACGGCGCCGGGAGCGGCGAGCTGCAGCGCCCCTCCGACGTGATCTTCGACGCGGCGGTGAACGAACTCCTGGTGGCGGACAGCGGCGGGAGGATCAACATCTACGGCATCTCGGCCCCGGCCGCAGGCGCAGACACCGGAACCGGGTCCACCGGCTCCACCGGCTCCACCGGCTCCACCGGCTCCACCGGCTCCACCGGGTCCACCGGGTCCACCGGGTCTGCTGCTGAGCCCGGCACCGCGGGCTCCAGCAGCGGGAGCTGGCAGTACCCCTCCGGGGTGGACTGCCGGCACGCGCGGGCCGGGAGCATCGTCTGCAAGTAGAGATCAAGGGAGCGCCAGCAGGTAAGGAAGCAGGGACATCGTGTCCGGAAAAAGGTGGGTACAAACCATGAAGAAATTCGCCATACACGTAGCGTTCGCAGCGTTAACGATCCTGTTGCTGGACCATCGGCCCGTCCAGGCGGTCCCGGCCCCGCACGACTCCCAGTGCCTGCAATGCCACGTGTCCCACAACATGCTCGGCACCCAGAACAACGACCTGGTCTGCTTCAGCTGCCATAACCCCTCCGGCGGCGCCCGCGCCCAGTCGACCCCCTTCTCGGCGGAGGACGCGGCTCACCCTTACACGAGCGGCGCGGGCCTGCAGAGTTCGCACAACTGGACGGGCTCCGACACCAACGCCCAGGCCGGCGCCCAGCCGCCGCTCGACCCGGCTCTCGCGCTCGCGCAGCACGAGGGGAAGATGTCCTGCGCCAAATGCCACAACCTGCACGGGGCGAAGGAGAGCGACACCAACTCGGCGCCGTTTTTGAGAACCCTGAACGACCGCGACCAGATGTGCCTCGACTGCCACCGCTCCAGGAACACGCAGAGCCACGCGGCCGGCACGCACCCGGTCCAGGTAGGGTACACCAGCGCCGTGAAGAGGAACCCGGCCGGCTTCTACGCCGCCCCGCGCTCGGCCAACCCGGCGAACCCCACCGCCTCGATGAAGCTTGTCAAGGGGCAGGTCTCCTGCTCGACCTGCCACGGCATCCACTACACCGACTCCAACGCGGCCACGATGGACAACCACTCGTCGGCCCTTCTCGGCATCCTCACCCCCTCCGCGGGGAACCTCTTGCGCACCGATCTCAAGGGGGCGCAGGCGAACGACGTGAACCTCTGCACCAACTGCCACCAGGGTAAGACGGCGCACAACGCGGGCGGGCAGAACGTGCAGTGCTCCGACTGCCACGGCGCCCACGTGGCCGAGACCGACGGGAGCACCCCCAACGTCTGGCTGCTGCGCCGCTACATGACCTACTCCACCGCGACCGGCAAGGTCGACAACCGGACCCTCGGGATACCGACCTACTTCCAGTCCACGGCGAGCAGGAACTACCGCGACGCCAACGGGACCGGCGTCTGCCAGTCCTGCCACACGCTCCCCGCCACGGTCGCCGAGCACAGCCAGCCGGACGTGAACTGCGCCATCTGCCACTACCACAACAACGCGGCCGGCGCCTTCACCCCGGCCTCCGGGAGCTGCACCGCCTGTCACGGCCAGCCGCCGACGGCCAACGTGGCGGGGGGGCCCGACGGCTACGCCTCCGGCTACACCGGCGTCAACGAGGAACTCTCCGCGCACGGCTCCCATGCCGGCGTCTACGCCTACAGCTGCGCCGACTGCCACAAGGGGAACCAGCACGCCGGTGGCTCCTTCCAGGACGTCTTCGTCACCCCCGCCGGGACCACCGCGGCGAGCAACGGCGCGACGCCCGCCTACGACCAGGTCGCACGCACCTGCTCCGCCGTCTACTGCCACAGTAACGGCGCCCCGCGCGGCGGTGTCGCCAAGTACGCGACGATGGCCTTCGAGGGGGGGAAGGGGACCCTTGTCGGCAAGCCTTTCGAGTGCGCCGCCTGCCACGGCGCCGCCACCGGCTCCTTCAACAACATGAGCACCAACGCCCACTTCCGCCACGCGAGCGTCGATGCGGCAACCGGCAAGCAGTACGGCTGCGCCGTCTGCCACGCGGCGACCGTGACCGGCAACGGCGCCATCGCCAGCCACGCCAAGCACGCCAACGGCCAGAAAGAGCTCTCCTTCTCCGGAACCCTCGCCTCCGGGACCTCCTCGGACGGCGCCACCTGCTCGACCAGCTACTGCCACAGTAACGGCAAGGGGGTCTACGCGGCCGTCTCCTGGACCAACAGGCAGAGCGGGGCCTGCGGCAGCTGCCACGCCGCGACGCCGGCCATAGGGGGCGCCCTGATCGCGACCGGCGCCCACTTCGCCCACTTCAGCTCGTCGGCCAACTCCTACGGGCCGATGTTCTCCCAGTCAAGCGCCGCAAGCTGCCAGGCCTGCCACGTCTACAGCGGGGAACTCGCCGCGACGCACGTCGACAAGTCGATCGATATCAACGCGGCCTTAGGCTTCTCCGCGGCCGGCACCGGGACCTGCACCCCCTGCCACAACCAGCCGGTGAACTGGAGCGGCGGCGCCGTCACCTGCCAGAGCTGCCACACCGGGGCCCTCTCCGTCATCGGCGGCGTCACCGCCCCTGACAAGGGACTGGCGGCGACCCGCGGGCACGGCAGGAGCGGCAACGACTGCCTTACCTGCCACGACAGGAACCAGCGCCACATAAACGGCGGGACCAGGCTGATCGCGTCGCTTACCGGCTCCCTCAACACGGAGTGCGGCTACTGCCACAACGACGAGGCGAGGGTGGGAACCCGGTACGCCGGCATGATCACCCACTTCACCGTGAAGGGGGGGAGCGCCGACATGGCCTGCGCCGTCTGCCACGACCCGCACGGGACCTCGAACCTCTCCATGATCAGGGGGACCATCAACGACCATGCCGTCGTCTACAGCGACAGCTCGACCGGGTTTGTCGACCTCGGCACCAACCTGGGCCTGTGCCAGGTCTGCCACACCCTGACCGCGCACTACCGGGCAGGGGTGCCGGAAACGGACCACCCGACCAAGGACTGCCTCAACTGCCACAGCCACACCAACCTCGACGGCGGCTTCAAGCCGAAGGGGGGCTGCGACGCCTGCCACGGCTACCCGCCGGCGCCGCGGGTGACCGGCAGCGTCGTCACCTGGGGAACCCAGGGGAACTGGTCCAGCGCGCGGCTGGAGAACTATTCCGGCGGCGGCGGCGCCCATCTCGTGGCCGCCCACATCAAGAAGGACGCCAAGCCGTCCGAGGGATGGGCCAACTGCGCCATCTGCCACAACGCCGGCGACACCGAGTCGACACCGTACCACCAGATGGCGCTCCCGCTCTCCAGCCACGTCAGCGACGTCACCGTCGAGGTGGACCCCAGGTTCCGCTTCGACAACAGCTTCACCATTTACACCGGCTCCAAGCGCGTTAATCCGCCGCAGGTCAACAACACCGGGAGCTGCTTCAACATCAGCTGCCACATGAGCCCGTCCCCGCGCTGGAGTATCGAAAGGTAAGGCAGGCGCCGCCGGTCGCATTGCACTTCGTGAGGTGCGAATCGTCGGCGAAGCCGTTCAGATAGATGGATGCAGGATTAAACAGGCCGCAATCAAAAGAAAAGGAGAACCATGATGAGAAGTGTTATCAAAGGGATCGGAGGGATGCGGTGGGCGGCAGGCTTCGCCGTCCTCGGACTTTCCCTGGTGCTCGGCGGGAGGGCTGAAGCCTCGCCGCAGTACACCATGGACTGTACGAGCTGCCATACCATGCCCCCCACCGATTCCGGCACCACCAAGAAGATCGCCGCTACAGGCGCCGTCCCCGGCAACCACGCGGGTCACGCCGGTTCCGCCGCCTCCTCGTGCGTGGTCTGCCACAACGCAGACGTCCTCACGTACACCAACAGCCACAGGAACAAGAGCATCGAGCTCTCCGACGGCTTCGGCTACACCCGCAAGGTCGGCGGCTTCCTGAACCAGACCTCGGTACCGCCGAACCCGCTCGGGACCTGCGCCACCGCGGCCTGCCACAGCAACGGTACCGGTGCTTCCCGCCCCGTCGCGACCAACCGCGCCACCCCGGCGTGGGGTAGCGCCGCCATCGACAAGACGGCGGGCGGCTGCGTCACCTGCCACGACGTGGCGCCGGCTACCGGGAACCACCCGACCGTCGGGACCAAGCACGCCTCCTACTTCGGCACCGGCACCGGTTCCTGCGTGAAGTGCCACAGTGACCACTACAACGAGGCCAAGCCGTTCGCCCACGCCACCTCCGCCGGCCAGCGCAACATCGAGGTCAAGTTCGCCACCGGCGGCGCCTTCGCCGCCAACCAGTGCTCCAACCTCTACTGCCACTCCGACGGCAGGGGGAGCTACACCCCGCCGACCTGGGGCGGGACGCTCGACTGCTCCGGCTGCCACGGCACCGCGACCACCGACACCCTCTCCGGCGCGCACGCGAAGCACGTGAACAACGCGGCCTTCCTGGGAACCTCCTACGGCTGCGTGGAGTGCCACTCCGCCACCGTGAGCGACAACTCCACCATCGCCGACTTCAACAACCACGTCAACAGCAGCAAGGACCTGGCCGGCGCCCACGTCGGCACCCCGGTCGCCGGGACCTGCTCCACCGCCTACTGCCATAGCGACGGCAAGGGGACCAACAAGACCATCGCCTGGTCCTCCGTCACCTCGCTGGACTGCAAAGGGTGCCACGGCTCCGCCGCAGCACCGGACTTCGCCAGCGTAGCCGGCGAGCCTAACTACCTGAACGCAGGGATCGACCAGCCGCTCGCCAACAGCCACAAGAACCACGTGACCGCTGCCGCCGACTGCCAGAACTGCCATACCGCGACCACCGCGACCGGCACCTCCATCAAGGCCGGCGCACCGCACACCGACGGGACCGCACAGGTCGCCGCGGGCCCGGGCAAGAGCTTCGACATCGCCGGGAAATCCTGCTCCAACGTAAGCTGCCACACCGGCGGCGGGATCCTCACCGGCGTCGCCGCCGCCAAATGGGGTGACTCCCTTGGCTGCGTCGGCTGCCACGGCGACGCCAGCACCCTCTCCAGCAACGCCCACGCCAAGCACGTCAACGTGACCACCGGCAAGGGTTACAACTGCCAGACCTGCCACTCCCAGACCGTTTCCGGCAGCTCCACCATCGTCGGCAAGGCCTACCACGGCGACAGCGCCGTCGAGGTTGTCGGCGCCAGCGTCACCTTCACCTCGGCAGACAAGAGCTGCGCCACGAGCTGCCACCTTTCGGCAACTCCGCAGTGGAACAACGTCGCGACCGGCGCCTGCGGTACCTGCCACAACGCGCTTTCCAACACCGCGGGCGGCCTGATCGGGACCAACGCCCACAACGCCCACTTCAGCGCCGGGTACGGCCCGCAGTTCAGCAGCACCGCCGCCGCTTCCTGCTCCAACTGCCATACCTCCAACACGGCGGCAACCCACGCCGACGGCACGCTGCAGCTCGTCGCCGGCTTCAACGCGATCGGGACCTGCAACGACTGCCACAAGCAGAGCGTGAACTGGACCACCGGCCGCCTCTCCTGCGAAAGCTGCCACTCGACGGCTGGGGGCGCACTCTCCGTCATCTCCGGCGTCACGGCGCCTGACAAGACCCTGGCCGCAACCGCGGGCCACGGCAAGGCCGGCGTCGCACAGTCCTGCCAGGCCTGCCACGACAACACGGCAAGCCACATCTCCGGCGTAGCCGGCGACCAGAAGCGTCTCCTGCCGGCCCTCACCGGGGCAGCCAACACCGAGTGTAACTACTGCCACCAGGATTCCGGCAAGGTTACCGCCAGGACCCTCAACATGCAGGTCCACGTGGGAACGGCCAACACCTGCGCCGCCTGCCACGATCCGCACGGCACGACCAACAGCCTCATGCTCCGGACCACGCTCGGCTCCACTTCCGGCGTGACCTTCACCGGGAGCGACTTCGTCAACGGATCCGGCACCGGCGTCTGCCAGGCCTGCCACACCGGCACCACCTACTTCAAGCAGGGCGTAGCCGAGACCAACCACCCGACCACCGGCTGCCTCGACTGCCACGCCCACAACACGGCAAGCGGCACCGCGTTCGAACCGAACCGCGAGTGCGATTCCTGCCACGGCTACCCGCCGGCACCGCGCCAGACCACCACCGCCGTCACCTTCGGCGTCCAGGGGAACTGGTCCACCGCACGCTTCGAGGATTACTCGGGCGGCGGCGGCGCGCACGTTGTCGCGGCCCACATCAAGAAGGACGCCAAGCCTTCCGAGGGTTGGGCGAACTGCCTACCGTGCCACTTCGGCGGCGCGGCTAACCACGCGAAAGCGATGCCGTTCAAGAACCATGTCGACAACGTCACCGTCAAGATCGACCCGTCGCTTCGCTTCAGCGACGACGCCTTCGCCACCTACACGGGCGCGAAACTGGTCAACGACGGTACCAACCAGACGGGTACCTGCTTCAACGTGAGCTGCCACTTCAGGCCGAGCCCGCAGTGGAGTATCGAGAAATAACCTTTAGTTAATAGGTACTTATCTGGCAAGAGGCTTTGCCAAGCAGCAAGAAGCATGGTAAAAACGTCCGGCGGGAGAGGGATGAACCTCTCTCCCGCCGGAAGATTACGTAGCAAAGCAGTCGCAGTCCAGGGATCGATCAGAGGTTTAGAGAAGGAGCTTAAAATGAAGAGCTACCGCAGACTCGGATATAACAATATACGGACGACACTGACACTCATCCTGTTCGGAATTGTGATGTTCTCTGCAGCGCTGGCGCTGGCCGCCCCGCAGTTTGATATAAAGTGCGACGACTGCCACACCCTCCCTCCGCTCGACTCCGCAACCGGGGTCCGCGAGCCGGCTACCGGCGCATTCAAGGGAAACCACCAGAGTCACGCGGACAACACCGCCGCCTCGTGCGCCAAGTGCCACGGCCCGGCTGTGCTCAGCTACGAAACGGGTCACCGCACCAAGGCGATCCAGGTAAACACCAACATCAACAATTCTCCCGCGAGCGGCAGCTACAGCCGCGGGTTCTTCAATCAGTCTTCGGTTCCCCCGGTTCCCCTGGGGAGCTGCTCCAACGTGAACTGCCACTTCGAGCGGATCACTCCCGCCTGGGGGAGCCCCGCCTTCAACCCCGCCAGCGACTGCGACAAGTGCCACGGGCTCGCCCCCTCCGGCGGGCATCCCGTGTCCGGTTCCAAGCACGGGACCTACTTCGGCACCGGCACCGCCGCGTGCCTCAAGTGCCATCCCGGCCGCACGACGTTCTCCCACGCGACCAGCGTCACCAGCCGCGGCATCGAGGTGACGCTCCCGGGCGGCGGGAGCTACAGCGGCCCGACCGACGATTTCCTGCCGAGCCAGACCAACAGCTTCGGGACCTGCTCGGGGATCTACTGCCACTCCGACGGCACCTCGCAGACGGGCCCCTTCACCGTCTCCACCGTTCCCGCCTGGGGCGGCGCGACGCTTTCCTGCAACGGCTGCCACGGCGGCCCGGCCAGCCTGGGGACCAAGATCCTCGCCACCGGGAAGCACCAGGCGCACGTGAACAACGCCGGGACGCTCGGCTCGAACTACGGCTGCGCAGACTGCCACGGGAAGACCGCAGCCAGCGACTCCGCCATCTCCAGCACGACTAACCACGTCAACACCTTCGTCGACTTCTCCGGCGCGAGAGCCGGCAAGAACTACAGCGGCGGCAACTGCTCGACCAGCTACTGCCACAGCTCCGGCAAGAAAGGGAAGAGCGGCATGGCGGCGACCGTCGAGCCCGCCGTCCCCTCCTGGAGCGGCGCGGCCATGGTCTGCAACGGCTGCCACGGCGCCCAAGTGACGCCGACGGCCGGTGTCGCCTTCAACTCGGTCGCGGGCGAGCCGAACTACGTGAGCGGCAGCGCGGGCTCGGAGAGCGCCAACACGCACCAGAAACACGTCAAGAGCGACGGGGCGGTCACCTGCGCCAACTGCCACTCGAAGACCACGACGAACGGCACGACCATCATCGCGGGGAGCCAGCACACCGACACCTTCATCAACTACACCTCCGGCAACGGCAAGAGCTTCGGGAAGCAGGCCAGCAAGACCTGCTCCAACATCAGCTGCCACTCAGGCAACGGGATCGTGCCGTCGGTCGCCAACGCCCAGTGGGGCGCGACGCTCGACTGCAACGGCTGCCACGGCGGGCCCACGGCGCTTTCCACCAACATCATCGCGAGCGGCAAGCACACCCAGCACGTGAACCAGGCCGGAGTCATCGGCGACAACCTCGGCTGCGCCGACTGCCATGCCAAGACCGTCTCCAGCAACTCGGTCGTCTCCGACCCGGCGAAGCACATGAACGTCTACCTCGACTACTCCGGGGTAAGAGCAGGGAAGAGCACGACGCTCGTCTCCGGCACCTGCTCCGCCACCTACTGCCACAGCTCCGGCAAGAAGGGGCTGACGGGAATGGCGGCGACGGTGGAACCGGCGGCCCCCTCCTGGAGCGGTGCGGCGATGGTTTGCAACGGCTGCCACGGCGCGCAGGCGACCCCTACCGCCGGGGTAGACTTCAACTCGGTGGCGGGCGAGCCCAACTACCTAAGCGGCGCCGCGGGCTCCGACAGCGCCAACTCCCACAAGAAGCACGTAGGTTCCGCCGGGGCCTCCACCTGCGCCAACTGCCACTCGAAGACCACGACCAACGGCGCTGCCATCATCGCCGGGAGCCAGCACCTGAACGCGCTGGCCAACTACACCTCCGGTAACGGCAAGACCTTCGGGAAGCTGGCCGGGAAGAGCTGCTCCAACATCAGCTGCCACTCAGGCAACGGCATCGTCGCCGGGGTCGGCAACGCCCAGTGGGGCGCGACGCTCAACTGCAACGGCTGCCACGGCGGACCTGCCGCGCTCGGCAGCAACATCCTCGCCAGCGGCAAGCACGCCCAGCACGTGAACCAGGCAGGGGTGATAGGCGACAACCTCGGCTGCGTCGAGTGCCACGCGAAAACCGTCTCCAGCAACAGCGTGATCTCCGACACCCTGAAGCACCTCAACTCCTTCGTCGACTACTCCGGGGTAAGAGCGGGAAAGAGCACGACACTTGTCTCCGGGAGCTGCTCCGCCACCTACTGCCACAGCTCCGGGAAAAAGGGGCAGGCGGGGATGGTGGCAACCATCGAGCCGGCGGTCCCCTCCTGGAGCGGCGCGCCCCTGGATTGCAACGGCTGCCACGGCGCACAGGTGACGCCGACCGCGGGGGTTGCCTTCAACGCTGTCGCGGGCGAGCCGAACTACGTAAGCGGCGCCGGCGGCACCGCATCCGCCAACAGCCACCAGAAACACGTCAAGAGCGACGGGGCCGCGACCTGCGCCAACTGCCACTCGAAGACCACGACGGACGGCACGACCATCGTCGCCGGGAGCCAGCACCTGAACGCGCTGGCCAACTACACCTCCGGCAACGGCAAGAGCTTCGGGAAGGTGGCAGGGAAGACCTGCTCCAACATCAGCTGCCACAGCGGTAACGGGATGGTGCCGTCGGTCGCCAGCGCCCAGTGGGGCGCGACGCTCGACTGCAACGGCTGCCACGGCGGCCCGGCGGCGCTCTCCACCAACATCATCGCGAGCGGCAAGCACACCCAGCACGTGAACCAGGCCGGTGTCATCGGCGACAACCTCGGCTGCGCCGACTGCCATGCCAAGACCGTCTCCAGCAACTCGGTCGTCTCCGACCCGGCGAAGCACATGAACGTCTACCTCGACTACTCGGGGGCCAGGGCCGGGAACAGCGCCACGCTCTCCTTGGGCACCTGCTCCGCCACCTACTGCCACAGCTCCGGCAAGAAGGGGATGACCGGGATGGTGGCGACGGTCGAGCCGGCGGCCCCCTCCTGGAGCGGCGCGGCCATGACCTGCAACGGCTGCCACGGCGCGCAGGCGACGCCTACCGCCGGGGTCGACTTCAACTCGGTGGCGGGCGAGCCGAACTACGTGAGCGGCGCCGCGGGCTCCGACAGCGCCAACTCCCACAAGAAGCACGTCGGTTCCGCCGGGGCGGCCACCTGCGCCAACTGCCACTCGAAGACCACGACCAACGGCACCGCCGTAATCGCCGGGAGCCAGCACCTGAACGCCCTCGCCAACTACACCTCCGGCAACGGCAAGAGCTTCGGCAAGCTGGCCGGCAAGACCTGCTCCAACATCAGCTGCCATTCCGGCAACGGCATCGTCGCCGGCGTGCCTAACGCACAATGGGGTGCGACCCTTAACTGCAACGGCTGCCACGGCGGCCCCGCGGCGCTCTCCACCAACATCCTGGCCAGCGGCAAGCACGCCGCCCACGTGGACAACTCCGGCATCCTCGGGGTCAACTACGGCTGCGTCGAGTGCCACGCCAAGACAGTTTCCAGCGACAGCGCGATATCCGACACGCTCAAGCACGGCAACGCCTTCGTCGACTACTCCGGGGTAAGAGCGGGCAAGAGCACGACGCTTATCTCCGGCACCTGCTCCGCCACCTACTGCCACACCTCGGGCAAGAAGGGGCAAAGCGGCATGGTGGCCACCGTGGAGCCGGCGAACCCCTCCTGGAGCGGCGCCGCGCTGACCTGCAAGGGTTGCCACGGCGCGCAGGTGACGCCTACCGCAGGAATTGCATTCAACTCCGTCGCCGGCGAGCCGAACTATATAAACGGGGGCTCCGGGGCCAACAACGCGAACAGCCACCAGAAGCACGTGAAGAGCGACGGCGCCGTCACCTGCGTCTACTGCCACAACTCCACCGTCGACGCGACCGGGACCGTGATCATCGGCAGCCACACCAACCAGTCGATAAACGTGGTAAGCGGCGGCGGCAATAGCTTCGGCTACCCCGGTAGCAAGACCTGCTCCAGCGTCTCCTGCCACAGCGGCAGCGGCTTCACCGCGGCGAACGCCGTCTGGGGCTCGGCGCTCGACTGCAAGGGGTGCCATGCGACGCTCTCCTCCGGGCACACCCGCCACATCGGGACCGCCTGGAACTCGCTTGGGTTCTACAACTACACGGCCAACACCTCGACCGGCAGCGACACCGACGGCGTTACCTGGAAGAACTACTCCTTCGGCTGCGCCAACTGCCACCCGGTCACCCTGGCGAGCCACATGGACGGGTCCATCGAGGTGGAGAACGGCAGCGTCGCCGGCGGGAGCTCCCTGCGCAACAAGAACAGCGCGTCGAGCCTGGTCGGGAGCATCGGCTCCGGCACGGTCAAGTGCGCCAACGTCTACTGCCACTTCAACGTGACCACGCCGCAGTGGAACCAGACCTTCACCGCGGCGACCCGCTGCAGCGGCTGCCACGAAAACGCGCCGAGCACCGACTCGCACGCGGCACACAAGGTCGGCATCCACTACGACGACATCTACAGCGGCACCACGGGCCTCCTCCCGGCCTCGGGCGCCGTCGGCGTGAACGCGGGCCACGGCGACCCGGCACAGTCGACCACCATCGGCTGCAATGTCTGCCACTACAGCACGGTCACCACCGCTCGCAACAAGTACAACAGCTCCTGCTCCACCGCGAGCTGCCACGGCAACGCCACCGGGAGCAACGCCGACGCGACCGGCGCGGCGCGGATCGCGAACCTCGCCTTCCACGTCAACGGCAGCAACGACGTGACCTTCGTGCCGAGCACCCTGATCAAGTCGAAGGCCCAGGTGGCCGCCAACGTCTTCGCCTCCTACACCGGCGGGGTCGGCGGGTGGTACTACACTACCCGCACCTACAAGGACGGCACCGCCAACTCCTTCGACAGGTCCAAGAACAACCTGACCGTCGGCAGCTACGTGGGCGGCAGCTGCTCCAACATCTCCTGCCACAACGGCATCACGGCGAACTGGGTAACCGACTTCGGCTCGGCGCAGGACTGCACCATGTGCCATACCGGTATGTAGCTCCTTCCCGGGGCGCTGTCCCCCCGGGAGGAGCTTCAAAAACGGCGGGATCAGACGACAGGCAAACAAAGATGAGGAAGAGGTCTTTATGAAAAAAATAGCAGCAGAGACAAGAATCCAGTCCGACCGGAAGGAGAGGGGAGCCGCCTGCAGGATGCTGGGGAACATGAGCGGGCGGGCGCGCATGAACGTGCTCGCCTCGATGGTGATCGCAGTGCTCGTCGGCGGGTTCTTGGCCACTTCCTACTTCATGCCGCAGTACGCGAACGCCTGGCCGACCAAGTACGGCTCCTGCAACGCCTCGGGGTGCCACGTCCAGGCTGACCCGAACGCCACCATAGTGACCGCAATCAACGGCGCGGCCGGCA
>Ga0209212_1000559_pt1 | contig 71205 bp, 63 predicted proteins | sample RifGroC2_FD_183996 | JGI IMG/M metagenome (GOLD analysis project Ga0209212, IMG submission 183996) | Groundwater microbial communities from Rifle, Colorado, USA - Groundwater C2 (SPAdes) (version 2) | ecosystem: Environmental > Aquatic > Deep subsurface > Groundwater | place: Rifle, Colorado...
GCCGTGCCCACCATCAGGATGCGGTTGTGGTGGGCACGGCCCACCCTACCTCTCATTCCCTTAACTTAATGGCAGTGCCCCTTGACTCCCCCCCGCCCCTTCCGGGAGCCCGCTGGTCTCACTTGGCAAGCTTCGCCGTAAGTGCCGGCACGAACTGCATGACGTCCGCGACTACCAACACGTCGGCTACCTCCCCGATGGGCGCGTCCTTGTCCTTGTTGATGGCGACGATGAAACCGGATTTCTTCATGCCGGCCAGATGCTGGATCGCTCCGCTGATACCGCAGGCGACGTAGAGCTTCGGGCTCACCGTCTGGCCGGTGGTGCCGACCTGGTGCCCGTGCTCGATCCAACCGCTGTCCACGACGGGACGGCTGGCACCCATTTCGCCGCCCAGGGCCTTGGCAAGTGCGGCTATCACGGGAATGTTTTCCATCTTGCCGATGCCGCGACCGGCGCTGACGATCACGTCGGCCTTGGCCAGGTCGACCCCCTTGGCCTCGGCCGCCTCGTAGCCCAGGAAGGTAACTCCCCCTCCCCCCTCGGCATCGAGATGCTGCAGCTGCGGAGTACCGCCAGGCTTTACTCCGGGGAAGGCGCCACCTTGAAGCGTCAGCACCGCGACGGCGCCGGCAGGCTTCACGGTGCGCCGCATCTTCTGGCTGCAGCAGGGAAGCTCGAAGCCACCCTCGACCACCGAGATTACTTCCGAAAGCTGCGCCACCTTCAGGCCGGCGGCAACGCGCGGTGCCAGATCCCAGCCGTAGGAGGAGTGTAAAAAGACGACAAAGTCCGGTTTCTCCCGCTCAACCGCGGCCAGGACCAGCTTCTTGTGCAGATCCGGGTTGTACTCGCCGTACTTCCCGGCGTCGGCCAGGTAAAGGGTCCCGCCATAGGAGGGCAATTCCCCTTCGCGCCCGACCAGCAACATGGCCGTCTCGGCTCCCAGTTTTGCGGCAAAACCGAACAGCTCATACGTCGAGTCGAGGAGCTTTCCCTCCCTGCATTCACCAACGAGCAGTGCTTTCATGTCATCCCCCTAGCGTAACACCGCGGTTTTTTCCTTCAGTATCCCGATCAGCCTCTCCGCCTGCTCTGCGACATCCCCTTCCAACACGATGCCGGTCCCCTTCTTGGCGGGGGCGTAAAAACTTGCCGTCACGGCCCGCGGCTCATCATGCAGCAGATCGGCCACCGGTATCGCGAGTATCTCCTTCTTCTTCGCCTTCATGATGTTGGGAAGGGTCGGGTAGCGCGGCACATTGAGACCGAGCTGGCAGGTGACCAGAGCCGGCGTCCTGAGCTGCACGATCCCCTTCACTCCTCCCTCCAGCTCACGCCTGACGGTCGCGACGCCGTCGGCGTACTCGAATTTTATGATCGTCGAAGCGCTGGCGAAGTTGAGGATTTCGGCGGCGGCCACACCGACCTGGGCCGAGCCGCGGTCCTGCGACTGCAGGCCGGTGAAGATCAGGTCGAACTGTCGCTCCTTGGCGTAGGCCGCGATGATCGAGGCGATCTGGAAGGGGTCCTTCAGCTGCGCCGCGGCATCCTGCACGTGCACCCCGCGGTCGCAACCCATGGCGAGCGCCTTCTTCATCGCCTCGACTACCCGGTCGGGGCCGATCGAGAGGACCGTCAGCTCCGGTTCCCCGCCGAGCTGTTCCTTGAGCCGAACCGCCTGCTCGACCGCGTACTCGTCGTATTCGTTCATCCGGAAGGCGAGATCGGTTTCCGAGAACCAGACGCCCGAGGAGTCCGGTCTGAACCTCGATTCCATATCAGGCACCTGCTTGATGCACACCAGGATTTTCATGACAGCCTCCGCGGAAGTTCTCTTCATTATAATAGCAAACTGTTTCGCTATAACTATAACCTAAATGATACCGGTGTGTTGAAAAAAAGCTCGTCCAGGGGAGGGAAAGAGCTAACGGCGGGATAGATCGGAGTAAAGTCGAAAGCTTTGCACGCGGATGCACATCTGATTGAGCGGATAACGACGGATCTAAAAGTCCTTGGGTCCAAAAGCTTTCAGGGGTACCCCAAAATCCCTTGACCGATCCCGTTAAAATCGGCACCATCGGCACCATCGGCACCATCAGCGTCATCCGCGTTCAAAGGTTGAGTCTTTGATCCGTTTCCATCCTCATCACCCAAGCAGCAGCTTTGAGATGACCACCCGCTGCACTTCGTTGGTCCCTTCGTAGATCTCGGTGATCTTGGCGTCCCGAAACATCCGCTCCACTTCGTAGTCGCAGATGTAACCGTAGCCGCCGTGAATCTGGAGCGCTTCTTTGGTGACGAAGGTGGCGGCCTCGGAGGCGAGCATCTTGCAGAGCGCGGACTCCATGACGTAGCTCTTCCCGGCGGCCTTGAGGCAGGCTGCCTTGTAGGTGATGAGCCTGCTGGTCTCGATCTTGGCGTACATGTCGGCGAGCTTGAACTGGATCGACTGCAGGTCGCAGATCGGCGCGCCGAACTGCTTGCGGGTCTTGGAATATGCCAGAGCGCGCTCGAAGGCGCCCTCGGCGATGCCGAGCGCCTGGGAGGCGATGCCGATGCGGCCGCCGTTCAGGGTATCCATGGCGATCTTGAACCCCTGCCCCTCTTTTCCCAGCAGGTTCTCGGCGGGGACGCGCACCTGGTCCAGGGCGAAGGCGGTGGTGTAACTGCCGCGGATCCCCATCTTCTTCTCGTTTCTCAGGATCTCCACGCCGGGCGACGCGAGATCGATGATGAAGGCGGAGATCCCCTTGTGCTTGAGGCTCTTGTCGCAGGTGGCAAAGATGACCCCGGTCCCCCGGTAACCGCCGTTGGTGATGAAGATCTTGGAGCCGTTGATCAGGTATTGGTCGCCTTCCCTGGTGAACGAGGTCGTGATCGCCCCGGCGTCGCTGCCGGCATCGGGCTCGGTCAGAAGGAAGCAGCCGATGGTCTCGCCGCTGTTTAGCGCCGGAAGCCACTTGCGCTTTTGCGCCTCGCTGCCGAAGCTGTGGATCGGGCCGCTGCAAAGCGAGGTGTGGGCCGAGATCAGGACGCCGCTGGAGCCGCACGCCTTGGAGACCTCCTCGACCACGATGGCGTAGGAGAGCATGTCGAGACCGGCGCCGCCATACTCCTCGGGGAGGTAGCTGCCGAGCAGCCCCATTTCTCCCATCTTGGCGACCAGCGCGTCCGGGATCATGTGCTCCTCGTCGATCTGCCTCGCGATCGGCTTGATCTCCTTCTCAACGAAATCACGGACGCTGTCGCGCAATACCTTGTGGTCCTGGCTCAGTTCGAAATCCATCAGTGGCTCCCTTCTGTTTCCCTTGGGTTGGGGCGAAACATTACTCGTCCCTGCGGTTATTGGTGGCCGGCTGCTACTCGCCGGAGAAATTCGCCGTCCGCTTCTCAACGAAGGCCGCCATCCCTTCGCGCTGGTCCTTGGTGGCAAAGAGCACCCCGAACAGGGAGGCCTCGTAACGAAAGCCGTCTTCCTTCGCCATGCTGAGCCCGTTGGCAATGGCATCCTTGGCGTAGCCTACGCCGAGAAGCCCGGTCCTGGCGATGGCCGCGGCGCTCTCCAGCGTCCTTGGCAGCAGTTCCTCGGCCGGAAACACCTCGTTCACGACACCCCAGGCAACGGCCTTGTCGGCTGAAATCATCAGCCCGGTGAAGATCATTTCGTTGGCCCTGGCGGGGCCGATCAGGCGCGAGAGGTTTTGGGTGCCGCCAAAGCCGGGCATGATGCCGAGGGTGACCTCGGGAAAGCCGAGCTTAGCCTTGTCGCCGGCGTAGATGAAGTCGCAGGCCAGCGCCAGTTCCAGGCCGCCCCCCAGGGCATAGCCGTTTACGGCAGCGATCACCGGCTTTTTCATCTTCTGGAGCGCAAGCATGACCCTCTGCCCTTTGAGCGCGAACCGGTGTCCCTGGAAGGAGTCCATGGACGCCATCTCCCTGATGTCGGCCCCGGCCACGAAAGCCTTTTCGCCGGCGCCGGTGATGACGATGACCTTCACGGTTGCATCCTGCTCCAGCTGATAGAAGGCGCACTCGAGCTCGGAGAGGAGCTCTCCGTTCAGGGCGTTCAGGCTCTGGGGGCGGTTCACGGTGAGCTTGGCCACCCCCCCCGTTGTTTCCAGCAAAAGGCTATTGAATTCCATGGTGCTCATCCCTCCCTGTGGATCATCTTCCTCAACTCTCACCCCCATCCCCCTCCCGACCTCCCCCTTGAAGGGGGAGGAGACCTAAAAATCCCTTCCCCTTGAAGGGGGAGGAAACCTCAAAATCCTTCCCCTTGAAGGGGGAGGAAACCTCAAAATCCTTCCCCTCGAAGGGGGAGGAAACCTCCCTCAAGGGGGAGGAAACCTCAAAATCCCTCCCCTTCAAGGGGAGGGTTAGGGTGGGGATGGGGATAAGGTGGTAATCTGACGAAGCAGAATTAAGGATCTCGATTCTTTTGTGTCTTTTGTGCCTTTTTGTGGCTTAATGCTTTTCGCTAATAGCTGTAGAAGCCGCGGCCGGATTTGCGGCCGAGCTCTCCCGCATTCACCATCTTCACCAGCAGCGGACAGGGACGGTATTTGGTATCCTTGAACCCCTGGAAGAGCACGTTGGCGATGGCAAGCACGGTATCGAGCCCGATGAAATCGGCCAGCGCAAGGGGTCCCATCGGCTGGTTGGTGCCAAGCCTCATGCCGTTGTCGATGTCCTCAGCGCTCGCCACCCCCTCGTAAAGGGCGAAGATCGCCTCGTTGATCATGGGGATCAACACGCGGTTCACAATGAAGCCGGGATAGTCCTGGGAGACGGCCACCTCCTTGTCCAGTTTGGCAACCAGGGTCTTCGCCGTCTGAAAGGTCTCCTCGCTCGTCGCATGTCCGCGGATCACCTCCACCAGCTTCATGACCGGAACCGGATTCATGAAGTGCATGCCGATCACCTTGCCGGGCCGCTTGGTGACCGAGGCGATCCTGGTGATTGAGATCGAGGAGGTGTTGCTGGCGAATATGGCAGAGGGCTGCACCATCTCATCGAGCTTGGCGAAGATTTCCAGTTTGAGCGCCTCGTCCTCGGTGACCGCTTCGATGCAGAAGTCGCTAGCGACGACCCCGAAAACGTCGCGGGTGGTGGTGATCCGCGCCAGGGTCTCGCCGACCGCGCTCTCCGGTATGGTCCCCTTCTTCGCCTGCCGCTCCAGGTTCTGCTTGATGAGGGCCATCGACTTGTTCAATTGGGAAAAGGCGATGTCGTACAATGTGACGTGGCAGCCGCTCAAGGCGAATACATGGGCGATGCCGCTCCCCATCTGTCCCGCTCCCAGCACTCCGATTTCATTGATCATGAAGAAACCTCAGAAAAAAGCGTTTGGCCACAAAAAGGCGCAGAAGACACAAAAAAATCACAAAAATCGAGTCTTTGAACCACAAGAACGACTTGAAGCTATCGGGGAGAAGAATCGGCTTTATTTTTGTGCATTTTGTGCCTTTTTGTGGCAGAGAATTTCCTTCAGCACCTCTCGAAGATCGCCGCCACGGCCTCTCCGCCGCCGATGCAGAGGGTGGCGAGGCCGTAACGGGCCTGCCTTCTCCTCAGTTCCCGGACGATGGTGGCGGCAAGGCGCCCGCCGCTGGCGCCAATCGGGTGTCCCAGGGCACAGGCACCGCCGTTCACGTTCACCTTGTCCAGCGGGAGCTTGAGCCTCTTGATCGCCAGCAGGGCGACGGAGGCAAAGGCCTCGTTGATCTCGAAGAGGTCGATCTCTCCCAGCGCGATGCCGGCCCTTTGGCAGACCCGCTCGATGGCCGAGACCGGCGCTTCCGGAAATTGATCCGGATGCAGGCTCGAAGTGGCGTAGGCCACCAGGCGCGCCTTCGGTGCCAGCCTGTGCCGCTTCATCCCCTCGGCGCCGGAGAGAAGGCAGAGCGCCGCTCCGTCACTGATGGTGGATGCATTGCCTGCGGTGATGGTCCCCTGCCTGCCGAACGCGGGACGGAGCTCGGAGAGCCTGCTGCTGTCCCCCCGGAACGGCTCCTCGTCGCGCTCGACCGTCTTGTCCCCCTTGCGCCCCTTCTTGACCACCGGGACGATCTCCTCGGCGAAGATGCCGCCCGCCGCGGCCTTCTGGGCAAGCTGGTAGGAGCGCAGCGCATAGGCGTCCTGCTCCTCCCTGGAGATCTCCCAGCGGCTCGCGCTGTCGTCGCCGATCTCGCCCATCTGCCGTCCGGAGTACGGGTCCTGGAGGCCATCGTAGATGAGGAGGTCCAGGAACTCGCCGTGCCCGAGCCGGTAGCCGCCGCGCGCCCTTTTCAGGAAATAGGGGGCCTGCGACATGCTTTCCATGCCCCCTGCTATGACCAGTTCGGAATTGCCCAGCCGGATACTGTCTGCGCCGAGCATGATCGACTTGAGTCCGCTGCCGCAGACCTTGTTGACGGTCATGGCGTGGACCTGATCCGGAATACCGGCGCCGCGCATCGCCTGCCGGGCCGGCGCCTGGCCGCAGCCGCCGGACAGAACCTGACCGACGATCACTTCATCTACCGCTTCGGGAGAGAGGGAGGAGTATTGCAGCAGCGCCCGCATCACGGCGGCTGCGAGCTGCGTCGCGGTTTGGTCGGCAAGCGCTCCCGAGAAGGAACCAAATGGCGTTCTCAGTGCCTCCACGACAAAGACCTCTTTCATATCGAGCGCCTCCTTGAGAGGAAACTTTCTTCCAGTATATATCAGAATATAGGACCGTTTACGTCTGTGTCAAACACTTTCAAAACACGCTTTTATTCGGGCTGGGGATAATGCGGGGGATTGTTGGATGGGGACGACGGGGCGCTCCCCCTTTTCGAAATGGGGGAGTATTGTTCGAGCTGGAAACTGATGTCAATAATAGTCAGAGCAGGGAAGAACCTTTGCCGGAACCGGCCTGCTAGATCCAGTAGGTCGGTTCCGAATCGTCACAGGCCGGCTCCTCGCGCTCGAAAGCGATCCCCCTGTTTTTTAGTCGGTTTTCGAGATCGGAAAGCTGCTCGGTAAGCTGCCGGAACAATACGTTTTTCTCCGATATATTCTCTGTGGTATCCAATTTTGCCAGAAAAGTCAGGTACCTGGCGTAAGCCTCGTCAAAAGATCTGTCCATGGTACATCCTCCCATCGCACGAAAGATGTCCTCGCGCCATGGAATATGTGTACCGGCAAATGAGAGTTTTTTCAAGTAATAATTCAAAGCAAACGTATACTTTTTCAGCGCCAGCCGTGCCGGTTCCACCCCTGCTATCCGGGAGGGGTCATGGTCTCAACCCGGTTGCGCCCGCCCTGCTTGGCCCGATAAAGCGCCTCGTCCGCCTGGCGAAACAGGGAGTCGACACTGTCGACCTGTGGAGAGGGGTAGGTAGCGACGCCCGCGCTGACCGTTACGGTCAGATCTTCCATCGGTGGCGGAAAAGCGAATTCCAGCACCGCCTGCCGGAGACGGTCGGCAACCATCACCCCGCCGGCCAGAGAGGTGCCGGGTATCACCAGCACGAACTCCTCTCCGCCGTAGCGGGCAGCGCTGTCATAGGCGCGCAGTTGCCGCTGGGCAAGGGAGGCCACCGCCGCCAGGACGATATCGCCGTTTTGGTGACCATAGGTGTCGTTGACTTTCTTGAAGTAGTCGATGTCTACGATGACGAGGGAGAGGTATTCGTTGTTGCGCCGTGCCCGGAAGAACTCGCCGTCGAGGATCTCCGCCAGGTAGCGCCGATTGAACAGATTGGTGAGGTGGTCGATATTGGTGAGCCTTTTCAGCAGCTCGTTGGCCTTTTTCAGCTCGTCCTGCAGCGACTTGATCTTCAACTGCACCTTGACCCGTGCCACCAGTTCCCCGGCATCGAACGGCTTGGTCAGGTAGTCGCTGGCCCCCTGCTCCAGCCCCTTGATCTTGGAATTGAAGTCCATCATGCCGGTCAGCATGATGATCGGAACTCCCTGCAGCTCCGGCCGGGACTCGACCAACTGCAGGAACTTGAAGCCGTCCATGCGCGGCATGTCGACGTCGCAGATGACGAGGTCGGCCTTCGAGTCTATCAGGATCTTGAACCCTTCCAGGCCGTCCTTCGCCTCCTTGTACCGGTCAAAGAGACCAACTTCACTAAGTGTGCGCACCACCTGCTCTCGAATGGCAGGCGAGTCATCGATCACCAGCACACAGTTGGACATGGAAAATCTCCCAGCGACATAACATGGTGAACCTGGCGGCTTGATGCCGTCCGCGGTCCAACCCGTCCCTTATCGGCCTTAAGTGAGGTCATGCACAAAAAAGCGAACCATTGACAAATCTCTAAGCCATCGCAACGCAATCCGCACTCTATCTTTTTGCCGTCGATGGAATATCACTGTTTCCGGAGAGGTCTAATAAAGATGTAGATTATAAGCAGAAATGGAAATGAGGAAAAAGCTGCTTCCAAATTGCCTTCAAAAAGCTGCCAGGTGCCAAAACCGACGACCGATAGCGTAAACAAAATCATAAATATCGCTGCGGGTTTGCTCATGACTGGATAATAGCCAATATTAACACGCCTTGTCCAGAAATTTAATAAATGAAGCAGGGGCGCTGCTGCAGAGACTCTCCGTGGAGTCGATGCCATCGCCCCGCAGGCTACGGAGTGTTCCAGTCCCAGCAGAACTTCAGTTCGTCCTCCGCAACGAACAACTCACAGCAGGTTTTTTTGAAAACCGCCTCATTGGCTGCGCTATCAAAGTCCTCCTGCACCGCCGTCTCGATCTGGGCATCCGTCAGGTCGAGCTTCTTTTCGAATGCCCCCTCGATGATACCCGGCGTCCAACCCGCCGTCTTCAGCTGCTTTTTGAACATCGCCACATGAATACTGTTGTTGGTGCCGTAATCCACCAGCAAAAGCACATTCTTGGACATCGCCACACCTCCGTCGACTGTTTTTCAAGCCATCAGCGCTGGTCGGAGATTCCCCCTACAGCCCCGCCGTTTGCCCCTCTGAAGAACCTATCTAGATTACCACAAAAGTTTCCGCTCGGACTCGAACCCCATCTGTTTGCCGGTCACCGGATCCTGGAATTTCACCGCTTTGGCCAGCAGTTGCAGCGGGGAGTCGAAAGCGTCGGGCCCTTGCGGCTGCAGTTCGGGATAATACCTGTCGTTGAGGATCCCAAAACCCAGGCCGCTCATGTGGAGCCGGAGCTGATGCGTCTTGCCTGTCAAAGGTGTGAGGAGAAAGCGTGACATCCCCTGCTTCGTCTCGACCAGCTCGATGCGGGAACGCGCATTGGCGGGGCCGGCGGCGGTTTCCATCCTGAACCACGGCGCGCCCGGGACCATCCTGTTTTCGACAAGCCAGGCGCGCTTTTCCGGATCGACGCTACCTGCTGAAATGGCGTGATAGGTTTTTTCGACCTTGCCGGTCCTGAACAGTTCACAGTACTGGACCCTGGTTCGTTTGTTGGCGGAAAAGAGCACGATGCCGGCGGTTTCCCGGTCGATTCTGTGCATCGGCACCAGATCGTCGTTTCCCGTGCTTTTTCTCAGTCGATGCAGCAGGCATTCATCCACGTAGGCCCCACCTGGAGTGACCGGCAGAAAATGGGGTTTGCAGGAGACCAGGAAATCCTGGTTTTGAAAGAGTATCTGCTCCGGAAAAGGGATGGGAGCTTCATGTTCCACTTCCCGGAAGTAGAAGATCCGCTTTTGAGGCGCGTACTCGCTCACGCTGGTAATCGGCGAGCCGTCCTCACCCAGCACCTTTCCCTCGGCGATGCGTCTCTCCCAGCTGCTACGCTCGATCTTTGGGAATCTGAGGCAGAGGAAATCGAGCACTGAGGGGTACGGCTTGGCGACCTTGGGCATGGTAACTGTGGCGGGGTACGGGGAGAGTGCCATTGGATTTCCTTTGGGTGGATTGCGGCCGGCACGGGAGCGGATCCTACGAATTACTCTGCCGGGGGCAGTTTTTCTAAGAGGGCCGACGTTGAACGGTCACGAGCATAGCACGTAACGGCCAGCAAGAGCAAACGCGCACGATGGTAGGATGTGCCCCCTCTCCCTAACCCTTTCCCACAAGGGGAGAGGGGATTAGAGACTTTTCCTTTTCCTTTTACTTTTCCTTTACCTGCCTTTATTCCTTTACCTGCCTCTATTCCTTTACCTGCCTCTATTCCTTTACCTGCCTTAAAAAAAAGGGGCAACCCGTCGGTTACCCCCATCAAACGGCCGGCAGAAGGGCCGATCACAGCGGAATGAACGTCAAATAAAGACTATGTCATCCGGAATATCGGTGATCTTCTCGCCCCCCTGCTCAGTGACGGCAAAGGTATTCTCAATGCCTATCACCCCTTCCCCCGGGATCACGAACTTCGGCTCGATGGCTATGGTCTGACCCGCCTGGAGTGCCACCTTGAACCCCTGCGCGATAACGGGGAACTCGTCGAGCTCGAGCCCTACGCCGTGCCCCACGAAGCGGGCGTTCTCACCCGGCGCTCCCATGAAGTAACTGCCAAGCCCTGCCTTTTCTGCCATCGCGGCAGCTTCCAGAAAAAGCTCCTCGCAGATCGCACCCGGCTTCAGATGCTCTGCAAGACGGGACTGGATGGCGATGGAGGTGTAAAAGGCATGCATGAGCGTCTCGGAGAGGCCGCCTATGGCGAAGACGCGGGTCATGTCGACGATGTACCCCTCGAAGACGCCGGCATAATCGAGTATGATCGGCGAGTTGGCAGCGATTTGCGCCAGCGAGGCGCCGTGGGCCGAGGCATTGGATAGTCCGCGCCCGGTGACGGCTCCGTCGAAGAATCCGGGGAGCTCGGCGTTCGCACCGGAAACAGCGAGCCCCATGAAGAGTTCCTGGTTGAAGGCACGCATCCTGACGTAACCCTCGCCCCCTGCCTTGCGCAACCGGCACTCGAACTCCGCGGCAAGGTCGATCTCCCGCATCCCGGGCTTGAGGAACTGGGGGACCTGACGGAAGACGGAGCTCGTGTTCCTGCCGCTCTCCCGCATCCGCTCCAGTTCCCAGGCGGACTTCACGGAACGGAGTTCCCGGTTGAGGCCTGAGATGTCGGCCAACTGGCATCCGGGGAAAAGCTTGGCGTAGAAGTTATACTGCTGCACCGGGAGTACGTCGAAGGTAAGCCCCACTTTCTGCACCCCGGGACCTAACAGCTGCGGCAGCTCCTTGCTGGACGGAAAGGGGCGAATGTCGGCAAGGGTCGCCTCGCTCCTGGCGCGGGCGAGGCTCTTTCGGACCAAAAGGGTCGGCTCCCCTGACGCTGGTATGCAGAGCAGCGAGTTCTGCCTGGTCCCGGTAAAGTAATAGACATCGATAGGATAGACGAAAAATGCCGCGTCTATCCCCTTGGCCTGCAGTTCCGCCTGCAAGCGCGCGATGCGTCCTTGCGACTCGGCTTTCTCTAGCACGGCGCCTCCCAGCTCTCGAAGAAGGCGATCTGCGACAGTTCCTTGCGCGGACGCGGCTTAGGCTCCTGGTCCGGATAGCCGAGCGGGGTGATGCCGATGATCCGGATAGGTTCGGGAATGCCTACTGCCGCCTTGATGGTCGCCTCGTCGAACCACCCCATCCAGCAGGTGCCAAGGCCAACCCCGTGGGCGGCGAGGCAGAGATGCTCGAAGGCGATCGCCGTGTCGCCGATGTAGTACTCGATGCCGTTCTCGACCCCGGACTCCGCAGGGTCGGCACAGACCACGATGACGCAAGGTGCCATCGCGATCGCTTTTTTCCCGGGATTGTCGTCCGGGAAGGCCTGCAGCAGGCTCGCCCTCCGCTCGGGATCTGTCAGCACCAGAAAACGCCAGCACTGCATATTCTTCCACGAAGGTGCCAGCCTCGCCGCGTTGAGCACCTGTTCTATTTTTTCCCGCTCCACGGGAGTATCCTTATACTTCCTGATACTGCGGCGATCGCTGATGACCTGAAAAATGTCCATGACAGCCCCCTCTTCGGAATAGTGGCATTCATTGATACACTAAAAACATTGTTTTGTAAACGCCACAGATTGCTGCGGCGCTCCGGACCGAAAGGCGGCTCTCCGGGGCTCCGCTTCCAACTGCCCGATTTGTCAGGCCGAAAAGCGGTGGAAAACCGGTTGACAGCGTGGGCGCCATGATCTAGATTGGCCGGTAATTCAGCATAAAGGATAGCCAATGGACAATATCAGAGAAGGCGAGCAGATAACCCCGATCGGGGACCTGGCGATAGCGCTCGGGCTCACGACCCGGACCATCCGTTACTGGGAAGAGGTGGGCATCCTCGAGAGCGTGCAAAGAAGCGACGGCGCCACGCGGGGATTCACCCCCTATTACGTGCGGCGCGTCAAGTTCATCATGAAGCTGAAGGAACTGGGTCTTACCATAAAGGAGATGCAGGATCTGTATGCCGCCTACGGTGAGGCGAAGCAGACCGAGCGCATGGTGCCGCGCCTGGTGGAAATTCTGGACGAGCACATCGACAAGATCGACGAAAAGATGTCCAAGCTTGCCTCGCTGAGAAGGGAGATCGTCTCGTACCGGCAGCAAATGGAGACCAAGTTCGGGTCCGCTCTGCGCCGCCCCTAGCGACCGGATCAGGCGTCGCCCTCCCCTACCGAACGGGATGCAGCTGGCAAAGCCGCGGCATCGGCAACCCGGAGTCAAATCTTCCACCACCATGAAGTTACCTGATTAGCGCCCCACGCCGCTATGCGGCGCTTTGTCGGAGACAAAGTTCCTCTTGGCTTGGCACCTGCTCACTCTCCTCCCCCCGGAGGGGGGAGGTCGGGTAGGGGGAGGACAGCGGCTTCTGCGAAGAACTGACCGAGCTCCCCCTCCCTGGCCCCACTGCCATTAAGTTAAGGGAATGAGAGGTAGGGTGGGCCGTGCCCACCACAACCGCAGCCTGATGGTGGGCACGGCCCACCCTACATGATTCACGGAATCACCGCTTAACTTAATGGCAGTGCTCCCTGGCCCTCCCCCTCCGGGGGAGGGGACCATAGGGCGCGGGACCAAACTATTGCTGTAACTTTCTCAAAGCGATGATCTTCAGTGACGGCATCCAGGAGTCCCCTCTTCCGGAGTAGGCTATTGTCGTCGGCGCGCCAAACGTGCTATACCTGCCGCATGAAATTCATCGCAGACCTCCACATTCACTCCCGATATTCACGTGCCACCAGCAGGGATCTCACGCCGGAAACGCTCTGGAAGTGGGGGCAGCTGAAGGGAATCCGTGTCCTTGGCACGGGCGACTGCACGCACCCCGGCTGGCTCGCCGAGCTGGAAGCGAAAATGGTCCCGACCGACTGCGGCCTCCTCGCCCTGCGCGACGAGTTGCGGCAGGCGGAGGTCCCGGCGAGCTGCCGCGCGGAGCTATCGTTTCTGCTCTCCGGAGAGATCAGCTGCATCTACAAGAAGGGGGGGCGCACCAGGAAGGTGCACTGCCTGGTCTACCTCCCGGATTTCGCGGCGGCACGCAGGTTGAACACGTCCCTCGCGCGCATCGGAAACCTCGCCTCGGACGGCAGGCCGATACTGAAGCTGGACGCGAAGGAGCTGCTGCAGATGGCGCTGGAGGCGTCGCCGGAAGCGATGCTGATCCCGGCCCATGCCTGGACGCCGCACTTCTCCGTATTCGGCGCGGTCTCAGGCTTCGACTCCCTCTCGGAATGCTTCGACGACCTCACCCCCGAGATCCGCGCCATAGAGACCGGGCTCTCCTCCGACCCCTCGATGAACTGGCGCCTGTCGGCCCTGGACGGCATCACGCTGGTCTCCAACTCCGACGCCCACTCCGCAGCCAAGCTCGGACGCGAGGCGACCGTGTTCGACACCGAACTCTCCTATCGGGGGATCTTCTCCGGGATCGCCAGCGGACGCGGGGTCGCCTCGACCATCGAGTTCTTCCCGGAGCAGGGGAAGTATCACGCGGACGGCCACAGGGGATGCGGGGTGCGACTCTCGCCCTCCGAGACCGTGGCCAGCGGGCACCGCTGCCCGGCGTGCGGCGCCAAGGTGACGGTCGGGGTGCTGCACAGGGTGGAGATGCTTTCGGATCGGGGTGAGGGGGCGAGATTGGCAGGCGCTCCCCCCTTTCGATCCGTGATTCCTCTTCTGGATCTGATCGGGGGGGCGCTGAAGGTTGGTACCGGGGCGAAGCGGGCGCAGGCGATGTACTTCGACCTTTTGCAGCAGGTCGGCAACGAGTTCCAGGTCCTGCTGGAGGCGCCGCTCGATGCGGTCAGGGACGCCTCGTCGGCAGCGCTTGCCCAGGGGATCGGCGCTATGCGGACAGGCGAGGTGGAGATCGATCCGGGCTACGACGGCCGGTTCGGGACGGTCTCCGTGAATCAGCTCTAGGGGCGGCCGCCCGGCCGCCCCCCAGGCTACTTGAGCAACTCGTCGAACTTCTTGGTGTCCATGCCCACCACCTGCTGGTCGTTGATGAAGAAGGTCGGCGTTCCCTGGATTCCCACCTTTTTCGCCATGGCAAGGTGCTCCTGTGCCAGGGCCTTTACGGCATCGGTGGCAGGCTTTGCCGAAGCAGGGATCTCCTGACCGAGCATCATCGCGTCGTACGCCTCGGCCTTGTTCTCCGCGCCCAGGACGTACTCGATCTTGGTAATGGCCGCAGGGTGGGCCATGGGCGCAAAAAAGACATACCTCGTCACGTCGGACCTCTTGGTGAAATACTCCGACGCCTTCCTGCAGTAAGGGCAATCCGGGTCGGTGAACTCGATGACGACCTTCTTGCCATCGCCGATCTTCACCGCCTTATCCAGCGGTAGCGACTTGACCAGCTTGGCGGCCAGAGCCGCCTTGCGCTCGACAGTCCGGCTCTTCAGATCCTTTCCGACGATCTCCCCGACCACGATGAGATCCTTTTCGGGATAGTAGTAGAAGACGTTCTGACCGGACACCACCTCGTACAGCCCGGGTATTTCGCTGGGAGAGATGCTGTCGAAGTTCACCTGAGGAAAGGCTGCACGCAGAGCTACCTCAGGCTTGACAGCTTCGGGGGCAGCGGATGACACACCTGCAAGACAAAGCAGGATCGCTGCCGACAAAAGACTTGAAACAAAACCCCTTTTCAAAGACATAACACTCCTCCCATTGTGTAGTTCAGCCCGTACCGGGCTGGCAGACAGTAACTCTAACACATATTGCCCAAAAGTAGTGCGACGATGTTGACGGAAAGCTCCCCCCTTTTGCTGCAACTCTGCGGCAAACTCGCACCGTTTGAGCCAACGGCTCGAATCCCCCCCACCCCCAGCAGTGTCCGGTTTACTTCTTGCCCTTGTCCCCCCTCTCCCTAGCCCTCTCCCAGGGGAGAGGGGACTTTAATTCTACTTTGTCACATTGCCACCTTTTCCCCCTCCCCACCCTAACCCTCCCCTTGAAGGGGAGGGGATTTTAAGTTTCCTCCCCCTTCAAGGGGGAGGCTGGGAGGGGGATGGGGGGAGGATGACGGCGCTGTGCTGTAATCTTACAAAGTAGATTTAAGCCCCCCTCCCTTGACGGGAGGGGCTGGGGGAGGGTGAAAAGCAGTGGGTTTGAGTCGAAATGCACAGATGCATTTTCCTAACCGGGCAACGCTGCCCCAACCCCCCTTTTTCAAAGGGGGGAGCATGGATCGCACCATGTTGTCCGACGGACCTAACTCCCGGCTTTTTCAAACGAGGCAGTGTCGAAAGCGGTGGCTGCGGCACCCAGAACTCCGGCATCGTCGCCCAGCTCTCCCCGAAGGATGCGCACCCTGGCACCGGGGATGGCGAAGGCACGGGCGCTGATCTCCCTGCGCATCGGGGCCGCCAGCAGCTCGAAACTGCGGGCGACGCCGCCACCCAGGATGATCGCCTCCAGGTTGAGCAGGTTGACCACCCCCGCGGCAGCGATGCCTAGATAGCTGCCGGCCTGCTCGAAAATCCCCGCCGATTCGGGATTCCCCTGCAGGGCACGAGCCGCGACGGCAGCCGCCTCCGGACTCCTCCCGTCCCGGGGGTCCCCGGCGGCGCAGGCCGAGATCGCCGTGGCGGAAACATACTGCTCCAGGCATCCCCTGTTGCCGCAGCCGCAGGGACGGCCGTTGGGCTCGACGGTGATATGGCCGAACTCGCCCGCCACTCCGTCGACACCGGTCCAGAGCCTGCCGTCCAGGATCAGCCCGGCGCCGACCCCGGTCCCGATGGTCAGCATGAGCGAGGAACGGTAAGGCTTTCCCGCTCCGAAGCGCTGCTCTCCGATGGCACTGGCGTTGGCGTCGTTCAGCGCCACAACCGGCAGACCCGTCCCGGTGGAGACCGCCCGGGCCAGATTGAGCCCCTGAAGCGGCAGGAGGTTCACGCTGGAATGAAGCACCCCCTGGTTCGATATCAGCCCGGGCACCCCAAGCCCCGCTGCGACCACCCGCATGCCGCTCGCCTCGGCCTCCCCTTTCAGCCGGTTCAGGACCAGAAGAAGCCGCGCCAGGAAGGAGGCGCTGCCGGAAGAGATCGCCGTTGCCTGGCTCTCCCGCCTGAGCAGCACTCCGCCCGGAGTCACCAGGGCGCAGCGCAGGTTGGTGCCGCCGACATCGACTCCGATACAGACGCTATCCATCAGGCCACCTCCCCGGGCGGGGCAAACAGGGGGAGCAAACGGTCGTAGGTGGCGAGGAGCGCCTCGGGAAGCACCCGGATGTCGGCCAACACCGACATGAAGTTGTTATCTCCGTTCCAGCGGGGGACGATATGCATGTGGAGATGGTCCTCGATGCCGGCGCCGGCCGCCTTGCCCAGATTGATGCCGATGTTGAATCCGTCCGGGGAACTGGCGCGGATGAGAACCTCCCGGCAAAGGGCTGCGGCCCTGAACAGCGCCGGCATCTCGGCATCCGTGAGCGCGTCCAGATCCGCCAGGTGCCGGTTGGGTGACACCATGAGATGGCCGTTGGTATAAGGATAGCGATTCAGCATGATCCGCACCAGGGGGGTGCGCTGCAGGATGAGCAGGTCGCGGTCGCTCCCCTGCTGGCACAAAATGCAGACATCCTGCTTCGGCATCGACAAGTACTCCATTCTCCAAGGCGCCCAGAGCCTTTCCATACCCACCTCCCCCACATTCCGGGTCCGCACAGCGCCCGCTGGACCAAGCTGAGCGATTATCAACCAAAATGTCCCATTTTACAACCACTGCCTTAGATTACTTTTAGAACGTCTGTTGTGTATTTGGAAAAACTTGACATCACGCATGCAATGGGTTTATTAATTCGTTAGCGCTCATCCTCGATCCCCTTTCACGACATCAAGAGTATTCCGTCTCGCAGAGCCGTTCTATTTATAAGAGTTTTTCCTTTTTCCGACCTGTCCCGGGCAGTTCTTCTCCCCTCCTGAAACAAGGGAGAGTCTCCACGTTGGTTCATTTGGGTTTTCTTACAGGAGGCAGCAATGACGAAGAAGATGGATGCACTCGAGTATCACTCTACCGGCCGTAAAGGGAAGATCGAAGTGATCTCTTCCAAACCGTGCCTTACTTCCCGTGACCTGTCGCTTGCCTACACGCCGGGTGTCGCCGAGCCGTGCCTGGAAATAGAGAAAAATCCCGAGGATGCCTACAAATACACCGCCAAGGGGAATCTGGTCGCCGTGGTCTCCAACGGCACCGCGGTGCTGGGTCTTGGCAACATCGGCGCCCTCGCGGGGAAGCCGGTCATGGAAGGAAAGGGGGTGCTCTTCAAACGCTTCGCCGACCTGGACGTCTTCGATCTCGAGGTGAATTCGGAGAATCCCGACGACATCATCAAGGTGGTCCAGTTGCTGGAGCCGACCTTCGGCGGCATCAACCTGGAAGACATCAAGGCGCCGGAGTGCTTCTACATCGAGGAGCAGCTCAAGAAGACCATGAATATCCCGGTCTTCCACGACGACCAGCACGGCACGGCGATCATCTCTTCGGCCGCCCTGATCAACGCGCTCATGCTGGTGAACAAGAAGATCGAGGATGTCAGGATGGTTGTGAACGGCGCCGGGGCGGCAGGCGTTGCCTGCGCGAACCTCGCCATCTCTCTGGGACTCCAGCAGAAGAACCTCTTCATGTGCGACACCAAAGGAGTCATCTTCAAGGGACGCACCGAAGGGATGAACGACTACAAGGAGCGCCTCGCCGTCGAAACGGAGTTCCGCAGCCTCGAGGAGGCGATGCGGGGTGCCGACGTCTTCCTGGGGGTCTCCGCCAAGGGGGCCGTGACGCAGCAGATGGTGCGCGACATGGCGAAGGACCCGATCATCATGGCGATGGCCAATCCGGACCCGGAGATCACCCCTGAAGAGGCGCTCTCGGTGCGCAGCGACGTGATCATGGCGACCGGCCGCTCCGACTATCCCAACCAGGTGAACAACGTGCTCGGTTTCCCGTTCATTTTCCGCGGGGCGCTCGACGTCCGTGCCAGCACCATCAACGAGGAGATGAAGGTGGCCGCGGTCATGGCGCTGGCGGAACTGGCCCGGGAGGATTGCCCGGATTCCGTGTGCCGCGCTTATGGCAACGAGAAGTTCTACTTCGGACGCAACTACATCATCCCGAAACCGTTCGATCCGAGGGCACTTTTGCGGGTGGCGCCCGCCGTGGCGAAGGCCGCCATGGATTCCGGCGTGGCACGCATGCCGCTCGACGACATGGACAAGTACACCGAGTCGCTGGAGGCGCTGCAGGGGAAGGCAAAGGAAACCATGCGCCTCATCATCAACAAGGCGAAGTGCGACCCGAAAAAGGTGGTCTTCCCCGAGGGTGACAACGAGAAGATCCTCAAGGCGGCCTATACCCTGATCGAGGAGGGGATCGCCCATCCGATCCTGATCGGGAGCAGGAAAAAGGTGCAGGACAAGATGGCGGAACTAGGCATGGATCTCAACGTGACCATCATAGATCCGGAGGATTCCGAGCTCACCGAGGGGTACGCCCAGGAGCTGTACCGGCTGCGCCAGCGCAAGGGGGTCACCCTCTCGGAGGCGCGCCGCATCGTGCGCCGCAAGTCGAGGAACCATTTCGGCTCGATGATGGTGCACATGGGGGACGCCGACACGCTCCTTTCCGGCATCGACGCCCACTATCCCGAGACCATCAGGCCCGCACTCGAGGTGATCGGCAAACAGCCGCAGCTCTCCGGCGTGCACGGCATGTACATGATGATCTTCAAGAAGGGGATCGTGTTTATGGCGGACACCACGGTCTTCATCGAACCCACAGCCGAGGAACTCGCCGAAACTGCCATACTGGCAGCGGAAAAGGTAAGGCTTCTGGACATCGAGCCGCGCATCGCCATGCTCTCCTTCGCCAACTTCGGCTCCGTCAACAACCCGCTGACCACCAAGGTGAAAAAGGCGGTGGAGATCGTCAAGGAGAAGGAGCCCGATCTCGAGATAGACGGGGAGATGCAGGCCGACACGGCCGTGACACCCGAACTGCTGGCCAACTATACCTTTTCCACGCTGACCGGTCCCGCCAACATCCTGATCTTCCCTGACCTGAACTCGGGGAACATCTGCTACAAGCTCCTGCACCACCTGGGGGGCGCCGAGGCGATCGGCCCGATTCTCATGGGTATGAAGAAGCCGGTCCACGTGCTGCAGCGCGGCGACGACGTCTCCAACATCGTCAACATGGCGGCAATAGCCGTGGTGGACGCGCAGAACGTATAAGCTGCCGGGAAGGATGACTGCGGGGGTGGATGCTGCACGGCAGCGGGCGCATGCGGGACGGCAGGCAGGGCGAATGATTTATTCGCCCCTAGAGACGAAAAGGGGACCCGAGGCGGGTCCCCTTTTATGGCCTTTGCACTTACGCAGGGGGCAGCGACCCTCCCTGATGATCCGGCGCTCTCCTTCTTTTGGCTGTAATTCTGAGCCGATTTTTGCTATACATGACGGGCAGCAGTTCTGTCCCGGCACGCCCAACAAAGAAGGACGGTCATTCCAAAATGGAAGAAGCTTTGCAGCCGCTCGAAGCGGATCAGCACACAAGGTCGACCAGGAACTTCGCGCTAGGCATCGCCGCCTCCGTTATTCTGCATCTAATCTGCACCGTCCTCCTCTTCGGTCTGCCCGAAGGGTCGCCGGCGCGGCAATCGGTCACCTACGTCGATCTCAGCACCCCGCAGCAGCGTCCGGCACCCATGCCCGCCCCCCTCAAAGAAGCCAATCCTGAACAGGCTGCACCCGAGCCGGTTGCGGCAGAACCGGAGACGCCGCCGGTCCCTGAGACGCCGGCTGCTCCGGAGTCTCCTCCACAACCAACGGCGGCGCTGCAGGAACAGCCCCCCGCGACCCCGGAGACGGAGGTTGCGGAGCAGCTGTCTCACACCACGCTGGGACTCGGGCTCACCAAGGGATATTTCCAAAGTCTGGGAAGCGGTGAGACACTGCGCGAGGGGATCAAGGATTACTACCTGGAGATGCTTGAGGGAATCAACGAGAAGTGGTGGCTGGACCCGAAACTGAATCGGCTCTCTACCCTTGTGGTAAACATCATCATAGCGCGAAACGGCGACATCGTTGACAGCCAGATCGTCGCGAGTTCAGGGGATCGCCGCTACGACAGGGCCGTCGTGGCAGCGCTCACAGCGGCGGGTCCGCTCCCTCCGCTTCCTGCGAGCTATCAGGGAGAGTTCTTCCTGGCACCCATCCGCCTGGTCCCCCCGTTAAACCTCATGGCCTGGTAGGTCTCTTAGGGCTCAAATTTCACCCTCCTCCAGTTCCAGCTCAATGACATCCAGCGGCTCGTCACCCGCCAGCGTGGCGAGCCGCTCTGCCACGTCGTGGAAACCGGGGTTGACCTCGAGCACCTCGCGGTACAGCCGGACTGCCTCGTCCACGGCCCCGGTGGACTCGAACAGGAAGGCCAGTTCGTAGCTTAGGCTCATCCGCTCGTCGACCGAGAGCACTTTCAGGTCGCGGCCCCGCTTCAGAAGCTCTTCGGCCTTTGCGGGTTCCCCTTTTTCACGGTAGCAGATGGCCTGCAGGGTCAGGCAGTCAAGCCGGCGCTGGGGATTGGCCGCGGCAACGGTAAATTCCTTGATGGCGGCATTGTAAAGCCCCATCTCCTTGTAGCCGATGCCGAGATCGTAATGGGATTCGAGCTCGTCAGGGTCGAGCTCTGAAGCAACTGAACTTTCCAGGTGCGGATAGATCTCCTCCCAGCCGGGTGACTGCTGCAGCGCTGGTTCCTGAACTTCCTGAACTTCCTGAACTTCCTGAACTTCCTGAACTTCCTCGAGTTCGTGAAGTTCTACCTCTTCTACCTCTTCAACCTCTTCTACCACTTCAGCCCAGTCGGCTGGGGGCTCGGCGTCGTCAGGCAGGGTCAACTCCAGAGAAAGTTCTTCCTGATCCAGATCGAGCGCTAATCCTCCCTGAGGCAACTCCTCGGCTGAGGCAAAGGGATCGCTGAAACAAGTGAGGTCATCCTCGGGGGAGGCATCGGCAAAAGGGGATGATTCAACCAAAGCTGGGGGTTCGGCAAAGGATGGGGCCTCCGGCAGATCGGAAAATCCGGTTTCTCTCTCTCGATCCGGATGCGGTTCAGCAAGGTGATCCGGCTCGTCGAAATCCAGAGACAGGGAAAAATCGAGCGATATATCGACATCGGGAGCCGCCGCATGCACGGTGTCATGCAGATCATCATCCAGATCAAGCTCTATCTCTTCCTCCCAGGGTGAAGCGAGCTCTGCTGTTTCTGACTTCGCTGCGGCATGGGTCGCACCCGGAGCCTCGGGCGCCCATGGAGCCCCGAAGGCACTAGGAGCCGGCGGCTCTTGCGCCGCGGGTGCCGGTCCGAACGCACTCGGCGCCACGACCGCCGCCACTGACGGCTTTGCTGCAGCCATCCCCTGCGCCACCTGCTGCGACGCCTGCGCTTCGGTTCGCTTCAGCGCATTGAGCTTGTCCCAGGCACCCGATGCCTCATAGATCCGCCTGAGCCCGGCATTGACCCTGGGATCAGCCGCAACATCGGCAGGAATCGACAAAAAGAGCTCTTCAGCCGACGGCGACGCCCCTTTCTCGATGAAACGCGGCAGATGGAGTTCCAGAAGCGCCAGGGCATGGCTGAAATCCCCCGCCTTCATCTCGCACCGGATTGCCCCCTCCAGAACAGCGGGATCCTCAGGAAAAAGTTCGACCATCTGTCGGTAGGCCTGCCTCAACCCGGCCTGGTTCCCCTTGCGGCGCTCGACGTCGCACAGAAGCTGCCAAGCCTGCAGGTTGGCCCGATCACCGTTTAGCTTCTCCTGCAACGACGCGATCGCTCCGTCCAGATCTCCTGCCAGGATGCGCGCCGATATCCGTTCCAGGTCGTTTTCCTGCTGTCCGGGGAAAAGCTGGTCGATCCGGGCGCGGAGACTCTGTACGGCAGCGACGTCACCTCCTGCCCGCAGCGAGGCGAGCAGAGCGCTGAACGCCTGGCAGGAAGCATCCTTGGAGCCGGAGGCAAAGAGAAGCTCCGCATACTTGAGACGGGTCGCAGCGTGTGCCTCATCGACAGTGAGCATCTGTTCGACGATCTTGACGGCTTCCTTCAGAGCCCCTTCCTTCTCAAACCGTGCAACCACCTGGCCGTACTCTGCCAGGGCGTTGCCGATCAGACCCTGCTTGTGATTGAGCGAGGCAAGGGTGAGGGAAACAGCCGTGTTGTCCGGGGAAAGCCGCTGGATCTGCTTGTAAACAGCTATCGCTTTCAGGAAATAGGAGTTGTCGGCGTAGTGCTTGCCGATGTCCTCGTACTGCACGATCGCCTCTTCTTTTCTGTTATCTCTGACCAGGAGCTCGGCCAGTTTTTGACGATACCTGACCTCCTTGGGATCGAGGGCCACCACTTGCTGGTAGTCCTTGATCGCCTTGTCGAGCTGGCCCTTCAGCAGGAAGCGCTGAGAGCTTTCCAGCAATTTATCTTTTTTAGAAGCCAATGAACGCCCCATATCACGCAGAAATATCGAATCATAAAATTAAAGCAAAGCGGCCTCAGTGTCAAGACAGATGCTGACCAAGTATACGAATGATCTCCTTAAGCCTCAGCAACTCGTCGGGCTTTAGCCGCTGGTCCCGATAGACCGCTGCGCCGTAGATGCCGGCGAACTCCTTGACATGCGGATCCCCGAGGCTTTCCGCCAGCTCGAAAAGGCCTGACTGCTCCCGGAATGCGGCGGGGTAGCGCCGGCGCGCCGCCCGCAGGAAGCGCTTGAGCACCCTCTCTTCGGCGCTCCGGGGGCGCCTGAGATAAAGGGCCAGAAGTGCGGCGAGCGGCAGCAGTGCCAGTGCCGGCACGACCAGCGCCCTCCAGATCCGCTCCGGAAACCGGAGGTTGCGCGCCCTGCCGCCGGCCGACCTGACCAGCGATATCTGCTTCTCCAGGTCGTAGGTGATCACCGCCTTGTTCCAGTAGAAACCGAGTGCGTCGACATACATGCGGAGCTTCCTGCCGGCACCCTCCCTGCGGGCGAATCCGGTGGACCAGGCGCTGGGATCGATGGAAACCCAGCCCCGCCCCTCCACATAGGCCTCGACCCAGACATGCGCCATGTCCTCGGTCACCAGGTAGTAGCCGCCCATCTCGTTGTAGCTTCCCCCGCGGTAGCCGCCGACCAGCCTCGCAGGAACCCCGGCCAGCCGCAACAGCGTGGCGAAGGAGGAGGCGAAGAACTCGCAGTTGCCCCGCTTGGTGACGAAGAGAAAGGCGTCTATCGGGTCCGGGCCCACGGGAAGTCCGGCCGTGGCGTAGCCGAGCCTCTGATCGCGAAAGAACTGCTCCGCAAGCTCAAGCTTCTGCTCAACGCCCAGTCCCGGGCGCGCCAGGTCCCGTCCCTTGGCACGCAGCCTGTCCGAGACGGTCCGGGGGAGCGCCAGGTAGAAATCGCGGTCCACCCCCCCCTTGACCTGGATCGCCCCGGAGAGGACCGACTGTACCTGGTACTTGGTCCTGTTCTCCAGCGGGCGGTGCACCGTGAACACGGTATCGGCCGACTCGCTGTGGCGCAGGCCGGTAAAGGTGCGAGGGATGTTCAGGGCCAGAAGGTAAGGGTTGCCCGAGGGCTCGGGATAGATCTCCTGTTGGACGCTCAACCCCGGCTCGGCCCGCAGGCTTTTCTCCTGCGGGGCCGGCAATCTGACCCAGGCGTTGTCCCTGAAGCCGTTCAGCACGATACCGCGCCAGTAGAGCATTTGATCCGGCACCTTGCTGCATATCGCGCGCAGCACCACGCTCTTTACCTCGGCCTGGCTCGCCGAGCCTCCCGGGTTCACCGTCTCGCTGAATCCGGTCACCTTGGGTGCCGAGCGGTTCACGTAATCCCAAAGCGGGTACTGGGTCCTCGGCAGCAACACGAAGAGAAACAACAGGATCGGGAGCGAGGCGACCGGCATAAGTCCCGAGACGCAGAGCACCTTTTTCAGTTCCGGCCTGGCAAGTGCGATCTCGGGATCGTGGGAATGGAAGGTCAGCACGACCAGGGAGACGGCAAGGAGCAGTAAAAGAAGCAGCAGGTAGACCAGGAAGAGCGCCGAGAGATTGTAGAGGGAAGAGGCGGCCAGACAGAAAAGGGAGAGGGCAAAAACCTGCAGGTAGTTGCGGCCGCTTCTCTCTCCGAGCATCCTGATGCCGAGAAAGACCACCAGCAGGTCGGCGGTGACCACGATCATGCTGTCCATGGTGAAACCGGAGGCGAAATAGAGAAAGACGAGGATGGAGAGCGGGGTGAGGAGCCGTCCCGGCAGGACCGTGTTCCTCATTTGCAGGTAGAGCCCCAGGGCGAGCGACGCCGGGAAAAACCAGCGGGCCAACGGGTCCAGGTAGGGCTGGAGCGGCAGATATCCGATGAGGGCGATGCAGACGGTGAGTGCGCCGAGAACGCCCTTAATCCTTACCATAAACAGCGAGTTCTCCAAGTAGTTTCAGTCTGTGCAGCCGTGTCGAGGCGGGAGCGATGATCCGCTCGCCAAGCTTCAGGCCGACCGGACGCCCCCCCTTCACCAGGCGGTTGACCAGGTAGGTGCAGTATGACAGCCGCTCCTCCAGGGTGCCGCCGGGGATGAGATCGAGCTCCAGCACGACCGGATCGTCCGAGGTTGCCGTCAGTTCCTTCACCTTGAACACCTCGTGCTTGGCGGAGAGGCGCCAGTGGATCAGTTTGAGCGATTCCCCGCCGCGGTAATCGCTGATCTTCGCCAGATCCCCCTCGTAACCCTTTGCCGAGGAGGCGTTGGCCTGGCCGGCATCGGGCTTTCCCCCCTGCAGCGGGGCCGCCGAGGCGCGCGGCGCGGGGAAGACCGGGAAGCTGCCGGAAACAGGGGCCACGGTGAAGCGGACGAAGAAGTTGACCGGGAAGGAAGAGCTGATCAGGGCCGGCTGCATGCTGTGCATGCCGCGCCCCTCGAAGGCCAGCAGGAGCGAGCCGGTCTGCGGCTTGCGGGGGTCGAGCAGGATGAACGAGGTGGGGATCCCTGAGACGGCGGCCGTGATCAGAAACGAAGGGAGGAACCTCTTCCTGTTCTCGATGCGGACCGAGACCAGGGTCTTCATGCCGGCATAAAGCTCGTCGGGGAGATGGACGCTGACCGAGAGCCCGCGGATGTTGAGCCAGCCGAGCACCCCCGACACCGCCATGAACCCGAGCATCGCGGAAACGATGAGAAAGAGGAGGTTGTTCCCGGTGTTGACGGCGGCCACGCCCAGAAGGAGCGTGGTTGCTATATACAGCCCTCCACCCCTGGTGAGCTTTATGTGAGAGGGAGCGGTATCTCTTTTAGGATCGCGTTTAATATCTGCTCCTTGTCCACCCCTTCCTGCTCGGGGCGGAAGATCAGCCGGTGGGCGCAAACCACCCGGGCCACCTCCCTGACGTCCTCGGGGACCACGAAAGCTCTGCCATGCAGGTAGGCCGCGGCCTTGGCGGCATCGACGAGGCCAATGCCGCCGCGCGTCGAGATGCCGGTCAGGATCAGCGGATGGTTGCGCGTCGCGCTGATGATGGCGTAGACGTAGTCGGTCACCTTCTCCCCGAGGTAGACATCTCTTCTTACCGTCCGGATCGCCTCGAGAAGGTCCTCATGGGTGACCAGGGCGGGGATGTGCAGGATCTCGTCCCTGATGCTGCCGTGCATGAGGATCCCCTTTTCGATCTCCTCGGGAGGATAGCCTATTCCCGTCTTCATGATGAAGCGGTCCATCTGCGACTCGGGGAGCGGGTAGGTTCCCACCTGTTCAAACGGATTCTGCGTGGCCAGGACCAGGAAGGGATCGGGAAGCTGGTAGGTCACCCCCTCGACCGTCACGCGCCGCTCCTCCATCGCCTCCAGAAGTGCGCTCTGGGTCTTGGGCATGGCGCGGTTGATCTCGTCGATCAGCACGATGTTGTTGAAGATCGGCCCCTTGATGAAGGTGAAGCGTCCCTCGACCCGGTCGAAGATGGAGAGGCCGGTGATGTCCGAGGGGAGCAGGTCGCTCGTGCACTGGACCCGGCCGAAGGAGAGTCCGAGCGAGCTTGCGAAGGCGAGCGCCATGGTGGTCTTGCCGAGCCCCGGTATGTCCTCGAGCAGGATGTGCCCCCCGGTCAGAAGCGCCATCAGGCAGAGCCTGACCGCCCTCCCCTTCCCTTTCAGGTGTTGCCCGGAAAGGATATCGAGTACCGCCACCATCTCGTCTCTTTTTGGCAGTTTGTTCAACTTGACCTCCTGGGATCAGCCGCTCAGCCGCCGGCTCAAGCGACGTCTCATTATAGCAGAGTTGCCCGGAAAGTGAAAAGGGGCGCTCGGCACGAGCGTCCCCCATTTCAGCCAACTCTCCTTCAGCGCCTCATCCTAAAACCGCAGCCCTGCACCCTCCCCCAGCCCCCACTGCCATTAAGTTACCTGATTAGCGTCAATCTTCCGCTGAAAACCCCCTCCCCTTCAAGGGGAGGGTTGGGGTGGGGATGGGGGGCAGCTACCAGGGGCTCCCCGTCAAAAGGGACTTCCTACAACTGCCCCATGAACTTGTGGGTCTGCGGTATCACCCGCACCTCGTTCAGGCCGCTGGCGAGTTCCTGGAATTGCAGGGTCCTCAGGGGCGAGATCGCGATGCTGCCGTCGGGAAGGGTCATCGGCTGCAGGATGAGCGGGATCGCCCTGTCGACCTCGGCGATGAGCGCGCAGGAGCGTTCGATCTCCCACTCCTCGGTGCTCTGGTCGATCACCACCTTGACGAAGACGCTCCTTTGCGAGGCAACCTTCAAAAAGGCGCGGTGCTCCTGCCAGAGATCCGGGCAGCCGGAGGCGGAGGGGAGCTTGATGTCCATCCCGATGTAATCCAGGTGGGGAATCAGCGGTGAAAGGGCGTCGGAGAGGGTGCCGTTGGTCTCGAGGTATATGGGGAGAAGCTCCCTCAGCCTGGGAAGCCATTCCAGCAGCTGTGCAGCGTAGAGCAGTGGCTCCCCGCCGGTTACGCTGATGGAATGATGGATCCCGGGCCACCCCACGGTCCAGCTTTGGATCAGGGAAAAGAGCCGGTCGCAGGCAACCGGGTTCGGCACGCCGAAGAAGTCGCGCCGCCCCGGCGTCAGCTCAAAAAGGCACTCATCGGGCACCCGGGTCATGCCCGGGGTATCGCAGAAGGAGCAGCTCAGGTTGCAGCCGGAGAACCTCAGGAACGCCTGGCGCAGCCCGACCAGCACCCCCTCCCCCTGGATCGAGGAGAAGCACTCGACCATGGAGGCCGAGCCGCTATTCATAGTAGCTAGCCGCGGCAAAGTCCGACTCCCAGACGGTTACCATCTCGACCTTGACCTTATCGCTGCCAAAGATCTTGGTGAGTTCGCCGTAAAGGTAGCGGGAGATGTTTTCCGAAGAGGGAGAAAGTTCGGAGAAGGGGGCAAGCTCGTTCAGGTACTTGTGATCCAGCGTCTTCAAGAGCGCGTTGGTCTCCCTCTTGAGGATCTTGAAATCGATCCCGAGGCCCGCCTTGTCCAGTTCGTTGGTGGTGATGGAGACTTCCACCTTCCAGTTATGACCGTGCAGGTTCTCGCAGTCACCCTGGTAATGGGTCAGGTTGTGGGCCGCCGCGAAGGCTGTGTGAATGGTGAGACGGAACATGTTCACCCTCCGTTTTAAGTATTTTTGCTGCGTCAATATAGCATGATGCCCGGGGCATGACTAGAAAAACCGGGGGATTCTCCCCCCCTTGACAAGGGGGGCGCGGGGGGATTTCTGCCCGGGTTGCCACGGAGTGCAGGTGGCGCGGAGTGCAAATCCCCCTAAATCCCCCTTTGTCAAAGGGGGACTTTCTACGGCACCCCTATTGCTGAAGATCGGGGCCGATCATAAGGGTAGCTGGTATCATGAAGGGATAATTCCCGCTCTAGATGTTGATGCTCTCTCCCGGCGGCAGCGTGGGGGTCAGCGGAACGGTGACGGAGTTGTAGGCGAGAACGAAGAAGAGAACGATCAGGGAAAGCAGGAACAGGACGGTCGGCACCAGGCGCACCCGTGGCTCATTGGCGCCGCTCTGCAAAAGGCCCACTGCCGCGACCAGCACGCCGCATCCGCCGCAGACCCCTCCCAGGAAGAAGCCGAAAAAGGTGAGACGCGCCTCGTTGGCCAGATCGAGAAATAACAGGCGTGACAGCTCGTCGTGGAAGAAGGTGGCGCCCATGACGCAGACGATGCCGACCGCAATCAACCTCAACCCGCTTCGGACGGTCTTTTTATACATGGGCCTGACACCTCGAAACGGGGCACGGCATCACTCGCACCAGCTCACGTCCCCGACTCCCTTCCTGAGGACCACGGGGACGTCGCCGATGATGCTCACCACCGAGCTGACGTCCGCGGTGAGGTCTCCGCCGTCGACCACGATATCTAGAAGCTTCCCCAGGTCGCACTCCACCTGCCACGGGTTTCCGATCGGGTCCTCGCCGGAGAGGTTGGCGCTGGTGGTGACGATCGGGTGCCCCAGTTCCTTGACGATGGCGAGGCAGATCTTGTTGTCGGGGATCCTGATGCCGACCGTCCTCTGCTTGGTCAAAAGCAGGTCGGGAACCACGGAATTGGCCTCCAGTACGAAGGTGTAGGGGCCGGGAAGCAGGCGTCGCATCAGCTTGAAGGCGTAGTTGCTCACCTTGGCGTAGCGGGCGATCTCCGAGATGTCGGTGCAGATGAAGGAAAAAGGCTTCTTCCGGTCGCGCTGCTTGATCAGGTAGATCCGCTCGATCCCCTTCTTGCTGAAGATGCTGCAGCCGATACCGTAGGTGGTGTCGGTCGGATAGACCACCACGCCGCCGCTCTTCAGGGTCTCCACCACCTTGGTGATCAGCCGCGGCTGCGGGTTTTCGGGATTTATCTCCAAAAGCATGGTCTAATCACCCGGGTTGAGGCCAAGGAGCGGCTCATGGACGAAGCGGCCGTCCTTCTGGATCAGGATGTCGTCGAACCAGAGCTCGCCGTCTCCGGTCAGGATCTTCACCATGTCCCAGTGCACCGCGGAACGGTTGCCGTTGTCGCACTCGTCGTAGGCCTGGCCGGGGGTGAAGTGGATGGATCCGAAGATCTTCTCGTCGAAGAGGATGTTCCTCATCGGCACCCGGATGCGCGGGTTGACCCCCACGGCAAACTCGCCCACGTAGCGCGCCCCCTCGTCGGTGTCGAGGATCCGGTTCAGCTCCTGGTCCATGCCGGGGGAGCTGGCCCTGACGATGCGGCCGCGTTCGAACTCGAGGCGGATGTTGTTGAACTCCTTCCCCTGGTACACGGTCGGGCAGTTGTAGGTGATATGCCCCTCGACCGAGTCGCGCACCGGTGCCGAGAACACCTCGCCGTCCGGGATGTTGAGGCGCCCGTCGCACTTGATGCCGGGGAGCCCCTGGATGCTGAAGGAGAGGTCGGTGTCGCTGGAAACGATGCGCACCCGGTCGGCGGCGTCCATGCATGCCTTGAGTGCGTCCTGCTTTCTCGATTCCTCCTCCCAGTCCATGCAGCAGGCGGCGAAGAGGTAATCCTCGTACTCGTCCAGGCTCATGCGCGCCTCCTGGGCTGCGGCATGGGTCGGGTAGCGGGTGATCACCCAGCGGGTCTTCTTGACGCGCTGATCGATGATCGGGCGGGTCACCTTGGACCAGGCGATCATGTTGGCCTGATTCGCCTTGGCCATCACCATCGAGTTGTCCGAAGCGGTGAGGCCGATGTAGACGTTCACCTTCTTCATGAATTCGAGCTTGTGCTCCGGGAAGTAGGAGACCTGCTCGGGATTGGCGCAGTTGTAGAAATAGCGGTTGATATCGGGAATGGTGAACTCGTACTCCACGTATTTGGCGCCCTTCTCGAGGCAGAGCGCGTAGAGCTCCTTCACGAGCGGTGCGCCCTCGATGCCGGCGCAGGCGATCAGCACCACGTCTCCCGGCTGCACGCGAGCCGAGTAGTTGACCAGGACTTCCGCCAGTTTCCTTAGGCGAGGATCTTTCATAAAATGTTCCCCCGGATGATCGGTGAGGTGATGGGGCCTTTTTTCCAGCATGGTTACTGCAGATCTCCAGCAATTCCGGGTGCTGCAGAAAGTCCCCCTTTAACAAAGGGGGATTTAGGGGGATTTGCATTTCGCTGCCGGCTGCGCTCTGTGGCAACGAGTCAAAATCCCCCCCGACCCCCCTTTTTCAAAGGGGGGTCGGGGACGCCGCTCTTAACCTTAACCTTAACCTTAACCTTAACCTTAACCTTAACCTTAACCTTAACCTTTACCTTTACCTTAACCTTTACCTTTACCTGCCTTTACCTGCCTCTACCTGCCTTTACCTGCCTTTACCTGCCTTTACCTGCCCGTATGCCCGAAGCCGCCTTCACCCCTGGCGCTCTCTTCCAGTTCCTCTACCTCGACGAACTCGGCGCGCTCGCAGCGGGCGAATACCATCTGTGCGATCCTCTCCCCGTTGGAGACGGTGAACGGCTCGGACCCCAGGTTGATCAGGATGACGCCGACCTCGCCCCGGTAGTCCGCGTCGATGGTACCTGGAGAGTTCACCAGGGCGATGCCGTGCCTGAGGGCCAGGCCGCTTCTCGGCCTCACCTGGGCCTCGAAACCGGGCGGGATCTCCAGGGCGATACCGGTCGGCACCAGCGCCCTTTCACCGGGGTGCAGGATGAATTCACACTCAAGCGCCGCGTGCAGGTCGACCCCCGCCGCATGCTCCGTCATGTAGCACGGGATGGAGGTCGGGCGAACCCTTTTTATCCTGACCGCGATGCCGCTCATTTCAGACGTTTATCTCGGAGGGTGCAAACGAAGGCGTGCCGACCCTTCCCAGCATGACCAGGGTGAGGGCGGAGTTGTCAAGGATCTCGTTGGCGAGAAGCTGAATACTTTCCGAGCTGACCCGGTCGAAGCCGTCCATGATCTCGGAAAGCGGCAGTGGCGTGTTGAAGTAGATCTCGTTCTTGGCCAGCCGCGACATCCGGTTGTCGCTCGATTCAAGCGACAGCAGGAGGTTGCCTTTGAGCTGCTCCCGCGCGCCGTCCAGCTGCTCCGCGGGGACCGGTTCGTATTTGAAGCGCCCCAGTTCCTTGAGCATGATCTCGAGAAGCTGCCGGCTGTTTTCGGGGCTGGCGCCGGCATAGACCACCAGGGAGCCGGCGTCCGCGTGCGAGGCGATGTAGGAGTAGACGGAATAGGCGAGGCCGCTCTTCTCGCGCACCTCCTGAAACAGGCGGGAACTCATGCTGCCGCCCAGGATGGCGTTCATGATGAAGGCGTCGTAGCGCTTGGGATGGTTCTGCTGCACCCCGGTGAGCCCCAGACAGACATGCACCTGCTCCAGATCCTTCTCGACCAGCTCGATCCTCCGCTCGTACCTCGGCAGCGCGGAGTCGACCCGGCCATGCCCCCCCGCAACGGCGCTGAGATGCTGTTCGATCAGCAGGATCAGTTTTTCGTGGGTGAGATTGCCGGCGGCGGAGACGATGATGTCGTCGCCGCGGTACATCTGCTCCTTGTAGGCGACGATGGCATCCCTGGTAAGACCGGAGACGCTCTCGGCATCGCCCAGGATCGACATCCCGAGCGGGTGTCCCTTCCAGAAGTGCTGATGGAAGAGGTCGTGGATCAGGTCGTCGGGGGTGTCCTCCATCATGTTGATCTCCTGGAGCACCACGCGGCGCTCCTTTTCGATCTCTTCGGGGTCGAAGGTGGAATGGAGGAAGATGTCGGTTAGAAGGTCGACGGCCTTGGGGAGGAACTTGTCCAGCACCTTCGCGTAATAGCAGACGTATTCGCGGCTGGTAAAGGCGTTCAGCACGCCTCCGACCGAGTCGATCTCGCGGGCGATGTCGAGCGAGCTGCGGCGGTCGGTTCCCTTGAAGAGGAGGTGCTCGATGAAATGGGCGACGCCGTTCGACTCCCGCCGTTCGTGGCGGGAGCCGTTGGCGACCCAGATACCGATGGAGACGGAGCTGGCATACGGTATACGCTCGGTGATGACGCGTATACCGTTATCAAGAGTGGTCTTTTTTATCATGGCTAGAACTATACCCTGAAACCCTGAAAATACCAGCTGCCGATTTTAATCAATTATTCCGTGAAGGTTGCGCCCAGCGCCTCTTTCCTGGAAAGCTTGATCTTGCCCTGCTTGTCGATGCCGATGCACTTGACCAGAACCCGGTCTCCCTCGTTCAGGACGTCGGTCACGTTCTTGACCCGCTCGGTGTCCAGCTCGGAGACGTGGACCAGGCCGTCGGTGCCGGGGAAGATCTCGACGAAGGCGCCGAATTCCATCACCTTCTTGACGGTCCCCATGTAGAGCTTCCCTTCCTCGGCCTCCGCGGTCAGGTTTCTGATCATCTTGATGGCGAGGTCGCACGCTTCCTTGTTGGTGCTGGCGATGTTGATCTTGCCGGTGTCGTCGATGTCGATGCTGACGCCGGTAGCCTCGGTGACGCTTCTGATGTTCTTGCCGCCGGAACCGATGACGTCGCGGATCTTGTCGGTCTTGACCCAGATGGTGGTGATGCGCGGAGCGAAGCTGGAAAGGTCGCTGCGCGATGCGGCGATGGTCTTGGCCATTTCGCCCAGGATGTGGATCCTTCCTTCCTTGGCCTGTGCCAGCGCCGCCTGCATGATCTCGCGGGTCACGCCGCCGATCTTGATGTCCATCTGCAGCGCGGTAACCCCTTCGGAGGTGCCGGCAACCTTGAAGTCCATGTCGCCCAGGTGGTCCTCGTCGCCCAGGATGTCGGAGAGGATGGCGAAGTCGTTCCCTTCCTTGATGAGACCCATGGCGATACCCGCGACCGGCGCCTTGATCGGGATGCCGGCGTCCATCATGGACAGCGAGCCGCCGCAGACGGTAGCCATCGAGGAGGAGCCGTTACTCTCGGTGATGTCCGAGACGATCCTGATGGTGTAGGGGAAGTCGTCGTGCTTGGGGAGCACCTTCTGCAGCGCGCGCTCGGCGAGCATGCCGTGGCCGATCTCGCGGCGCCCCGGTGCGAGCCTGAAGCTGGTCTCGCCCACGGAGTACGGGGGGAAGTTGTAGTGCAGCAGGAAGCGCTTCCTGGAATCGCCGTAGAGCGAATCGATGCGCTGCTCGTCGACCGAGGTCCCCAGGGTGGCTGCCACGATGGACTGGGTCTCGCCTCGGGTGAAGAGAGCGGAGCCGTGGGCGCGCGGCAGCAGGCTCACCTCGGTGGAGATGGCGCGGATGGTCTTGGTGTCGCGGCCGTCGATGCGCTCGCCGTCCTTGATGATGTGCTCGCGGACCAGATCGTACTCGAGGTCCTCGATGAACGCCTTGATCTCCTTCTCGGCCCCTTCGAATTCGGGGACCAGCGCGGTGACGGTCTCGGTCCTGATGGTGTCGATCGCCGTGTGACGCTCCATCTTGGTCTTGATCCGGACCGCCTGCTTCATTCCTTCGTAGGCCAGCGCGCCGACGCGCTCCTTGAGCACCTGGTTCACAACGGCAATCGGGTTGTCGCGCTTCACTACGCCGACCTTCGCTGCCAGCTCGACCTGGGCGGCCAGGATCGGCTGCACCGCCTTGTGGCCGAAGAAGATCGCTTCCAGGAGGTCGTTCTCGGAGACCTCGGAGGCGCTCCCTTCCACCATCAGGATGGCGTCCTTGGAGGCTGCGATCACGATCTCGATATCGCTTTTCTCCAGCTCTTCGGCGGTCGGGTTGGCTATGAAGGCTCCGTCCACGCGGCCGACCTTGACCCCTGCAATCGGGCCGGCGAAGGGGACGTCGGAGACCATCAGGGCCGCGGAGGCGCCGATCATGGCGAGGATCGCCGGATCGTTGTCCTTGTCGGCGGAGACCACGGTCGCCATGACCTGGGTGTCGTTAAGGAAGTTTTCCGGAAACAGCGGACGGATCGGGCGGTCGATCAGACGGCAGGTGAGGGTCTCGTTGTCGGAGGGCCTGCCTTCGCGCTTGAAGAAGCTCCCCGGGATCCTGCCGCCTGCGTACGCCTTCTCCTGGTAGTTGACGGTGAGCGGGAAGAACCCCTGCCCTTCCTTGGCGGTCTTCATGGCGACGGCGGTGACCAGCACCATGGTGTCGCCGCTTTTGATCATGACTGCGCCGCTTGCCTGCTTGGCGATCTTTCCGGTCTCGATGGTGATGGTCTTGCCGCAGCATTCTGCCTGTACTATCTGTTCCATTTGTTCGGCCTCCTGATACTACTGTTGGTTGGTGTTGGGGCCGCCGAGAAAGAAGCCTTGCGGCGCGAACCCGCAGGGCTGATTTATCCACGCCCCCAACAAAGAAAAGGGCACAATGGCCCTTACGATGGTGAAATAGAAAGGCAATATACCCCGTAGAGGTATATTGCCTTTTCGCTACCTTCTGATGCCGAGTTTCGCGATGATGGATTTGTATCTTTCCACATCTTTCTTTTTCAGGTAGTCGAGAAGACCCCTTCTCTGACCGACTATCTTCAGCAGCCCGCGACGGCTGTGATGGTCTTTTTTATGGGTTTTGAAGTGCTCAGTCAGATAGGTGATACGCTCTGAAAGAAGTGCTATCTGCACCTCGGGTGAGCCCGTATCCGAATCATGCAGCTTGTGAGCGTTGACGATTTCCTGCTTCTTGTCCGTTACCAGCATTTAATTTATCCCCCTTCGACCATCAAGATATAATTCCTGCACGCGTCGAGGTCAAGCCGCGGCAGGTGTGACATCCGATCTTTTTACCATAAAAGCCACTACGTGTAAAGGACAATACTAGTTAAAAACCCTTGACAATCGCAGCCCTTTGACACTGTCGTACTCGGCGACTGCGGCAAATCTCCCGGCTACATACAGTCGCACCTGCTCCCCCGGCATGAGCTGTTCCAGCGCGGGCTCCGCAAAATCGGACGCCGCGGGTGCCACGCCGTTCGACACCTTCCTCCCCCCCTGCTCGTTAAGGGCGAGCTCCTTCAGGTGGGAAAGCGCCCGGTCCAGCGGGAACAGCAGCCCCTGCTGGCTCTTGGAGGCGGCAAGCTCCTCGATGCCGATCGACTCCGCCTCGCGGAACAGCCCGCTTCGGGTGCGCCTGAGCTCGAGCAGGTGGGCGCCGCAGCCGAGCGCCTCGCCGATGTCGCAGGCCAGGGTGCGCACGTAGGTGCCGCGCGAGCAGCGCACGGTGAAACAGGCCTCGGGGAGCCTGATCCAGTCGAAGCTCAGCGCATGGATCTCCACCTCGCGCAGCTCCCGCTCGATCTCGATCCCCTTTCGGGCCAGCTTGTAAAGCGGTACGCCGTCGCGCTTCAGGGCGGAGAACATGGGTGGAAGCTGCGAGATGCGCCCGAGAAACTGCGGCAGCAGACGCTGCAGATCTTCGGCCGTGACATGCGACCAGTCGCGCTCAGAGGTGACCTGGCCGGTCAGGTCCTGGCTGTCGGTGGAGATCCCCAGCCGCAGCACGGCCCGGTACTCCTTTTGCGACTCGTCCAGGAACTGGATGCTCTTGGTCCCCTCGCCCACCGCTACCGGGAGCACGCCGGTGGCAAACGGGTCGAGCGTGCCGGTGTGCCCCACCTTCTTCTGCCCGATGGCGCGCCGCACCATGGCCACGATGTCATGCGAGGTGACGCCGGCCGGCTTGTCGATCACGAAAAAACCGTTCAGCATCAGCGCATCTTCTCCAGGCGGTCGAACACCAGCGCCTTCACCTCGGCCAGGGTCCCCTTCACGTTGCACCCCGCGGCGTTATGGTGCCCGCCGCCGCCGAAATGGGCGGAAACGGCCGAGACGTCGACCTTCCCCTTGGACCGGAAGCCTACCTTGAAGAGCCCTTCGCTGATCTCGCGGAAGAAAAGCGCCACCTGCACGCCGCGGATCGAGCGGGGATAATTGATGAAACGGTCGGTATCCTCAGCGGTGGAACCGGTCTGCCGGTACATCTCCAGGGTCACGGTGACCGAGGCGTACTCGCCGCCGGGAGAGACGGTGAGATCGGAGAGCGCCAGGGCCAGAAGCGCGATCCTCTGCAGCGGCTCGCTCTCGTAGAGGTTTTCGTTGACGTCCCAGGCGTTCACACCCTTGGCTATCATCTCGCCGGCGATGGCGAACGACTCGGGATCGGAATTGGAGTAATGGAAGCTGCCGGTGTCGCTCAGGATGGCGGTGTAGATGCAAAGCGCGGTGGGGTAATCGACCTCGTGGCCGGCGGCCTTGATGATCCGGTAGATCAGGGCGGCGGTGGCGCACGCCCTGGGGTCGATCAGGTTGTGCAGACCGAAGTTCTCGCACCCCAGGTGGTGGTCGATGTTGATGAAACGGCCGATGCGCTCGCTCGCGGTGATCGCCTTGCCGGCCCTTCTGAACTCGCCCACGTCCAGCACGAAGCAGACGTCGAATTCCTTTTCCGGCAGCTCCCCGAAGACCTGGTCCGCCATGGGGAGAAAGGCGCAGTTCTCGGGAACCGGGTCGCACAGGTAGACGGTGACATCCTTGCCGCGGGCCGCAAGATAGTTGGCCAGGGCCAGCGAGGAGCCGACCGCGTCGGGATCCGGGCTTTCGTGGCTTGTGATCAAAAAGGTGCTGCTTTTCTCGATCTCGGCCAGTATCTGCGTTATCTCAGGTATTATCGCCGTCATCCTTAGCGCCTATCTCCTTCAGTATCGATTCGATATGTTGGCCGTAGTCAGCTGAGCTGTCGTATTTGAAATGGATGTCCGGGGTGAAGCGCATCTTGAGCGCCTGCCCGATCTCCTTCCTGATGAAGCCCCGGGCGCTGTTCAGCCCCGCCTCGGTATGCTTCTTCTCTTCGTCTGTTCCCATCACCGTGAAGTACACCGTTGCCTGACGCATGTCGGTGGTGATCTTGACGCCGGTGATGGTGACGAAACCTATGCGCGGGTCCTTGAGCCCCTTGATCAGCAGCTCGGAGACGATCTTGTGGATCGCCTCCCCCACCTTGTCTGAACGTTTTACCATGTCTTGAAGTACTCTCTCGTTTTGTCCATTATTATTGCGGACGTCGATTCAAAAAGTCCCCCTTTGAAAAAGGGGGATTCAGGGGGATTTTACTCGGTTGCCAGCTGCTATCGCCTTGGCGCCTTGGGCCAAATCCCCCCCGACCCCCCTTTTTCAAAGGGGGGAGGGTTTATGAAAAAGGGGGAGGGAGTTGGACCTTTGTATTTACAGTTTGCCGGCGAACTTCTCCATCTCGAAGCACTCGATGATGTCGCCGATCTTGATGTCGTTGTAGTTCTCCAGCGAGATGCCGCACTCGTAGCCGGTCGCCACGTCCTTCACGTCGTCTTTGAAGCGGCGCAGGCTGGAGAGTTTCCCCTCGAAGACCACCACGTTGTCCCGCAGCAGGCGCACCTGGGCGTTTCTGACGATCTTGCCGTCGGTGACGTAGGAGCCCGCCACCGTGCCGTGCTTGGGTACCTGGAAGGTCTCCCTGATCTCGGCGCGCCCCAGGTTCTTCTCCTTGAAGGTAGGCTCCAGGAGCCCCTCCATCGCCTTCTTGATGTCGTCCACCGCATCGTAGATGATGTTGTAGAGCCTGAGGTCGACCCCTTCCTTCTCGGCGAGGGCCGCGGCCTTCACCTCGGGGCGCACGTTGAACCCCAGGATGATGGCGTTTGATGCGCTGGCCAGGTTGACGTCGGTCTCGGTGATGGCGCCGACCGAGGCGTGCAGCACGTTGAGACGGATCGCCGCGGTGCTGAGTTTTCTGAGCGACTCGGCCACTGCCTCTACCGACCCCTGAACGTCCCCCTTGACGATGGCGTTCAGGTCCTTCACTTCGCCTTTCTGGATCTTCTCGTAGAGCTGCTCCAGAGAAAGCTTGGTGTGCTTGGCGAGTTCCGTCTCGCGCAGCTTGATCTGACGGTGGGTTGCGATCTCCTTGGCCTGCTTCTCGTCGGCCATGGCGACGAAGATGTCGCCGGCATCCGGAACCCCGGTGAATCCGATCACCTCGACCGGCATGGCGGGTCCCGCTGCCAATACCTTTTCGCCGCGATCGTTTTGCATGGCACGCACACGTCCGTAGTGCACGCCGGCCACGAAGTAGTCTCCCCCTTTCAGGGTTCCTTCCTGGACCAGGACGGTCGCTACCGGGCCGCGCCCCTTGTCGAGTTTCGCCTCTACGATGGTGCCGCGCGCCGCCTTCTCCGGGTTCGCCTTGAGTTCGAGCACGTCGGCCTGCAGGAGGACCATCTCCAGCAGCGACTCGAGGTTGATCCGCTTCTTGGCGGAGACCTCGACGAAGATCGTCTCGCCGCCCCACTCCTCCGAGACCAGGCCGAACTCCATCAGTTCCTGCTTCACCTTGCCCGGGCTTGCGTCCGGCTTGTCGATCTTGTTGATGGCGACGATGATCGGTACGCCTGCCGCCTTGGAATGGTTCACCGCCTCGCGGGTCTGCGGCATGACGCCGTCGTCGGCTGCCACCACCAGGATGACGATGTCGGTCACCTTGGCTCCCCTGGCGCGCATGGCGGTGAACGCCTCGTGGCCCGGGGTATCGAGGAAGGTGATCTTGCGGCCGTTCAGCTCGACGTCGTAGGCGCCGATGTGCTGGGTGATGCCGCCAGCCTCGCCTGCTATGACGTTAGCCTCGCGGATCGCATCCAAAAGCGAGGTCTTGCCGTGGTCGACGTGACCCATGATGGTGACCACCGGCGGACGCTTGATCAGGGACTCCGGGGTATCCGGCTCGGCCTCCAGCATCTCGTCCACGTCGAGCGCCACGTTCTCGATCTCGTAGCCGAAATCGGTGGCGAGCAGGGTGGCGGTGTCGAAGTCGAGCGGATGGTTGATGGTCGCCATGACCCCCATCTTCATGAGGGCGCGGATCAGATCGGTCGCCTTGATCCCCATCCTCTTGGCGAGTTCGCCGACGGTGATCGATTCGGTGATCTTGATGATCCTCTTGATCGCCTTGGGTACCGTGATCTCGGTCTTCTTGCCGATCTGGACCTTCTCGACGTAGCGCTTCTTACCCTTGCCCGAACGGGGGCCCGGCTCGAAAACCCGCTCGCGCTTGTCGAGCAGATCCGGCTTTTTGAAGACTTCCTTCTTCTTGGCTACCGGAGCTCCCCCCTTCTTGCCGGGCTTGCTGAAGTCCGGTGCGGGGGCGGGAGCCGCCTTCCTCCCCTTGCGACGCTCCTCGGCCAGTGCCGCGGTATCGATCGGGGCGAGCGGCGCGGGACGCTCGGGACCGCGGGCGGGACCTGACGGCCTCTCGCCGGGACGCCCGGGTGCGGGCCTTTCGCCGGGGCGTGCCGAGGGTGCTCCCGGACGGGGTGCTCCCGGACGGGGCGCCGGACGCTCGGTGCCGGGACGCTCTACGCCGCGCGGCATGCCGGGACGCGGAGCGGGACGCTCGCCCGGGGCGGTGCGCTGATACTCGCGGCGCTCGGGCGGGCGCTGGGCCGGGATCGGGATCTCCACCCTTCCCAGGATCCTCGCCTTGGTAGCGGTGGCCCTTTCCGGCTCGGCTTCCACCTTGGCAGCGACGGCCGGTGCCTCGACCGGAGCGGCAGCCTCGGGCTTCGCGGCAGCCTCGGGCTTCGCGGCAGCCTCGGGCTTCGCGGCGGCCTCGGGCATTGCGGCAGCCTCGGGCTTGGCGGCGGGCTTGGCCTCCTCAGCGCCAAGTACGGGTGCTGCGGCAGCTGCGGCCGGTGCGCCAGCTTCGGCAACCGGGGCGGCCGGTGCCGAGGGGGCAGCCGGCTTGACCGGCGCGGCTGTTGCCGCCGGGGCCGGTTTTTCAGCCGGCGCTGCTGCGGGTGCGGGCTTGGCAACCGGAGCTGCCTCGATGATCCTGGCCCTGGTCGGCTCGACGGCAGGTCGTGCCGGCTTGGGAGCAGGTGCCGCCTCGGCCTCGGCTTCCGCCTTGACGGGCGGAGCCGGCTGCTCGGCAGCCTCCTGCTTCGGGACTTCGGCCGGGGCCGCCTCGGCAGCCTCAGCTTCGGCCGACGGCTCCACCGCCTTGGCGCGTCTGCGGATCAGGGTCGGCTTCACGCGGACTTCTTCCTGGGAAACCTCTTTGTGGGTTGTCTGCGCAGGGGCGGACAGTGCCTTGACGTCCGCATCTTCAATAACGGCCATATGGTTCTTGACCGGCACGCCCAGGTCGGCAAGCCTTGCCATAAGCTCCTTATTATCGATCCCCATCTGCTGCGCCAGCTCGTATACGCGGGTTTTGCTCATCTACTTGCGCTCCTCCTCAAAGAAGTTCCTGTACTTTTCCGTTTCCAAACTTATAGATCCTACGAAGCCGCTGTCCGACACAGCCAGAACGCTCCTGAGCTCTTTTCCCAACAATCCCCCGAGACGCTCCTTGCTGAACAGGGCCACGCAAGGGACCCCCTTGAGCCTGGCCACGCCCCGGAACTTCTCGCCGATGTCGACGGAGATGTCGGTCGCGATAAACAGCAGGCCGGCACCCCCCTTCTTCAGCTTATCCATCACCTGGTCCGATCCCGATACGATCTTGCCTCCCTTGTTGGCAAGGCAGAGGTAGGAGGCTATCCGCTCCTCCAGCTTCTCGGTCACCTGGCGGGTCAGGCTTTCGGCCTCGGCCCCCAGCACCTCCCCCTTGAAGCCGCGGCTGAACTGCTTCTTCTGCGCGGCGAGCCTCAGGCAGGATCCCTTCATGCAGGTGTAGACCCCCCGCCCGGGGAGCTTCTGCTGCAGATCCGGCACCACGGTCCGGTCCGGCGCCAGCACGAAACGAAGCAGGCTCCCCTTGTCCTTCACCTCGCGGCAGGCAAGGCAGCTTCTCTGGGGGTTAGCCTTTGGCATAGCTGTTATACCGACTCCTCTTCATTCCCGGCTGCGGCCTCATTCCCGGCTGCGGCCTGGTCCTGCACCGGCTCCGCCGGGGCCTCGACAGCTTCCGACTCCTGGTATGCCGGCTCTGCTCCGGCCTCGATCTCTGCGCCGGCTGCCGTCTCGGGCTCCTCCTCGGCTTCGGTGCCGTCGAAGGAGGCAAACTGCTGCAGCTCGGCCTCGGCCATGCGGGACTCGCTCTTGATGTCGATCTTCCAGCCGGTCAGCTTGGCGGCGAGCCGCACGTTCTGGCCGCGCTTGCCGATGGCGAGCGAGAGCTGGTCGTCCGCCACGATCACCTCCATGGCGTAATCCTCGTCGTCGACATAGACCTTGGTCACCACGGCCGGCGCCAGCGCGTTGCAGGCAAAGCGGGCGATGTCCTCGGACCAGGGGATGATGTCGATCTTCTCGCCGCGCAGTTCGGAGACCACGTTTTGCACCCGGCTGCCGCGCATGCCGACGCAGGCGCCCACCGGATCGACGTCGTTGTCGTGCGAGTAGACGGCGATCTTCGCCCTGCCGCCCGGCTCGCGCACCACGCTCTTGATCTCGACGATCCCCTCGGCGATCTCCGGGACCTCGGCCTCGAACAGCTTGGCGAGCATGGTCGGGTGGGTGCGGGAAAGGAGGATCTGGGGCCCCTTGGTGGTCATCCGGATCTCGGTGATCAGCGCCTTGACCCGGTCCCCCTGGCGGTACACCTCGCGCGGCGCCTGCTCCTTGTGCGGCAGCAGCGCCTCGGCGCGTCCCAGGTCGACGATCAGGTCACCCTTCTCGAAGCGGCGCACCACGCCGTTCACGATCTCCCCCTGGCGCTCCAGGAATTCGTTGAATATGGTTTCGCGCTCCGCCTCGCGGACCCGCTGGATGATCACCTGCTTGGCCGTCTGCGCCGCGATCCTGGAGAAGCCGCTGGCATCCATCTTCATGCCGATCGAGTCGCCGACCTCGACGTCCGGATCCTCCTCGCGCGCCTCATCCAGCTCGATCTCGCGATAGGAATCCTGCACCTCGTCCACGACGGTAACGAACTCAAACAGCTCCACTTCGCCGATCTCGGCGTTGTAGTGAGCCTCCAGATCGCGGGTATTGCGAAACTTCTTGTTGGCAGCCGAGAGGACAGCCTGTTCCAGCGCTTCCAGCACGATACTTTTATCTATACCCTTCTCTTTAACGATCTGGTCGATAGTATGCTTGAGGTTAAAGCTCGTTTCCACGTCACTGTCTCCTTCGAGTCGCTGATATTGTCATTTCAAAAACCGTTAGAATTCGAATTCCAGATTGGCCTTCGCCACCTTCTCCAGCGGGATTGCGGCGTGCTGCCCTTCGCTCAGGTGGATATTGATGACACCCTCCTCCACCCCGGTCAGGGTGCCGAGAAAGGTCTTGCGCTTGTTGCCGGCGTCGTCGGTCAACTGCTCGAAGGTTTTCACCTTGACCAGGCTGCCGACGAAGCGCTGGTAGTCGGCAAGCTTCTTGAGCGGACGGCAGATCCCCGGCGAGGAGACCTCCAGCGTGTAATGCTCCGGCATGAAATCTTCCACGTCCAGGATGTCGGAGAGCTCCCTGCTGACCGCGGAGCAGTCATCGAGGGTGATCCCCCCCTCCTTCTCGATGAAGAGGCGCACCACCATGTCCCTACCCTCGCGCTTGTACTCGAGGTCCACCAGACCCAGGCCGAGCGGGGCGATAATCCCTTCGGCGATCCGGGTAATTCTTTCTGCTGCATCAACCTTTGCCATATTACGTTTTCCAATAAAAAAAGTGAGCCGGAGGAGCTCACTTTGAGTGAACATTAAGATGTGAACCAATATTTAGCATGGAAGAGTTCTTTATGCAAGCGCTTTTTTTCAAAAACACATCGATTTCCAGCGCTTCGCGCCACCTGCGACGGTAAAACCGGAGCGGTTTCATCAGCCGTTCGCACCATAGCGGCGAGCTCCCCGCTCGCCTCATTGACGATAATTAATATGCTCACGGCATTAATATATAGGGGCCTGGCGAGCACGGTGGAATCTGCAGCACCGACTCTACCACTCCCCCGTCACAACTGCCAGTCAAAACGACGGGACCCCCGAGCCGAAACCACCCCCAACCGAGCAATCGCTTCACTTTTGCACTTTAAACTGCTATATATTGACGTTGCCAAAGCAGGATCAAAATACTTCAGCGGGGAAGAGAATTGACATGAAATACATCAGCACCAGGGGAAACATCGCACCGATCGGCTTCAAGGACGCAGTCATGATGGGGCTCGCCACGGACGGAGGGCTCATCCTGCCGGAGAGCATCCCGCGGATTGACCGGGAGACCCTTTACGCCTGGTCCAAGCTCCCCTACCGCGAGCTCGCCTTCAACATCATCTCCCTTTTTGCAACCGACATACCGAAGCAGGATCTGAAGGAGCTGATCGACCGTTCCTACGCGAGCTTCGACCACCCCGAGACCACCCCGCTGGTGAAAAAGGACGGCGTCTACATCCTGGAGCTGTTCCACGGACCGACGCTCGCCTTCAAGGACGTGGCGCTGCAGCTTCTGGGCAACCTGTTCGAGTACCTCTTGAAGGAGCGCGGCGAGAAGATGAACATCCTGGGCGCCACCTCGGGGGACACCGGCAGCGCCGCCATCGCCGGGGTGCGCGGCAAGGAGAACATCAACATCTTCATCCTGCACCCGCACCTGAAGACCTCCCCGATCCAGGCGCTGCAGATGACCTCGGTGCTCGACGAGAACGTCCACAATATCGCGGTACACGGCACCTTCGATGATTGCCAGGAGATCGTCAAGTCGCTCTTCAACGACCTCTCCTTCAAAAAGGAGTACGCGCTAGGCGCGGTGAACTCCATCAACTGGGCGCGGGTGCTGGCCCAGGTGGTCTACTACTTCTATGCCTGGGGAAGGCTCCCCGAGCAGAAGGAGGTGGTCTTCTCGGTTCCCACCGGGAATTTCGGCGACATCTTCGCGGGATATCTGGCCAAACGGATGGGCCTGCCGGTTTCCAGGCTGATACTGGCCACCAACGAGAACAACATATTGAGCCGCTTCGTGGCAAGCGGCGACTATTCCCTGGGCAAGGTGGTGCAGACCGTCTCCCCCTCGATGGACATCCAGCTGGCATCGAATCTGGAGCGCTACCTGTTTTACCTGTTCAATGAAAACCCGGAGAGGGTGCGCGCAGCCTTCGCAGAGCTGCAGCAAAGCGGCAGGATCGTGTTCGGCAAAGAGGAGATCGAGCGGGTTCAGAGCGAGTTTCTCACCTGCTCGGTCGACGAGAGGCAGACCCTCGACACCATCGCCTCCTTCAATAAGGAGAACGACTACATCCTCGACCCGCATACGGCGGTCGGCGTGCGCGGGGCGCTTGAGTGCGTGAAGGACGGATCCTACGTGATCTGCCTTGCCACCGCGCATCCGGCGAAGTTCGGCGAGGCGGTCGAGAAGGGTATCGGTTTTCCGCCGCCGCTCCCCGCCGCACTGGCGGCGCTGGACGGGCTGGAAACCCGCTGCGAAGTGATGGCGGCGGACCGCGAGCAGATAAAGCGGTTCCTGCAGGAAAAGGCGTAAAAGACCCTTTGGCCACGGAGACACGGAGTCACGGAGAAAAACGAAAGAAGAATTTAACCTTTTTTCAGTTTTTCTCCGTGCTCTCCGTGTCTCCGTGGCCAGTACTTTTTTAAGGACTTTATGAAGATAGATTGGAACCAGATCGACACGGTACTCCTGGACATGGACGGCACGCTTTTGGACCGTCATTTCGACGACCATTTCTGGCTGGAGCACGTCCCCAAGCGCTACGCCGAGAAAAACGGCATGAGCCACGCCGCCGCCAAGGAGCTGCTGCACCGGATGTTTCGCTCCCAGGAGAACACCCTCAACTGGACCGACCTCGACTACTGGTCCGACCAGCTGGGGCTCGACATCCCGGTACTGAAGGAGGAGATCGACCACCTGATCGCGGTGCATCCGTTCGTCACCGAATTCCTGCTCTACCTGCGCCGGCACGGCAAGGGGATTTACCTGGTGACCAACGCTCACGGCAAGACGCTCGATCTGAAGCTGCGCAGGACCCGGATCGGACCGTATTTCGACGGAATCGTCTCGGCGCACGACCTGGGACTTCCCAAGGAGGAGCCGGCGTTCTGGGGGAAACTGCAGGAGAGGATACCTTTCGAACCGGAGCGCACCATGCTCGGCGAGGACAGCGAGACCAACCTTAAGACGGCGCAGCTCTTCGGCATCGGCTACCTGATCCACGTCGGCCGCTTCAGTTCGCAATCGGCAGCCGCGGTGTCCGGCCGGTTCAGCACGATCAACTTCTTCAGCGAGCTGGTGCCGCGCGACGGCAGCAGCAGAGTGGAGATCTGACGCTCACTGCCGGGGAGCCGACTTGAAAAGCCCGTGCTTTTTCATCAGGTCGTATAGGGCAGGTCGGCTGACACCGAGCAGTTCCGAGGCTCTCACCATGTTTCCCCCGCAGTTGCCGACCGCGGCTGTGATCATCCCCTTCTCCACCCTGTCGCGGACCTCCCTGAGAGTCAGGTGCTCCGTCGGCGAGACCGCTTCTCTCCCCTGCCGCGCGTTGCCGGCATCACTCCCCTGTTCCTCGGGAGCGCCCCATGCCGCCGTTTGCGACGCCGTCTTCTTCAAGAAGTGGCTTCCGCCGTCATTGCCGGCCCCATCCCCACCCTGTCCCTCCCCTTGAAGGGGAGGGGACGTTGGGGCTCCCTCCCTCTTCAAGCTTGAAGGGGACGTTGGGGCTCCCTCCCTCTTCAAGCTTGAAGGGGACGTTGGGGACTCCTCCCCCTTCAAGGGGGAGGTCGGGAGGGGGATGGGGGTAACAGAAGGCGTTGCCACAATGAAAGTGGAACGCTGCCCCCGACCCGCTGATTCCCTGCCGGCGTCCGTTTGTCCCTGAACCAACTCCGGTCCCTCCAGAGCCACGCTCTGCATGTTACTGAAGAGTTCCCGGATCGCGGCACACTGCCCCGCAATCCCCTCTATACTTGCGGTGCTTCGCTCCAAGGCATCCAGCAGCCGTAGCCTCTGCTCCTCTATCTCGTTTAAGTGGAACGCTCTCGCGATGACCATCTTCAGTCGCGCAAGCTCGATCGGTTTCTGGTGAAAATCATAGGCACCGTGCCCCACCGCACGATAGCCCATTTCGCGCGCCTCTTTTCCGGTCAGCACCACGACCTTGGTGCCGGGCCGGTTCTCGATCATCCATTCCAGCCAGCAATATCCTTCAGGGTCGCAGCAACTCCCATCCGAGCCCTTCGGACCTTGGGTCAGCCCGAGGTCGAGCAGGACCACCTTCGGGACATGCCTTATAAAGAGCTCCCTGGCACGGTCAAGGTCCATTCCCTCAAGTAGAATGTACTCTTTGCCAAGCCCCGATTTGACCCCACCAACGACCTGCACGTCACCGGCGACAAGAAGCTTTTCCATGCGACCTCTCAGCGAATCCTGCTGTTTTTTCCAGAGGGACCAACTCCCACATGCTGCGTTAGTTATCGTAGTTCCATCACCTGTAGCAGCGGCATTCCTGTCGCGATTATCGCAGCGGCCACCGCGGCAGGAATGCCGCTGCCACGGCGCACCCTGAAACGAATGCCCGAGTGACGGATCGGGCAAAAACGGCGTTTAATTTGAGCATTTTAATATTTAATTTCTATCGCACCGCTCATCTTTGTCAAGGAACCGACACCGGTCCCGTGCAGGAAAAAAGCGGGCCTGCGACTGCGGGGGGAGGCTCTCTTGACAGCCAGCACCCCATGGATTACTATCGGGAGGGCATTCACATGAAATCATTGACAAAGTTGCACCTGAGGAGAGCACCATGAACAGCGACCTTAATTGGGATACCACCCCCCTCTACCCCTCCCCTTCCGCTCCCGAACTCACGCGCTCCTTCGAGGAAGGGGCCTCGCAGGTCGCAGCCTTCAGGGAACGCTACCGCAGCAAGGTGGCCGGGCTGTCGGCAGAGGCGCTTTTGGAGGCGCTGCGCGGTTACGAGACGCTGCAGGAGGCGCTGGCCAAGCCGCAGCTCTACGCCTACCTGCTCTTTGCCGCCGACAGCGAGAGCGATGAAAACAAGCGGCTCTCCCAGAAATCCGCCGAGTTCGGCAATCTCATGGGAAGGGAGCTCCTCTTCTTCGATCTGGAGATCATCCAGATGGAGGAGGAGCCCTTCCAGGCGCTCCTGAACGACCTCCTGCTTGCCCCCTACCGCCACTTCCTGGAAGTCCTGCGCAAGTTCAAGAGCCACACGCTCACCGAACGGGAGGAGAGCCTGCTCTCCCAGAAGAGCCTCACCGGGGTGCAGGCCTTTTGCCGGCTCTTCGACGAGGTTTCCGCCTCGCTGCGCTACACGCTGGAGATCGAGGGGGAGAAGCGCGAGATGACCGGAGAGGAGGTCCTGGCGCTTTTGCATCACCCGGATGCCGAACTCAGGGAAAGGGCGTTCGGCACCTTCCTCAAGCGCCACGAGGAGCACGAGATCCTGTTCTCCGCCGTCTTCAACAACGTGGCACTGGACCACTCGCAGGAGCTGGAGCTCAGAAACTACGGCCACCCGATGGAGCCGACCAACCTGGGGAACGAGATACCGACCCCGGTGGTCGAGAGCCTGATGCAGGTCTCGGAGAGCAACTACCCGCTGGCCCAGGAGTACTTCAGGCTGAAGGCGCAGCTTCTCGGCATGCCGCGCCTGAAGAACAGCGACGTCTACGCCCCCTTGTCCGACAGCGGCAGGCAGTACAGCTTCGATGAGGCGCGCGTCATGGTGGTCGAGGCCTACCGCGGCTTCTCCGCGGAGTTCGCGCAACTGGCGGATTCCTTTTTCCTGGAAAAACGGGTCGACGTGCTGCCGCGCCCCGGAAAGAGCGGAGGCGCCTTCTGCATGGGGATGACCCCGTCCCTCGACCCGTACCTGCTTTTGAACTTCACCGGCAACCTGCGCGACGTCTCCACCATCGCCCATGAGGTGGGACACGGCATCCATTTCATGCTGGCCCAGCGCCAGACCATGCTGAACTACCACCCGCCGCTGCCGCTTGCCGAGACCGCCTCGGTATTCGGCGAGATGCTGCTAACCCGGCAGCTCCTTGAGAACGAGACCGACAACGCGGTCAAGAGATCGCTGCTTTGCGCCAAGATCGAGGACATCATCGCCACCACCTTCCGCCAGAACGTCCTCACCAGGTTCGAGGAGAGGATGCACCTTGAGAGAAAGGAAGGGCTGCTGACGGCGAGTCAACTCTGCGATATCTGGTGGGAGGAGAACGGCAAACTCTACGGCGATGCGGTGCAGATGATTGACCCGTACCGTTTCGGCTGGAGCTACATCTCCCACTTCATCCATGCCCGCTTCTACTGCTACTCGTACACCTGCGCCGAGCTGCTCGTGCTCTCGCTCTACCAGCGTTACCTGAAGCAGCGGGAGAGCTTCATCCCGATCTACCGCGACATCCTCGCCGACGGCGGTTCCAGGACCCCGGCCGAAACCCTGGCACCTGCCGGCATCGTGATGAGCGACCCCGGTTTCTGGCAGGACGGATACGATCTGTTAAGGGATCTGATCGAGGAGCTGAAGAAGCTTGTGTAGGGGGAGTCTTCCCGGAGGGAGGAGAGATCCGGGGCGAACACCAGGTTCGCCCCAACGCCGGTAGGGGCGAACCTTGTGTTCGCCCTCCCCCAACCCGCCGGCATCTCCAAACGCAAAAAGGCCCGGCGGTTTCCCGTCGGGCCTTCTCATTTGCAGCTTCCTGTACCGCTTCTTATCTACTGATTATTTGTACTCAGCGATCTCGTCGAACTGGAGGTACTTGTAGATGGTCTCCTTGTTCGGCTCTACCCGCTCCTGGTACTGGGCCAGGTACTCGGCGGGGGTCGGGAGCTTGCCGAGGTTGACCGTGATGGCGCCGAGCTCTGCGGATCCCAGGAACACCTTGGCGCCGTTGCCGATCCTGTCGTCGAAGTTACGGGTCGAGGTGGAGAACATGTTCACCGCGTCGGGGACGCGGGCCTGGTTACCCATGCAGAGCGAGCAGCCTGCGATCTCGATGCGGGCGCCGACGGCGCTGTAGATCGAGAAGAACGCCTCGTCCTTCAACTGCTGCTGATCCATGCGGGTCGGCGGGCAGATCCAGGTGCGGATCGACGGGTTGAACTTCTTGCCCCTCCAGATCTCGCCAGCTGCGCGGAAGTGACCGATGTTGGTCATGCAGGAGCCGAGGAAGACGTCCTGTATCGGGGTTCCGGCAACCTCGGAGAGGACCTTGACGTCGTCCGGGTCGTTCGGGCAGGCAAGGATCGGCTCGGTGATCTCGGCGAGATCGATCTCGATCACTGCCGCGTACTCGGCGTTGGCGTCGGCTGCCAGGAGTTTGGGCTCCTTGAGCCATTCCTCGACGGCGTTGATGCGGTTTTGCAGCGTGTTGGCGTCCTGGTAGCCGTCGGCGATCATCTTGCGCATCAGCGCCACGTTGGAGCGCAGGTACTTGGCGACGGACTCTTCGGAGAGCTTGATGCAGCCCGCGGCGGCGCTCCTCTCGGCTGCGGCGTCGGTGAGCTCGAACGCCTGCTCCACGGAGAGATCGGGAAGCCCTTCCATCTCGAGGATGCGGCCGTTGAACACGTTCACCTTGTTCTTCTTCGGCACGGTGAGAAGGCCCTGCTTGATGGCCCAAAGCGGGATGGCGTTCACGGCATCGCGCAGCGTGATCCCCTGGTTGAATTTCCCCTTGAAGCGGACCAGCACGGACTCGGGCATGTCCAGCGGCATGAAGCCCAGCGCCCCTGCGAAGGCGACCAGGCCGGAGCCGGCCGGGAAGGAGATCCCGATCGGGAAGCGGGTATGGGAATCGCCGCCGGTCCCGACGGTATCGGGAACGAGCAGCCGGTTCAGCCAGGAGTGGATGACGCCGTCGCCCGGCTTGAGCGGCACCCCGCCGCGATCGATCATGAAGCCGGGAAGGCTCTTGTGCATCTTCACGTCGGCCGGTTTCGGATAGGCGGCCGTGTGGCAGAAGGACTGCATGAACATCGGTGCCAGGTACTTCAGGCAGGCGAGTTCCTTCAGTTCGTCGGCCGTCATCGGACCGGTGGTGTCCTGCGAACCGACCGTGGTCATGGCGGGCTCGCAAGCGGTACCCGGGAGAACGCCCACTACGCCGCAGGCCTTGCCGACCATCTTCTGGGCCTGGGTGTATCCCTGCCCTGCCTTGGGCACCGGGTTGACCGGAAGGGTAAAGACGTCGGTCGGCGCGAGGCCGAGCGCCTTCCTGGCGCGATCGGTCAGGGCGCGACCGATGATGAGGGAGATCCTGCCGCCGGCGCGGAACTCGTCGGAGAGCGTGTTGGGGGAGATAGCGAAGGTGGAGAGCACCTCGCCGGACTCGGTCCTGATCTCACCCTTCTTGGAGTCGACCACGATCACGTCGCCGGTCTTCATCTTGGAGACGTCGGTCTTGATCGGGAACGCGCCGGAGTCCTGGGCGGTATTGAAGAAGATCGGCGCGATGACGCCGCCGATGATGATGCCGTCCCTTCTCTTGTTCGGCACGGCCGGGATGTCCTGGCCGATGTGCCAGAGCACGCTGTTGCAGGCCGATTTCCTGGAGGAACCGGTGCCGACCACGTCCCCCACGAAGGCGACCTGGAAGCCGTCGGCCCTGAACTTGGCGATGGTGTCGTTGCCGTCCGGGAAGCGGGTCTTGCCCATGGCGAGGGCGTGCAGCGGGATGTCGGGGCGGCTCCAGGCGTCGCCTGCGGGGGAGAAGTCGTCCGTGTTGATCTCGCCCTCGACCTTGTAGACCTTTACCTTCACCGTCTCGGGGAGGCCGGCCTTCGAGGTGAACCACTCAGCGGCGGCCCAGGAATCGAGGACTTTTTTGGCGGAGGCGTTGCTCTTGGAGAGCTCCAGGATTTCGTCGAAGGCGTCATAAACGAGGGTGGTGCCGGAGAGGGCGGTCACTGCCTCCACTGCCAGTTCCGGATCCTTGATGGCGGCGATCAGGGGAGCCACGTTGTAGCCGCCCAGCATGGTGCCCAGGATCTGCACAGCCTCTTTTTTGGAGACCAGCGGGGATTTGACGGAACCGGCAACGATGCCGGCGAGAAAAGAGGCCTTAACTTCGGCCGCCGGGTCCACACCGGGGGATACCCTCTCCTTGAGGAGCTCCAGCAGGAATGCCTCTTTGCCTGCGGGGGGTGCCTCCAACAGCTTGCACACTCCCGCGGTCTGCTCCGGGTCGAGCGGCTTTGCAGGAATTCCCAATGCCTTTCTTTCTGCCTCTTGCTTTAAGTACGCTTCGATCATGATCCCTCCTCCAGATTTGTTCAGCGATTTATACCATTTATGGGAATACAGCGCAACAGTCATGCTTCATTTGAACGGATACTGTATACAGTTTTTACCCCGCTTTGTCAATTGCAGAAATAGGTGGAGGTTGGGGAATTCTCTTCGTGCAAGCCGGATTACGGCAGGAACTCCTCCGGCTGCATCCCCTGATTTCGCTCAATCGGCCGGAAAACATATACCGGGCTCTAATTAACAGGGAGAAGGCTCCCTCCCCCAGCCCCTCCCATAAAGGGAGGGGGGCTAAAGGCAGGAAAGTGAAGGTAGGAAAGTAAGTCCCCTCTCCCCTGGTGGGAGAGGGTTAGGGAGAGGGGGGAAACAGCAGATGCCGCCGCGCTTACGGCTCAATCAACAGCATCTCGGGGTGTGCATAGACGTTGAACCTGGCGCCGCGCAGATAGCCGATCAGGGTGATTCCCGCATCCTTGCAGATCCTGATCGCCATGTCCGTTGGAGAGGTGCGGGAGGCGATCAGGGGGATGCCGAGGGCCGCTGCCTTGGCAGCCATTTCTGCGGAAACGCGCCCCGATGTCACCAGCAGTTTCCCCGCCAGTTCCACCCCCTTCAGCAGTGCCTCGCCGGCCAACCTGTCAAAGGTGTTGTGACGACCGATGTCCTCCGCATGCAAAAGGAGGTCGCCGTCGGAGTCGCCCACGGCGGCGGAATGGACACCGCCGTGTCTGCTGTATTTCTCAGCCTTCCGGGCCAGCTGTTCCATCAGGGCAAAGACGGCAGCCGGAGGTACCGGTGCGGCTCGCTCCTGCTCCGGCGCCAGCTTACCGGGGTTACCGGTACCAGGGAGTGTAAAGGTGATGCCGGTGCCGCACCCGGAGGTGAGGATCGGTTTCAGCTCTGCCGGGAGTTCACCCCTGACGCGGACATTGGCTATACCGTAATCGTTGCAGACGCTCAGCATCAGGAAGTCGTCGACACTGCTGACAAAACCCTGCACTCGAAGAAATCCCGCCACCAGAAACCTGAGGTCGTGAGGGGAAGCGATTAAGGTGACGATTTCCCTGTCATTAACCCGGAGCACCAGTGGGAATTCCCCCACCACATAAGCCTCTCCGCGCGCCAGCCTGCCGCCGGAATATACCTGCACCTCTTTCATAAACTCCTTTTTAATACTACGTTAATGATGGTGTGTCGCTGCTACGGAGCTCTTTACTGCACCCCTCCGATGCAGAGGTATTTCACCTCGAGAAACTCCTCGATGCCGTACTTGGAGCCCTCACGACCGGTGCCGGATTCCTTCACACCGCCAAAGGGGGCGACTGTGGTGGAGATAAGCCCGGTATTGATGCCGACGATGCCGTACTCGATCGCCTCGGCCACGCGCCAAACCCGTGAAATATCCCGGCTGTAGAAATAGGCGGCAAGACCGAACTCGGTGTCGTTGGCCATCTGTATCGCCTGCTGCTCCGTTTCAAAGCGAAACAGCGGCGCCACCGGCCCGAAGGTCTCCTCCCGGGCCACCAGCATGCCGGGAACGACGTCGGCCAGAACGGTAGGCTCGAAGAAGCTGCCGCCCAGGCCGTGGCGCCTGCCACCGGTGACCACGCGAGCCCCGCCGGCCAGGGCATCGGCGATGTGCTCCTCCACCTTTTCCACCCCGGCCATGTCGATCAAAGGGCCCTGCTGGGTTTCCCCCTTCAGACCGTCGCCAACCGTCATCTTCTCAACCGCTGCGGCGAGCTTTTCGGCGAATTTATCGTAGACCCCGTCCTGCACCAGGAACCGGTTGGTGCAGACGCAGGTCTGGCCGGTATTGCGGAATTTGGAGATGATGGCCCCTTCCACCGCGGCATCCACATCGGCATCGTTGAAGACTATGAAGGGTGCGTTGCCGCCTAACTCGAGGGATACCTTTTTCACCGTCCCGGCGCACTGGGCCATGAGTTTCTTGCCGATCTCGGTCGAGCCGGTGAAGGTAAGCTTGCGCACCAGCGGGTTGGAGGTCATCTCTCCGCCGATCCCGGCGGCAGAGCCGGTAACCACGGAAAAGACGCCGTCAGGCACCCCCGCGCGCCGGGCAAGTTCGGCCAGGGCCAGTGCCGAAAAAGGGGTCGCCGTGGCAGGCTTTACCACCATGGTGCACCCTGCGGCAAGCGCCGGCGCCGCCTTCCTCGTGATCATCGCGGACGGGAAGTTCCAGGGTGTGATGGCCGCGCAGACCCCGATCGGCTCCTTGAGCACCAGGATCCTCTTGTCGCTTTGATGCGGCGGGATGACGTCCCCGTAGATCCGCCTCCCCTCCTCGGCGAACCACTCGATGAACGACGCTGCGTAGACGGTCTCGCCGCGGGACTCGGCAAGGGGCTTCCCCTGCTCAGCAGTCATCAGCACGGCGAGATCTTCCTGGTTCTCCAGAAGCAGTTCGGACCAGCGCCGCAGGATGACCGAACGCTCATGCGCCGTCTTGGCACGCCACTGCGGAAGGGCCCTGTAGGCCGCCTCGATGGCCCGGTTGGTCTCAGCCGCACCCATCTTGGGAATGGTTCCGATCTTTTCACCGGTGGCCGGGTTGACGACATCGATCGTCTCGTCGCTGTCGGCTCCGGTCCAAATCCCGTCTATGAAGCAGAGCTGGTGGAAAAGTTTACTATCGCGCAGAGCCAACATATCATCCTCCCGTGTTGAGCGTTTTATCAACTGGACCTTTTATCAACCGGGACCAACCCGTCAGGGCTGCCCAGACGATGCTTTGAAACGGCTAATGCCTCCGACCAGAAATGTGTATACCCTATAGTTCGTTTTGCGGCAACAGAAAAACCAGACCATGGGCGCGGCCGGTTCCCCCTCCCTGGCCCTCCCCCTCAGGGGCACTGCCATTAAATTACCTGATTGGCGAAAATCTTCCGCTGGAAAAACTCCCTCCCCTTCAAGGGGAGGGTGGGGGTGGGGATGGGGTAGTACCGGCGCAAAAACACACCCATCCCCCTCCTGACCTCCCCCTTGAAGGGGGAGGAACCTGAACAGCGGAAGATCATCGCTAGTCAGGTTAAATTAAGCTCCCACCTGCTGCTTGCGCCCCCTCCCTTGATGGGAGGGGGCGGGGGGGAGGGTGAGGCTTGTGCGAGCTTTTCACCCTCTCCCCAACCCTCTCCCATCAAGGGAGAGGGGGCTTGTGACTGTGCCCCCTGCTTCCTGGTTGCCTTTTCCTCCATTTTCACAAGGTAGCTCGCGGTGAAAATGTAGTCGTCAATATAGTCACGCCTGCCATCGCCGTTCAGGTCGAACTTCGGGGCCGAGGCCGTGCCGCGCTCCTTCAGGAAAAGCTGGAAATCAGCCTCGGTGATGTCACCTGATTTATTGGGAGCGACATTCGCCTCCGGCGCTACGGTCAATGGCAACTCCTGCACCATGCCGTTGTACAACATGCCGACGCTGGCTTTGATGGCGTCCTTCTCCGGCCTCACCTCGACCTCCCATTCCCCGTTGTCGCTCCTTGCTAGAGAGACGAAACGGGCGGAGTTGAAGGTGAAGTTGGGCGCCTTGTCGCCGGCCAGCCTCGAAATGGTGAGCCTCACCGTCGCTTCGCCGTCCGCAATCGCTATCGCGGGACTCTGGCTAAAGGCCTGGACAGCGCGGCTATGGAAGAGGGCAACCTGGTTCTGGACCGTCCTCTCCCCCTCGAAAACTCTGAAGCGTTCGAGTACGGTTTGTACCGGTTGCGGGGCCGCTGCTGGCGGGGCCGCTGCTGGCGGGGCCGCTGCTGGCGGGGCCGCTGCTGGCTGCGCAGTTGCTTCCGGCTCCGGAGCCTTGGTCTCGTCAGCCTCGGGGACGGGAGCTGCACTCTCCTCCGCGGGCACCTCCCCCTCTACCCCCTGGGGCTCAGGGGTCTCCTGCGGCGCCGTCTCGATCTGCGGCTCCGGCTCGATTGCCGCCGGTTCATTGGTTTCATTGGCGGGCGTCTCATTGGAGGGGAAGGTCACGGTCCCGGCAACGGTACGGGAAGGAGTCGTTGCGGTTGCCGTCCTTCCCGTGGCACTGATGTTGGTATCTGTACCGGCATTGCCAGTATTGCCAGTGGGATTGCCGGTGCCCGTGGGATTGCCGGGCTGCTGACCAGGGGCTGGGGTCGAAGGTCCAGGGGGATCTATGACAATCGGCTGCGCCATTGCCACTTTTGCTCCCTGCAGATCGATGAGAGTACCCGTCAGCGCCGTGATCCTGCCGGGCGACGCGCCGGTCCGCTCAAAGGTGATGGTGGCGATGGTGCCGGTGTCGCTAATGGCTTTAGTGGTACTGACAATCGCCACCTGTATGGGATTACCGGGATTTGTCGCGTTATACATCCCGCTGACAAGGCTTCCCAAGGCAATCCGCGGGTTCGACAAGGTGGCAGAGTCATAGGAGACGGATATCTGCAGGCCCGACACCGCCTCCAGCCCCACACCCCGCAGGACGAAGACACCGTCGGCGGCAGGTGACGAGATGGAAAGTGTCGAGATGGCAAAGGCAGGAAGAGGCAGGATTACCAGCATGAAAATCAACAGCAAGGGATACGGAGAAATTCGCCTGAACATGAACGGCCCTCGTCCAATCGCCGGAGCGGCGCTGGAACCTCTTCTTGCCTGCGTGACACCCCAAATAAAAACGGAAGGAGACGCGAAATCCCCTTCCGTTTTTCAGCATCGGATGCATCCGATCATTCAGCTGCCGATCAGGAGACCTTCCCCATGGCCTTCAGAATCTCCCATCCCTTCAGGAGGTCCAATGCGCGCAGCACCTGGGAATCGCTCTTCACGGCTTCATCGGTCTTGTAGGGGGCGGGCTTGACCTTCTTCTCGTCGACGGTCTCCTTCTTGTCCCCCTCGAAATGGTTCTCCAGGTCTTTTTCCCTGATGTGCATGCCGTCTTTCTTTTCCGGGGTAGCCGCGATCTCCACCTTTTCCGCCAGGATGTCCGGTGTGATCCCCTTGGCCTGAATGGAGCGGCCGCTCGGGGTGAAGTACCTGGCGGTGGTCAGCCGCAGCCCGGAGTTGTCGGACATCGGAATGATGGTCTGCACGCTCCCCTTGCCGAAGCTCTGCGTCCCCAGGACGACGGCGCGCTTGTGATCCTGCAGGCAGCCGGCGACGATCTCGGAGGCGCTGGCGCTGCCGCTGTTGATCAGCACCACCATCGGGTAATTGGCCTGTTTCTGCCCCTTGCGCGAGGTGAAGCGCATCTGCGAATCCTTCTCGCGCCCCTCGGTGTAGACGATCAGTTTACCCTCGTCGGTGAAATGCTCGCTTACCTTGACCGCCTGGTCCAGCAGCCCGCCCGGATCGTTGCGCAGGTCGAGAACCAGCCCCTTGAGCGCCGTGTTGTCCGGCTGCAGGCTCTGCAGCGCCTTTATCAGGTCATCGTCGGTCTTCTCCTGGAACTGCGAGATCCTCACGTAGCCGTAGCCGTCGTCCAGCACCTTGAACTTCACGCTCTTCACCTGGATGATGTCACGCTCGAGCACGAACTCCTTGGTCTTCTCGAAGCCCTCGCGCATGATGGTGATGGTCACCTTGGTCCCCTTGACCCCCCTCATCCTTTTCACCGCCTCGGTGATGGTGAGGTCCTTGGTGAACTTGTCGTCTATCTTCAGGATCTGGTCGCCCGACTTGATCCCTGCCTTGAAGGCGGGGGTGTCCTCGATCGGGGATATTACCGTCAGGATGCCGTCCTTGACGGTGATTTCGATCCCCAGCCCGCCGAAGGCCCCCTTGGTATCGATCTTCATCTCCTTGTAGGTATCGGGAGGCATGAATGAGCTGTGCGGATCGAGAGAGGTGAGCATGCCGTTGATCGCCCCGTAGACGAGCTTCTTGGTATCCACCTCCTCGACGTAGCTCTTCTTCACGATGGAAAGGACGTCCGTGAAGAGCTCGATCGATTCGTAGTCGTTGCCGCCACTTTGGGCCGCACATCTGCGCTGCACACCGAATCCGATGACAAGCGTCAGCAGGGAAACCGTGGTGACGAACAGGGTTGCCTTCTTGAAGTTACTGCCCTTGAACATTCTGCCTCCCTTTTCTTGCTTGAAGTGCCCTGTTACCTGAACCAGGGGGCGGGGTCGACCGGCCTGCCCTGGTAGCGGATCTCGAAATAAAGCATGGGGCCCTTGGAGGAATCCCGATCCCCCACGCTCGCCAGGACATCGTTCCTGGATACCTTTGACCCGACTCTCTTGACCACGGAAGACGCGTGCGCGTAGAGGCTGAAGAACCCCCCCCCGTGGTCAACGATAATCATATTACCATACCCTTTAAAATAGTCGGCAAAAATCACCTCGCCGTCGAAAACCGCATGGATCGGGGATCCGGCGGGCGCTGCAAGGGAAATGCCGTTGCTGACCGTGAAGGAGTCGAAGTCGGGATGCTTGTGCCGGCCGAACCGGTCGACGATGGTCCCCTTGACCGGGAGCGAGAGCCTCCCCTTCTGGGCGCCGAGCCCCCGGTCGGGGACCAGCGGCGGCGGCGGGAGGGAAGCCTGGGAACCCTTGCCTTGCGCACCCTTGCCCCGAACTCTGGCACTATACTCCTTTCTCTTTCTCGCTTCAAGCTTCTCGAACATGCTCTGCAGCCGACCGGCGTTGGCCTGGAGCTCCTTCAGCGAGGCGAGATGGCCCTGCTTGTCCTGCCTCACCTTGACCAGGTAGCTTGCCTTGCGCGTCTTTTCCTGCTCTATCTCGCGCTTTTTGGCCTCCATGGAGCGCCGGATCCCTTCCTTGCGGGTCGCGTCCTGCTCCAGGCGCAGCTTCAGCCCCTTCAGGCGCTCCAGGTTCTGGTTGTACTGCTCGAAGAGCCTCCTGTCGTTCTCCAGCACGCTGCGCATGTAGCGCAGGTTCTCGGTCATCTGGGGAAACGACTCAGAGGAGAAGAACACCCTCAGGTTTCCGGTGTCCCCCCCCTTGTACAGTGCCGCCACCCTGCGGTTTATCTGCAGGCGCTTCTTTTCCGCCTCCAGCCGTTCCCGCTCGATATCCTCCAGCGTCTTGCCGATCCCCTTCTCGACCGTGGCCAGATCCCGGCCGAGCACGACGAGGTTCGACTGCTTCTCCGCCAGCGATTTCCGGATCTGCTCCAGTTCGCCGGTGACCTTGGTCTCCACCTTCTGGGTCTTGGAGATCAGGAGATTTTTCTCCTTGATCTGCTTCTTCAACCCCTGCAGATCCTCCTTCACCCCCCCCCAGCCCGGGGAAGGGAGGACGAGGGCCAGGGCCAGCAGCAAATTGACGACGGACAATTGACGATTGATGAGGGGATAAGGACGCATGCTAGATGTTTATGAACCTCTTCAAGGAGGTGGCGCTCCCGATGAACCCGAGCAGCACCCCGCCGACCAGGATGGCCGCCAGGTGCGGGACCGGCAGGAAGGAGAGACCCGCAGCCGCCGGGTTTACCCCAAGGAAATTGGCCGCGTTCTTCAGGAAGGCGAAGTAGCAGGCGAGCAGGGCCACCAGTGCGAAGACCGCCCCCAGCGCACCCTGCAGCACCCCCTCGATCAGGAAGGGTGCCTTGATGAAAAAGCGGGTCGCACCGACCAGGCCGAGCAGTTCCAGCTCGTCCTTTCTGGCGTAGATGGTGAGCTTGATGGTGTTGGAGACGATGAAGAGCACCGCGATCACCAGGAAACCGCCCAAAAGCGACCCCATCAGGCGAAACAGGTTCATGAAGGAGTTGAAGCGCTTGACCCACTCCTCTCCGTACTGCACCTCGCTGACCCCCTGTATCTGCTTGAGCGCCGCCACGTACGAGGCTACCGCCGCGCTGTCTCTGTGCTTCCTGTCCAGGCTGATCTCCAGGGAGGCGGGAAGCACCTCCGGGGTGATCCCCTCAAGGAGCGACTCCTGCCCCTTCAGGCGTCCGCGCAGCCTCTTCTCGGCCTCCACCTGGGTGACGAAGACCGCCTTGGAGGTGCCGGGAATCTGGTTCACCCTCCCCTTGAGCGCGGCCACCGCAAGCGGGGTCGGCTCCCGGTCGAAGTAGGCGGTGACCTGCACCTTGTCGCTCCACCCCTCGGCCATCCCCTCCAGGTTCACGTAGACCAGGAGGAACAGGGCGGCGATCAGCAGGGCCAGGGAGATGGTCCCCACCGTCACGATGCTCACGAAGACGTTCTGCCGCAGGTTGGCGAGCGCGCGGGCGGTAAAGAAGGAAAGGCGCCCGAGGAATCCCTCCTGGGCCAGTTTGGGACGGAACGCCTGCTTAGCCTTGGACATCGGACACCTCCAGCAGCCGCCCCTTCTCCAGACGGATCACCCTGCGGTGCGAGTTGACGATGACGCGCTTGTCGTGGGTGGCGACAACCACCGTGGTACCGCGGATGTTGGCCTCCTTGAACACGGAGAGGATCTGCTCCTTGTTGTCGTCGTCCAGGTTTCCGGTCGGCTCGTCGGCGATCAGGATCTTGGGATCGTTCACCAGCGCCCGGGCCAGGGCGACCCGCTGCTGTTCGCCCCCGGAGAGCCTGAGCGGGGTGGCATTGATCTTCTCCTCGAGTCCCATCTGCTTCAGGATATGGAACACCTTTTTGCCGATGTCGCGCTTGCCCCAGCCGAGCACCTCGAGCGTGATGGCGACGTTCTCGAGCACGGTCCGGTTCGGCAGCAGCTTGTAGTCCTGGAACACCACCCCGATGGAGCGGCGCAAAAACGGGATCTGGGAGCGCGGCAGCCTGCTGAGGTTCACCCCGTCGATCAGCACCTGGCCCCGGGTCGGGGTGAGCTCCGCGTAGAGGAGCTTTAACAGCGTCGATTTCCCGGCGCCCGAAGGCCCGGTCAAAAAAACAAAATCCCCTTTGGGGATCTTCAGGTTGACATCGTTTAGCGCAGGCGATTCGGCCTGGTACGACATGGATACGTTGTGCAGTTGAATCATCTCGTTAACGCCTCGTTCAGTGCAGCGGTTTCGGGACGCCGGGTCCAGGGACTACCACGTGTTGTACGCTTCGCCGTTGGAACCGGTCAGCGTTGAGGCGCTGTGCACGTCGTAGACGCCTTCCTCCGCGATGCCGTCCCCACCCGTAGGCGGTGGAGGGTCGGTGACCCAGTCGGTCGCTTTGGTGAAGGGATCCTTCGGCACGGCCTTCAGGTATCGGTTCTGGTTATCCACCAGTTCCTGCAGCGATGCCGGATATTTCCCCTGGTCCGCGTAGAACTGGTCGATGGTGGAACGCATCATGTAAAGGTTCTCGCGCAGCACCGCCTCGCGCGCCCGGATGATGCCCCACTGGTAGTTCGGCGCGGCTATGGCTGCCAGTATCCCGACGATGGAGACCACGATCATGAGCTCTATCAGGGTGAAGCCCCGTTGTGTCTTTACTATCCTCTTCCACATGAACATCACCAGTCCTTGTATTTCGTGCCGTCGATGGCGGTCCCTTCGCTCAGGGAGTAGACGTCGTAGACGTCCTGCCCTCCCCAGGAGGAGCTGTCCGGATCATCGACATAGGAGCGCATGCCCCAGGCATCTTCGTCACCCTGCACCGGGTGGAACGGGTCCTTCGGCACCTTGCGGAGGAACCTCTTCTTGTAGTTGGTAAGTCCCCCGAAATCGTGCCCTTCGACCAGCACCTGCAGAGTCTCCGGATAGCCGGTCTCGTTCAGGCTCGCGGTGATCTTTTTCTCCTCGACCGCCTTGAGATAGTGCTTGTTGTAGTCGTCGAGGGCGGTCCTGATCTCCCGCAGGCTCCTTCTCAGCTCGATCTCCTTGACCCGCACGGAGGTCATCCGGGCGGAGGGGAGGATCAGGCTGGCGAGAACGGAGAGGATGACCATGGTCACGACCAGCTCGATCAGGGTCAGCCCGCGGTTGTTGTCAAAAATTTTGCACATGATCTGAAAGCCCGACTGGGGCTACTTTACCTCCACAACCGACTTGAACGGTGTGACCGGGAACAGGTCACCGTCCTTGGTGCTGAAACTCGTGTTGGCGAAACCGATACCGGCCGCCCCCTTGCCGATCGCCTTGAACATTACAGTGGCAAGTGTGCCGTTTCCGCTTGCCCCCCCGTCAGCCGCAACCCTCGACTCGGAGACCCAAAGTTCCCCCTTCTTCCGGTCCGCGAAGGCCTGGAAGGTGACCGGGGAGCCGCTTTGCTTCAGAAAGTCCCCCTCTGACTGGGTCACCACTTCGAGTTTCGTGGGATCATAGGTCACGTTGAATACGGCGTTTTTAAGGCTGGAAACCCCGGCAGCGTTGACTTGGACGTTGAACTGTTCGTTAAGAGTCACCGAGGAAGGCATGCTCAGAGTCAGCGAAATTTTGGGCAGAGGCGCGGCCTTCTTGGGCTGCGGAGCGGCGCTGTCGGAAGCAGCAGGCGCTTCCGGTGTCGCTTCCGGTGTCGCTTCCGGAGCCGGTGCCGGAGCCGCTGCAGGAGCCGCTGCAGGAGGCGCGGGCACCGCCTTAGCAACCGCAGTGGGCTCTGCTGTTGTCGCTCCCGAAGTCGCTCCCGAAGTCGCTCCCGAAGTCGCTCCCGGAGTCGCTCCCGGAGTCGGTGCAGGAGTCGGTGCGGTCGGTGCCGGAGTTTCCGGGGTCGGAGCCGGGGCCGGGATTTCCAACATTTCTGAGTCCGGCGCCGGAGCGGTCAGCTCATCCGGAATAGGTGCCGGTGCGGGCGCGGGTGCAGGTGCCGGTGCGGGCGCCGTGGTTGGGGCCGGCGACTTCGGCTTCGGCACGGACATCGTTCCCGCGCGTCCGCGAGCTGCCGGAGCTGCTGCCGGAGCTGCTGCCGGAGCTGCTGCCGGAGCTGCTGCCGGAGCTGCTGCCGGAGCTGCTGCCGGAGCTGCTGCTGCCGGGGCGCCGGCTGGCGGAGCGCTAGCGGCCGGAGCGTCGGCAACAGGGGGAAGCTCAGGCTCCTGTGCGAAGGACGAGTACGGTTTGTGTGAAGAAGGCTCATCCTCGCGGCCGGACCAGAATGCGGCGATGTCGTTCTCGGGCACCGTCACACCACGGACAATTCTGGGCGTGATGGCGAGCATAAGCTCGGTCTTGTCTGCCCTGTCGGTCGTGTTGGTGAAGAGCGAACCGAGGAACGGTATGTCGCCCAGCAGGAAGATCTTGTCCTTGCTCTCGGTATCGCGCTTCTGGATCAGCCCTCCTATGATACTGGTCTCGCCGTCTTTAAGCGAAAGAACCGTATCCAGGTTCCTGGTACCTATGGTGACCACTGTGGTCGCCTGATCGGTGCCGATAGTCTTCTCGCTGAGGATGGAGCTCACCTCGAGACCGAGCTTGATGGAGACCTCGTTGTTGAGCTGGATGGTCGGCTCCGCATTCACCTTCACGCCGACGTCCACGTACTGGACGTTGACGCTCACGCCGCCGCCCGAAGGTGACGAGGTGGTGGTGATCGGCACCCTGGTGCCGACGTTGAACTTCGCCTTTTCCCGGTTCTTCACCCTGATCTTCGGATTGGAGAGGGTCTCCCCGTTGGACAGGGATTTTCCGAAGTTGAAGGTGGCGTTGGGCACGGTGAGATAGCCGTTATACCCTCTGTAGGCGAAAAAGTTCAGCAGGTTGGTCGGCGAGACAGGGGTGGTCGTCCCTCCGGTGGCGGCGGTGGTGGTAACGGCACCGAGCGTGTCCGCCAGGAAACTGCTGCTCCCCGGCGGCGTGACGGCAGCGGATACGGCGTACCTGGAGAGGAGCAGGCCGAAGGTCGCCGCGTTCTCCTTGGAGAGTTCGAAGACCTCCACCTCCAGGAGCACCTCGGCGTCCGGCACGTCGTTTGCCTCCAGGATCTTGCGCGCCACCTCGATCACCTCGGGGCTGTCGCGGATCACCAGGGCGTTCAACTCCTCGTTCACGTAGATCTTCTTCACCTGCAGCATGGTGCGCACCAGGTTCACCGCCTTCTTGGCGTCCAGCTTGTTCAGGTAGAAGGTCTGCAGGAAAAGCTCCTCGTACTGCTTGAGCTTTTCGGGGGTCTTGGGGTAGATGATGATGGTGCTCTCGTTCAGCACCTTTTTGCCCAGCTTCTGCATCCCGGTGATGATCTCCATCGCCTGCTGGAAGGTGGCGTTCTCAAGGAACAGCGAGATGTTGACATCCTTCACCGCATCGTCGAAAACGAAGTTGATCCCGGAGAGCTGGGACAGGATGGAGAAGATCTCCTTCAACTTGGCGTCCTTGAACTTCAGGGTGATCGGTTTGGTCGATTTCAGGTTCAGCTCGTAGCCGTCGAGCTTTTGCCGCTTGGCGATAAACAACCGCTCCAGCGACTCCTTGGCCTGCAGGTGTTCCGGCACGAATTCCAGGGCGTGCTGAAAGGCGACCATCGCCTCGCGCGGCTTGCGGTCCTTCTCGAACTGGGCACCCTCCAGGTAGTAGGTCTGGGCATTTCTCAACCTCAGCGCCGCATCCGCCTGCAGCTTGGCCTCGACCAGCGTCGGGTCGATGCCGTAGGCGCTCTGGAACTCCCTGAGCGCGTCGTCGTAATTCTTCAGGACCAGGAAGGCCTCCCCCTTCTTGAAGTGGACCTTCGCCGCGGCATCTGTCGCGCTCAAAAGCCTGACCCGGTACTCGCCCACCTCCGGGTGGGCCGAGGCGACCTCTGCATATTTCACCAGGGCGGCGTCGAGATTACCTTCGCTCTCGAGCTTCTGGGCCTTGCTGAAAGCGGTGCGCCCGGCGGTGCAGCCGGAAAGAAGCAGGGTCGCCAGCATCAGGATGGAGATCGGTCTTATACTATGCATGCAGTTGCTCCTTAGGGGGTGCTTTTACTGGTGCGGCGCGTGCTGAGTGCCCTGTTCTCGACCAGCGGTATCACGATCTCCCTGCCGCCGGCGACCGACCTGATGGTGATGGCGTCGTCGGTCAGGTCGGCTACCTGGAACTTCTGGCCGAGCTTGGAACCCTTCTTGGCCAGGAATATCTCGTTGTTGCTGGAGAGAAACACGGTTTTTTCGCCGTTCTTCTTCAGGAAGCCCAGAAAGGTGAACTTCGACAGTTCGCTGTCGGCAAGCTGCGCCGCGACCTGCTCCGGGGAGGGAGGCGGAGGAGGAGGCGCCGGCAACGGCGCCGGAGCCGGCGCAGGAGCCTGGACCGGTCTCGGGGGGGGCGGTAGCGGCTTGAAGGGCGGGACCTTCAGCTCCTCGCTGAAGATCGGGCTGAAGATGTTGCGGCGAAACCCGGTGAACTGCGGCTCTCCCTGGTCCAGCAGCTCCAGATGCACCCTTGCCTCATCGCCCGCGCCTTTGGGCGCAGCTCCCCCCTTGCTGCCGACCGCCGGGGCGGCCGCACCGGGACGCTGCTTGAGCTCGGCCACCTGCTGCTGCTTGGGCGAGCGCAGGAAACTGTAGACGACGGAGCCTGCGAAAACAAGCAGCAACAGGCAAAGTACCAGTTTCTGGCGGTTCATGCCCCCTCCATCTTCAGATACGCAGTCATCTGGACCCTCAGATTGACCGACTCCTCGGTCTTGCTGGTGCTGTTGAGCGACACCGCGTCGAGGGTGACCATCTCGGGGTAGCGGGAGAGGTCCGCGATGAAGCTCTTCACCGCGGCGTACTTCCCGGAGACGGTGAAGGAGATGCCGTAGGATAGCATCCCCTCCGGCTTCATCGGGGTCGCCTTGTAGACGATCCCCTTCATCGACAGGGAGTTGCTCTTGGCGCTCTCGAACAGCTCGCTCAGGAAGCCGGCGAAATTCTTTTTCGGGATCAGGCGCTGCTGGAACAGCTCCAGGTCGCGCACCCCCTCCTGGTAGCGGGCGGCGCTGCCGAGACTTTGACCGCTTGCCAGCGCCTGCCTCTGGGCAAACCACTCGCTTTGCGCCTTTGCAAGCTCAGGTTGCTGCCAAAGGGAGAGGTAGAGCAGCAGGGCGATGTTCAAGACGGCGAGAAAGCCGGCGAAGGCAAAGGAGTTGCGCCTGACGCCGATCATGTCACGGAGCATCTGGTAGCTCATCGGTAGCTTACCTTGCAGGTGACGGCGAAGCTGAGACCCTGCTGCGTCGACCCCACCTTGGTTTCACTCTGGCCCAAAAGGTACACCTCCGAGAAGTTTTTTGACTGCTCCATGTTTTCCAGAAAGGTGCGCAGGTTGGCGAAGCTGCGCGCCACCCCGTTTATCTTCAATTGCTGTTCGCGCTGGTTGGGCTCTATCTGGGTGAGCGCCACGCCGTTGGGAACCACCTCCTCCAGGCGGTCCAGAAGGCTCAGCCAGTTCACCGATTTCTTGTCGATCAGGGTGTTGGCGAAGGCGATCTTGCCGGCAAGGGCGTTGAGCTGCGCCTCGCTCACCTTTGCCGCGCCGGGACGGTTGCCGGCTGCGGCGGTGAGGCTCCTGATGCGCCCCAGCTCGGCATGGTTGTAGGCGACCTCGCGCACCTTGAAGAGCAGCAGGGCGCCCAGCAGCACGAAGCAGGCGACCAGCCCGGCGTTGAGCCGGCGCATGTTGATGTAGCGCCTGGTGGCGAGGTTTGTGGTAAATTTCATGTCAGAAGGCTCCTTGCCGCGGCGCCCAGCGACCCTGTCAGCGCGTGCAGCGCCCCCCTGTCGAGGCCGAGCCCCGGGTCCAGGCTCACCATCCGTTCCGGGTCGAGAAGCACCGGCTCCAGCCCGCTCGCCTCGGCAACCAGGGAGCGGAAGCCCTCGGCGTCGAAGGCGCCCCCCATGCAGAAGACCTCGCTCACCGTCTGGCCCGGGTGCCTGTCGCTGTAGACCAGGAACGAGCTGTTCACCTCGCGGTACAGGTTCTGCTCATCGCCCACCGTCTCCTTGCTCCGGTAAAAGGATAACACGCCGCCGTAGAAGATCAGCACCGTCATCGAGCCGCGGTAGAAGGTGACGAAGGCGCCGTTGTCCGACATCTCCAGGCGCGGGGAGAAGAGACGGTACAGGTTGAACGAGGTGAAGTCGAGGTACTTGGGCTCCAGCCCCGCCTCGATCAGGAGTTCCTCGTACTGGGTCACCACCGGGCGGGAGATCAGCGAAACCAGCAGCGATACCGCGCCGTTATCCTTCTGCTCCAGGATCTGGTAGTCCAGATGCACCGTCGAGATGTCGAAGGGGAGGCTCTTCTTCAGCTTCCAGCGGATGATGTCCAGCCCCTCCTCCCGGTTTTTGAACCTCGCCTCCAGGTCCAGCAGCACCACCCGGCCGGTCGCGTCGGGAAGCGACACGGAAACGGTGCTCTCCTTGGTCAAAAGGCGCAGGTGCGCCTCCCTGACCTTGGCCACGAAGGCCTGGGGGTTGACCACGTTCGGCTCGCGGCGCGAGAGCTGCAGCGTGCCGGGGGGAAACGGCAGGCTCAGCCCCGCCTCCAGCCTGAGCCCCTTCCCACCTGCGACCCGGGCAAGGCTCAGGCCGTCGCTTGAGAGCTCCAGCCCCAGACCCTTCTTCGACATCAGCATATCTGGCACCTACTCGACAAAGGTGACACGGTTGATCTCCTTTAGCGTGGTCTCACCCGCCAGCACCTTGGCCACCGCCGACTCCCTGAGAAAGAGGGTGCCCGCGGACCTGGCGGCCTTCTTCAGCGCGGCTATGGGGGACTTGGCGATGATCAGCTCGCGGATCTCGTCGTTCAGGTCGAGGAGTTCCACGATGGCGGAACGGCCGCGGTAGCCGGTTCCGTTGCACTCCTCGCACCCCCTCGCCTCGTAAAGGGTGACGCCGCGGGTGCGCTCCGGGTCGATGGCCGATTCGCGCAGCTCGTCGTCGGAGATGGCGACCGGCCGCTTGCACGAGGGGCAGATCTTGCGCACCAGCCGCTGCGCCATGACGCAGTTCAGGCAGGCCACGAAGTTGTAGGGGTCGATCCCCATGTGGGTGAAGCGGCCGATCACGTCGAAGACGTTGTTGGCATGCACCGTGGTGAAGACGAGGTGACCGGTGAGAGCCGACTGCACCGCGATCTGTGCGGTCTCCGAGTCGCGGATCTCGCCGACCATGATCTTGTCCGGGTCGTGGCGCAGGATGGAGCGCAGGCCGCGCGCGAAGGTGAGCCCCTTCTTCTCGTTGACCGGGATCTGCGTGATGCCGCTCAGCACGTACTCGACCGGGTCCTCGATGGTGATGATCTTCTCCTCGCCGGTGTGGATCTCGGTGAGCGCGCCGTACAGGGTCGTGGTCTTCCCCGAGCCGGTGGGGCCGGTCACCAGCACCATGCCGTAGGGCTCCTTGATCATCTTGCGAAAGCGCTTGATCTCGTGGCTCGCCATGCCGAGCGTCTCCAGGGTGAGGCCCCGCAGATCGCTGGCGATGCTCTCCTTGTCCAGGATGCGGATGACCGCGTCCTCGCCGAAGGCGCTCGGCATGATGGAGACGCGGAAGTCGATCGACTTGGAGCCGATGCGCACCTTGAACCTGCCGTCCTGCGGGATGCGCCGCTCCGAGATGTCCAGCTCGCTCATGACCTTGAGCCTGGAGATGAGCGGCCCCTGGAAGTGACCGTCGATCGGGTCGGTCGCCTTGTACAGGACGCCGTCGATGCGGTACTTGATGATGACCCCCTCCTGGGCGGTCTCGATGTGGATGTCGGAGGCGCGCCTGGTGAGCGCGTCCAGGATGGTGGAGTTGACCAGCTTGATGATCGGGCTGGTGTCCGCCGAGACGTTCTCCACCGAGAGGACCTCTTCCCCCTTCTCGGTCTCGGTCACCAGCTGCAGCATGAAGTCCTCGGAGACCTCCTTGAGCACCCGGCTGGTCCCCTCGCCGCGCTTCAGGTGGAAGGCGATGTCCGACTCGGCGGCGACCTTGAAAAGGATGGGGCGCTCCAAGAGGAGCGACATCTCGTCCAGCTTGAGCACAGCGGTCGGGTCCGAGATCGCCGCCACCAGCAGGTCCCCCTGCAGCTCCAGCGGGATGAAATGGTAGCGGTACACCGTCTCCGGCGCGATGGCGTTGAAGATCGCCTCGTCGGGGCGAAACCCCTTGAGGTCGATGTACTCCAGGCCGAACTGCTGGGCCAGCGCCTTGGCCAGGGCGCTCTCGGTGACCAGGCCGTCGGCCAGGCAGATCGCCCCGAAGCGCTCCTTGGTCGACTGCTGCCGGTCCAGGGCGTAGGCCATCTGGTCGGCCGTCAGCTCGCCCTGCTCCAGGAGTATCTCGCCAAGTTTTTTTCTTCTGAACGGTTTCACGGTGATTCCTCTAACCGACTGTGTTGGCGATCTTGAAGATCGGGAGGTACATGGCGATGATGATGACGCCGATGACCACCCCCATGATGATCATGATGGCGGGCTCGATGGCGGTGGCCAGAACCTGGAGATTTCTCTCGATCTCCTCCTCGAAGTAGTCCGAGATGTCCGAGAGCATCTCCTCCAGCGAACCGGTGGTCTCACCGACCGAGAGCATGCGCAACGCCAGGGGGGGCATCAGCTTGATGCTCTCGAGGGCGCTGGAAAGCTTGCTCCCCTCCTCCACCCGGACCACCGCGGTCAAAAGCCCCCGCTCCAGCACCTTGTTGTTCAGCGTTCCCACCGACATCCTCAACGCCTCGACGATCGGGATGCCGCTTCCCAGCACGGTCCCCAGGGTGCGGGTGAAGCCGGCCACCGCGTAGCGGGTGACCACCCCCCCGAGGAACGGGGTCTTGATCTTCATGCCGTCGATCGCGTAGCGCCCCGCCTGCGTCTCACCCCAGCGCCGAAACAGCGTCCCCCCCACGACCAGAAGGGCGACGAAGAGGAGCAGGTAGTGCTTCAGGAAGCCGGTGAAGTTGATCAGCATCTGGGTCGGCAGCGGCAGGGCGGCACCGGAGTCGCTGTAGATCTGGCTGAAGGTCGGCACCACGTAGATGAGCAGAACCGTGATGGCGATCGCCGCCACACCGATCAAAATGATCGGATAGAAGAGCGCCGCGATGATCTTGCCCCGGAAACCCTCGGTCCTCTTGAGAAACGCGATGTAGCGCCGAATGGTCTGCGGCAGGTCGCCGGTCCTCTCGCCCGCCTGGATGGAGGCGATGTACAGGTGCGGGAAGACCCGCGGGTACTTTTCGAAGGCGCTGGAGAACGCCACCCCCCCCTTGACGTCCTCGCGGATCGCCGAAAGTATCTCGTTCAGCTTGCCGCTGCCGGAGTCCAGGATGGTGTCGAGCGCCTGGATGATGGGGAGACCCGCCTTCAGGAGCACCAGGAGTTCCTGGTTGAACAGCAAAAGTTCCTTGTTGCCGACCTTCTTGCGGCCGATGCCGGTATCCAGAAGAAACTGCAGCGGCTTCTTGCGCAGCTCGAATACGACGTAACCCTGCTCCTCCAGGCTCTGCCTGAGCAGGTCGGAACTTACGGCATCGAATTCCTTCACCGCGATCTTGCCGTCGGATGAACCTATCTTGCAGGTAAAAATGGACATAAGCCATTATCAATATCACAAATACATGAGAATGAAAACAGGTAAAACGGCCGGAGGATTGCGGCAGGAACTGCCGTTCATTTGGCGGGGTCGCGAAGCCAGTGGCGGGTTTAGCCGACCGCCCAAGCCGCGGGCGGAGGCGGGGAGCGGCGGGCAGCGCTCATGAGGGAAAGCCAAAACCTGCCGTTCATGAGCGGCAGCAGGCGGCGGGCCGCCGGAGCGAAAGCGGCGCCCCCCCGGAGAGGGTCAGGCGTTGGCCATGCCGATGATCCAGACGATGAAGCTCAGGAGCAGGGAGACCCCCCATTTGAGGGAACGCTGGGCGTCAAAGACCCCCCTGGCGGGAAAGCCGTTCAGGATCAGTCCCAGCGTGCTGAGCAGGAAACCCCAGAGACCGGCGAGACAGATGCTGCTCCAAAGGATCGACATCAGGCACCCCCTTTCGGCATGACGAGCCGGGCCAGGGAGCCGAGCTTGAGCTTCCAGACCATGAGCACCGCCTCGCGCACGATGCGCTTGGACATCTTGGAGGTGCCGGCATGCCGGTCGATGAAGATGATCGGGACCTCGGCCACCCGTAATCCCAGCTCCACGCAGCGGTAGTTCATCTCGATCTGGAAGGAGTAGCCGTCCGAGCGGATGCTGCTCAGGTCGATGGCCCGCAGCGTCGCGGCGCGGAAGCACTTGAAGCCGCTGGTGCAGTCCGAGATGGTGAGCCCGGTGATGACGCGGGTGTAGACGCTGGCGCAGTAGCTCAGCATGAGCCGGCGCAGCGGCCAGTTCACCACGCTGACCCCGTTCAGGTAGCGGGAGCCGACCACCAGGTCGCACTCCTTCATCTTCTCGAAGAATACCGGCAGGATCGAGGGGTCGTGGGAGAAGTCCGCGTCCATCTGCACCACCAGGTCGGCGCCCATGGCAAGGGCCCGTGCGAACCCCTCCCGGTAGGCCGAGCCGAGGCCGAGTTTGCCGGCGCGGTGCAGCACGCTGACCCTCCCCGTCTCGGCGGCAAGCCGGTCGGCAAGATCTCCGGTGCCGTCCGGAGAGTTGTCATCGACCACCAGCAGGTGCAGGTTCGGCTCCAGGGCGAGGATCTGCCTGGCCAGCCTTTCCAGATTGCCGCTTTCGTTGTAGGTCGGGATCACCACGATCGGTTTCAAGGGGTTCAAGGGGGACTCGCTTTCGGTTCGTTGATCGGAGCTGCGGCCGGCAAAAAAATGGTCCGATCGGGGCGCAGCGGGCCGGGAAGGGACTCGGGGAGAGGATATACGATTTAGTCCGGACAAGTCAAGCTAAAGGGGAGAGCGGCGTGGGTTCGGCCGCCCCCTGCCGCCATTAAAC
>Ga0209212_1000562_pt1 | contig 71009 bp, 57 predicted proteins | sample RifGroC2_FD_183996 | JGI IMG/M metagenome (GOLD analysis project Ga0209212, IMG submission 183996) | Groundwater microbial communities from Rifle, Colorado, USA - Groundwater C2 (SPAdes) (version 2) | ecosystem: Environmental > Aquatic > Deep subsurface > Groundwater | place: Rifle, Colorado...
CCGAGCCCGTCCGTATGAGCCCCACCACTATCACGGCCCAGTCCGGGTGCCGGTCCAGGCAGGAGATCAGGAACTCCGGCTCGGACTGGTTGAAGTCGGGGCGCTTCTTCTTGCGCTTCATGAAGTTGGCCGTCTGCTGCAGGTCCCAGGCCCGCTGGGCCTCGTCGAAAAGCGCCACGTGCTCTTTAGGCGGCCCCCCGTCTATAAGGCAGTCGTCCCGGAAATTGTGCACATTCTGCACGAACATCTTAACATCGCTGAGCACGGCCCCTTTCCTTACCTTTTTGCCCTTGGCCTTTTCATGCAGAACCTTGTCCCGGGCGAGGGCCTCGCGCAGCACCGCCACCAGCGGGCCATTGCCGGAAAGGAAGACGCTGTATAACTCGTCGTCCTTGTTGATGTGGGTGGTGGCGATATTAAGGCCCACCAGGGTTTTCCCCGCGCCGGGCACGCCCGTTACAAAGCAGATGGCCTTGCGCCGGCCCGCGCGGGCGGCGGCTATTATTTGCGCCACGCTGGCCGAGGTCTGGGCCAGGTTTATGGCGCCGGCGTCGCTGCGGCTGATCTCCGCCACTTTGTGCCCTCGGTATAAAGCCATGGCGGCTTCTACAATGGTGGGCGTTGGCGAATAGCGCCCGCCCTCCCAGGTTTCGGCGGCTATGCTGGGGCCGTCGGCAAAGGAGAGCGCCGCGGCAATCACCTGGTTGATCTGCGAGGCGGCGCATTTGATGGGCGTGAAGAGCTTGGGGTTGTTGGCGGAGCAGCCCACGGCCACCGGCTGAGGCTGGGCCTGCGTGGAGATAAGCACCGGGGCCACATATTTGCCGTGGCTGGTTTCGTGGAAATTAGAAAGGTCCAGCGCGTAATCCAGTACCTGGTCCACCGCATAAGCCGAAAAGTCCTGCGCGCCCACCTTGAACTCCAGCACAAAGATTACGTGCTCGATTATGAGCACCACGTCTATCCTGCGCCCCATGCGCGGGATGGAGTACTCGAAATAGATCTTGCCCTCTTTGCCCTGCAGCGCTTTTTGAAGAATCTCTATCTGCTGAGTCCAGGCGGAAAGCTGCTCCGGCTCAACGGCGAAGCCGGCGTCAGCGCTGCCCTGGCTTAAAAGGCCGGTTACCTCTGCCGGGGTAGAGGAGCAAAAACCAGAAATTGAATTTGAGTAGTATTCGCGTTTCACATTAATACCGCAATATTAGTCCCAGCAGATATTTTATTATGCCTAAAGTCTATTTCAAACAAATGTCTGCGTCGCAAAATTTATGGTTTTTCGGCTCACGGAGAACAATGCGAGCTTTTTTCCAGTAGCGGTGATATCATCCGTGCATTCATCTTTGGTACAAAAGAGAGCCACGCAGATTTCCGTTGGTGCCCTACTACTACGGTACAATATTCCATCCAACGGAGTTCCGTTGGATTGTTTGAATACGTGGCGAAAGTGTTCCGCCACAATTTGCGTCGGGACGTATTCAATGTGTTCCAAGCCATCTTTTATGATGGGTTTGGTCACATCCGCCTCAAAATCATGCATAAAGAGTAATGGCATTCGCCGACTATAATCTTTCTCATCGAACATGCTTGGTATTTTAGGCAAGTTACTAAGGTCAAGAAGCTGGAGCGGCTTCAAAGTTTTAAAAGAGCCAAATGTTACGGTGTCTTTTGCCGTGTCCATCTGAAATACTTCCTTGAAGGTTGTCATCTCATCTAAAGCACCATAGAACATTGGAATACCTGCCGGGCTCATCCGGCTTTGGCTTGCAAATTCCTTCGGAGCTGTGCCGAGCTGTCCTGCGCGGTTGTATACTTTGCTTGATGAATGTTGGCGCGCGCGAATTATTCTGGAGGCAACGGGAAGGGTTGCAATCAAACCGAGTGTGGTAACAATCTGACTGAGTGATTCCAAAATTGTGTAAGGCTCAGAATGATGTTCCCAGTCACGTCTAGTATTAAGCCTATAGAAAACAAATCGGGTGCGATGTTTAACTTGTTCAGAGAATTGTTCCCAGCTATAACGAAGGGCGTCACACGGCAGGTCGCCATAAGGGTCTGCTTGCACCCACTGGCTATCAGAAAAGGCACGTACCAGATCATCAAATAGCTTTTGGGGGCCATTTCCAAAACCCAATTCGCAAAACAGATCCCCCGTGTCCGTGACTGGAAGCAAGTATCCCCCCTCGTATGAGTCATAACTCACTCCATTGCAGGGATCTTCATATTCGCGATGCAACCCATCTGCAATAAATCCGAGGACCTCATCCAATGATGCCGCAACAGGAGCTTTTGAGGTATTGCCACAATAGTCGCAATTAGTCGCCTCCGCGTGCGTCTTAATAAATTTTTTAATGGCGTAGTCTTCGAAGCATTTGGAGCACACAAATTTATCGCCAACACTTGACCATCCCTGACTCTGTTGCTGCATTAAGTAGTGTTTATACATTCCCATAAATTAATATCCCCCTGAAAGCAGACAACCCGAGGGATTGATTCTTACAGCATAAGTCCTGCAAAAAAACTTAACGGAGATTAGCCTTTGAAAACAATTATTGTGCTTTCTTAACATTCTCACACTTTGCCTTCTCAATTGTCTCTCTAAATCGCACATCAGATAATAAACAATTGACAATCTCTGTGGCACTTACGCTAGAGCCATTTTCACCTTTCGGCCCGATTGAACCCACTGCGCCAGGATCACCCTTCGGTCCACGAAGAAGGTTGGTTAGCGTTGAATCCGCTCGGATTTCCTGAATAATATGTGTTGTTTGGTCGGACGGGATACGCAAAGTTAGACTTGCGAAAACCAAAACGGCAACTCCCGAAAGAGCTGACAGGAAACAAAACCTAGCAGCAGAATACAGATCCACCAAGTAATCGGTGCGCCTTTCAGATGCGCCTGAACAACGTAAATAGCTATTTGCAAGACTCCTTTTCAGAGCATGAGAATCGCTTGGGACGTCGTCCTTAGTCAAAGAGACACTCATCCCTTTCCCTACGTCAAAAAACATTGAGAGAATAATAATGCCATCAAACAACATCGCAATAGCAACAAATGATAACCATCGCATCCACCATGAATCGAACTCAAGATATTTTGGCAGTAGCAGACCGACAACCCCGAGCAAAAGTGATCCAAACGTAAGAAGTGTCTGACATTTGTCTGTCACAGCCGCGAGTCGCTTTTCCGAGTCTAGAAGAATCGCCTTCGAAGTATCCAGGATTAAATCGATATCTTTTGCCTCTCCCAGGTTTAGCTCCGCAGATTCCCTATCAGCATAAGTTCCGGCTTTGATTTCATCATAAGTGGGCTCTTTACCGAACACTCGCAACGTTAGGTAGGCAAGAACTATAACAGCATCTTTCCTAAAGTCATGGAACCGATCCAACGCTTTTTGAAGTTTCTCGCTCATATAATCTTTTAGTCTCTAGACGGCCTCTTTCGAAAATGAAGCAATGAATGATTTATAAATTGTCATCCCAGCACACAAATCTAGCCAGGCCCATTGCCCATTTGGATTCACTTCAAGAAAATACCACTGATCATTTTCAGCTTTGGCCATATCTATGGCTGCGAATCGTAATCCATAGAAAGCCATTAGATTGCGAACAGCAGATTTCGCACTTGCCGGCAAATCAATCATGCGATATGCAACATCTTGCATATTATTGCGCCTAATGTCACATCGCTGGCGTCCATCTGCGTCTTTTGCAATTAGCTCTACCGCATGGATATCTGCATCTACCACTGTGATGCGAATGTCCGACACCTTACGAATCGCTTGCTGAAATAATGTCGGGCATTGGGGAAGATCAGTCAAATCTTCGATGTCAGATCCCCGCACTCGGTTAGTATAAATTAGTGAGTCACATCCATCATCTGGTCGTTCTACAGAGGCTCGCCCCATGGGCTTAACGATAATCTCCCCATTGTGAGTATTAAAGAAATTACGCAAAACCTCCGGATCCTGTGTGACAATTGTTTCTGGGATTAAGAACCCGTGCGTGTGAGCCATACTAAGTTGCTCTAATTTTTTTGACGCTTGCGCATTTGCAGCCGGGTAATTCATCCACTGTGCGGCAGGAATATGCGCAAGAAAGCCTTCCAAGGCTTCCGACCACTCATCCAAAACACATTTCCCTTCCGGAGTGTCTGTTGCGTTGCACAACAACAGCCGTTCGGGCCGCCGATACCACACAGCAGTAAAGTCGTTGGGTTTATACCAGTGACCATCGACCTTAAGTGCCGGTTTTCCATCTTGATATGACAAGGCAATTCGGCTTAAAGCAGAATCCGTATCAAGACGCAGAAATGGAACCGAGGCCTTTAAAAGGTGCGACAGCATATAGTCTGCTGTCGCATCCAGACTGTTTGTTAAAACAAGGAGCATTTAGGGAGCGTCCTTAATTTTTGGGATTGCTGATCTTGATCAGCCGTTTCTGTTTTCACCGCTGTTTTGGTTCTGGTCCCCAAAATATATTGCGGTGGCAACATTTTTGGCGTCATGCCAGGATCTGTATCCGCCTGCTCATTGCGCACACGTGTGTGTGTGGCCGTCCCGACACTAGACGTGGCAACAGGGAGGAATTGTGGCGCAGCCATTGCCGAATCTTTGTCCGATTGTTCTCTCGTAATCTTTGTTCTGGTTTCAGTGCCAGTTGCCCCCACTCTCGGTGATGGCTCTTCGCAGGGCTCCTGAAACCGCAGAAGAAAGGATTTAGTCATTGGGCATCCTCCTGGGAATTATATACTGCATATGAGTTGTGGGGTCCTTGTCGGCCCCCTCCTGGCGAACCTCAGTTACGGTCTTGGTCCCTGCCGCCACAGCACGGTTATGGACATAGCCCATCTCACAACCGGCCTTATCCAAGACTCACCTACAGTTTTCAAGGAATCGCAGAAGAAACGACGCATTAGGCATTGGCATAGCATTATGCTGGGACAGCACATTTTTCTCACGTAGACTTTGTTTAATTGACGATGGCGTCATATTCCCCTCCTCAAATTATTCATGGCCGCCATGGGAAATCTTTACTCGGCGGAATAAACCCATAAAAATGATCCAGGACATCTTTCTCTGGCTTCGCCTTTCGGGCAAATGCCAACAACCCCATAATGTTCTCGATTGCCAATACGCCAATTCCTTCAGTCTTTGCTCGGCTGAGATCTTGTGCGGAAATCTTATCCAATTCCAGCCCGGTAAATATTAAAGGCAACACTGAATAATCCGGCAGCAATTCCTTTACATTTTTAATCTTACGCGAAAACTTTGATATTTTATCGCTTGTATTTATGTCCTTTGTTGTACATTCAACAGCAACAACCGATCTTTCCCCTACGAATGAAATTATGTCAATTTCATCTTGGATGCCGGATATGCCTCTCTTGCCCTTAATCAATCCATACCCCGCAGTGTTTAATCCACAAAAATGCATCAGAAGCGCCACTCCAGACTCAAATCTAGCAGCATCTTCCGATGACAGTTGTTCTTTAATTACTTTCAAATCCTGGTCGTACTGCTCATAAAGAAGAACCCGAGGGTTATCAGTTATTACGGTGGGGTCCTCAACCTTAACCGAGGCAATCACTTCTTCTCTAAAAATCATGAACACATCTGCTGCAGTAATCTGTGTATGTGCCTTCAGTGGCAATGTAATAGAATTTCCGTTAGCAAGATTGTGACAAAGATTGCTCCCGAGATATTGAGCGCGAACTAGAGGGATTGCTCCGTCATACCCAATTACCCCCAAATTCACTTCAGATAGTACGTCCTGTATCTTGTTGGGCTGAAATTCCAGGACAAGATTGTTCTTATTCAGTCCACACTTGCGCGCAAATCCAAAAGGCAACTGTCCAAAGAGAGTTACCCGCCCCATGTCTGTTGCGCCCATGGGAGAGTGCGTCTCCCCAAGAAATCGTCCGATAAAATCGGCTCTACCATTAAACGGGGTCTTTGCCATTTTCAGCTGATCATCAAAAAATCTGCCATTATCCAATGAATATTCAGGTAATTTCGCCAATATTTCATTGGCTGAAAAAGTGGCCTGCAAAACAATACTGGGGGTATCCTTGGCAAACTGATAATGAGCTCTTTCAAACTTACGGAACCAAAAAGACAAGGGCCGCCCCTTGCCGTCCTCAGTGGGTATTCCCAGATATATCACCTCTCCGACATCCAAAAGCCCCCTCGCAAGTCCTTGAAACAGATTCGACAACGCAGAAATATTTAGTGTTGTATCTATAATCCTTAGCCAAGGAAGATCCAAATCAGCACAAGTTTCCGTGGGCACCACCTCTTCTGCCGCAGAAAGCTTAATTGCCATCTCAAGGGCGACCCATTTGCCTTCAATTAGGACGGCAACTCCTCGAATCTCGATAGACTTCCAGAAATCGGAATACTTCTCAACCAAATCTTTGCAGCGGATTAATTCATTTGCCATATATCGCTCGAAAACTACTGGTCCTAGCCTCTAACATATAGCTGGTTTGCCTTCTCAATCGCCTTTTCAATCCCAATGTTGGCCAATGGCGTGGTAACGGAGATGTAATACGCTTTTTCAATATTACTGATTTCCTGGTGCAGGTAGTGTACGTAGTCTTTTTCTTTTCCAAGTTTGCCAATTATCTGGTCTAGCCCCTTACAGACCCTGCGCATATTGGAGACATCAAGTATCGCTATTTCACGCAATACAGTTATGGTCGTGGATGAGAGTCTTCGAAACTCATCCTCCTCAACTTTATCGCAGTAACTAAACTCAAGCAAATCCAAAAGTATCGGTATTGCCTGGCTGGTTTTAATTCGCATTAATGGGCAATCATCCCTGTTGTAACGGAACTTCTTTTCTTCCTTAATCTTCGCTACATATTGCATTATCGCCTTAATATTTTGCGAGTTAATTAAGAGTTCTGTAGCCTTATTGGCGATTTCCACCTTTTTTGAGTCCATTTTGGCCTCAATGTTGCTTGTGTAGCGATCATAATTTCTTTTCAGCAACTCGGTCGCAGCTTTTTCAAACAGCTCTGGGATGTCAAAATCGGAAACCTTTAAAAGCACATCATCCTGCACTGAGAACTTAACTAATGTATCTAAAGCCAAATCTCGGTTATCCACACTGCAGTCAGGATTAAACACAACCATCTCCAAATACGCAGAAGCCTCGCTCAAGTCATGCTTAGCGCAATATGAAATATGGTTATGTAACACAGGCGAAACCGTAATCCCTTGTTTAAGATTTTCCAGCACAACACGCCTCAAGGTATCCGCCGGCAACCGCTCTTCAACGTATGACAAACCAACCCAGCCCTGCCCTTCAAGCCAATCAAACAGTGTCATATCTTTTAAGATTGCCTCAGGGCATTCAACCGAATACTTCCGCATAAAAAACGCCACAATCCGTTCGCGTGTCAAAAGCGAAAAATGTCCCAGTGGATTTTCCCTTACCCCCACCCTAAACTCTAATTTAGGCAGAGTATCAACGCAATATCCCCGGATCAACTCCACATATTCATTCTTCAATTCAAAATCGTGACTGTTTTCGAACAACTTATGGGCCTGAAAAACCGAGTATTCCCGGTAATCCCACTTGGATATTGCCCCCAATACGTCATCCAGGTTAAGCCCACTATCCCCTTTTTCATGGATAAATTCCAAAAGCAAGTGATACACATGTTGAGAATTATGCAACGGATCCTGGACAAGAGATCTGCGATCTAGATCATCTTCTGTTATTGTCTTCTTGCCCGCCGCGTCAAAAACGTTTGTTATTTCCGCAACAAGCTTCTCTTTGTCAAAAATAATTTCCAGGTCTCTCGCAAATGCCTGTTCACGCTCCTTTTTCCAATCTCGTGCATTTTCAACCTGCTGTTTTGGGAGCACCTCGTAAACTGGGGAAAGCATGCCGATATCGTCATATCGTTCAAGTCTGAAATAATGCACAAACTTCCACACGTCTGCTTCTGCAATTCTTCCAGCCTGATACTCCGATATCAAAACTTCAATTCCGGCCTCGCCCACAATATCCGCAATTAACGACAAAGATTCATTATTGACATTCTTTAATAGTTCGCAAGTCCTTGAAACGGACAGATTTGTTTTGAGAAAGAATTCCCGAATAGGTTTTACGGCTTTTCGCTCACCTGACTCGGAAGCCTTAACAAAGAGTTCCCACATACTATCCGCAACTTTGGGGTCATCCGCAAAAGCCTGTGTCGCATTGGGGATAAGCACTTCCAGAATTTTGCTAGTCCGATACTCGGAAAGGCGATGTTCAGCAGCGGAGTAAAAGCCCAAAACCTTCCTAACTGGGCTCGCTGATCGCATATTTTTTAGGCACTCTGCGATATTGTAGCCGTAATCCATCAGGGTAGTGCTCTTCTGCTTACCTAACTCATCAAGAATCGCATCAACCTGTGTTTCCACATATACACTCCGAGAAACAAGCGAAAACACTGCCGCGACAAGATAAACACCACCAGTCTTTCTAATTTCTATCAACTTGGATAGATCCTCCGCATCGCAACACTTAAGCCCTGCCAAAGCGTAAACCGCGCTTCTTCGGACTCCCTCACTTTCTTTATTATTCAGGGCGCACGTCAAAAGCATTTCTTTGATCCCTGGGTCTGTTTTTGCTATGGGACAATACCTCAAGACCTCGAATGAATTTATCTTTTCAGCCTGAATTACAGAGTTTTGTGCAATTGCTTTTAGGCGCTTGTACGTCACCTCATCCGCACAAAACCTAGCAAGTTCCTTTGGATCAATTTCCTGAGAGAACACGATGTGACGCTTTGAATATGAATTAAATACTTTCCAGAAGACCTTGGACTTGTTGGATTGACCCATACTATCGGCATCAAACTTAAGCGAAAATTCAGGCTGCGTTTTGTATATATAACCGAACATGTCTGGGCGCAACTGCACAAGGAAGGCTGTCGTATTTGCCCAGGAGGGATTGATTGTCCGGGGCGGCGGATAATATTTTCGAAGATGTTTACACAGCAGAGCAAGCACTTTGCCAACATCTATCCCGAACACTGAAGTGTCCAAGTAATCTATAGCCTCGCCTATAAAACCAGTACCCGCTTTCGGAATGCCGATATAGTCCACTATTTTCCACAAATCTGCTTCTGATAATTTTAGCGCAGCAAGATACTCCTGAATGTTGTTGTGGATAAATTGAAAATTCTGATTGCCGTCTGCAAACGTCTTTTTAATTAGAGATAGTCGCTCAATTCGACCATATCCATCCTCACTGACTACTTTCGAAATCTCCCCCGCAGTCCCCCAGTTACGCTGAAGTATTTCAAAAACCACTGCCATCTTGATTAGATACTCTTTGATGAGTCCAGCATCAACTGGCGCACAAATTCTGCCCACCCTGACATCCTCAGCGATGGAGTCATCAATGATTTTATTGAAAATCTCTTTTCTATCTGACGGGATTTCCTTTGCCGTACTATAGATATCGCACAAATACTTCAAAAAGAATGGATTGCGTGCATATTCGTACATCCCCTTACGCGAAACCTCTTTTAGAAGCATATCGCCATCTATTTTCAAATTGGCACAGTATGCCAAAACATCTTCTTTGTTAAAGTACGGGAGATTATATTGTTGGAATGTTTTAAACTGATTTGAGTAAAAATTTGTGCGACAAGCGACGATAATAGCTCCATCCGAATATTTGCTCGCAAACTGTTCAATTTCCTTAGCGGTAGACTCTTTATCCTTAACCTGGTCATAGTCATCAAGCAAAAAGATAAGTTGATTGGGCGGCACGGCAGAGGCAATCCCCCGCCAATCCGGGACACAATTCTCGATATATTTTTCTAAGCTACCACCTGTATATATGTTAAGTGGGACATAGATGGGTTTCCAATAACCCTCTCCACTTTTTGTGAGCTGAGAAAACAGATTTTTTAACTCACAACTTTTTCCATACCCAGCATCAGCCAGCAAGACAATTCTTTTCTTGTTCTCTCCGATCAATTCCTCAAGGCTTCGGCGATTGTTTGCAAGAGATTCCAACCCAAGATCAATAAAAGACTCGTTTTTGTAATAAACCTCACTCTCTATCAACGTACGTTTTATATGCCCCGCAACCTTCAATTTAGATTCTTGATCCAGAAAATATTTAGACTGGTAATAGGTCTGTTGGCTTTTGCGATTTGTATCATGCGCATCCAACAAACGCTGATAAATAGCCCCAATAATCTTCTGCTCCAAATCTGCTGCGCCTATATATTTCTTTATCCAAACCCCGTTTTCAAAATCCGAAACCTCCTTTAGAAACTTACTCAAAGCTGGATCTTTTCCAGAAGATTCAGAAATAAAAACTAATCGCGGAATATTTTGGGCCTTGGCGCACTCATATTCCAGAACACAAACAGATTTTAGCTGGGGATTATCTATTTTCGGAATATACCCATACTTTTCATCAAAAATTCCCACATACACATCACTTTCCGCAACATTCTGTAGACAAACATCCTTTGGCGGAAGCGGCTGCGCATGGAAATCTTCCGCCATAATCGCTTTCCACTCAGGGTTACGATTAATCACATCTTTCAGTTGCGCACGAAGATCTTTAAGATCATCCATTGTTGAACTGAGAAAAACTTTAATTATCTTTCCTGGCATATAAAATCAATCTGATTGAGCATTTCAACTAAAACAGATGGCAACTATCTCCGCCACGACCATGAATTCTTCGGCTTCCGCGTTCGGGATCACTATGTCGGCGTAAGCCGGGTTCAGCGGCTTCAGCACTATCTCCTCGTGCTGCCAGGCGCCGTCCTCGGCGTATTTCTTCTTGCTGGTGTACTTCTTCACGGTGTAGCTGCCGCCGGTGTCGGGGTCGGCTATGGAGCTGTGCTGCACCAGCACTATTTTGTTCTGGCGGGTGCCGGCCACGTTGGCGCGGAAAACGCAGTAGTCGCCGTGGTGCAGGCGGGGCTCCATGGAGCGGCCGCTCACGCGGGCCATGAACATGTTGCGGTCGGGCTTAAGGCCGGGCGGGCACTTGGCCCAGCCCTGCGGTTCAACGGCCATGCCGCGGCCGAAAGCGCCGCAGGCGGCCTCCAGGCTATAGACCGGCAGATACTCCTTCCACCGGAGCGCCCCGGCGATGTCCGGCAGAATGTCGAGCGCCTTCTTCAACTGTTGGGCAAGGCCGGCGGGTGCTGCGGCGGGGGTGGGCTGGAGCAGCGTTTTAAAATATTCGGCGGTCTCTTTGTCGGTGAAATATACGTAGCAGCCCTTCTGGCCGCGGGTCATAAGGGTGCGGTAGGTGTTCTTTATCAGCAGGTCCAGGCGCTTGCTGGCGGCTTCGGGGTCGGCCTTATATAAAGCCTTCCACCCGTGCACGGATTTGTCCGTGCTGGCGCGCGCAGCCGGCGAAGTTACAACCTCGCCGTCGCGCACTATAAGGTCGGGGCCCACTATTACGCCCACATAGTCCAGCTCCAGGCCCTGGCAGGTGTGTATGCAGCCCACCTCGCTTACGGAATCGGGCTGTATTATCCAGGTCTGGCCGTCGTCGTTAAGGTTCCACCTGGCCTGGTAGTCGCCTATTACAATGTCTTTAAGCGCGGGGTTGGTCTTGCTTAGCCACTTCCAGCAGTAGCCAGCCACCACGCGGGCCTTGTTGTTGGGCAGGTTCTTCTGGCGGATCAGCGCGTGCAGCTGGGCGGGGTCGTCCACCACCTTAAAGTCGTAGTCGCGGGGATCCAGCAGCTCATTGGCGGTTCTGCCCACCTGCAGCGCGTTGTCCAGCCAGGCCAGGTAGCCGTCCGAGCCGTTGCAGCGGAACTGGGACTCCAGCTTTAGCTCGGTCACTTTGGCCGTATGCTTTTTGGCCCAGCGGCGGATCTCGTCCTTTTCGCCTATGTCCTTAAGGGTCACCTTCTGGTCTTCGTCTATAAAGAAGACCACCAGCCTGGAGGCGTTGATGAGCTCTTTTACCTGGTTCTCGCCTTTGCTGTCCAGCCAGCCGGACTTTTGGCTGAGGCGGTGGGCTTCGTCCACCAGCAGGCAGTCGTAGGTGTTGGGCTCGGCGTCGTGGTAGGAGCCCGAGCCGCTGAAGAGGTTGCCTATGCGCGTGCGGCGCATGGTGCCGGCGAGCTTGGCCTCGTAAACCAGCCGGGGCGCTGAATTGCGCGTGACGTACTGCGCCACCAGCTCTTTGTTGGTGAGCGCTACCAGCAGGTTGACGGCTACCACGCTTTTGCCGGTGCCGGGGCCGCCTTCTACTATGAGCACTTGTTTTGTGCCGGTGGCGGCTTTGCTCGCCAGGGCGAGGGCGGTCTCGTAGACTATCTTCTGGTCGTCCACCATTACGAATTCCTGGTTGCCCTGCAGCATGCTGGCCAGGCTGTCGGCCAGGCTCTTGCTCGGCTTTATTTTGCCGTGGTCTATGCGGTAGAGGAGCTTGTTGCTGTCACCGCGGCGGATGTTGCGCTTTATGAACTCCTGCAGTTTCAGGGCGTCGGGCTTGAGGAAGACCGGGGCTTCTTTGGTGTACTGGCTGTAGAAAGGGTTGTTTATTACATTGTCCGGCTCGTAGTTGTGCAGGTAGGCGCAGGGGTAGAGGTTTATCTTCTCTTCCTGCACGGTGGCGTTGTAGTCTTCGAGCAGGCGTTTGTAGGACCAGGCCTGGTAGGACGGGTGGGCGGTTTCCTGCGGGCCGCCGGTGAAAACTGTGCTTACTATGGCGTCTTTAGTGGTGAGGGCCGCCTGCTGCCACTGCTTGAGCTCTACGAGCACGGCGGTGTCGGTGTTGGCGGCGTCGGTGCCGGTGAGGATGAAGTCTATGCGCTTGCTGGAGCGGGGTATGTGGTACTCAATGGCCACGCCGGCGTCGGCGGGGATAGCGGGGTCCTCGAGCACATTGTGCATGTACATGAGGGACTTGGACCAGGACTCTACTTCAGCACGTGTGGTGCGACGGCCCGTAGCGCCCTGGAAGGCGTTATAGATTATATTGCCGATATCATTGGACATGATATCGCTATGAAAGCGGCTTTTGGTGCCTGAATAGACTATCACAGGGGACCTTTAATGCCCGTAAAAGCAATGATGCCTGTGGTGATAGTCATGCTGTTATACTAGTATAGAACCCGTGCCTAACCCGCAAGCTAAATTCTACATCTTTTGCCGCAAATGACCCATACCACTAAAGGAGTAGATTAACCCGCTGAAAGCGCAAAAAACCCTGCCGTGTTCGGCAGGGTTCTGGTCGTCACTGCTAATGACACGGCGCCGCGTCAGCCGCCGAAGAATATCGCGGAGCGGGAGAACGTGAAGAAGATCAGGTCTTCCCTGAATTTGAAGTCGCTTAAGTTGCGCGAGGGGCGGTGCCTGGAGGTCCAGTTAAGGTCAAAGGTCCAGTTGCGGCCCAGGTCCGCGCTGCCGCCCGCCATAAACCCGGAACCAGTGGATTTTTCCCCGTTCAGCTCTATATTGGTGAGCTCCGCCCCCGCGCGCAGCGAGAAGCGCTTGCCCAGGCGCTGCTCGGCGGCGGGCATAAGCCTGGTCATGCCGTAGTCCCGGCCGGAGTAGCTGTAGACGGCGTGCTTTACCACCAGCGAGGTGCGCTTCTGGTTGAGCACCCAGGTAAGCGTGTTCTCCAGCACGCTGGGCATGTCATACTGCCTGAAGATGCCGGCCACGGTGTCGAAATACTCGGCCTTCTGGTCGGTAGTCGTATAGTGCGAGTCGAAGAACAGCGTGCTGGCGCTGTTCTTTACCAGCAGCGCGGCCGTATAGGCCAGGACGCTCTGGTCGGGGGAGTCCACGTAGCTGCCGTTGGTGTCGTTCGGGTTGGCGGAACCGTCCACCATCACGTCCTGTATCCAGTATTCGCGGGTCTTGGTTAGCGCGGCCACGTCGCCGCCTACGGAGATATTGCGCGTAACCCGGAAGCCGGTGGACAGCATGGCGCCCGTGGTGGTTACGTTCTCGTTGGAGACTATGGCCAGTTTACCGCCCAGGCGGGCGGGATCGCCCTGCCAGCCCAGCACCGCGTCCCTGGTATGAAAGCGCACATATTCCACGCCCAGGCCCCAGCCCTTCATAACGGGCATGAAGTAGCCCACGCCGGTCCTTTCGGAATGTTCCTGCACGCCGTCCTGCGGGGTGCGCGCCTGGTCTTTGTCCGCCGCCACGCCGCTCTGGGTGAAGTAGGCTTTATCCTGGGTAAGGAAACCCAGGTAGGCCGGGTTCTCGTAGGACGTATAGAACTCGGGCATGACCTTGAACTTGGTGGTAGTGGTGAACAGCTTGTCCATGTAGAGGTTCACGGCGGCGTTCTGCGGGTCCAGCTTCTTGGCCTCCGTCAGCTCTTTCTTGGCGGCCTCGAAATCCTTCTTGTCGTAGGCGTCCACGGCCTTGGAGAACTTGATGACGGCTTCGGCCGGCCGCTCAACCGCGCGCGCCGTCTTCACCTTAGACTTAGTGAAGAAATGCTTGATTATCTTCTCCGAGCACTTGGAGGAGATGTAGTTGTACTTGGTCAGCTTGTCGGTCACCTTGTCCTCAAAGGCCACTTCCCCGCTGGCGGTGGCTATCACCTTGATGGTTACGGTAAGGTTGCCCATCAGGTCGAAGATCTTGCCGGCCACCAGGTAATCCGCGGCCAGCATTTTCCCCATTTCTATGCTGTTCTTCGCGTCCACGGCCCCCGAGAGGGCGAAGGCCTGTTCTTTGAAGACCTCTTCCCTTTTTTCTCTGTCGATGATAGCCATGCCCTTGGCCTTGGAAAGCTCTATGCTGATGAACTCGGAGAAGCCTTTGCCGAGGTATTTGTATTGCGGATTGTCGGACTGCACGTCGAAGTCCATGATGGACATCCGGTACGCGCGGCCCAGGGTCTTGGGGTCTACGGGCTGCCAGCCGATCGGGTCTACTATAGTCTTCTCCGAAGGCGCAGCGGCGCCAGCCGGCGCTTCCTGCGCCTGTGCCGCGGCCCAGCCTGAAAGCAATAATGCCTGAACGAAAAGTATTTTTAATATCCGCATTTTTATCTCCAGCCCCCGGTCTGACTTTCTGCGATTAAACATTGTACTTAATCGGCCCGTGCCGGGAAAACGATTTCAGCTCTGTGCCCCGGGCTGCCGCTCGGATATCTCTTTATTGCAGAGGTGGTGGACGAGGACCAGCTTGGTCATGCAGGCGTCGAAGCGGGCTTTGTTGTCGGCCTGGCAGCGCTGGCAGTCCGGGGCCAGGCGTTTTTTGGCGTGGCGCTGTACTGTCTGCTGCCGCACCTCGATAGTGCCGGCAAAAGTGCAGGTGTGGGCGTAGGTAAGATGGTGCACCCCGCCGCCGTCGGTGATGGTTTCGCCGCACCAGGCGCATTTCCCAGCGTCCCTTTGGGCCAGGAAAGCTTTAACGTAGGGGTTCCTGATAATACGGCGGGCGAATTTAAGCCAAGGCTCTCTGTCGTAATCTTTTTCGCAATCGGCGGCCGTCCGCGCGGGCATAATTTTAAGATTCATAGCTCTATACTAGCAATTCGGGGTCAACCAACGGGTGTGGCGGGCGCCGGGGCCTGCTGCGCCGCGCGGGCGCGCTCTTTTAGGTGGGCGTGGACGTCCGCGAAGATCTTGGCGGCGACAAAGAAGACCAGTACCGGGCCGGCCGCGGGCATGGCCGTAGACACAAAGGCGCCCAGCAGTATGGTGAAATGCATCACTATCACGCGCGGGTAAGGCGCGGACATGCACTGGTCGGGGCGGGCTTGGCGGTATTCGCCGGCGCCGAGGTAGTTCATAAAGAAAGACGCGGCGTGGCCGGCGAAGAGCGACAGTATGCCCCATTTCACGGCCCACAGGTAATGCAGCCAGAGATTGGGGTTCATGGGGTCCACGGTGGCCTTGCCCAGATGCATGCCCTGCAGCACGAAGCCGAACAGGAAGATGCCGTGCACGAACATGAACATGCCGAAATGGAAGGTGAAGAAGGCCGCCGTGAACATCTTTGCGCCCAGGGCCAGCGCGGAGTACATGCCGCCGGGGATGGCGTCCTGCGGGGTAAATTCGGTGGGCTCGCCGCGGCGGTTATTGAGCTTGGCTATGGGGCCGCCGGCCATGAGTATCTTGAGCAGCGTGAAGAAGCCTATTATGGCCGACTCGCTCCAGTAGAGGGGCAGTATTTCGTTAAGGGCCCAGGCGCCGCCCATGGTCATGGCCAGCGGCAGGAGGTTCGCGGCTATTATGATATAGGCGGAGTTGGTCATTCTTTCTCTTTGCTGGTCCAGAAGCCCTGGAAGGCGTAGCCCACCTTAAGGCCCAGGGCGGGCTTAAGGGTGGCGGCTTTGCCGTTGCCGGCGTCGTCGAGGTCCAGGTCGGTCAGGCGGTAGAAGAGGTTGAAGGTGAGGCCCGTGGGCGTGAGGGCCGTATTGTTGGTGGTGTAGAGGAAGCCCGCGGTAAGGACGGGGGCGGCGTAGAGCGTGCTGCCGGACAGCCCCAGGTCGGCGAAGGCCGCGGCGGTAAAGCGCAGGGGTTTGCCTTGTACTTTGGGGGTCATATATTCCACGCCTAGCAGCAGGTCCAGCAGGTAGAAGGTGTTATTGCCGGTAGTGGGGCTGTCCACTTTTACGCTCTGCAGCTGCAGCGCGGCTGTTCTGCCGAAGGGCCCGTTGCCCACGGCGCGTATGCCTAGGCCCCAGGGCTTAACGCTTTCTGTCACGCCGGCCGCGGGCAGGCGCAGGTCCTGCGCCATGGGCAGCAGCAGGTAATACTCGGTGCCGGCTATCCACTTGTAAGCCGGCTTGGCTTCGGCCGCGGCCAGCCGCCCCAGGCCGAAGCTGATCAGGAACGCCGCTATCGTAATGTTTTTTATCATGTTCATCCCCGGGTCTATTTTAGACAATTAAAGCGTATAGCTGCCGCCGTTCTTTAGGGGGTGCACGCGGTCGCGGCCGAAGGCCCAGGCGAAGTTCTCGGGGTGCTCGGTGTGCACCGGGATGATGTGGCGGGGTTTCTTGTTCTCCACCAGCTCCATCACGGCCGAGAAATAGGCGTGGCCGCTCGCGTGCACGGGGAATTCCGGCAGGCCGCGGGATTTGAAGAATTCCAGCGTGTCGTGGAAGCTCACTTCCTCTTTGTAGCCGTCCCACATGGAATACACCAGCACGGCGCCGGCGAGGTCGCGGATATTGTCTCCCACCCAGTACTGCGACCAGGTGCGCACGGGGATGATAAGCTTTTTATGGTTCTCGCGCACCCAGTCCCAGGTCACCAGATGCGTCTTCATGCGGGCGAAGATCTCGGCGTACTCGGGCCGGCGCGAGAGCTTCAGCGTGGCGGGCGTCTCCAGCACCTTTATGTGAGCGTCGCCTATGCCGGGGATCTGCAGCTCCACGCCGCTCTCGCGGCGCACCAGGGACTTAAGGATCTCGAGCACCATCATGATATAGCCGTCGACGGCGAGCCACCGGCCGTGGGCCTGGGCTATCTCCGAGAGACTGGTTATCACGTCGAGGTCCTGGCCTGAGCACATCACGTACACCGTGCCCTCGCGGCCGCTCACCAGGCTTTCAATGTCGCGCAGCACCTGGTGCTCGCTCGGGCCGCTCAGGTTGGCGGCCTGGGTGCCCTCGGTAATGAGCAGGTCCAGAGGGCCGAGGTCCGCCTCCAGGAACTGCTGGAAGGCGGCGCGCTTGTTGCCGTGCTTGCGGTAGTCGCCGGTGTACACCAGGCGCTTGCCCTCGGCCTCTATCAGGAAGGCGAAGGCCTCGGGGGCGGAGTGGTCCATCAGGTAAGGGGTCAGCTTGAAGGCGCCCACGGTGAACGGCACGCCTTTGCGGTAATGCTTGACGGTCGCTTTCAGCTCGGTGGCGTCGCGCGGGATGCGGCCCACCAGGCGGATCAGCTCTTCCATGGCGGCGGTCATGTAGACGGGCACAGCCGGATTCACCGGCTTGGGGATAAGCCCGCCAAAGTGGTCGCCGTGGTTATGCGAGATGACTATGCCGTCTAGCGGCTTGGTGCCGTCCTCGTAGAGGCCGGGGATGTTGAGGACAATCTGCTCGGGCGTGGGATAGACGGTCTTGTTGGTTTCCGGGTCAATCTTCGGCAGAGGGGCGCCGTAATCGAGCAGAATGCGGGACTCGCCCGACTGCAGTTCGATGGTATTGCCGCCTATCTCCTCGGCGCCGCGGTGTACTGTGATCTTCATATGGTTACCCCTCCATAATATTATACAGCATCATCCCGACAAGGGCCTGTCGCGTCCCTATCGAGGCCTCGCCTCGCTATCGAGGCGAGGCCTCGATAGATTTGATAGACTTTAGGTATGAAGAAGCGTAAACATTTACCTATGGTTGAACTGCCGCATCTGCGCTGCCCCGGCTGCGGCAAGCATTTGGGGCCGGTGAAAGCCCGCAATATACCGCTGGCTGAGAAGTTCGAAGACTGCCTGCGCCGCTGCGAGCGCTGCCGCATAGGCGCCACCAACGCCAAGAACCCCGCCAAGGTAAGGTTCATCCAGGGCGAGAAGCCGCCGGAAGCCCCCAAGCCGGAAGTTCCGCAGCAGGAAGCCGCCAAGCCGGAGCCCGCGCCGCAGGAGCCCCCCCAGGAGCCGCCGCAGCCTTAGCTCACCAGTCGGTGGGTTTGTAATCCTTCAGGAATTTTCCCCACACATGCACGCCGGTGTTGAAGCCGGAGATGATAGGGTCCACTATGCGCGCCGCGCCGTCGACGATGTCTAACGGCGGGTGAAAGCGGTGCTCTGCGGTCTTGCGCGCGGCTATGTGCGCGGGATCCTCGTCGGTCACCCAGCCGGTGTCCACGGCGTTCATGTGGATGCCGCCCAGCTGGTAGTCCGCGGCCGAGGTGCGCGTCATCATGTTGAGCGCGGCCTTGGCCATGTTGGTATGCGGGTGGCGGGTGGTCTTGAACTTGCGGTAGAACTGCCCCTCCACCGCCGAGACATTGACTATATGCTTGTCGCGCTCGGGCGTGCGGAGCATCAGGGGCTTCAGCCGGGCGTTGAGGATGAACGGGGCCACGGCGTTGACCAATTGCACTTCCAGCAGCTCGACGGCGGGCACTTCCGCCATGAGGAGCCGCCAAGAGTTGCGCTCGCGCAAATCCACCTGCTGCAGGTCCTGGTCCAGCCGGCCTTCGGGGAATAAACCTTTCTGCGCGGCGAGCTCTTCGGGGAGCAGCGGCACCTGAGACAGGGCTGCCGCGTGCGTGAGGCCCGCTAGCGGGGCGCCGGGCAGCTGCGCCGCGGCCACGGCTTTGCCGTCGGACGGCGCGCCTTCGGGCAAAATGTGATAGCCGCGCAGACCCTCGTAGGCGCCCAGCAGGCGGCGGGCTTCCGGCGGCAGGTCCTTAAGCGGGCCCTGCTCGAGCTCCATCATGTGCGAGTAGAAGTCCGGCGGGCGGCGCACGGTCTGGCAGGCGTTGTTTACGATGAAGTCCAGGCGCTGCCGAGTGGACAGCAGGTGGGCGCAGAAGGCCTCTACGCTGGGCGTGTGGCGCAGGTCCAGGCCGAAGATCTCCAGCCGGCTGCTCCAATCCTTAAAATCGGGTTCGGCCGCGTAGCGGGCGGCCGAGTCGCGCGGAAAGCGCGTGGTCACTATCAGGTGGGCGCCGGCGCGCAGCAGCTTGATGCCGGCCTGGTAGCCTATCTTAACGCGCCCGCCGGTAAGCAGGGCCACGCGGCCGCGCAAATCGGCGGTCTCGGTGCGCTTAACGTAGTTCACCTCGGCGCAGGCGGGGCAGAGCTGGTCGTAGAAATGGTGCAGCTGGGTGTAGTTGGTCTTGCAGACGTAGCAGTTCTGCTCTTCTTGCGGCTCGCGGAAGTCGGGGTTGTCGGTGACTTCCTGCTGGGCGGCCGACGCCGGCGCCAGCTGGTTGGGCGTGGTGAAAACGGTCTGCCGGCGCAGTTTGCGTATGCCGGTCTGGTGCAGCACGCTCTCGGCGCGCTCCAGCTTTTCCGCCTTGCGGCGGCGCTCGTAGGCCTTTAGCATCTGGCGGCGCGCGGCGGCGTCTGGGCGCGACACTTTGCCGGCGGCCGTCAGCAGGCGGGTGGTTTCGGTCTCGGGCAGGCCTATCAGCAGGCCGCGGTCGTCTGCCAGGGTCTCCAGCAGTTCGACGGCGGCGCGCACGCGGGCGGCCAGGTCGGAAGGTTTTTCAGGGTCGATCATTTTTTTGACTTGGGAGCGGCGGCTAGTTTGCGGGCTTTGGCCGAGTCGGCCTTGGCCAGGGCGTAGTCGCCCCGGTCCTGGTAGATAGCGCCGCGGCTGCAATAGGCGTCGGCGCAGCGCGGGTCGGCCTTGAGCGCGGCGGCGTAGTCGGCCAGGGCGGCTTTGTAATCCTCAAGCTCGGTATGCACCTGCGCCCGGTTGCAGAACAGCTCGGCGGTGGGCGGCTCCAGCTCCACGGCCTCGTTAAAGTCGGCCAGGGCGTTGTTCATGTCGCCCAGGTCGTAATAAGCCATGCCGCGGCCGCAGTAATACAGGCCTATGTCCGGGTCCATGTCGATGGCCTTGTCGAAATCTTTCAGGGCGCGCTTGGCGTTGCCTATGCGCAGGTAGGCGTCGGCGCGGTTGTAGAGGTAGAGCGTGGCGTCGGGCTCCAGCCGCAGGGCCGCGGTGAAATAGGCGGGAGCGTACTTGGCCCGGCCTTCGGTGGCGCCTACCAGCAGGCCCAGGTTATTGTAGACGCTGCCCTCGTCGGGGCAGTAGCGCAGCGCCAGCTCCAGGTCGGCGTAGGCTTTTTCCGGCTGGTTTGATTCAAGATAGAGCAGGCCGCGGTTGTTATAGGCGTAGCCGTTCGTGGGCTCGTGCTTGAGTATCTGGGTGTACTGGGCTATGGCCTTGTCGGTCTCGCCCAGGTCCTGGTAGACCTGGCCGAGGCTGCCAAGTATCTCCGCCGAGCCGGGCTCGCGCTTGAGCGCGGCCTCGAAGTCTTTTATGGCCTTCTCGGGCTTGTCCAGCTCGAAGTGGGTCCAGCCGCGGTTGAAGTAGGCCGAGGCGCTTTTGTCGTCCAGTTCTATGGAGCGGTTGAAATCCTTGAGCGCGGCCTCCAGGTCGCCGGTCTCGGCGTGGGCCTGGCCGCGGTTGTTGTAGGCGCAGAACTCGGCCGGGTCCATCTTGATGGCGCGGTTATAATCCGCGAAGGCCAGCTCGTACTTGCCCAGCTCGGCGTAGGCGTCGCCGCGGTTGCTGTAGAGCACCGGGTCGTTGGGGTTAAGCTTGATGCCGCGGTTGAAATCCGGCAGGGCGAGCTCCGGCTGGCCCAGGTCCAGGTAAGCGCAGCCGCGGTCGCTGTAAAGGATGTAGTCGGCCTTGCCGGCTTCGATCTCTTTGGTATAGGCGCGCAGGTCGTCCTGCACGGTCTTGCCGCCGCTGTGGCGGCCGGCGTCGTAGCGGCTGAGGGCCCCGACGAAATAGTTGCTCAATCTCGAAAGCTGTTTTTTGGTTTTCATATGGCTTTGTGCCTGTCGCAGGCGGCCTTGTGTATGGCCGCCATGGAGACGGCGTATTCAACCAGCTCGGCGTCGCTCAGGCCGGCCAGCGGGATAACCGTGCGGTTGCCCCCGGCGTAGAACTTCTTGTCCCCCTCGGCCGGGAAGTGTTTGCGAGCCGACTCGGGTATCAAGCTGTAATCCTTGATGAAAGCGTAAAGTTCGGGCACTCCTTCGTCGTTAGAAAGCACGAAGAAGCAGGCCATGTTGTTCTGCAGGTCCTCGGGGCTGTCCGGCGGGATGTTCAGCGTCGGAGAATGGCCGTAGATGGTGCGCACGCGCGCGCCCCAGGTAGCCCCGGGGTGGTCGCCTATCAGCGAGAGTACCTTATTCCAGAAGATATCGAACTTGGGCAGCAGGGCGGAGCAGCCCTTCTCCGCCCAGCCGGCTTTTGTCCTGGCCAGGCGGTCGACGTATTCCTCGGGGTTATGCCTGCGGTTGAGCTTGAACAGGTATTTCTCCTGCGCCTCGGGCGAGACCGGCTTTATCTCCGAAAGGTCATACAGGTCACCGTCGGCGTAGCGCTGGCCCTTGGGGTAGCATTTGCCGTCGGCGCCCAGGGCGGTGTACTTGCCGTCTTTTATCTCCAGCAGCTTGCCCACGCATTCCTCGCCGGGGGATTTCAGGAAAGTGACGAACTGGCCGAACCGCAGGCCGTCCTGCAGCGGCGGCGGCTCGTGCAGGTCCAGCGAGGACAGGGGCACCCACCAGGAGCCCTCATGCGAGCGCACCAGCTTGGCCTTGCCGTGGGACGGGTCCACGTCGGTGACCAGGCCGTAGTTGCCCGTGGTGCGGCAGAGGGCCAAGGCGCCTACGGCCATACCGGCATAGCCGCCCTGCCCGGCTGGCGCGGGGCCGGCCGGGGTTGGTTTAAGATTTTCACGCTCGGCGGCTATCAGGTCAGTGAAAGCCGTGCTCTCTTCGGGCGTGGCCGGCTCCAGGTAGGCGGCATCGAAGGTGGCCTGCTTGAGCTTCAGGTCCTTGAGGGCTATATATTTGGCGATGTCCGTCACGAACCCGCAGAAGTTCAGCTTCGGGTTCTTTAGCACGTCGTATTTGCGGATAGCTTCTTTGTCCATGGGCTAAACGCTTTTCACCGTTATAACCCCGCGGCGCATGAGTTCCCAGAAGCACTTGGCGGTGGCGGCCACGTCGGCGGAGGCGTCATGCGCGCCGTCGAACTCGGTACCGAACAATTTGCAGTGCAGCTCCACCAGCTTGGGCCATTTATAGCCGCGCGGGCCGGGGATGGCGCAATACTCCGTGGTGCCGTGCATGGTGCAGATCTTGAACTTGGAGGCGTGTATGTCCGGCAAATTCTTGCGCAGCAGCTCGGCGCCCACTATCTTCTCGTCGAAGCTCATGTTATGCGCCACCAGGTATTTGGCCTGGTCGAGCAGGGCTTTGAACTCCAGCAGCACCGTAAGCAGGTCGCGGCCCTCTTTCAGGGCGCGCTCGGTGGTGATGCCGTGCACGCGCGACGCGTCGGCGGGGATGGCGTAACCCTCCGGCTTTATTATGGTGTTTACCGACGACAGCAAATTCCCCTCGGCGTCATAGGCCATGTATGCGAGCTGCACCATGCGGGGCCAGTTGTCCAGGGCCGTCACCGGCGCGTTCCAGCTGCGCGGCAGGCCGGTGGTCTCGGTGTCGAAGAACAAATACGCCGGGGCGGGCGCGGTTTCGGGAAAAAGTTCTAATTGCATATAGCCTGTGCGGCGGATTACCTTAACTTGTCCAAGGCTTCTTCTTTCTGGCGGGCGAAGCTGCGGGCCTGCTCCAGGGTGACCTGCACAAAGTGTATGGCCTGGTTGGGGGCGTACTGCCCCAGCAGGTCTATGTCGGCGCTGATCACATTGAAGATGCGCGGGTAGCCGCCGGTGGTCTGGCGGTGGCGCAGCAGGATGATGGGGCTTTCCGGCGTCAGCTGTATGGTGCCGTCGGCCACGGCGCCGGAGATCATATTGCCCATGCTGCAGGTGAGGCCCGGCTCGCCGGCCAGGCGTATGCCCATCTTGTCCATCTTGAAAGTGGTGCGCCACGGGGTCAGGAAGAACAGCCCCGGCTGCTCCAGGCAGCCGAACTCCGGGCCGGGCAGCACGCGGATGCGGCCTTGCGGGTCGGCCCAGCCGCTTACCGCGGCGTAAGGCACGGTTTCGGCCGGCACGGAGCCGCCGCCGTCGCGGCCGCGGAAACAGAAATAGGTGTGCAGGCCGTAGCGCTTGCCGCCGAAGGTCAGGCGGTCGCCGGCTTCGGCTTCGTAGACCCGGCTGTGCTCCAGCTCTTCGGGGGCGGCGGCGCCGCGGTGCAGGAAGGCCTCCAGGCGGCCGCCGGTCAGCACAAAGCGGCCCGGCGTCAGCAGCTCTATCTCGGGGGGGCCGAGAATCTCCAGCGCCGGGCTGTTCTCCGGGTTGCCGAGCATCAGATTGCCGCGGCGCAGCGAGAAGCAGTCCATGGCCCCGCCCGGCGACACGCCGATATGCTGCCTGCCGTAGGCCGGCAGGCCGGCGGTGCCGCAGAAACCGGGTTTTACCAGGCGGATATTGCCGCGCACGCCGGAGGCGGCGGCCACCTTTTCGGCCTGCTCTATGGCCGGGCGCAGGCGGCGGGCCAGCTCCAGGGCTATGGGCGAGTCGGAATGGATGCAGACGGTGTCGGCCTTGATGGGCTTCCAGGCGGGCTTGGCCGGGTTGCCGCTTACGTTCACGCGGCCGCGCTCTATGATGTCGGCGGCCTGGGCCAGGGCCTCGTTCGCGTCGGAGATGACGGCGTTGCCCGCGGCGCGGGGCAGCAGGCGCAAATGGCCGGCGGCCTCGTCGTAAGAGTAGCGGCGGTCGAGGAAAGCTTCGCGCAGCACGCTCACGCCCAGGGTATAGGCGGCGGCGGCCAGCTCCGAATCGGCGGGGGCCAGCACGGTGGCCACGCCGGAGCGCTTCAGCCAGACGGCCAGCAGCTCGGCCAGATGCGTGTCGCGGCAGGCGTCGTTGTAGAGCGCGCCGTGGAATTTGACCAGCGGCACGCCGGGCAGCAGCGCCAGCTGGGCGTCCAGCGCGGCCAGCAGGGCCTCGTCGGCCATCTCCATGGTGGCGCGGCCGAAATTAGGTTTGTCGGGGTAGGAAATGTGGGCCGAAATGCGCACGCCGCGCTGCTCGGCCAGGGCGCGGAAGGCCGCCACGCTTTCTTTGTCCCCGGCGTGGCCGTCGCAGGCGATATTGGCTATATGGATGAACTCCATAAGCGCGCGGTCGCCCTCGTGCAGGGGACCCTGTTCGCCGATGTCGCAGTTTATCAGTATCATGCCCCGTCCCTCGTGAAAAGCACCGTGTCGCCGGGCTCGATGGGGTAGAGCAGCTCGGGCCGCGTCATGCCCAGGATATTCCAGCCGCCGGGCGAGGTTTGCGGGTACACGCCGGTCTGCTCGCCGCCTATGGCCACTGAGCCCGCCGGCACGGCCGTGCGCGGCGAGTCCAGCCGCGGCGTCACCAGGCTGCTGTCGAGGCCGAGCAAATACGGGAAATGGGGGCGGAAGCCTATCATGGCAACCAAATATTCGGGGGTGGTGTGACGGCGTACCACCTCGTCGGGAGTTATCCTGGCGTGGTCGGCCACGCGCTGCAGGTCCTCGCCGTTATAGACCACGGGCAGCACGTGCCGCGCGGAGCGCACCAGCAGCTTGGCCTCGGCCGCCGGCATGGCGGCCAGGCAGGCGTTCACCACGGAGCGCACGGCGTCCCAGTCGCAAAGGGGGCCGGCGTGGGCGGCGAGCGCAGTGTAAGAGGGCACCAGGTCGTGCACGCCCAGGCGCGCCAGCTCGGGATTCTTTAGCTGCCGGTAGGCGTAAAGCACCTGCAGCGAGGTCAGGCGGTCTATCTTCTCGCCAAGCTGCCAGCACAGGCAGGCGTCGCCGAGGAAGTAGGTTTTAAAAGCTTTAGCCGTGGCCATCCCTCTAATTATATAAAAATGGGGACAGGCTACTTTTTGCTAAAAGCAGCCTGTCCCCATTAATTTAGCTTCAGGTTACAGCTGGTCGAACATGTAGCGGCGGGCGAGGTAGTTGAGCGGGTTGTCCTTGAGGCCCAGCTCGGCCGGGTCGGCGATGGGGCGGGCGGCGGCAATGTCGGCGGCGAACACGGCTTCCATCTGCCCGGCGAAGTCGCGGTCCACCACGTGCAGGGTCACTTCGCGCTCGTGGCGGATGCTCTTGGGGTGGAAATTATAGGAGCCAACCGTGGCGAACAGCCCGTCCACGGTCATGAACTTGCTGTGCAGGGTCTCCCCCTCCTTCACGTACACCTCGGCGCCGGCGGCCTTCATTTCGGCCAGGCTCTCGAGGATGAAGGAGGTGAGGATGGGCTCGTTATTGCTCTGGGCGGAATTGGTGAGGATGCGTACCTTCACGCCGCGCTCTATGGCCTCGCTCAGGGCGGTGCGCAGCGAGGGGATGGTGACGAAGTAGGCGTTCTCTATGTTCACGCTGGAGGTGGCGCCGTAGATGGCCTTGAGCAGCGACAGGTAGATGGCGGGCTCGGCGTCGGCGCGCTGATATACCAGCGCCGCGCGCACGGGGCCGGACGCGGCGGCGGAGCCCGAGGCGGTCATCGTGTCCAGGTTCTGGGAAGCGGCCACGCCGTTCCAGGTGTCGGCGAAGATGCGGGCGGCGTCGGCGGCGGCGGGGCCGGAGAACAGCACGTCGGTGTCGCGCCAGTGGTGGGAGTCGGGATTGAGGTGGGAATACTTGTCGCCTATGTTCATGCCGCCGGTGACGGCTATCTCGCCGTCGACTGCCAGGATCTTGGAGTGCATGCCGTCGTACTTGCGCTCGGCGTCCCAGAAGCGGGCCACGGGCACGCCCTCAGCGGCCAGGGCGGCGAAGGACTCTTTGCCGAGAAAATTGGCGATATTGCCGTCCACCATCACGCGCACGTCCAGGCCCTGGCGCTTCTTCTCTATCAGCAGGTCGCGGGTGATCTTGCCGGTGACGTCGTCGTAAAAGCCCCAGACCATCAGGTGCACGCTGCGGGTGGCGCCCCGTATAATGCGCTCGCGCGCGGCGAAGGAGGCCGGGCCGTCCACCAGCGGAGTTACGGCGTGGCCGGCCGCGAAGGGCGCGCCGGTTATGCCTTCCAGCTCGGCCAGGTAGCCGGGATGCTCGAAGAGAGAGGCGGCTTTGGCCTGCGGCTTGAACTTGGAGGACTTCATCAGGACGATATGGCGCTCTGACATCTTCTCCCACTCCTCGAAGGCCTGCGCGCCGCGCACATAGCCGCCGCCTTCCAGCTGGGCGGCTATCATGCGGGGAAATTTCTTTATGTAGTCCTCGCGCTTGGCGGGCGGCAGCGGCGGCAGGAACTTGGCCATCAGCGGGCTGCGCAGCGCGTGCTCCAGGGCGGGCACCAGCTTGCCGCGCTTGTGGGCGTAGCCCATCACCTTGAAGAGCGGGTATTCCACCAGATGCATGGCCTTGGGGTGGCGTATCATCAGTTTGATGAGCTTGTCGCCTATCTTCTGAGGGCTGGCGCCGCGCACGTCTTTGAGCACGTCTTCGAGCTCGGGCTCGGGGACGGCGGCGGCGTCTTCGGCGGTGACGAGGGGCAGGCCGGTCGCGCCGCGCAAAGAGTTTATCTGGTCCACCTGGGCCGAGGCCGGGGCGGCGAGCAGGATGAGGGAGAAAATTATCTTCAGCATTAGGGTAATTCTATAAATCCTGGCCCGCGCCCAATAGGTGCGAAGGTCCCAAAAAACCGGCGGCATTTGCCGCGCACGGAATGGGCCCTACGGCGCAGGCGGCGGCGCGCTTTAACTGTTACGATATTTGTAATGCGGATACTTTACACTGTCGCTGTCGCGGTATTGCTGGGCGCGGGCCAGGCTTACGCCGCGCCGTCGCAGGTGATCTTCATACGCCACGCCGAGAAGCCGGCCGAAGGGCCCGAGCTGAACGCCCAGGGCTTCAAGCGCGCCCAGGCGCTGGTAAAATTCTTCACCACCAATCCCGCCGTCACCAAATACGGCACGCCCGCGGGCATCTACGCCGCCGCGCCCAAGAACGAGGACAGCTCCATCCGCTCCATACAGACCGTAACGCCGCTGGCCCGCGCCATAGGCGTTAAGGTGGACGCCAGCTTTACCCGCGGCCAGACCGGCAAGCTGGTGCGCGCGATAATGGAGAACCCGGACTACGACGGGCGGCTGGTGCTGGTGTGCTGGCAGCATGAGCGGCTGGTGGACGCCGCCGCGGAGCTGGCCGAATACAACAATTCTTCCGTCACCCTCCCCCTGGAGTGGGACTCCGAGACCTACGACCGCGCCTGGGTGCTGGACCTCAAGAACGGCAGGGTAGTCTCTTTCAAGAACATCCCCCAGCGCCTCCTCCCCGGCGACAGCAAATAATTCCGGGGACACAATACTTAATTACCTAATTAAGTATTGTGTCCCCTTATTTCGCTCCCCCTCCCCGCACAATAAAAAACCCCGGGCCTTATGGGTCCGGGGCTTTTTATTGGCTGGCGCGTTCAGTTGTACTGGCTGAACGGGTCGGGCGGCTGCACGTAGGAGTTGGGCGGCACTACGCTGTAGGGGCAGGCGAAGTTGGCCGGGGTCTTGTTGCCCAGGGGGCGGCGCAGTGTGTCCACTTTCTTCAGGAACAGGTCGGCCCATTCCTCGGCGCTGTGCTCGGGCGCGCGCTGCGGGGCGCGGGCGGCGTTGAAGATGTCGACCAGCTGCGAGCGCGACAGCAGCGACAGGCGCCTTATGAGCAGCTGGCGGGCCTGCTCGCCGATCTGGTGCATGTCGCGGCGGGTGGAGTCTTTCTCGCGCAGCGAGCTGGTGCGGACTATGTTGAGGCGCATGATGCAGGCCTCGGGGTTGTCCCACACATCCTCGTTCTTCCACTTGCGGAAATGCATGCGGCGGTTGTGATAGATGCTGCGCCCGCCGAAGCTGACGCCCATGTCCTGCAGGTAGGCCACGGGGCGCCGGCAGACGGCGCGGCCGCCTTCCAGCACGACTTCGTCCTTGGGGCAGGCCACGGCCTGGTTCTCGGCCTTGTTGTCGGTATCGCCGAACAGCATGGCGAGCCCGGCCAGCGCCTCGGCCTCCACCCTGTTCTGCATCAGGTGCGTCTCGTCGAAGCCTATGCCGGAGTTGGCGGCGTACTCTATGCGCTCGCCCAGCTTGTCCTCTATGACGGCGATCTGGCCCTGCTTCCAGGCGCCGGGGTCGCGTTCGCTCTTGAAAGGGTCCGACGGGCAGTCGGGGCAGTTGAGGCGCACGGGGTACATGCGGTCGGTGTAAATGCCGGCGCCGGTGTAGATCCAGCTGGCGGCCACCTCGGTCATCAGCTCGGCGTTATCCTCGCCGTACTTCACCTTGAAGTCCTTGCCCTTGGCGTCGCGGCACTTGAACTTGCGCGTCATGCCGTTGGGAACGCCGCCCTCGTAGGCGTCCTTCATGGGGATGTAATTGCAGGTGACCAGCTCCTCGGGGGCGTACTTCATCTTGGGATAGGGCCCGGCCTTGAAATCGAGCGCGGCGGTGTTGAGCTCGCTCTCGGGGCGGAAAACAGTGGCGCGCGTGACGTACTCGTCGCGCTCGGCCTTGGACAAGAGGCCCAGCTTCAGCTTTTCAAGCTTGGCGGGGCTGGCCTGCGGGATATTCTCCGCCGAGGCCTGTTTGATTTCCCAGGCGCTGACGGAGAGGCTTTCGAAGCTCACCTGCGCGGCGGCGGGCGTTACGGAGGCTAAAGTAAGGAAGGAGATAATTATCTTGTGCATTAAGATAATTGTATGAATCTGCCAGGCAGGTCCGATTGAGGCGAAGGGCCCACGGCGGCGGCGTCTTTAGCCGCCCGCGGCATGGGCCTTTGGTCCGTTGATGAAAGTCAGTGCCGCCAGCGCGGCGTGCCGGAGAGCGGACCGGTCAAGCCTTGGCCTTCTCCTCCGGACCGTCCAGCACTTCGCGCATTTTCCGCAGCAGGGCGTCCACCGAAAAAGGCTTGTAGATAAAAGCCAGGCCTTCATCCACGACGCCGCCGGCTTCGTCTGTATAGCCGGACATGTAGAGCACCCTGGGGGCGAGACCCAGGCGCTGCACCTCGAGGGCCAGCTCGCGGCCGCCCATGCCCGGCATCACCACGTCGGTAACAAGCAGGGCTACCGGTTTACCGCGCTCGTGCAGCGCTTTCAGGGCGGCGGCCCCGCCGGGCACCGAGATCACCTCGTACCCGGCCGCGGTCATAACCCGCTCCCCTATGCGGCGAAGGCTGTCTTCGTCCTCCACCAGCAGTATGGTTTCGCCGGCGGCGGGGCGCACCACGCACGTGCTGCCTGCGGCTTCGCCTTTTTCGGCGCAGCGCTCTCCGGAATAGGCGAGGTAGATGCTGAACGTGGTTCCCAGTCCCGGCCGGCTCTCCACTTCCACTTCGCCGCCGCTCTGTTTTATAATGCCGAACACCGTGGACAGCCCCAGCCCGGTGCCTTTGCCCGCCTCCTTGGTGGTGAAGAACGGCTCGAAGATATGCTCTATCACTTCCGGCGGTATGCCGGTGCCATTGTCGGTTATCCTCAGCCGCACCAGCCGGCCGCGCGGCAGCTCGGGGTGCACCAGGTACAGCGCCGGCGTCCCTTCCACCACGGCCGTCTCTATCCTGATGGTGCCGCCGTCGGGCATGGCGTCGCGGGAATTGACGGCCAGGTTCATCACCACCTGTTCTATCTGCCCCGTATCCACCTTCACCATGCACGGTTCCACGGACAGGTCGGTTTTCAGCTCTATCTGCTCGCCTATCAGGCGGGAGAGCATGCTGAGCATGTCGGCGGTGACCGCGTTCAGGTCGGCCACCTTGGGCGTCATCATCTGGCGGCGGCTGACGGCCAGCAGCTGCCGCGTCAGCGACACCGCGCGGTCCGCCGCGGAGAGTATCTCCGCCGCGTCGTCGCGCCGCTGGTCGCCTGGCGGCATGGCCTTGCGTACCAGTTCCGCGTAGAACTTTATGGCGGTCAGGATATTGTTGAAGTCGTGCGCCACCCCGCCGGCCAGGCGGCCTATGGACTCCATTTTCTGCGACTGCAGCAGCTGGCCCTCTATGCGTGAGTGGACAATGTTGGCGGCCAGCACGTCGGTGGCCGTTCTCAGGAACTCCTCCTGCTTGCCGGTGATGGGAGAGCCTGCCTTCAGGTACAGGTTCAGCACGCCCAGCGTCTCGCCGCCGGCCATTATCGGCACGCAGCAGTGCCCGTGTTCCGGCATGCCTTCATAGCCGGTCTCATGCTCCGGCCCCACGCAGTCGGAAAGGAGCGGCCTGGCGGAAGCGGCGGCCCGGCCGCAAAGACAGCGCCCGAGCGGGACCGTGGCGCATTTAGCTATCAGTTCAGGAGACAAGCCGCGCTGGGCCGTAAGCTTCAGCACCCCGCCCTGCAGCAGGAAGATGGCCCCCTTGGCCTCCACCGACAGCCAGGAGACCCGCAGGATGTCGTCCAGGTATTCGGCCAGCTTCACGGCCAGCGGCGAGGTCTCGAGGGAGCGGTGAAGCATCGTGTTGAGCGCCGCCTGGATCTCGTAGCCCTCCCGCAGCTCCGTCGCGGCCTTTTTAATTTCCGTGACGTCGCGCACCGTGGCGTGCAGCACTTGCTGGCCGTCGAGCGTCAGCCGCGTCAGCTGCACCGAGGCGTCGAACTCCTCGCCGGAACATTTCCTGTGGCGCCATTCGAAAGAGTAATCGTTCCTCGCCATGGCCAGGGCTACTATCTCCTGCGCTTTTTCCGACGACAGGCGCCCGTCCGGCTGCCGCTCAGGGGAAAGATCGGCCGGGGTCAGGTTCTGGAATTGCTCCCGCGTGCAGTTGAACAGCGTAAAGGTTGCGGCGTTGCCGTCAAAGAACCCGCGCTCCTGGCTGTAGAGCAGGAGCGCGTCGCTGGAGCCCAGGTAAATGGCCTTGTAGCGGGCCTCGCTGGTGGCCAACTCGCGCTGCAGGCGTTTGTCTTCCGTTACGTCCCGGAACGACCAGATGCGCCCGAATTGTTTTCCATCCCCGGCCGAGACCGGCGCGGAGAACCTGTCGAATACCCGCCCGTCCTTGAGGCGCACTTCGTCGCGGCTGGTTTCGGAATCGTGCGAGTACAGGTATTTCACCTTGGCGAGGAACCCTTCCGGGTCCGCCAGCTTGCCTATCACGTGTCCCAGCGCGCGCTCGTCGCTGCCGGAGGAGAGCACGGCGGCAGGCAGCTCCCACATCCTGGCGAAATTCTTGTTAAAAAAAACTATCTTCCCGGCGCCGTCCACCATCAGCAGGCCGTCCGGCACCACCTCCTGCTGGGCGGCCAGCATGGTATTGTTCAGCTTCAGGTATTTCTCGTATTTCTTGAGCTCGGTAATGTCGCGGTCTATGGCCACTATCAGCTTCCTGCCCTGCAGCTCCAGCACGCGGGCGTAGGCCTCTACCGGGAACTGGCTGCCGTCTTTGCGCATGTGCGTCAGCTCGTAACGCGCCTCGCCTTTTTCCGCTATTTTCCTGATACGCTCCGGCACCAGGGCCGAGTCCGCGGGCGGGTTCATCAGGCCGATGCTTTTGCCTATGAGTTCCTCGCGCGTATACCCCGTGGCGCGGCAGGCAGCGTCGTTGACGTAGAGGAGAGTGCCCTCCAGGTCCAGGATATGCACGCTGTCGGCTATCTTATCCAGCAGCGCCGGGAACAGCTCCGGCGGCAGCGCCGGCGCGCCGCCCGGCCCGTTATCGGCTGAAATTTTCTTTTTCATAGCTTTATCCGGCCCTGAAGACAGGCCGTCCTGAGCAAAGTTTCATGAATGGTTCCCCTATCCCGCTATAATAACAAAAATAAGCGGCCCCGGATCGAGCCGGGGCCGATTATCGCGCCGTTTCCGCGCGCGGGTCAGGGGATGAGCTTTATGCGGCCGGTAGCCGGCGCGCTTACCGGCCCCTTCTTGAAGGCCTTTATCAGCGCGTCGCGCAGGGGGAGCATGGTATCTTTTATCTCCCTGCCCCCGGCGAAGGCCTCGCCGCCGGTACCGCCGCCGGCCAGGTAGTCGTTGGTGGCTATGGTGAATTCCTGGTCGTCCTTTATTTCCTTGCCGCGGCATATCAGCCGCAGCAGCGCCGGCTCGCGGACCGGGCCGGGCTTGAACTCCACCTGCAGGCCCGAGACCTGCATGAAGCTTTTGGGGCCGACCAGATTGTCGCTCATCAGGCGCCGGACCTGGGCGCCGGTAAGGCGCATGGTGATGATATTATTGTCGAAGGGCATGGCCTGGTACAGGTCGCGCAGGCGCACCGGGCCCTTGCGGATCTCGGCGCGGATGGCGCCGGTGTTCTGGAAAGCCAGCTGCGCGCCGGTAACTTCCCGCGTCACGTCGCTGACCCAGTTGCCTATGCCCGAGTCCAGCCGCTCCGGGCTGAAGAGCAGGTCGGTGGCGGCGCGGCCCACGGTCTGGCCCATCTCACGCTCCACCTGCGCGGTGAAGCCCGCTATGGTCTTGAGCACGGCCGCGTCCTCGCCGGTTTGGTCTGTCCACAGCGGCAGTACGCCGGCCGAGACGCCGGTCAGCTTGCCGGTGGCGTCGTCGAAGGTCAGCTCGGCGCGGGTGACGTAGGAGAGGCCGTAGCCGCTTTCGCCCAGCACCGTGCCGGACACCGGGTCCCGGTAGCCTTTGAGCAGGGCGGCGTGGTGGTGGCCGCCCAGAGCCAGGTCTATGCCGGGCGCGGCGCGGGCGACCAGCAGCGCGCTGTGCGCGCCCAGCCCCTCGAAGGTCCAGGTGGACACGTCCACGCGCTTGGTGGAGAGGTCCTCGGTGATGCCCCGGTGGATGATGAGGACGACGGCGTCGGGGTTGAGTTTCTTTATCTCGGGCAGGCGGGCGGCGGCTTCGGCGGCCTCGTCGCGGAATTCCAGGTGGCGCACGCCTTCGGGCCGGGTGGAGGTGCCGGTGTGGGAGCCGGCCAGGCCCAGCACGGCTATTTTTTTACCGGCGACTTCGAGCAGCGTGTAAGGTTTGAAGTAGGGCGCGAGCGCGCCGGTCTTCTTCTCGTAGACATTGGCGGCGAGGAAAGGGAAATTCGAGGCGGCTATCAGGGCTTTCAGAGAGGCTTCGCCGTAGTCGTAGTCGTGGTTGCCGGGGGCGGCGGCGGCGTAGCCCAGCTGGTTCATCAGCACGGCGCTGGCCAGGCCCTTGGTCAGTATGCCCTCGGGCGTGCCCTGGAACATGTCGCCGGAGTCCAGCAGGATATAGGGCGTGGTTTCCGTCTTCAGGTGGGCGGCCAGCGCGGCGAAGCCGCCTATCAGCCGGTCGGGCTGGGCGTTGTCCCAGCGGGCGGGGCGGGCCGAGTACCAGCCGTGCGCGTCGGAGGTGTGGTAGACCGCCACGGTCAGCGCCGCGGCGGAACCGGCCAGCGACAGCAGCAGGGTAAAAAGCAAAAATGTTTTCTTCACGCCTATATTGTAGAAAAAAGAAAACCCGGCGCGGGGCCGGGTTTTAATTCGGGGGACACAATACTTAATTGCCTAATTAAGTATTGGGAGAGTTAAGGGGACAGTATATCTAACTCACCTGTTGAGTTAGGTATACTGTCCCCTTAATTGTTAATGCTTGCCGGTGGAGCCGAAGCCGCCGGCGCCGCGGGTGGTGGCGGTGAGCTCGGCCTTCTCGGAGAACTCGGCGTGTTTCACCTTGGCGAACACCATCTGGGCGATCTTCTCGCCCTTCTTCACTTCATAGGGGGTCTTGGGATCGAGGTTCATCAGGATGACGCCGACCTCGCCGCGGTAAGGCGCGTCCACGGTGCCGGGGGTGTTGAGCACGGTGATGCCGTGCTTGAGCGCGAGGCCGCTCTTGGGGCGCACCTGGCCCTCGTAGCCCTCGGGGATGGCCATCTTCAGGCCGGTGGGGATCAGCGCGCGGGCGCCGGGGGCGAGGGTATGGTCGACCACGGAGTAAAGGTCCACGCCGGCGTCGCCGTGATGGGCGTAGGCGGGCAGTTTGGCCTCGGGGTTGATCTTCTGAATTTCGATTTCCACTTTGGACATGTCAGCCTCTCAACTGGGTATTGGGGAGATATTTGAGCACTTCTTTGTGTATTTCCTGCAGCAGCGTCACCGGGGTTTCCGGGAAAGCCTCCAGGCGCGCGTCGAGCAGGCCGTTCTTGCGCGGCACGAACTTCTGCACGTAGTACTTGTGCGCCGCGCCGCCGGTGGCGGCCGCTATCAGCTTGGCCGCGGCGGCCATCTCGTGCACGGTCAGGAAGGTTATCTCCCCGTCGCCGCGCGGCACGGGCGCCACGGTGGTGCGGAACTCGTATTCGGGGAACTTGGCCACCAGCTTCATGCTCTCGGCCATGGCTTCCTCGTGCCCTTCCACGCCGGCGGTGGCCGGCCACAGGAAACGCGGGCCCTTCACGTCCATGGCCACGTAATCCACCAGGCCTTCGCCCAGCAGGCGCTCCAGCACCTTGGGATTGCTGCCGTTGGTGTCGAGCTTGACGCAAAGGTCGCGGTCGCGCAGTTTGCCGATGAAGGGGACCAAATTGGGCTGCAGCGTGGGTTCGCCGCCGCAGATCACCACGCCGTTGACCCAGTCTTTTACCGTGTCCAGGTACTGCAGAAAACCCTCGGAGCCAAGGTCCGGAGCGTTCCTGAGCAGCGGCGCCGCGTGGCAGTGCGGGCACAGGTAGTTGCACCCCGTGGTAAAAGCCACCGCCGCGATCTTGCCGGGGTAGTCTATCAGGTTAAAACCTAAAGTCGCGCCTATTTTCATTTGGTTCAAATTGGCGGCGGCGCCCTCGGTCGGGCGCCGCCGTCTCGGAGACAAGGGGCCTATTTTACTGCGTAGGCGCCCTCGATCATCTTCACGTACTCGGGCTCCTTGCGGTGCACCGGCTTGCCGCGCTTGAACTCCAGTTCGTAGCGCACGGCGGTGCCGTTGTTCTTGACGAGCACCGTGGGGATCGGGTCCAGCGGCACGTTCCAGCGGGCGGCCACCAGGCGCGCGTCCTGCTTGGTCAGGTCGTAGAACTCCACGGGGATCTCCATGCCCTTTTCCTTCAAGGCCTTGGTCAGCCAGGTCTTGGCCTCCTCGCACATGGAGCAGCCGACCTTGCCGAATACCATCACGCGCTTGGACGGGTCGGTCTCGTGCAGCCAGCTGGCGCCGGGCGCCATGTTGGCGTAGTGGTGAGCCACGGCCTCGCGCGCCTTGCTGATGGCCAGCTGCGAGTCGTTCCAGCCGGGGAGGTTGGAGAAGTAGCCCACTATCTTGGTGCGCTTGGTCATATCCTCGCTGCCGCACTTGCCGCACTTCTCCTTGAAGCCGAAGAAGTTGGTATGGCAGTTGTTGCAGTGCGTGAACTCCGGCGACACCGTGATCTGCGACGCCCGCGTGTTGCGGTAAGCCTTCTCGATCAGGGTACCGATAGAGGCCGGCGGAATCTGGGACTCGCCGCAGTACACGTGGATGATGGAGCCCGACTCGATCATGTCGTGGAACTTGCTCTGCAGCTCGATGCGGTCGAGGATGCTCACGTTGGCGCCCGGGTTGAGGTGGATGGAGTTGGTGTAGTACGGGGCCTTCTTCAGGTCGCCCTTCACCACTTTCTTCGCCTCGGGGAAGCGGGCCATGTCGCCCTTCGCGAGCTTCTGCGTGGCGGACTCGGCCGGGGTTTCCTCCAGCGTGACCTTCAGGCCGTACTGCGCCTTCAGCGAGGCCACCTTCTGGTACATGTGGTCGATGATCTGCAGGCCGGTCTCATAGGCGTCCTTGCCGTCGTGGAGCTCCTTGCCGGTGAGGTACTGCACCACTTCGTTAAGGCCGATAAGGCCCATGATGTAGGTGGCCTTCTCCAGGTTCACGTAGGGCGTGCCGTCGTCCGAGGGCAGGCCGAGCGAGCGCAGCGGGCTGCCGTCGGTGTCCAGCAGGGTCTGGGTGTAGACCTTCTTCTCCAGGTGGGCGCGCATCGCCAGGTCCATCGCCTTGGTGATCTGGTCCAGCGTGCCCTGCAGGGTCTTGCCCTTGAAGGCGGCCTGCGGCAGGTTGATGGTGACGTTCTGGAAGCCCGTGAAGCGGATGTGCTCGGGGTGCTTGAGCAGGAACGGGTCGGTGACCTTCTCCTTGAGGCGGCAGCACTGCGCGAGGGTCGCGCCGGCGCCGTCGCGGTCGAACATGAAGTAGGTGGAGCCGTTCTTGGTGGCGAGCCTGCAGCCGTAGTCGTAGACCTCGCGCTCGTCGGGGTTCTCCAGGGCTTCCTTGCTCACGTGCAGGTCGCACTTGGGGAAGGCGAACTGGATGCCGTACTTGTCGCCGTCCTCCCAGACCTTCATGAGCTCGATGGCGAACTCCTGCGAGGTCTTGACCATGCGGGCATCGCCGTAGGTGATGAACTTGCGGCCGTCGGCGGGATGCACCACGTCGCCGTTGCGGGAATCGCCCTCGACGCCTTTGAAGCGCGGCGCCTCGTCGACCAGCTCGATGTGGCCCTGCGCGTCCTCGATCATGTACTTGCCGCCGGGCCCCATGGCCGGGACGTTGTGCATGTACTGCGGCACGCCGGTGTGGATGTTGAAGTCTATGAACAGCGTCTGGCCCCCGCGGCTGAAGGCGTTCTGGCTGGCGGAGAAGATGAGGTTCTGGGCTATCTGGCGCATCTCGCGGCGGCTCTGCTTGTTGAGCACGCGCACCTCGCCGGTCTTCTTGAAGTAGGGCGTCGGGGTGCCGTCGGTGAAGGTGACGGTGCCGGCCTCGGCCATGGCCTCCAGGGTGTCCTTGCGCAGGCGCACAGCCTTGCCCTCCAGCTCGCCCTCGACCAGGATCTCGGGGCAGTTGAGCATGGGCGCATACAGGATATTAAGGAAACCGAAGCCCAGGGCGCCGGCGTAGCGGCTCTGCATCGAGGCCAGGAAGGTCTGGATGTGACCGTTAAGCACCATGGCGGACTTGGCCGGGTTGCTCTTGTTCTGCAGGTTAGAGACTATCTTGTCGAGGCCGTACTTCTTGATGTACTCGACGGAGTGGGACGAGCAATACACGCGCTGGGGGTAGCCCAGGTCGTGGATGTGCACCATGCCGTTGTTGTGGGCCTGCGCCACTTCTTCGGAGAACACCTTGCGCAGGTTGTACTGCTTGAGCACGTACTCGGCGATGCCGAGGTTCACGGCTTCGGGGTTGTTGGAGGTGATGTTGGAGTTTTCCTTGCTGTTGCCGATGACCAGGGACTCCACGGTGGAGATGGGCATGGCGAGCGCGGAGTTCTTGAGCGGGATACCCATCATGGAGAGGTGGCTCTCGGCGATGCGGCGCAGGAACTGGGTGTCGTAAGACTTGGTGCCGTACTTGTCGGAGAGCTCGTAGGCGTTGTTCTCGGTCTCCTTGGCTATCATGCTGGCCAGGTCGGGGGTCAGGGCGTATTCCTTCTCCAGGGCCTGGGCGAGCTTGGCCCGGTCGAAGGGCTCGATGGTCTCGTTGGTGATGGACTGCACGAGGAGCATCTGGTCGGTGATGTCGGCCTTGGCGTTCTTCTTCTTGACGGTCAGGCCGCTGCGGACGCGGGTGCGGTCGAGCATGTAGAACTCGAACTTGTCGGCGGTGCGGTCAAAGCCTTTCTCACGCAGGACGGTAACGCACATGGCGTTGGATTCGTCCACGGTGGGGATGTTCCCCTTAAGGGTAAAGTCGTTATTGAGCCGGCGGGCAACTTCGTTGGCCACTTCCACGGCTTTCTCCTCGTCGCGGCCGCCCAGCGTGAGGGCCGCTTTGGAGATGGCGTTCTTTATCTTCTGTATTTCGAACAGGGCTTTCTTGCCGTCGCGCTTCTTGATCACTTTCGGAAAAAATTCGTTCATTTCTTTATATCCCCTATTTACTTTTTTATGGACTTTATTTCCTTCTCGAAATCCGCCACGTCCTCAAAGTCCTTGTAGATGGACGCGAACCGGATGTATGCGACCTTGTCGAGCGCCTTGAGCTTGCGGGCCACGAGCTCCCCGATCTTGCTGCTGGGTATCTCGTAGGTGTCCTCGTTCCTCAAAGTATTCTCGATATCCCTGCCTGCCTCCTCCATTTTTTCCACGCTGACGTCCCGCTTCTGGCAGGACTTGGTGATGCCGCTCATCAGCTTCTCTTTCAAAAAGCTCTCGCGCCGGCCGTCCTTCTTTATGACGACCAGGGGGTGCGTCTCTATGCGCTCGTAGGTGGTGAACCTCTTCTCGCATTTCTCGCATTCGCGCCGGCGCCTTATTTCAAAGGCTTCGGACGAGTCGCGGCTGTCGGTGACTTTGGTGTCTTCGGCGCCGCAAAATGGACATTTCATCGTTTCTTTACCTGTCTAAAAGGGGCGAAAGGCCCCCGGGCTCAGCGTCCCTGCTATACTATACTAGACGCTCGCCTATCTACCATACGTTGTGCTTGTTACAACCCTCACCACTATTAGTAGTAGCAAGGATATTTTACACTATGTCCCATTTTTGAGGCAATCTTTTTCTGTTTTCTCATTGGGAAAAATAATATTTGACATTAAATTACGGATCCTTCGTTTCTTTTATCACTGTTAAATACGCCGTTTTATAAGCGCGCGCGCTTGACTTGTCAAACCTGTCTTTATGTTACATGTAACCATGGTCAAGTGTGACCTGGAAACGATGGCTAAAGCCGCCGCGAGGGGCTAAACTATTGCGGTAACAGCGGCCGCCGGGGCATCATCCATATATTATCCCCGGAGAGGCATTGTTACAGGAGGCAGAGACATGAAAAAGGCAAAACAGGGGTTCACCCTGATAGAGCTGATGATAGTGGTGGCGATCATAGGTATCCTGGCGGCCATAGCGATACCGAAGTTCGCCGACCTCATCAACAAGTCGAAGGAGGGCGCCACCAAGGGGGCTCTCTCCTCGGTGCGCAGCGCCATACAGGTGTACTACGGGGACAACGAAGGCTGGTTCCCGGCGGACACCCTGAGCTGCATTACCCTGAACGCGAAGTATATCGGCGAGATCCCGCTGGCGAAGGCGCCTGGCACGGCTCACGCCGACGCGCGCGGGGTGGCGGCTGTTGCCAACGGAGGAGCCATAACTGACGCGACTGGCTGGGCCTACTTTAACGACCCGACCCACGCGGCCAGCTGGGGCAACTTCGTGGTGGCCTGCACTCACGAGGACATAAAGGGGCGCGACGGCGGCACCGCTGTATTCTCGCCTTGGTCGACCTTCTAGGAGGAAGGCAAAAAAGGGCCCCGCGCTTACCGGCGCGGGGCCTTTTTTACGCCCGGTTTTCACTGTATACGCAGTTCTATTCGGCCGGGGGCGGGTTCAGCCCTATATCCTGCATGCCGCGGCGCAGCCTTTTCAGCGAGTGGGCGCCGTCGTCGGCCCAGCCGCGCATGTCAGACACGACTTTTCCGTCCTTCAGGAAGAAGATCCACGGAGAGGACATAAAACTTACGCCGGGGAAATCCCCCCACTTACGCGCAATGTAAACCTGCTGCAGGCCGGCAGCCGCTTTCATCTCGACGACCCCGGCGGCGTCGAAACGGCGGGAGACCAGTACGGCGCCTACCTCGAACATGGGCCCAAGGGCCGGGTCCTCCATTATTTCCCGCACGGCGCGGGCCGAAACGCCGCAGCCAGGCGAAAAGGCCATTATCATATGCGCGCCGCGGTGCAGGCGCAGGGAGCGCAGCCGGGCGGTCTTCCCGTCGGGAGAAAGCTCGTAGGCCAGCCAATTGCCCGCAGGGGCTGGCTCCGGCACGACTATTTTCGGCAGTTTTTCCGTGATTATGGCCGGAAAGCGCTCCCGCATCTCCCCCGCTTTATCGAAAAGGCGGGCGTTGAGCAGGGCAGAATACATATCCTCGATGTCATCGGCTTCAAAGGTCCCGCGGCGCACCTTCTCTTTGACGGCCTTCTCAAGTTTAAGGGCGTTGGCCTCGCTGTCCGGGGTATAAAAGGCTATGGTCCCCAACGCCTTGCACAACCGGCCCAGGGTTTCGCGTGAATAGGCGCCCAGCCGCTCCGGTTCCAGGTAAGCGTCCGGTATCTCCCCGGCTAATCGTTCAAAAGCCGGCATATCCTTGGCCTTCTGCGCCGCCTTCACGGACTCCAGAGCTTTACCGATCCTTTTTTCCGGCCCGGCGCAGCCGCCCAACAGCAAAATGGCTGCGGCAAACAGAAGTTCTTTGCTTTTCATATCCCTAGACAGGCCTCCGCCGCCAGCCAGAATATCTTTTCGCGTATGTAGGAAGGGTCATGCGCGTGGCGCTTGTCCCAGTCCTTGCCGCTGACGTCGTCGTGCAGGTAAAGTATGGCGCCGGCCTGGTAGCCGCGGAATTTGGCCACGGCGAACACCGCAGCCGCCTCCATCTCCACGGCCAGGCAGCCTTCTTTTTTGCGCAGGGCCACCTTTTCAGGGGTTTCCCGGAAGAAAGCGTCGGTGGTCCAGGTCTTGGACACCAGATACGGCACGCCGTGCTTATCCATCACTTTTTTTATGGCCGCCACGGCGCGCGGCGAGGCCGCGACCTCGCGCGAAGGCGGCAGGTAATGGTAGGAGAAACCCTCGTCCCGCACGGCCGAGCGGGGCACTATCAAATGACCGAAGGAATGAGACTTATCCAGCCCGCCGGCCGAGCCGCAGAGCACCCATTTAGAGCACCCTTTCGCGCCCAGCTCTTCCATTATGCCGGCGGCTATCGGCGCCCCGACGGAGGGTCTGTAGAGCAGCAGTTTTTTGCCTTTGTGGGTAAATTGATAGATCGGGTAATCCTGGCAGACGGTGTTGCAGGTGTATATCTGTTTCAGGCGGCCTGCGCTCTTGAGCCTGGCGACGGTCTCGCCCTGGAAGCACATGATCCCGCGCTCCGGCAGGCCGGCCACGCCAGGGCGGATGTGGGAAGGGTTTATGACCGCCCGCCGCTCTGTGTCAAACTCGAGTATCGGAATTTTATTTATCTTCAGCATAGTTCAGGCCAGGTCTATGAGGTTCCAGCGGGCGGCGTAGAGGGAGGAAAGCTTCTTGCGCAGGCCCCGGTTCTCTTTGGCGGCCAGCTCTGGGTCGGCGGCCAGGATGGCCTCGCGGTCCTCTATGGCAGCCTCCAGTATATCCTTGTCGCGGGACATGTCTGCCAGCTTGAAGTCCATGTCGCCGTGCTGGCGCACGCCCAGGATCTCGCCCGCGCCCCTTATATAGATATCTTTTTCGCTTAATTCGAAACCGTTGGAGGTAGCCACCATCGCGCGCAGGCGCTCGGCCGAGTCGCCGCCGCGGTTGTGGGCCACCAGCAGGCAGCGCGAGTCGTGCTTGCCGCGGCCCACGCGGCCGCGCAGCTGGTGCAGGCTCGCCAGGCCGTAGCGCTCGGCGTTATTTATCACCATCAGGGTGGCGTTGGGCACGTCTATGCCCACCTCTATCACCTGCGTGGCCACCAGCACGTCGGTGCGGCCGGCGGCAAAATCCTCCATCACCTGCTTCTTGAGCTCGCCGGGCAGGCGGCCGTGCAGCATGTCCACCTGCTTGCCGCGAAAAAGGACCTGCAGCCGCTCGAATTCGGCCTTTACGGACTTCATATCGGCGTCGGCGGTCTCCTCGATGACGGGATAGACTATGTAGACCTGGCGGCCTTTGGCGACTTCGTCCTTGGCGGCCATGAAGGCCACGTCCTCGGTGGCCTCGGCGGTTTTAATGGGCTTGCGGCCGGGCGGCAGCTCGCGCAGGACGCTCAGGTCCAGGTCTCCGTACATGGCCAGGAACAGCGTGCGGGGAATGGGCGTGGCCGTCATGATGAGCATGTCGGCCCGGTCGCCCTTGGCGCGCAGGGCCGCGCGCTGGCGCACGCCGAAGCGGTGCTGCTCGTCTATGACCACCAGCCGCAGGTTCCGGAAGGCCACCCCGTCGCTGATAACGGCGTGGGTGCCCAGCAGTATGTCTATTTTCCCCGCGGCCAGGTCGGCGAGTATCTTTTTCTTCTCTGCCGCCTTCACGCGGCCGGTCAGCAGGGCGGCGCGCACGCCGAGGCCCTTGAGGAAGCGCCCGAAGGTGAGGAAGTGCTGCTCGGCCAGTATCTCGGTGGGGGCGGCGAACACGCTCTGGCCGCCGTTCTCGGCCGCTAGCAGCATGGCCGACAGCGCCACCACGGTCTTGCCGCTGCCCACGTCGCCTTCGAGCAGGCGGGCCATGGGGGTGGGCGCCTGCATGTCGGTGAAGATCTCGTTGATGGCGTGCGCCTGGCCGGCGGTGAACTGGAAGCCCAGATTGGCGCGGAAGGGCGTGAGCAGGGTTTTCTTCACCTCGTAGGCAAAGCCCTTCTGCACGGCGCGGGTCTGCCGCTTCTTGATGGCCCAGGCCAGGGCCAGCAGCAGCAGCTCCTCGTAGATGAAGCGGCGGCGGGACTGCACCAGCTCGAAGTTGTTCTCGGGGAAGTGGATGGCCCGGGCCGCGAGCGAGCGCGCGAGCAGGCCGCGCCTGGCGGCCAGCGCCGGCGGCAGGAAGTCCCCCACCGACTCCGCGCCGGCCTGCACGGCCTCGTAGACCGCCTCGCGCACGAACCTGGCCGTCAGGCCCTCGGTGAGCGGGTACACCGGCACTATGCGGCCGACGTGCATCCTCAGCGCGGCCGCGTCGTCGTCGGGATAATATTCGTCGGCGCGCAGGCGGGTGAGGAACAGCGGGTCGTCGGGGGTGCCGGTGACCCAGACGGTGCGCCCCGGCCTGAGGTCCTTGCGCAGCGGGGCGAACACGTCGAAGCGCGGGCTGTGGCGCTTGAAGAAGGAAGCCTCGGCCTCGCCGGCGGGGGTCTCGAGCACGGTCTTGAAGATGCGCAGGCCGGAGCCCGTGTACATGTCCCGCACGGTCTTGATCTTGCCGCGGATGACGGGGGCGTCCTCGAGGACGGGGTTGGGCTCTTTCTTGCCGGGCAGGCGGCGGTCTTCCCAGGCGCGCGGGAAATAGAACAGCAGGTCGTCCATGGTCTCCACGCCAAGGCGGCCGAAAAGCTCCGCTTTTTTGGGCCCCACGCCCTTCAGAAATTGGATAGAAGTCATCTCTTTTTGCCGGGAAATATTATAGTAATTTCCCGCGCCCGACGGAGAAAGCGGCCATTCAATCTTGAGCGCCTTTTGAGCCGCACTTGAGCGTTTCTTGAAGGGGTTTTCTTATACTATGAGTGTAGTCTAACGCTCTTTTAAAAACAGATCCCCGGCGCCGTTGATACGCCCCCCTAACCCAAACCCCCAAGACTTCGGGCCTTCGGGCTCGTTGCTCTAGTATCCGCGGCGCCGGCTCACTTTAAGCTCTGCCGGTCAACACTTAAGGCAATTAGTAAGGCTTTCGTCAGTCTCCCTCAACCCCGGCAGAGCGCATTTTAAAGGTTGACCGGGCTCAAATCAGGATTTGAGCCGTTCTTGAACGGTGTTTGTTATACTTTCTGCGTAGTCAGTTCTTTTAAAAATCAGATCTCCAGCGCTGTACGGTGCGCCCCCCTAACCCAACCCCCCAAGACTCGGGGCCTTCGGGCTCCGTGCTCTAGCATCTGCAGCGCTGGTCTATTTGCCCCGCCGGGCACAACTTGTCAGACTCCTCGTAAGGCCAACTTGTAACTCATCATGACTGTTCCGGCGGGGCGCTTTTTTGCGTCCCGCCCGGACGGCGTTCCGCCGGGCGGCAAGGAACGGGCGCGGCTATTATAAGGAGTTGGCATGAAAATATTATTGGCAGCGATCCTGATTGCGGCGGCGGGCGGCCCGGCTTCTGCCCGGTGGAAATTCGACCCAGTCCTCGAGATCTCACCGGACGGGAAGCATTTTATGGCGGCTTTCGGCGGAAATCTGAATATCGGCGTTATCAAAGGGGCCGAAAAGAAATTCACGGGGGCGGTAGCGCTCGGCGACAGTTTCAACTGGACCGCCATCGGCTTTACCCCGGACAGCAAGCGGGTGGCGGTCGCCCTGCTTAAAGAGGACGAGCTGCGATATTACTCGCTCGACGCCAGGTTTCTGGGCGCGGTCCGGGAGGTTGCCCCCTTAAGAGTGTCGCGAAGCTTCAAATGGGCGCTGGACTCTCACGAGGAAGACGGCGCGGAGAAGAACGTGCTCGGCCTGATCTCGGGCGAGCGCTTCTCCCCCAAATTTGTCCTGCCCGCGGACCTTGAACACGCAGAACTCTCACCAGACGATAAGCTGGCCGCATTCTCAATCTATCGCCCCGCCAAGGACGGCAAGAAAGGCATTTCCGCGCTCCAGCTGCTCTCCCTCAAGACAGGCAAGTATCTCAAAAAATATTCCCCGGAGTTGTTCGGGCCGATAGGGCACGTCAGGTTCTCGCCTGACGGCGGGTCGCTGGCTTTCGCCGACTCCGATGGCCAGGTGCGGCTGGTCCGGCTTTCCGACTGGAAATTTACCGGCTCGGTCTCCAAGCGGGGAAAACTGGTATTTGCCATGGACTTCTCTCCCGACGGCTCTATGCTGGCCGTGGGGTATGGCGAAGGCTTGAGGGTTTACTCGCTTCCGGACCTCCGCGTCATCATAGACAGGGATTTTACCGGCACCCTCGACACCGACTGGAACATCAACGACGTCGCCTTCGCCAAAGACGGGTCCTTCGTGGCGGTGCTGGTCTGGACCAAGGCAGCTGACGGGCACAGCGTAAAGTTTATAGACATAAAGCGCCGGTAAGCGGCGGCCATTTAAGCCGTGCAATGATATAATTGCCAGATACAGTTCCCCAGGAGACGCTATGCCCCTGTTCCCCTCGACCGGCAGCCTCGCCGTCCTGCCGGCCTTAATGCTGCTCGCCGCCTCCCCCGCCGCGGCCGCAGATTTCAGCATTAAGAACGGGCCTCCCGCTGTGGTGCGGTTCACCAACAACAAGAAAGTAGAGCTCACGCAGGTGACCCTTAACTGCACTATGACCCCGGCTAACCTCACCTTTTTCTGGCTCGAGGACGGCAGGGCCGTATACGATTTCCCGGCAAAGAACGGCAGGTGGAAGGCTCCCGCCGTCTCGGTCAAGCAGCTGATCTTTAAACCGGCCCTCTCGCTGGCCGGCAACAAGTGGCCCGCCGTGCCCGTGTATAACGTACTGGTAAAGCTCCGGAACGGCCAGAAGATAAGGGCCATCATGCAGGTCGGCAATATCTGGGGGAATTTTTCGGGCACTCCGCCGAAAACGGGGGACGTCAAGTTCGACGGGGCCGGTAAGGCCTTCTGGTCGGTGGAATATATGCATGTCCGGCAGCCCAGCGCACTGCGGCTGAAGGACATCACTTATCCGGACCTGCCGGACGATATAGACCCCGACGAAAAAAAGAAGTAATCACACTCCGGGGGTATAGGACTTAATTTCCGTACTCGCAGCGCTCGATGGCGCCGGTGGGGCCGTCGAAGACCAGCGTGAAGCCGTCGGCGAAGGTCACCTTGTAGAAATCCGGCTTCTCCGGGGTTTCAGGCGAATAGATGCCGGTCACTTTCTCGCCGGGGCCTAGCTTCCACTTGTCTATCTCGGTGCGCAGGGAGTCCGGGTCGCGCCTGTCGGGCACCGGCACGTAGCGATAGTCCATGGCCGCCTGGAACTTGTCCCAGTCGGCCGACCCGGCCAGGTTGCGGCCGGCCGCGCGCCTGGCCAGCAGGCGCATCCGGAGCCGGGCGTAGGAGCGCTCCGGGTAGTAGCAGTCCAGCACGTCGCCGCCTTCGTCCAGCGCCAGCACGAAACCGTCGGGGAAATAAGCTTTGTAGTAGCCGGCGCCCGTGACGCCCAGCGCGGCGCAGTCCGTGGCCGCGCAGAAATAATTCACCGTGCTGACGGTCTCGGCCGGGGCGTCCTTCCAGGCCTCTATCTCATAGTCGCTCATCTTCTCGCTGCCGCCCAGCGCGGCTATGGACAGCCGCGTGGCCAGGCTGCCGGCCTTCATCCTGGCGAAATCGGCCCATTCCGGCGTTGAAGTCACCTTTACTCCCTTCTTGGCCAGGGCCCGCAGCAGGGAGCGCAGGTCGCGCGGCGAGGGCTCGGCGGCCCAGTCGCGCTCCACCACGGCCCTCACGGCGGCGAGTGCCGCCCCGCCAGGCACGGCGTACAGCCGCACATTGAGCTCGGAGAGGCCGGCGCCCAGGTCGGCCGCCAGGCCGGTCACCACGGCGTCCACGCCCAGCTCTTTCTTCAGGCGCTTCAGCAGGCCTGGCGCCGCGCCCGCCTCCGGCCTGAAAGCGAACTCCTCCAGCTCTTTGGAATACTGCCCCGGCGCGAGTATGGTGAAGCGCCCGTGGTTTATCAATTCAGTGGTAAGCCGCTCGCCCAGCAGCCGGCCGTCGGGGCAGGTGCCGGGGCCCTGCGCGCAGCCGAAAGGCAGCACGGCCGCGACGCGCAGCTTCTTGCCGGCCCTTGCGCCGAGCTCCTCGGCCAGTTTCCGGTAAGTATTCTCCGCCGCGCCGGCGCGCGCGGCCAGCAGGCAGGCGCAAGCCGCCAATAAGATCTTTCTCATAGTCCCCCCTCAGCGAATATATCAAGAATTGCCCGGAATTGGAATAGGGGCTTCAGGAATTAGGAATCAGCGTCCCCTTTTATTATAATCACTTTAATGAAAGAGCGCGCCCTCATAGTGGACGACGACGCGGAGCTGCTGGGTATCCTGAAGAAATACCTGGAGAACCACGGCCTGGAGACCATTACCGCCTCCAACGGGGCGGAGGCGCTGGCCGCCGCGCCCTCGGGCAAGCCCGACATCATCATCACCGACGTCGAGATGCCGCGCCTCGACGGCCTCGCGCTGTGCCGCCGCATCAAGGACAACAAGGTGCTGGCCGACATCCCCGTCATCATCATGACCGGCAAGAAGATCTCCGAGGCCGACCAGGTGGCCGGCTACGGCTGCGGGGCCGACGACTACGTGGTAAAGCCGTTCTCCTACCCCGTGCTGCTGGCCAAGGTGAAGGCCATGCTGCGCCGCGCCGCCCGCGGCAAGAAAAAGACCGCCGTGCTGCGCATAGGCGACCTGGAGCTCAACCTCGAGGGCCGCACCCTGCAGCTCAAGGGCAAGCCCGTCAAGCTCACCTCCAAGGAATTCGACCTGCTGCACACTTTGGTCTCCAAGCCGGGCAAGGTGCTCAGCCTCAACAGCCTGCTCGAGGCCGTCTGGGGCTACAACACCGCCGACTACAACGACCCCCACACCGTGGAGGTGCACGTCTCCAACCTGCGCCGCAAGATCGGTTCTTTCGGCAAGCGCATCCAGGCCGTTCCCGGACACGGCTACAAGTTCGACTGACCAGCGCATGCTTAAACCTTCGATAGACGGAACCGACGCGGTTTATCTGGGCAAGGCCCTGCAGGCCCTGCTCTCCACCGCTTTCTCCCCCGACAATTTCGGCCCTTTCCTCGGAAAAGCCCTGCGCATCATGTCCGAAAGCTCGGTCATAGGCCCCGGGGCAAGGCTGGCCGTAACCTTGAAGACCGGGCGTGTCAGGGAAGTTTTTCGCGGCTTCCAGGGCGCGGACCGGGCCAGCCTGCTGGCCGGCCGCAGGCCCGCCGGCGCGAAGCCCGGCCTGCTGTTCACCGAGCCCATCTGCCTTGGCAACGCCAAAGCCGGCAAACTGACCGTGCTCCTCAAAAAGCCGGCCGGCAACCGCATGGCCACGCAGTCCCTGCTGGGGCTGGCGGCGCAGTTCATCTCCGCCAGGCTGCAGGGCGAAGAGCGCGACGCCGAACTGGCCCGGGAACGCGATCTTTCCTCTTCCGTAAAGCACATCGAGGAGCTGTACCTGTCTTTTCCCGGCATCTCGCTGGAGGAGATCTCCCGCGCGGTGCTGGACGAGGCGCGCCGGCTGACCGGCAGCGCCTTCGGCTTCGTCGGGAATATCGACCAGGTCAGCGGCCGCTTGAGCATCTCCTCCCTGACCACGGAAGCCTGGGCCAACAGCGGCATGAACGCCAAGCCGCTGGTCTTCGATCGTTTCAGCGGACTCTGGGGCTGGGTGCTGCTCAAGAAGAAGGCGCTGCTCACCAACGCCGCCCGGGCCGACCGCCGCTCGTCCGGCCTGCCCCACGGCCACATCAGGATTGAAAGGTTCCTGGGCGTGCCGGCGCTGTCCGGCAAAAAGCTGCTGGGCATGCTGGCGCTGGCCAACCCCGCCGGGGATTACGGGCCCGAAGACCTGGTGGCGGCGGAAAAGCTGGCGCGCGTCTACGCCATGATCCTGCAGCGCAAGCTGGCCGAGGACCGGCAGAAGGAAGAGGACAGCCGCTTCCGCGCCATAGTCTCCTCCATGCGCGACGTGATCTACACCGCGGGCATGGACGGCCGCCTGACCTACATCAGCCCCCGCGCGGCGGATTACGGCTACACCCCCGAGGAGCTGACGGGGCGCAGCGTCACGGAGCTGGCCCATCCCGAGGACAAGGAATTCCTGACCAAGGCTTTCGCCAACACGGTGGCGTCCGGCAAGACCCTGCCGATAGTGCCTTACCGCATCCGCAAGAAGGACGGCTCCTACGCCTACGTGGAGCAGAAGAGCGGCGTAGTGATCAAGGGCGGCAGGCCGTTCTGCATTACCGGCGTGGTGCGCGACGTGACGGAGCAGAAGCGCACCGAGCTGCTGCTCCGGGAGAACGAGGCGCTGATGCGCATGGTGTTCGACACGGCCAAGGACGCCATCTTCGTCAAAGACATGAACGGCATGTACGTGAAGGTGAACAAGGCCTGCGCGGACCTGATGCGCAGCACCACCGAAGAGATGATAGGCCGCACCGACTCCGATTACTTCCCCGGCGAGGCCGCCGACAGCGTGTTCCGCACCGATTCCGAGGTGGTGCGCAGCGGGCGGACGCTGTCGCTGAACAATCTTCACCCGTTCCCGGGCGGCGAGCGCTACGTGAACATCATCAAGACGCCGCTGAGGAACTCCTCCGGAGAGGTGATAGGCCTGCTGGGCATCGCCCGCGACATCACCGAGCTCAAGCGCATGGAGAGCGCGCTGGCGCTGGCCAACGCCGCCGAGGCGGTCAGCAAGGTGGCGCGGCCCATGGCGCACGACTTCAACAACGCGCTGGCGGCCATCAACGGCTACGCCACGCTGATAGAGGACGACCTGAAGCCCGACAGCCCGATCAAGACCGAGATCTCGCGCATCATAGAGGCCGTCAAGCGCGCCGCGGAGCTGACCTCCAAGTTCCAGGATTTCGCCCGCAACCCGAAAATTGAAAACCCCGGCGAGGCCGGGGACAAGAAGCAGGAAAAGAAGTAGCGGTTCAGCCGCGCCGCAGGGCCGCCGAGTTCTTAAGGAGCTCGGCGGTCTCTTTTTTGGAGAGGCGCAGGCCGGCGGCGAACTCTTCGCCGGCGGGGCCCATCAGGGCGGCTATGGCGGCCAGGCGGGCGAAGTGCCCGCTCTGCGCGGCCACCGACGGGCCGAAGGCGAAAGCGGGATGTATGACGGCCAGGGCGCCGAGCTCTTTGAGCAGCTCGAGCGCCGGCAGGGGGTTCTCTTCTTTTAAAATTTTCACCAGCTCGTTGCGCAGCCGCTCGCGCGACAGCAGCCCCGGCGCCCCGGCGCCGACAGCGGCGCGGGCCAGCGCCAGCGTGCCTGCCTCCAGCCGCCAGCCGAAGCGGCCGGCGAAGCGCGCCGCCCGGTAGAGGCGCGTGGGGTCGTCCTCGAAGCTGGCCGCATGCAGCACGCGCACCAGGCCGGCCTTGATGTCGTCGAGGCCTTTATACGGGTCCAGGAGAGAGTAAGGGGCGGGGCCGTCGAGGCGCACGGCCATGGCGTTGCAGGCGAAGTCGCGGCGCTTTAGGTCCTCGGCGGCGGAGGCCGCCTGGCTCACCGTGGGCAGCGCGGCGGGTTTGGTGTAGATTTCCTTGCGGAAACGCGCGAAGTCCAGCCGGCGGCCCTGCGCGTCGAAGAAACGCACCGTCAGGAAAAGCTTGAATTTCTGGTGGCTCCCGCCGTATTCCTTCTCCAGCGCCTCCACCAGCGGCGCCTGGTCCCCGCCGACCAGGAAGTCTATGTCGGCGCTGGGGCGGCCGAGCGCCCAGTCGCGGGCGCAGCCGCCAACGGCGTAGAGTTCGAGCCCCGCCCCCGCGGCCAGCGCGGCGGCTTTCTGCAGCAGCGGCAGGTCGTTGAGGGGGCGCAGCAGCATCAGATCTTTACGAAGGGGATGGTATCGTCTTTGCCGGCTTTAAGGGCGTCCACCAGCTTCTTCAGCCGGGGCAGCGCGTCGTTCTTGGCGTACAGGCCCTCAGCGGCCTTAAGGCCCGCGGCCCGGCTGAAGAGGCCGGCCGGCATGGGCAGGGTGAAGGGGATATCCAGCTCGCGGGCGGCCACCGGGTTCACCGGCAGCAGCTTCAGGCCTTCTTCGCGCGCCATGAATTCCATCACTTCGGTCTCTTCCTCGCGGTCCCTGTCGTTCTCCAGCCGGGAGGCCAGCTGGCCCAGGCCGAACAGGTAAAGCGGGGCCGAGCTAAGCCCCTGGCCGGCGAAGAGAGAGGCCTTAACGGGCTCGTAGTCCGCGTTCATGCGCGCTATCCACTTTTCTTTCTCGGCCTCGTAGCTCTCGGGCATCACGAATGCCAGCAGGTCCCGGTGCGGGTCGATGTAGAGGAAAGGCTCCTCGTGCTGCACCATCTCCTCGCACTTGGGGCAGACCAGCAGGTCGAACTCGCCGCTCAAGATGAGCTCTTTCACGTCGTGGTCGCGGTCCCCGCGGACCACGGTCCAGAAGTCCGCGTCGAAGCTCTCCCCGCAATGCGGGCACTCTACCCTGAAAACGCCCTTGGTGGCCATCAGTTTACCCCGGCTTCCTTGTTGAAGGCTTCTATCAGGCGGTCGTACTCTTCCACCTGGGCGAAGGTCTCGTCCCAGTAGGAAGGTTCCCAGAGCTGGCGCAGCTCGTCGGAGGTGCGGCCCTGCTGCTCTACCCAGGTGAAGTACTTCAGATTGTGCACGGCCTTGCGGTCGGCGTAGGTGAGCTCTTTCATGGCGGAGGTGTTCTCGCCCAGCAGGCGGCGCTCGAAGTCCACCAGCGCGTTCTCGCGGGTGTACTTACCCATGTCCCGCTCCATCTCTTTAATGCGGGAACCGTAGAGCTCCATGGAATCGGTGAACACGGTCATCACCACGTCGTTCTCGCCGAGCTCGTAGTACTTGGCGGTCTTGATGGCGGACAGCAGGTTGGAGATGCCGGAGAAGCCCAGCAGGTTCAGGCGCTCGATGACGTCCTTCTTGACGCCGTACTGCGCCAGGACCTTCTTGCCCTCGGGCTCGTTGAAGAGCCGGGCTATGCGCACGCAGGACTCGTCGTCGATGGCGGTGACCACGTCGGTGTTGCGGACGTTATGCACCCAGGGGATGTGCTTGTCGCCTATGCCCTCTATGCGGTGCTCGCCGAAGCCGTTGCAGAGGATGGTGGGGCACTGCAGCGCCTCGGAGGCGGTGATAAAGGAGCCGGGGAACTTCTTCTTCAGGTAGTCGCCCGCTCCGATGGTGCCGGCAGAGCCGGTGGCGGAGGTGAAGCCGGCCATGCGGCTACGCGGCCCTTTCACGGCGTTAAAAGCCTCTTCGAGGGCGCTTCCGGTGACGTGGTAATGCCAGGTGGGGTTGCCCATCTCTTCGAACTGGTTGAAGATGACGCAGTCTTTGCGGGTCTTCTTGATCTCCCAGCACTTGTCGTAAATTTCCTTCACGTTGCTCTCGGTGCCTGGGGTGGCGATGACCTCGGAGCCGATCTCCTTGAGCCAGTCAAAGCGCTCTTTGCTCATGCCCTCGGGCAGGATGGCTACGGGCGTGGTGCCCAGCAGCTTGGAGTCGAAGGCGCCGCCGCGGCAGTAGTTGCCGGTGGAGGGCCAGACGGCCTTCTGGGCCTGCGCGTCGAACTCGCCGGTGACCATGCGGGGAGCCAGGCAGCCGTAGGCCGCGCCCACCTTGTGCGCGCCCGTCGGGAAGTACTTGCCGACTATGCCGACGACGCGGGCCTTGATGCCGGTGATCTCGCGGGGGATCTCCAGCATGTTCACGGGGCCGAAGCCGCCGGTCTTGTGGTCGTTCTTCCAGGTGATGCGGAAGAGGTTGACGGGGTTGATGTCCCAGAGGCCGACGGGCTTGAGGGCTTTCTTGATCTTCTCGGGAATGAGGTTCGGGTCCTTCATCTGCTTGAAGGTGGGCATGATAATGCCGCGCTTCTTGCACAGCGCGGCGTTCTTCTTGACGATAGCGGAATTCACTTTAAGTTTAGCCATTGCGGTTCCTCCGGATTAATCTTCGCGAAAATCTGTTTTTATTATACAAATATCCACAATACTGAAATAGCCTTACCCAAAGAGGAACCGCAAGATGCCCAGTCGGGGGCGCTCGTGGTTGGCGGCCTACCGCAGGGGCCTCGCGAGCCCCGAGCTTGCGTAAGCGCGAGGGGCGAGTGACAGAGTGAGGCCACGGTGTGGCCGAACGTACCCGGAGAAGGCATACCCTCGCCGGCCCTCCCTCTCCCGTGCGGCCCTGCCCCTGCGGTAGGCCGCCGAATTGCTATACACTGATTGGAATAAAAAATACCCGCCGGTGAGGGCGGGTATTTTTATTGGCTGAGAACCGGTTATTTGCTGATGACCGGGGTCTTGTCCTTCTTGACGAAGTTGTCCTTGGACAGGGTCCCGACGCGCTTGAAGCCCCACTTGAGGAAGTACTTCTTGGCGCGGAGGCCGTCGTTGTCGTCGGCTTCGGGCTGCTCCAGGTCGCTCTCGGCGAAGGCCATGGTGTAGCCCTCGGCCGCGTCGAAGGTGAATTCCTTCGAGCCCTTGAAAGTGTCGAAGAACAGGGCGTTGTCCTTGTAGAGCTCCACCTTGATGGCCACCTTCTCGCCGGCGTATTCCTTGGCCCACTTGTCGCTGGCCTTGAACACGAACTTGCCGTCCACGAAGGAGAAGTCGGCGTAATTGACGCCGTCTTCGTCGGCCTTCATGGCGACCTTCTCATGCGGGGTCATCACGAACAGCGTCTCGTAGTTGCCGCCCTCGCGCTTGGCAGTATACTTGTAGGCCGCCGCGTTGACGTAGAGGTCCATCCAGGGGCCCTGCAGGCAGATCTCGAAGTTCTCGCGCTCCCAGGGGAGCAGCTTGCGGGCGTTGACCTTGATCTGGCCGTACTCGCCCCAGGTCATGCCGGGGCGCTCGTAGCAGTTCTGCACGGGCACCATGTGGCACTGCTGCTGCGGCACCTGCGTGTTGTTGGGGCCGGGCACCATCACGGTGTGGCACTGCTGCACCATCTGCGTGTGGCAGACGGTCTCGTACTCGGTGCTGCGCAGGTACACTTTCTGGCTCAGCACCTCGCCGTCGGCGGGGCCGAAAGAGAAGCGGGCGCAGTCGCGGGAGTAGGTCATGCGGCCGGGCGCGGCTACGGCCGGCACCGGCAGGTCGACGCTGACGGCCTGCGAGACGAAGTCCTTGGTGTCAGGGGCCCGGGTGAAATCCACTTGGGCGTTGGCTGCGGCGATAAGGCCCGTGGTCACGAGCGCCGCGAAAATAACTTTCTTCATTAACTGTTCCTCCGTATAGTCCCCCCATTTACTACGGGGCTATGACGATATTCTATAATTTTACCGCCCGGTAAGTATTGACGGCCGTCAAGAGACCTTAACGTCCCGGCCCACCCAGACGAAAGCCGAGGGCAGCACTATGCACTGGCAATGCGAGCTGAGGATGGAGCTGTGCTCCGGCAGGATGCTAACTATCCCGTTGCTCCAGGAGACGGAGCGGATATGCACCGCGTCTATCCACTCGTAGACCCGCGGCCCCACCCGCGGCATGGCGGTCCACACCACCGCCTTCTCCCACGGTATCTCCCCCGCCTCCGACGAATACTTAATTTCAGGTATCTTCCCTGCAAGAGAGTCCATAAGTTTCCCCTTTCCTTTAAACCAGTTGCGTGGAGGCTTCGGCGCTGGGGCGGGTTAGCAAAACCCTGTCGGAGGCCCGAGCTTGCGTAGCGCGAGGGCCGAGACGGGGAAGGGCGAGCACGGTGTGCGAGACCCTGTTTTTGCGTTCCGCCCCAGTGACGGAGCCGGAATTTATTCAGACCGCGGACTATACCCCGAATTCTGTCCAACGCCTTGCGGCGTCTGGAGGACCATTTATCTATTGCGGCCCACTCTGCGCCTCCCCCCGAAGGGGGACGGACGGGCTATCCTGGCGCAACTTTGGCCTTGCTTCAGGAGGGGCTTGCCTTGCCGTCCGCATTGCTGCGGACGCGGTGCGCTCTTACCGCACCTTTTCACCCTTACCCTTGCGGGCGGTATGTTCTCTGTGGCGCTGTCCGGCGACGGGGGATGTGGCCCCCGCCTCCCGGCCTATGCTCCGCTCATATAATGCTGCGAAGTTTGAACCGGCACCCTGCCCTTGCGGGCGGTATGTTCTCTGTGGCGCTGTCCGGCGACGGGGGATGTGGCCCCCGCCTCCCGGCCTATGCTCCGCTCATATAATGCTGCGAAGTTTGAACCGGCACCCTGCCCTGTGAAGTTCGGAAGTTCCTCCCTCCCCTTGCGGGAAGAGCGGCCCTCCATCCGCGGTCTGAAAACCTTATTGCCCGTAAAGGGTCTTTTCCGAATACATCAGCCGCCGGCAATCTGGACAGAAAGTGAAAGTCTCCGGCTTCTTTATGTCCACGGCCTTCTGCGGCGTCAGGCCCATGTGGCAGCCGCTGCAGGTCAGCTTGCCGGTGGCCTGCTCCTCGTGCACGGGCGCCACGGCCAGGCCCGCGCGGGCGGCGCGGATGGCCTCGTATTTTTCAAGCAGCCCGGCGTCTATCGCGGCGGCGGCGGCGGCGCGCACGGCGGCGGCGGCCTCCAGCGCGGCGGCGGTCTCTTTGCCCGAAGCCTCGAGCCCGGCCACCTCAATATTCTTGGCGTCCTCCACCACTTTCACTTCGGCCTGCAGCGCCTTATCCTGCACGGAGGCCTTGTCTATCTCCTCCAGCAGCGTCAGCACGCCCGTCTCCAGCTCGTCCTTGGCGGCCTTGTCGCCCTCTATCTCGGTGAGCAGGGCCTTGAAAGCGGCATTGTCCTTCACCTGGTTGAGCTGCAGCTGGTGCTTGCGGATGCCTTCCTCGGCCTCGGCGATGCGGAGCTCCAGGTCTTTCTTGCGCGACTGCAGCGACAGGAAAGCCTCGCGCGCCGCCAGCATGGCGGCCTTCTTGCCGGCGAAAGCGGCGTTGACGCCCTTTATTTTAAGCGGGATCGCGGCCGCCCGCGCCTTCAGCGCGTCGATGGCCAGGTCTTTTTTTTGCAGGTCGGCCAGCGCCCTGGCTTCCGGTGTGTGTAGAGTTTCCATGTTCCCCCGCCCTTACTTAAGGGCTTCCCCTTTTACGTTCTTAAGAATGGCCATCGCGGCGCGGCTGCGGTTGAGCGTGTACAGGTGCAGGCCCGGCGCGCCGCCCTTCAGCAGCGCCTCGGCCTGCGCCGAGGCGTACTCGACGCTGAACTTGAACATCCCGTCCTTGTCGCCTTCCCAGCGCTCTATCCCCGCGCGCAGGGCTTCCGGGATGCACACTTTCATCAGCTTGGTGAAATTCTGCATCTGCTTGTAGCTGGTCACCGGCATCAGCCCGGGCAGCACCGGCACATTTATCCCGGCGGCGGCGGTCTTCTCCAGGAAGCGGAAGTAGCAGTCGTTGTCGAAGAAAAGCTGGGTGATAAGGTATTCGGCGCCCGCGTCCACTTTTTCCTTCAGGCGGGCGATGTCGGCCTCCAGGCCGGGCGCCTCCGGGTGCTTCTCCGGGTAGCAGGCCCCGCCGATGGCGAAGCCGCCGGCGGCCTTCAGGTCGGCTATCAGCTGGGCGGCGTAATTGTAGTCGCGGCGGCGGGCGCCGGCCTCAACGTTGTGCGGGTCGCCGCGCAGGGCCAGCACGTTGGTGATCTCCATCTTCTTTAGGCCGGAGAGGATCTCGGCGATCTCGGTCCTGGTATGCGCCAGGCAGGTCAGGTGCGCCACCACTTCCAGGCCGAACTGCGCCTTCAGCACGCCGCACAGCGCCACGGTGCGGTACGGCGTCACGCCGCTGGAGGAGTTAGTGACCGAGACGAAGTCCGGCGACAGCTTCAGCAGCTCAACGGCGTTGGTGAACAGCTTGGCGGTGTCCTCCGCGGTCTTAGGCGGGTAGAACTCGAAGGAGTAGACCTTCTTGCCGGTCTTCAGGCGCTCTGTGAATTTCATACAGTATGTTGAAAAATCCTTCTCGGGAATATTTTGAGGCGATTTTGAGCCGAGGCAAGGCGGGAGGAGCGAGCATGCCAGTCAGGCATGTAAGCGACGAGCAACGCAGCCGCAGGCCAAAAGCGGCCAAAAGAAACCGAAAGAGGATTCTTCAGCATACTGTTAGTCAGGGAACCCCATGCGCGACGGCGGCCAATAAGTGAACCAGGCCTTGCCCTTGATGAGCCCCTCGGGCACCGAGCCCCAGTAGCGCGAGTCGCAGGAGCGGTCGCGGTTGTCGCCCATCACCAGGTACTGGCCCTGCGGCACCGTCACCGGGCCGAAATTGTCGCGGATATACTCGGAGAACATCTTGCCGAGCATCCGGTTCTCCCAGAAGACCTGGTAGTCGCCGGGCGCCACCTTCTCGGCGGCCTTGGGGTAGCGGAACCGGTCGGCGAACTGGGTGTAAGGCTCGTCTTCTATCTTGACGGAGTTGACGTAGAGCTGGCCCTCGCGCACCTCCACCTTGTCGCCGGGCATGCCCACCACGCGCTTGATGAAATCCTTGCCGAACTGGCTGCCGCCGCACTGGAACTCGCGCGGGTCGGTGGACGGGAACTGGAACACAACTATGTCTCCCTTCTTCACCTTGCGGAACTTCAGCAGCTTGATCCTGGTATAGGGGATGCGGAAGCCGTAGATGAACTTGTTGACGAACAGGTGGTCGCCTATCAGGAAGGTCTTCTCCATCGAGCCCGACGGGATCTTGAAGGCCTGGATGAACAGGTACATCACCACGCTGGCCAGCAGCACTGCGGAGAAGACGGTCTCGGACCATTCCATGTCCTCTTTCATCGCGGCGTTCACGCCGTCCTTCACCGGGGTCTTGCCCCTGAAGCCTTTCCACAGCGCCCAGGCGGCGCCGGCGCACGCGGCCAGCAGGCCGTAGCCGAGCTGGCGCGAGCTGAACAGCACCGAGGTCACCACGTCGCCGCGGCGGTTGTCCAGGCTGACGGTGAGCAGCACCGCCACCGTGAAGGAAAGCAGCGCGGCGAAGAAGGCGTGCCAGCCGCGGGTGAATTTAGTGTCGCCCTTGAATTTGCCCTTGTCCTTGAAATGGTGCGACAGGAACAAATGGCCGCCCATCAGTACGCCGATCCAGAAAAGTTTTTCTTCCATGTTGTAAAGTCTCCGGTACCTGTCCCCTCCCTCAATACGGGGAGGGGCGCGCGGCGGTTGCGCTACTTGTCCTGACTGATCTTGAGCAGGGACATGAAAGCCTCCTGCGGGATCTCTACGGACCCCATCAGCTTCATCTTGCGCTTGCCTTCTTTCTGCGCTTCCAGCAGCTTCTTCTTGCGGGTGATGTCGCCGCCGTAGCATTTGGCCAGCACGTCCTTGCGCTGGGCGCCTATGGTCTCGCGCGCTATGATCTTGCCGTTGACCTGCGCCTGCACGGCTATCTCGAACATGTGGCGCGGGATGAGCTCTTTGAGCTTCTCGCAGAGCACGCGGGAATTGGAGAGCGCCTTGGTCTTATGCGTGATGAACGACAGCGCGTCCACGGCCTCGGCGTGCAGCAGGATCTCTATCTTCACCATCTCCGAGGAGCGGTATTCGTGCGGCTCGTAGTCGAACGAGGCGTAGCCGCGCGAGACGGACTTCAGCTTGTCGTAGAAGTCCAGGATGATCTCGGAGAGCGGCAGGTAGTACTCCACGATGACGCGGGTGGTGGAGATGTACTCTATCTTTATATGCTCGCCGCGCTTCTCCTTGAGGAGGTTCATGATGCCCTCCATATAGGTCAGCGGCGCGATGATGTTGGCCTTCACGTACGGCTCCATGATGTCGATCACGTCGCCGTAATGCGGGAAGTCGGCCGGGTTGGTGACCTCGACGTATTTCCCCTTCAGGCCCTGCTTGTCCTTGGCCTGCACCTTGTAGATGACGTTGGGGTTGGTGGCGATGAGCGGGATATTGAACTCGCGCTCGATGCGCTCCCTGATGATGTCGAGGTGCAGCAGGCCCATGAAGCCCAGGCGGAAGCCGAAGCCCAGGGCCTTGGAGGTTTCGCCCTGGAAGTTAAAGGAAGAGTCCGTGAGGTTGAGCTTCTCTATGGCGGTCTTGAGGCCGGTGTAGTCCGTGGTGTTTACCGGGTAGAAGCCGGCGAAGACCACGGGGTTCACTTCCTTGTAGCCGGGCAGGGGCTCGTCGATCTTGACGCCTTTCTCGAAGATGGTGTCGCCCATCTTGATCTCGTGGATGTCCCGGATGCCGGCCACGATGTAGCCGACCTCGCCGGTCTTGATGGAAGTGCCCTTGATGAGCTTGGGCGTAAGGTAGCCGACCTCTTCCACCTTGTAGCTGGTGCCCTTGGAGTGGAAGGTGATAAATTTTCCGGCGGAGACGGCGCCGTCCACCACGCGCGTGTAGATGACCACGCCCTTGTAAACGTCGTAGAAGGAGTCGAAGACCAGCGCCTTGAGGGGCCGCTCGGTCGAGCCCACCGGCGGCGGGATCTCCTTGATCACGCGCTCGAGCACTTCGCGCGCGCCGCGGCCGTCCTTGGCGCTGATGCGGGACGAGTCCTTCGGGTCCTTGAGGACCTCCCAGATCTGCTCCTCGGTGGCGTCGGGGTTGGAGTGCTCCAGGTCTATCTTGTTGATGACGGGGATGATGGTGAGGCCCAGGCTCTGCGCCAGGTGGGCGTGCGCCAGCGTCTGCGCTTCCACGCCCTGGGACGCGTCCACCAGCAGGATGGCGCCCTCGCAGGCTGCCATGGCGCGGGAAACCTCGTAGGAGAAGTCCACGTGGCCGGGGGTGTCTATCAGGTTGAGGATATACTCCTCGCCGTCCTCGGCCTTGTAGAGCATGCGCACGGCCTTGGCCTTGATGGTGATGCCGCGCTCGCGCTCGAGCTCCATGCCGTCGAGGAACTGCTCTTTCATCTGGCGGTCCGGCACAGTGTCCGTGAGCTGGATGAAGCGGTCCGCCAGCGTGCTCTTGCCGTGGTCGATATGCGCGATGATGCAGAAGTTTCGTATTTTCATGGTGTCTTAGGGGACGTTGTTGAGTTGTTGACTTTTTTCATTAACTTCATGGCTTTAGGCTAAAAAACAGGCTCCAACAACTCAACAACTCAACAACGTCCCCATCCTTCTAAAGGGCGCGGTTGCTGACCTCTTCCTCCACCAGCCGGCGGATCTCGTCGGCGGTGGGCAGGCTCAGCGCGCGGTTGGCCAGCGCCGAGAACTTATCGAAGCTCATGGCCCGGACCGAGTGCTTGGAGCGCAGGTACATCTTGGCCGGCACGGAGAGGATGTCCACGCCCAGGCCCACCAGCAGCGGGATGGCGAAGGGGTCCGAGGCCATCTCGCCGCAGACCGAGACCGGCTTGCCCTTCTTGTGGGCGGTCTGCACTACCAGGTTGATCAGCCGCAGCACGGCGGGGTGGAACGGCTCGTAGAGCTCGGAGACGTACTGGTTGATGCGGTCCACCGCCAGGGTGTACTGCACCAGGTCGTTGGTGCCTATCGAGACGAAGTCTATTTCGCCCAGAAGCGAGTCCAGGATGATGGCCGCCGCCGGGATCTCCACCATGACGCCGAACTCCGGGTCTTTCTTGACCTGGAAGCCTTCTTCGGCCAGCTCGGTCTTGATGTCGGCCGCGATGCGCTTCACGGTCAGCAGCTCGTCGGCCGACGAGAGCATCGGGATCATGATCTTGATGTTGCCCTCGGTGTTGGCCTTGTAGATGGCGCGCAGTTGCGTCTTGAGCAGCTCCGGGTACTTGATGAACAGCCGGATGCCGCGGAAGCCCATGAACGGGTTGCGCTCGTCCTTGAGGCCCTTGATGCCGAGCTCGGTGGCGCGGTCGCCGCCGATGTCGGCGGTGCGGATGGTGAGCGGGATATTGGGCGCGGCCTTGACCACGGAGGCATAGGCCTTCAGCTGCTCTTCCTCGGTGGGCACGGAGCCGCGGTTCATGTAGAGGAACTCGGTGCGGTAGAGGCCCACGCCCTCGGCCTTGACGGCCGCCAGCTCGGGCGCGTCCTCGGCGGAGTCCAGGTTGCACATCAGGCTGATCTTGTGGCCGTCGCGCGTGGTGGCGGGCAGGCCCTTGAGGCGGTGGAAGAAATGCTCCTGCTTCTGCAGCTCTTCCTTGCGCGCCTTGTATTTCTCGATGATCTCGGCGGAGGGCGAGATGATGACCATGCCCTGCTCGCCGTCCACCACCAGGGTGTCTCCGCTCTGGATCTGGCGGCTGATGTCGGAAAGGCCGACCACGGCCGGGATGCCCATGCTCTGGGCGAAGATGGCCGTGTGGCTGGACTTGGAGCCCAGGTCCATGCAGAAGCCCAGCACCTTGTTGGACTCGCGGATATGCAGCGTGTCCGACGGGTACAGGTTGTGCGCTACGATGATGACGGGCTCTTTGAGGTCCCGCAGCGAGGTCTTCTCGGAGTTCACCAGGTTGGAGATGATCTTTTTGCCCACGTCGAAGACGTCGTGCTTGCGCTCGTGGAAGAACTCGTCGTCTATCTTCTCGAACTGCTCCTCGGCCTTGTCCAGGATCTCCGACAGCGCGAACTCGGCGTTCATGCCCTTGGCTATGATCAGCTTGGGCACGTCCTTGGTGATCATCGGGTCCTGCAGGATCAGGTGGTGCGCGTCTATCAGCTTGGCGTGGTTCTTGCCCAGCACGGTCAGGATCTTGGTCCGGATGACGTCGAGGTCCAGCTTGGTCTTCTCGAGCGCCTCTTTGAAGCGCTTGACCTCGGCCTTTATCTTTTCCGGGGGTATTTCCTTCTGCTCGATAAGGATGTTCTCTTCCTTAACGATATGCGCCTTGCCGATGGCAATGCCGAGGCTGGCGGGAACTCCCTTTTTGATCAGCATGATTTCCTCAATCCTCGTCGAATTTGCGGGCGAACAGGTCCGCGATGGCCGTTACGGCCTCGCCCTCGTCCTTGCCCTTGGCCGTGACTTCGATGATGCTGCCCTTGCCCGCAGCCAGCGTCATGATGCCCATGATGCTCTTGGCGTTGACCTCCATCCCGTCCTTTACCAGCTTGATGTCGCTGGCGAAGCGGGAGGAGGTGTTGGCTATCATGCCCGCGGGGCGGGCGTGGATGCCGAGTTCGTTGGTGATAGTGATGTCGATTTTCTTCATAGGTATAGTTTAAAAGGGCTGAAGCTCAAAACACTGAACAGCAGCAGCGAGCCGGCCAGCACCAGGCCCGCGGCGAAAAAGACGGAGCGCCCGTAAGCGCGGCTGACGCGGTGCAAGGCCATCACGGCCACCGGCAGGCCCAGCCTGAAAGCCAGGTCGGCGGGCGCGGCGCCGGAGTTGGCCCGCCACAGCAGCCCGAAGGCCAGCGCCGCTATGGCCAGCGACATCGCGAAGCCCGCCGCGCTGAGGCGGCGGATCAGGCGGCTCCAGTCGGCGCAGTCGAGGCCGCACGAGGAGGCGCCGCCGCAGGCGTAGCCGACCTTGAGGCCGCGCCAGCGCCAGTAGACCGCGAAAGCCGAATAGACCGCGATGCCCGCGCCCGGCCCGGCGAACAGCAGCGCAACCGACACCGGCGAGTCCAGCCCCGTGAAGAGCCAGCCGAAGAAGCCGCCGGCCGACCAGACCAGCACGCAGAGCTGCACGGTCATGGGCTTGAGCCGGCCCCAGAAGATCCGGTCGCCGATGGAGGCGAAGCTGGTGGCCAGGGCCTGCTTGACGCCCGGCATGCTCTTCAGCGCGGCCTCGGCGTCGGGAGAGGCGGCCGCCCGCTCCTCCACGGCCGCCACGTTGCCCGCCACGAACGAAGCCATGTAGGGCTGCGTGTTCACGAGGCCCAGGTGGCGCAGCAGTGCCGCCTTGCGCTTCTCCGGGTCGGGATAAAATTTTTCCAGCGCCGGCTGCAGGCAATAGGCGAAGCCCAGGTTCTGGAACCGCTCATAGTTCCAGCCTGCCTGCATGAAGAACGACCTAAAAAACATCCGTACGAACATTCTTTTTCTTAACCTTTCTTGTATATCTGCGTCCTGAACCTGAAATAGAGCCCGCTGAGGCCCAGCCAGGGCATCAGCGCGTAAGCGAAATCCGTGCCCGGGTAGAGCCGCGCCAGGCCCGGCACCTGCGCCAGCAGAGCGGCCGCGGCGAACCAGGCGAAAACATAGGCGGCCATGGCGGCGTTCTCGATGAGCAGCGACCGGGCCACCCAGCGCCGCAGGGAGAAGACCCCGGCCCGCACCTGGGCCTCCACCAGCGGGTTCCACGCCGAGCGGGCGCTCCGCAGGCGGTAATCCAGCGGCGAGAAGAGCGCGCCGGCGGCGAGGCCGACAAAGAAAGAGAGCGAAGGCGCGAGCCCGGCCGTATGCGCGAGCACCGCGGCGGCCGCCGCGGCCGTGCCGTTGGGCGGCACCACGCCGCCGACCGGGATGAAATCTATGTAGAGCAGCTCCAGCAGGATGCCCAGGCGCGCGCCCTCGAGCGGGCAGCCGTTGAGCCAGCCCAGCACCGGCCCGACGAAGGCCGGCCGCGACAGCAGGAACTGCCCGGCCTGCACCGAGTCGAGCCCCAGCAGGCCCGCCAGCGCGGAAGAGATAACAGCGCGGAGAACGGCCGTCACAGGGGGCGCACCTCCAGCGAGAACGAGAAGTGCGCGCCCGCCTCCAGGCGGCGCTTGAGGTGCGGCAGGATCACCGCGCCCTGGTAGGTCTTCTCGGCGCCCTCTTCGGAGCGCGACACGGTCTCGAGCGGGAACACCCACAGGTCCAGCGGCTCGGAGAACTCCAGTTCCACCCCGCCGTAGACCGGATCGGGGAAAGCTATCTCTTTTACGGCCTTGCGCTCGCCGGGCGGGCACGAGGCCTTGCCGGAGAAGGACAGGGCCAGCTCGGGGCCGAACCAGAAGTCCGCCGGAGAGCCGGCCAGGTTGGTCACTTTATACGAGGCGCGCCAGGAGCCGTCATGCCGCAGCAGCACGTGCTTGGAGACGCGCACCGGCTGGTGCGCGCCGGCCGCCCAGGCGTTGCCGTCGCGGCTGAGCTTGAGCAGCATGCCCTCGGAATCCTCGGCGTGCTTGAAAGAGTATTCCCCCAGCACGAAGTCGCCCTGCTCGCCGTAGTTGGCCTTCTCGAAGGCCTGCAGCGTGGTGTCGGGGTGCAGGAAATGGTCCAGCAGGCACATGCGCGGGTGCCAGTCGTAGGCGAGGTCCCTCGTCAGCGCCTCGTCGGCCGCGGCGCGCTTCTTGTCGGCCTCGGCGATATTCTTGGCGGCCCCGGCGTGGTAGGCCTCGGGATGCCGCCAGACCACGGAGCCGAAGTTCACGCGGCGGGGCTTGTAGTCCCACTCCCACATGCCGCCGCCCTTGGCCGGGGAGAAATAGAAATTGGCCTTCTCGCCCTCGGCCAGCAGCTCGGGCCGGCCGTCGGCGTCCCAGTCCTCGCGCTCCAGGTGGAAATGCGGCGCGCCGCGGCGGCCGGGCAGCGAGCTCTCGGCCTCGAGGATATTGCGGTAGACCGCCATGCGGATATGCGGCAGGTACACCCCGCCGAACACGCCGTGCCAGTAGCCGCAGTTGCACTGCGCCTTGTAGAGCGACGAGCGGCCCAGGTTGGAGCCGGACGCGCCCACCTTGCGGCTGGCCCGCAGCATGCGGCGGTACAGGCGGTTGGCCTCGGGGTACTTGGAAAAGAAATTGCGGAAGTAGCCGCCGCGCAGGAACTGGCGGAAATCCTCGGGCGCCTCGTCCCAGAGGCCGGCGAGGCGGCGGGACTTCTCCGCAGGCAGCGCCCACTGCGACAGCTCGTGGTAGGAGGTGGTGGGCAGATAGGCCAGGCCCTTGGACGGGGAGGCGAGGCAGTCGGAGAAGCGCGCGGTGGACAGCCAGGAGGAGTTCTTCTCCAGCAGGCCGAACATCCTCTCCAGCCAGCCCTTCTTGTAGACCAGGTCGTGCGTGCCCGGCCACAGGCCGAACTTTTCGCCGTCGTCGGCCATCACCAGGGAGGCGTTGGAGCCCTCGAAAGTTTTCAGGTAGTCTATCACCTGCTGCGGCTCGGCGAAAGGCATCAGGTAGCGCAGGCGGTGGTTGATGGGGAACACATCCAGGTGGCGGCCGGCGTACTCGGTGGTGTAGCGCCCGGTCAGCGCTTTTTCCTCGAACCCGGCGGAGAAGAAATGGACGTCGTCGAGCGCGGTGTAGCCCACGCCCATCGCCGAGAGCGACCCGGCGAGCTCCGGCTCCCAGACGCGCTCGGCCAGCCACAACCCGGCCGGGTCGGTGGAGAAGCGGCGGCGGATATAGTCCCGCATCATGTTGACCTGGCCGCGGCGGTCCTCCTCGGGCAGCAGCGCGAGGATGGGCTCGTAATAGCCGCCGGAGAGGATCTCGAGGCGGCCGGCCTTCACCAGCTCGGCTACCTTATCGAGGTAGGCCGGGTGGCGCTCCTCCAGCCAGTCGTAGAGGATGCCGGAGAAGTGCACCGAGAGGCGCACGCCGGGATGCCGCTCCAGCGCGTCGAAGAAGGGCTTGTAAGCCAGGTTGTAGGCCTCCTCCAGCACGCTGTCGAAGTTGCCGACAGGCTGGTGGTTGTGGAGGGCCAGGATCAGTTTAACCATTTAAAATAAAGCCGCCATCAGGTCCAGCGGGCTGTCCGAAGGCACGCCGCGGCCTTCGATCTTGATGCCGGCTCCCGCCAGCGCCTTCAGCGAGGAGCAGTCCTCGTCGTTGAGGAAGATGGCTTTGCCGATGGAATGGTTCTTGCCGGCAGAGTAATGCATGCCGCCGATGTTGAGCGCCGGGATCTTCAGGCCCCGCTGCGACAGCGTCAGCGCCTCGGCGAGGCCCGGCAACAGCAGCAGCACCTTGCGGTCCGACTTCTCGGCCTCGGGCAGGTAGGCCGCGGCCTCGGCCACGGTCAGGATCTTCAGGTCCACGCCCTCGGGCGTGGCGAAGCGCATGATGGCGCGGCGCATCTCGTCGCCGGCCAGCTCGTCGGAAACCACCGCCAGTTCCTCGGCCCTGAGGTGCGGCACCCAGCCTTCCACCACCTGTCCGTGCACCAGTCTGTCGTCAACTCTGTATAAAATTATCACGGTGTCCTCACTTCTTGAGCAGCAGGCTCTTGACCTCGCAGATGGCCTTGCGGCCGTCGTCCACGATCTTGGCCTGCAGCCGGTCGAAATCCAGCGTGGCGCGGTAAGCGAAGGCGGAGGTCATCATGTTGATGTTGACCCCGCAGATGACGGCGCTCTTCTCGATGTCCTTGGCGAGCGGCAGCACCACGTTCATCGGCGTGCCGCCCGGCATGTCGATCAGGAAGATCAGCCCGTCCTCGGAGCGCATCTCGGCGATGGCTTCCACTACGCATTCCTTCACGCGCTCCAGCGTCATGCGCGGGGAGATGGAGACGTTCTTGAGGCCGGCGTTCTGCACGCCCACGATGCCCTCGGCGGCCTCTATCAGGTAGGCCCCGAAGTCCCCGTGGGTGATGACGATGATATTTATCATATTTGATTCAGGGGACGTTGTTGAGTTGTTGAGTTTTTGATTCAATTCTGTGCGCGCTGACCCGACCCGCCGAAAAACTCAACAACTCAACAACGTCCCCACCTCTCAACCGCTTCACTTGCGGATGTCGCGGTGGTATTCGGAAACGGAGAAGCCGGAGGCGGCCAGGAGGCGGGCCAGTTCGCCGGCTATGTAGACGCTGCGGTGCCTGCCGCCGGTGCAGCCGATGGCCACGGTCAGGTAGGATTTGCCTTCCTTGACGTAGAGCGGCAGCAGCGCGCGGATCTGCTCGGAGTAGGTCTTCAGGAAATTCTTGAAGCCGGGCTGGCGCCGCAGGTAGGCGCCCACGGGGGCGTCCTGGCCGGTCTTCTTGCGCAGCGACGGCACGTAGTACGGGTTGGGCAGGAAGCGCACGTCCATCACGATGTCGGCGTCGAGCGGGATGCCGTACTTGTAGCCGAAGGAGATCACGGAGAGCTTCATCTCGGCGGTGTGCCGCAGCTCCAGCGCCGCGGACAGTATTTCCTTCAGCTCGCCGAGCGTCAGCTTGGTGGTGTCGATGACCTTGTTGGCGCGGGCCTTCAGGTCCATCAGGATGGCGCGCTCTTCCTTCACGGCCGCGGCGATGTTCTTGCCGAGCGGGTGGCGGTGGCGCGTCTCGGAGAAGCGCTGCATCAGCGCCTCGTCGGTGGCGTCGAGGAAGATGATCTTGTAGTCCAGCCCGAGCTTGCCCAGGTTGTCGAGCGTGCGGATGAAGTCCTTGAAGAAGCGCCCCTCGCGGATGTCGATGCCGAGCGCGACGTTCTTGAGGTAGCGCCGGTCCCCGATCAGCGTGGCGAACTCGGGGATCAGGGCTATCGGCAGGTTGTCGATGCAGTAGAAGCCCAGGTCCTCGAAGGACTTGAGCGCCTGGCTCTTGCCCGCTCCGGACATGCCGGTGATAATAAAGATCTTGCCCTTCAGCTTCGGTGATTTCATCTGGACTCCCTTCACCTCTTGCCCATCTCCCTGATCAGCCCCTCGTTGAAGCGCTTGGCCACGAAGTAGCCCTGGTTCTTGAGGCGCTGGTTCAGCGCGGCCACCTCTATGAGGACGGCCAGGTTGCGGCCCGGGGTGACCGGCAGCCGCAGCGACGGCACGGGCACATCGAGGATCTGCACCTCGGCGGTGGAGAGGCCGGTGCGGTCGTAGTTCGCCAGCGACCCGGCCACCACGCTCTCCAGCTTCACGTGCATCTCTATCAGCGACTGGTCCATGATGGAGCCGATGCCGAACAGCAGCTCCACGTCGATGATGCCGAGGCCGCGCACTTCCATGTAATGCTTGATGTTCTTGGGCGAATTTCCCACCAGCATGTAGCCGATGCGGCGCTTCACCTCTACCACGTCGTCGGCGATGAGGATGTGGCCGCGCTTCAGGAGCTCGAGCGCACACTCCGACTTGCCCACGCCCGAGTCGCCCTGGATGAGCACGCCCAGGCCGTAGACGTTCACCAGCACGCCGTGCGCGTAGGTGATGGCGGCCAGCTGGTCGTCGAGGTAGGTGGTGATCTCCCGGATGAACGCCGAGGTGTCCGAGGTGGTCACCAGCAGCGGGATGCCGGCCTTGTCGCAGGCCTGCCGGATGACCGGCAGCGGCTTGACGCCGCCGGTCACGATCACGCAGGGGATGTCGGGGGCGGAGAACATCTTCTGCAGGTTGGCCATCACCCTGCGGGGGTCCTCTTTCTGGCAGTAGGCGTACTCGCCCTGGCCGATGATCTGGATGCGCTCCGCGCGGAACTGCTCCATGTGCCCGGCGATGGCCAGGCCCGGGCGGTTGATCTCGCTGACCGTCACCTGGCGGTTCAGGTGCCTGGAGCCGGAAACGGCCCGGAGCCCGAGGATCTTCCCGCGGGACTTTATCAGCTCCCGGACAGTGACGAACTTGGCCGGCTTTTTGGGCGGCTGGGACATGGAGCGCTGTGGCCTCTTACTTCTTCACCGGCTGCAGCAGCCCGTAGGTGCTGTCGAGCCGCTTGAAGACCACCTGCAGCTGCTTGGAGCCCTTGTCCTGGAACATCCAGAAGTTGTAGCCGATCTTTTCCATCTCGATGACGGCCTCTTCCTTGTTCATGGGCTTGAGGGGGACGTCTTTCACGACGGAGAAGCGGATCTCGGGGCCCACCAGGGTGGTGAACTCGTCGAGGCCGACGGTCTCGGTGGCGTGATGGTCGGTGAAGCGCTCTTTGTACTTCTTGATCTGCGCTTCCATCTTGTCCATGGCCTTGTCGATAGCGGAGTACATCTCGTCGGATTCGGCGGCGGCCTTCATGGTCTGGTGGCCGGCGTGCACGACGACTTCGGCGGAGTGGATCTTCTTCTCCACGGAAACTATCGCCTGGGCCCAGACTATGTTCTCCAGGTACTCGTGCAGTTTGGTGAACTTGGCCTCGATGAACTCCTTCACGGGCTTGCTCATCTTTATCTTGCGGGCCACTATATGTATCCTCATGGTATTCCTCCGGGGGTGTAAAACAGGCACTTTCCCGCCATTAGCGGGAGCCTTATTATTATATTTTAACATAAAAGGGGACGCTGATTCCTAATTCCTAATTTTTATACCCCGGCCGGCCCTTCTGTGGGCTAAAACAGCCTAAATCCTGAGATTTAATGCTAAAACCAGACGCAATTAGGAATTAGGAATCAGCGTCCCCTATGCTATTATATTGGCATGAAGTTGGAGGTCAGGGGGCTCGTTAAAATTTTCCCGGCGCCGCCGTTCTCGGGCGGGGCGCCGCTGCGCGCCCTGGCAGGGGCCAGCCTGGAGGCCGGCACCGGGGTGACGGGTGTGGGCGGGGCCAACGGCTCCGGCAAGACCACCCTTTTCAAGACTTTGGCGGGGGTACTGGAGGCCGATGGCGGCGAGATCAGGGCCGGCGGAGAGCCGGCCGACTCGGCCCGCCTGCGCGAGCTGGCGGCCTACTGCCCCCCAAACCCCCGGTCCTTCTATTTCCGCCTCAGCGCGGCAGAGAACCTGCGCTTCTTCGGCGCGCTGGCCGGGCTGACCGCCGCGCAGGCCCTGGACCGGGCGCTGCACCTGGCCGACCGCCTCAAACTTTCCCGCCCGGACCTGGAGCGCCGTTTTGACCGCCTTTCCGAGGGCACCATGCAGAAGGTGTCGCTGATCAGGGCTTTCTCCCGGCGCCCGCCGATATTGCTGCTCGACGAGCCGTTCCACGGCCTGGACGGCCTGGCCTGCACGGGCCTGCTGGAGCTCATCGCCGAAGTTTCCCGCGCCACCACCGTACTGCTGACCAGCCACAGCCGCGAGCTGATGGCCTCGGCCGCGCACCGCTCGCTGCGCCTGGACGCCGGGCGCATAGCCGGGGAGCGGGCATGATCCGGCTCATAGCCGCCTTTATCCGGCGCGACTTCCTCTCGGAAAAGAGCTACCGGCTCTCCTTCGCGCTGGGCGCGCTGGCCACGCTGGCCAACCTGGCCGTCTTCTACTATATCGGCAGCCTCTTCGGCGGGCAGCTGGCCCCGGAGCTGGAGCCGTTCGGGACCGATTACTTCACCTACGTCTTCACGGCGCTGGCTTTCTTCGGCTATATAGGGACCGGCGCCGGCTCCTACGCCGGCCGCCTGCGGCAGGAACAGACGCAGGGCACTCTGGAAGCCGCGCTGTCCACTCCCCTGGGCATACTGCCGCTGCTCGCGGCGATGTCGGCCTGGAATTTCCTGTTCGCCACCTTCGAGCTGCTCGTCTACGCGCTCGCGGGCGCGGTGGTCTTCGGCATCCGGTTCCCGGCGGCCAACTGGCCCGCGGCGCTGCTGGTGTTCGCGCTCTCGGCGGCGTGCTTCGCGGCGCTGGGAATAATTTCGGCGTGCTTCGTGATGCTGTTCAAGCGCGGCAACCCGCTGGCGTGGGTGCTCAACAACTTCGAGGGGCTGCTGGGCGGCGTGTATTTCCCCGTCGCGGCGCTGCCGTGGTGGCTGCTGGCGGTCTCCAATCTGCTGCCGGTCACCTACGCCGTGCGCGCCTTCCAGCTGGCGCTCAACCGCGGCGCCGGCCCGGCCGAAATGAAAGGCGACCTGCTCGCGCTGGCCGCCTTCAATTTAGTGCTGCTGCCCGCCGCCGTCTGGCTGTTCGGGCTCTCGGTACGCCGCTCCCGCAGGACCGGTACGCTCGGCGAGTACTGACCCCTATTCCCCCACCCTGAGGCCGAGCGCGTAATCGTCGGCAAACGGCGCCGTAGCCGAGAATAAATAATTTTCAGCGTCCTCTCCGGCCGGGGCGGCCGGCCGCTCCAGCCACTCGCTCCCGGAGCGCTGCAGGAAGACAGGGCGCCCTGCGCCCGCCGCCTGCTTCGGCACTTTGAAAACGAACGAGATATCGCCCTGTACGCTGCCGGGCAGCGCGACGGCGCGCCAGGTCTTGAGCGGCAGGACGCCCGGCGGGAACCCGGCCAGCAGTTCTCCGCTTACCGCGCCCTCGGCCAGCGAGACCTCGGCCGGCGCCTCGCCGCGCAGCAGGACCCGGAAGGTCATGGAAGAGATGCCGCAGTCCGGGGAAGCCGCGCGGAACTCGTAGCGCACGCCGCGCGGGGAGATGGTTATGGGGCGCGGCGACACCGAGAAGGAGAAGCTGCGGTAGCCCGCCGGGGCCGGCGGCGGCGCGGCGCGCGCGGCGGGGGCGGCCTTGGCCGCGCCGAAGCGCAGGTTTATGGAAAAGCGGTGAGAATTGCCCAGCACGCCGAAGGGCGTGAAGGCGTAGTCGAAGGTGAGGCGGTCGAAAGCCACGCCGGCGCCGGCCGAGAAGCCCGACCAGGCGCCCAGTTCGTTGCCGTGCAGGCGGTACCGGTAGCCGCTGCGCAGCGCCAGCCGCCCGGTGAGCGGGAACGAA